>Ga0335083_10001162_pt1 | contig 36942 bp, 33 predicted proteins | sample Lox_Sample_42_FD_206716 | JGI IMG/M metagenome (GOLD analysis project Ga0335083, IMG submission 206716) | Soil microbial communities from Loxahatchee National Wildlife Refuge, Florida, United States - Lox_Sample_4.2 | ecosystem: Environmental > Terrestrial > Soil > Wetlands | place: USA...
GAGAGGTCCGATTTTCGGATCTTCCAAGATGGTCGCCGCTTTGTTGGCGTCGCCGGCGTTCAGATAAAGCTGCGCCAAAGAAAGTGCCGGCAGGATGGCGCGCTCGTCGACCACTTCCAGCTTGCGTAAACCGCCGACGCCGAACTCGAGTTCTTGCTGGGCTTGCTGGAGCAGCGCATCGAGGTTGCGGTTGGCTTGCGGATCGTCCGTGGGAGATGTCGCGGTTGCCGTTGTGGCAGCGGCGGCTTTTTGTTCGCGCCGTTGTTGCATGCCGCGCAAATACTTGACCCATAACGCCTGGCCCAAATTCGCTTCGCCGCTGAACCGGGCCGCCGAACCGTCGGGAGCACGCCCGATGATGGCTTTCGCTTTGTCGTAATCGCCTGCATCAATGGCAATCGAAACCAGCATTTCCAGCGCGGTTGCGGCCTCCGAGTCATCAGGCCAGCGTCCGATGACGTAATTGGCCAGATCGAAGAGATGGTTTGTTTCGAACGTAAGATTGTCGTTACCAGCTTGCTTGCGCTGGCGATACAAAGCATCGAGCGAGGCCAAGGCCACCTGCGCGCCGGGCAAGGCGCTGGCCGAATTGGGGTATTTGCGGGCCAGAAACTCGCCCAGCACCGCGGCATCGTAATAATTTTCCTTGGCGTAATGGAACCAACAGAGCCAATAGCGAACTTGATTGACCTTTTCGATATTGGTTGCGGCATTGGCCAAGGAAATGGCCAGCTGGCAGAGTTTGAAAGCCTCGTCCCGCTGGGTTTTGAGCGTCGCTTCCAACTCGGCAATGTGTTTGGCGTCGGGCTGGGCTTCCTGATGGGCAAAATCCAATTCGACTTGGGTGGATTTTACTTCTTCCGTGGCGTCAGTGGCTTTATCGTAGGCCGCGTCGAACGAGGTGATTTCAGCATCGGAATCGGTTGCGGCGGAATCGGCCGTCGCTGGCGCCTTGGTGTCGGCGGCTAATTGCAACGCCTCATGGGACGTTGAACCTGCGGAGGTTCGCGACGAAGCTTGCCGAGACAGCGACTGGCGTGGCGATGGATTTGCCTCGTGGTTTCCGCTCAATTGCGCTAACAAGTCTTGCGCGGCGCTTTGCAAGTTGCTGTTCTTCGAGTCGATGACCTCCGTGATTAGACCGCGGGCATCATGCGCATAGCCAACGGCTTTGGGATCGTTTTTGGGAAGTGCGGCCGCAAGCTTTTGCAAGGCGGTGGCGGCGGAAAGTTTGACGGCCAACCAATCGGGATCTTGCAGCTCCGAGCCATGGGCGCTTTTCGCCCAGGACAATGTTTTATCGACCAGGGCGTCGTAATTTTGGTCTTGCAGCCATAAACGCTGGGCGCGCAGCACGGCCTGTGTTTTCAGGAGGCGCACGGTTGCGTCAGAATCTGAAAGCCCGTCGATCAAATCGCAGTAAGCCGCCAGGGCCAGCTTTTGTTCCCCCAGTTCTTCATTGGCCCGACCCTCATAAAAATGAGCCACGCCGCCTCCCAGGCGCTTGGGGTATTTTTGATACAAACTGCCGCACCGGGCGGCCGCATCGACGAGCAGGTTTTTCTGCTCGTTGCTACCCGGTTCTGTAGCCAACGCCGTGAAAAAAGTCGCGCGGCCGGCATTCACGCTGGCCCCCAACCACTGGGCGCCCAGCTCTTCCCGTTCGTCTCCCTGAGGAAGCTTGTCGAGCTGGCCACGCAACTGCTGGGCCAATTCTTCAAACGCTGTTCGCGCCGCGGCATCGTCGGCTTGAGCCTGGCGCCGCAACGCTGCCTTACGGGCGCCGGGCTGTTCGGACTGTGCCAAACTACTTTCGGCAAGTGCCAGGAGAAGATTGCCCAAGCGATCTCGTGCTGAAACGGATAAATCGTGATCTGGGTTGGCCGAGAGAAATTCCTGGAGTTTGGCACATGCCCGGCGGCGGTCCGCATCACGAGATTGCGCATCGGCCGCTTGATCGGCGCCTGCAATGAACACCACGGCCTGTTGATAGGCAATCGCGGCCTTGAGATTGGCCGCCAAGGCAGGATTTGCGGCTTGCGAGCGAAGGTAATCTGAGGCCGTGTCGAAAAAATGCCGCTCGCACAGCCCTTCAACAAAAGCTTGCGAATCGTCGGCCGCTCGGCAGGCTTTCACATTCCATCCACTGGCCAGACAACAAGCGAAGACCACATACGCGCCCCATAATAACCGTGCCTGATGTGTGGTCATGGACCGTCTCGCTGCGTGTTCCCTCGCCCGGCAGAAATGCCTCTTCAGCTCCATTATAAAGCGGTATTTTATCCGCACAAGCAAAGCGATGTGCCGCTAGTGGTTCGCTGCGTATTCCGGCCTTCGGTTTTGCCGACTGATACCGTTGTACGGTGATGAAAGTGGCCCACGCATGATTATCAGCACAAGCAATGCTGCCGTACGAAGCCGAGGGAGCGTAGTTTTTTGGTAGTGGGTCAGTTTGAAATGTAGATGTCCCGGCGCGCCGGGATCCTCAGCCGCCGGCGTAGTTTTTTTGTCGACTGGAGTTTCACGGGGTATGGCGGTAAGATAGGGCCTTCGAAGTTGACATTCTCATCCGTTTGGTCAGTGCTAATCTGAGCAACGTTGGTTGATCCGGGGGGTAACTGTGCCCATTGATGTGCAATGCGCTGCGTGCGGCAAACGGCTGCGAGCACCGGACGAACAGGCGGGCCGTAAAGGCCGCTGCCCGGCTTGCAAAGCGGAATTGCAGATTCCGGCCAGTGTTTCGCCAGTGAAGGTTTCGACAGGCGTGCCAAATGTCAACACTCCCACGCCCGTGCCCAAGGGTTACGTGCCGAAGTCTGCGGCGCCGATCAATTCGCCGCCGCCTGCGCGACAATCGGCCGCCGGGTTTACAACGTCTGCCGCCGTTCCGCCGCCGATTCCAGAACGCCGCACGTTTGAAGCGCGAGATAATCTCGGTGCTAGAACCGACATTCCTCCGGTGGCCGAAACCGAGGGAGTGTTAGAGGCCAAGCATTGGTTTGTCCTGGGAACGGCGCTGCAAATTACAAAATACGCGCTGCTGTTGTCGTGGATTGCGTTTGGATGCATCGGCCTGGCTTTGATTGGCCTGACGCTGGCAAGTCGATCGGCCTCTCAAGACGCCATTTTGTCGGGCGCCATTTCGTTATTACTGATGTGGGGCATCGTCGGAACCATTCTGGGCTGGACGGCGCTGCTCGTCGGCTGGCTGCTGTGCATGACTGTGTGGTCGGCATTGGAACGCCGCTGGTTGCGAATCTCGATCGGAGCAAGTGTTTTTCTGATTGTCGCCATCCTGATTTTAATTTCAGTCCAAAGCCTCCGATCGAGCAACGATTTCAAGGAGGAGGCGAAAGCCGTCGCCTTGACGACCGAGATTATTTTTTTGGGTTTTGGCGTTGTCGCGGCGGTGGCGCTGGGCGCGTTCGGTTATTTTCTGGGCAGTTTGGAAGTGCGGATGGGCAACGATCGTCGTCCGCGGGAACCTTTGATCCGGACCGTGATTATCGGCGTCCTGATGTGCTGGTGCATTGCCGCCAATTTATTTTTCCAACCCGGCGCTCCGTGGAAGGCGTGGCTGATTGTGATTTCCGATTTGGCGGCCTTTTTGACGCCATTGGTCTGGCTGTGGTTGCTCAACGTGCATGTGTCGGGGCACCTGCGCGTCAATCAAGCGTGGAAGCGGCTGTAGCGGGACACTCCGGTGGGCGCCACGAGATTTCTGAACAATCAGGCTTTGATAAGTATCTGGATTTCCGTCAGATACTTTCGCGGATTGCCCTTGAAAATCATTCCCGGCCCTTTGAGATACACTTCGCGGGTAGGCATTTCGATGTTGTAGGCCTTGGATTTCATGTATTTCAAAATCTTTTCGTACGAGCGGCCCAGTTCCTCGTACGGTCCTTTGTGCAAAAGACAAACGCACTTCCCGCCGGGCAGTTGCCGGATGGAAATGCCGGCGGTTTTTTTTGCGTCGATGTTTTTGGCCTCCGGGCGGAGTGGAAAGCAGGCTTCGAAATTGGCGTCGGCTTCTTTGTATTCGTCATCGTAATGCAATAGGAAACAAGGACCGCCGATGTAGCGCCCGAGCCGCCGACCAATTTGCGAAAACCCTTGGCCGCAATCGCGATACCGGCCTTGCATGCGGACGCCGGCCATCCACAGGGCATCGACCACTTTCTCTTCCACTTCGAATGTGCTGTTTTTCATGGTAACCCTCGCTTGCTGATGTTGACGAATAAGTTGCTCCAAGCGGGCTTCCATTTGCCGGTAGTGCTCCACTTTGGCGGCGAGGGTTTGTTGATGGCGCTGCAGGTAAGCAAACAGATCGGCCTCGGCGCGGCACTGGCGCAAAATCTCGGCAATTTCCGGCAGCGGAAATTCCAATTCCCGCAGCAAGGCAATCACGCGGGCCGGCTCGATTTTCGCGGCATCGTAATAGCGGTAACCGGTCTGGTCGTCGACGCAAGAGGGATCAAGCAAACCTTGCTCGTGGTAAAACCGCAGCGTCTTCACGGTGAGTCCCGTGATTTTGGAAAATTCGCCAATGCTGAACAGTTTTCCCGTTTCCATAACCAATCAGCCTCAAAACCAACCGCTTGAAGCGCACAGCCCAAGCAAATTAAAGTGCTACGACAGCGATGCTAAAGCCTCCTGTAAGGGGAGAGTCAATAACGTTCTTTAAAAAGAGAAAAAAACTGTCGCGAGCTGAAGTCCCCTTGCTTGACAGTTCCGGGTATATAGAAAAGCATAAGGTTTGGCAGGCACGGCGGCCGATGTAACGAAAAGGTGATTCTTTATATTTTATTCAAATTTTTCCGGTTCATAGCGAATGCCAGGCATGCTTACCACCGTTCAGTCCGCTGGCTCGTCTGAGGTTGACGGCGGATTGCTTCCTGTTGGACCGCCGTCCCGGAACGGTTCGACGCAGTTCGCGGTGACCCCTGACCTTGCCGGGTCAATGGATACCAAGGAAATCGCCAATGCAATGACTCATGCCGTGGGATTGTTGCTGAGCATTGTGGCTGCAGTGGTTTTAATGCATGTGGCCGCCGCTTGTGACTTCTGGCAGCGCTGCGCCGTTTTGATTTATGCGGTGACGATGGTGGCCGTGTACGCGGCATCAACGGCATCGCACGTCTTTCCGCAACCTCGGTTGCGACATTTTTTTCGCATGCTCGATCAGGGTTGGATTTACCTGTTCATCGCGGGCACGTTCACGCCGATTTCGGCCGCTTTTTTGCGGGGCGGATCGTGGTGGGTATTGCTGGGGGCGATTTGGATTGTCGCCCTCGCGGGTTTCATTAGCAAGGTGGCGCTCAATCACCGCATTAACAATGTGTCTACGATCATTCCTTTGCTGTTGGGGTGGATGCCGCTGTTGGGCGGACGGCCGATGTTGCACTTGGTGCCGACTGAAGTTCTTTGGTGGATGTTGGCCGGCGGCGTGTGCTATTCTGTGGGCACGCTGTTTCTGATGTACGACCATCGCCACCCGTATTTGCACGCTGTTTGGCATGTGTTCGTGATGGCCGGTACGGCTTGCCATTTTTGGGCCATTCTGCATTACGCGATGCCTGTGGTTTAATTTCAGGTTTTGCGTAAATTCGTGCTAAGCTGCTAGCGGATTGCGGCATCTACTTTGCTGTGCATTCGACGTTCAATTTTTGAACGTATTTTTTCGCCGCGACATTGCGTTTGAGTTCTTGATATTTCGAAATTCGATTTATCCATTCGTCATTCGAATTTCGGCATTTAGGTTACCCCCCTTTGCAAAGGGCGGCGGCTGAGTTAGGTTGCACCGAGATAAAAACTCGGGTCTTACATTGGGTGTGTGGTTTTTTTGGTATCGTGATTATGCGTCGCGCAAAAATAAGCATTATCGGCGCCGGAAACGTCGGCGCCACGACGGCCCATTGGTGTGCCGCCGCCGAATTGGGCGACATTGTGCTGTTGGATATTCCGCAGACCGAAGGTATGCCCGCCGGCAAAGCGCTCGATTTAATGCAGGCTTCGCCGATTGTCGGCTTCGACGCCAACGTTATCGGCACGACTAATTATGCGGACACCAAAAACAGCGACGTGGTGGTGATCACCGCTGGGATTGCCCGCAAGCCGGGCATGAGCCGCGACGATTTGCTTGCCACCAACGCGAAAATTGTCGGTTCTGTGGCGGCGGAAATTAAAAACAGCAGCCCGAATGCGATTGTCATCGTCGTCAGCAATCCGTTGGATGCGATGGTGCAACGGGCCTGGCAAGTCACCGGGTTTCCGCCGCAGCGGGTGCTGGGGCAAGCAGGCGTGCTGGATACCGCACGGTACCGCACTTTCCTGTCGATGGAATTGGGCGTGAGCGTGGAAGATATTTCCGCGCTGCTGATGGGCGGACACGGCGATACCATGGTGCCGATGCCCAGTTGCACTTCGGTGGGCGGAATTCCGGTGACGCAGTTGATCGAGGCGAAGCGCCTGGAAGAAATCGTGCAGCGCACTCGCAATGGCGGAGCGGAAATTGTGGGCCTGTTGAAAACCGGCAGCGCGTACTATGCTCCGGCGGCCGCGACGGCGCAAATGGTTGAAGCGATTGTGCGTGACAAAAAACGGCTGATCCCCTGCGCTGCCTATTGCGACAAGCAATATGGGGTGGGTGGTTATTTCGTCGGCGTGCCGGTGATTTTGGGCGCCGGCGGCGTCGAAAAGGTGATCGAGCTGAAGCTTACCGCCCAGGAGCAAGCCGATTTCCAAAAAAGCGTGCAAGCAGTCAAGGAGTTGACGAAAGTCATGGCGGGATTGACGGGGTGATTTGCAAGGCGGAAGGCGGAAGATCGTGGGTGGAAAAGAAGAGGCTCAGCCGCGGGTAAACTCAACATTTATCGATCGCTGGAGCCGAATTGCCCTTGACTGTTTTTGTTCCCTTTGACCGTTGAGCGCCCAGCGCCGCATTGGTGTTGACACATTTCCGCCGGGTGTCTTACAGTCCGCATCGCATGGTTTGCTTAGCTGAAGAATTGTCGTTTTGTAGAAATCCCTCCTTCCAACCTCGAATTTTTTCACGCCAGCACGAGGCGCGGCAATATTGAAAGATGAATCGCTTACAAGCATCAACTTTATCGGCTTGGCCAGGGTTTGAATCGACCGCCGAATTTTGCTCGGCGGGCACTTATCGGGCAGCATCGGAAGATCATCCCTACGCTTTTTTTGCTCCGCTGCATTACGAACAGAATTACGCCTACCCGCTGTTAGTTTGGCTGCACGGCGGGGGAGATAGCGAGCGACAATTGCGTCGAATTATGCCGCTGGTCAGCATGCGGAATTATGTGGCCGTGGCGCCGCGTGGAACGGTGGGAGGATTAGGCCGAACCGGGCGACAGCACGGATATCACTGGCAGCAAACGCCGCACCATACCTCTTTGGCCGAACAAAGCGTTCGCGCCGCCATAGCCGAAGCCGAAACGCGGTTCCACATTCGGCGCGATCGGATTTTTCTGGCGGGTTACGAATCGGGCGGCACCATGGCATTTCGAATTGCCACCGCGCAGGCCGAGCGCTTTGCCGCGGTGCTCTCGCTGTGTGGGCCGTTTCCCACCGAGGGGGCTCCGCTGGCAAAACTGAATACCGTTCGGCAACTTCCCTTTTATGTGGCTGCCTGCCGGAACGGAAGTTACTACCCCACTTCGCAGGTGTGCGATAATCTACGGCTGTTTCACGCTGCCGGCATGTCGATTACGCTGCGCGAATACCCGGGCGATGGCTCGCTGTCCGAACACATGCTAGCGGATGTGGATCGCTGGATGATGGAGCAAATTGTCGGCCAAACCGCTGTGCCCAACGCCGTACCGCCGCGCCAAACCGGCGTGGGTTGAATCCAATTATCCTGGAGTAGGCGGGTCTGCCGCCAGCCATTACCGCTGCTAGCGGGCGCTGATTATTTCACGGATGGGTCGTCGCTTGCACTTACTGCGTGCCGTGTGATCAACGTGGATTGACAGCGCTGGGCGAAATTCAGTACAAACCCGCCCGATTTTCTCCTCTTCATCAGATCGTCATCCGCGGCATCCTGATTTTCAGAACGCCTGAGCGTGGTCGCGCTTGCGCGACGGTACCGTCGGCGGTTCTGCTTAGGCTGTCGTTGGATCCATATCGCAAACCGTCGCAGGATGCGGCTGGTAGAGTCATATTCAACCTTGCACTGAACCGTTGCATCGTCAGTCACGGAAGGCCCATCGGTACCGCGGGTTCAATCGCAGGGAGCATTGTGAATTTATCGCCGGCCTAACCCAATCCAATTCCGCTATCGCTGTGAAAAAGTCTACTGCGTCGACGCTTTTCGGAGGATACCATGAATTGCGAATTGCTCGATAAGCTGGCCGCCAGCTTTACCTCGCGGGATGCCACGGTGAACGATCTGTTGCACTTCACCACGGATTGCAATCCGATGCGCCGCCCTGTGGCATTGCGACAACTTATTGAAGAAGTGCTCCAGTCATTTTCATCACCATTGCAGGCCCAGCACATTGTTGTGGAATTGGACGTACCCCCGGTTCATTACGTGTTCGCCGATTACGACATGCTGCGCCGTTGCGTTTTGAATTTAACACGCAATGCCTTGGATGCCATGCCCGAGAGCGGAACGTTGGTCATTACTTCCTACAGTGGACCGCAAGGTTTTGAATTGGAAATTGCCGACAGCGGGCCGGGACTTTCCGACGAGGTTCGCCATCACATGGCGGAGCCGTTTTTCACGACCAAGAGCAACGGCACAGGCTTGGGTTTGGCCATCGTTTCCTACATTGCCGAAGTTCACGGCGGCGACCTTACCGCGCGCAATTGCCCGGAAGGGGGCGCCGCCTTTACGCTCCGCATTCCCGTGAAACAGCAGCAGCGCGCTTTGAAAGCAGCCGCGTGAATCAGTGCCGACTTCCAAAACACGCGGATTGAAAAAATAACCACTACAGCAAGGATGCACGATTGTGGAGTTTCTTCATAAAGCCCTCGCCCAACTGAACGATTTAATACGCTCGATGACGCCGGCCGGTCGCATCACAGCCGGGCTTCTATTGCTGGTCGCCGCGATCAGCATGGGTTATTTGATCAACCATCAAATGTCCGGGATGGACGGTTATTTGTTCGGCGGCGATCCGGTCATATCCAGCCAATTGCCAGCCATGGAAGCGGCGTTCGGCAAAAAGAACCTTACCGATTACGAAGTGGACGCCAACCGCATTCGTGTTTCGCAGGGCAAACAAGCCGTGTATATGGCCGCTTTGGCGGACGCCGGCGCTTTGCCGCACAATTTTCTGGACTCGCTGAAAAATTCGCTCGACAGCGGCGGCCCCTTCGTCGATCGCAAAAAGCGCGAGGAGATGATTAAAGTTGCGCTCCAGGACGAGCTCTCCAAGATTATCGGTCAGATGAACGGAATCGAGCGGGCCGAGGTATTGTACAACGTCGAGACACCGCAAACATTCAACTCCAAAAAGTTGGTGACGGCCAGCGTGACGGTGAAACCGGTCGGCACCCAAACGCTAAACTCGGAACAAGTGCAAATGATCCGTCAGGCCGTGGGGCCGGCTATCGGCGCTGCGCCGGAAAGCATCGCGGTTGTCGATGTCAACGGCCACGCCTATCCGGGCGGAGAAGCGGGGAGCGGCGGCGACGTAACTCAGGATCGGTATCTGAATACGAAGATGGAATACGAACGGAAGTACACCGAAAGCATCCGTCAGGGATTATTGAGTTTTGTCAAAGGCGCCGTTGTCACCGTCGACGTCGAGTTGCACCCGGAACTGGAAGAAGCGCAAACCTGCAACAAGGTTGACCCCAAGGCCACGCCTGACGACGATTCCGAATTGAAAAACAGCATCGGCTCCAACATCTTGTGCCCCAGCGGCCAGCCCGGAATGGCCAACCAAGGTGGCAAACTCACTGCATCGGCAATTGCGGAATCGGGGGGCAACAGCGCTCATGACACAGACGCATTGAGTGTGCGCCCCCAACGCAACATGATCAGCAACGAATCGCGGCAAGTGCGGTTTGCCGGACTCACGCCGAAGCGAGTGAGCGTTTCGGTCGGAGTGCCCAGCAGTTATTACGAGGAGGTGTGGCAGCAACGCAATCCGTCGCCCGCCGGATCGCCGCCAAAAAAGCCAGACAGCACTGCACTGGACCAAATTGAAACCGAGGTCAATGCCAACATTAAAAAAAGCGTGATGGGCATTTTACCCCCGCCGGAAGATGCCAATACCGATCCGGTGACCGTCACCTCGTTTACCAGCATGCCGCAGCCCGAAATCGAAAAACCCAGCACGACCGATCAGGCCTTGGTGTGGCTGTGCGACCACGCCAGCGCCGTGGGCCTGGGATTGTTGGGAATCATCAGCTTGTTGATGGTGCGTTCGATCGTCCGCAGCGTGTCGGCGGCGACGGTGGATGAGGGGCGGCAAGCGTTGGCCGCCGGGACGGACTCCACGGCCGCCCATAAATTTTCCGGAGCAGCGCCGCCGCAATCGGTCCCCGCGCTGCGGCTGCGCCCCCGTCGAACAAAAAACGACCCGTCGCTGCGGGACGAACTGGTTGAAATTGTCCGCCAGGACCCCGACGCCGCCGCCAACATCCTCCGCAATTGGATTGGATCGGCGAACTGACACATTCGCACATTGCTCCTCAGGGTGAGGGCTCAACAGACGTAATATGATGAATCAGGATCCAGCGCTCCATAAAGCCGCCGTGCTGCTGGCATCGTTGGATGCCGACACCGCCGATCTGCTCCTCTCACAAATGCCCGAGGAACAGGCGGATGCAGTGCGGGCCGAATTGCTGGGCCTGGACGAGCTGGATCCCCGCGAGCAGCAGGCGGTGATCGACGAGTTCTTCCGGATCGGGCCCATGGCGCCGGAATCAAGCGACATCAACGCACCGCATCAGCATTTGCACTCCCCAGAGCATTCCCGCCGGCTGCCCGATTCCCTGGACGAGTACCTATCGGAACACTCTCCATCGCTGGGCCATTCCGAAAGCTTGAGCGACAGCCTTTCCAGCTTGCAACCCACGGCGCATCCAGCGGGCGAACGTTTCTTCGACTTTCTGCAAGACGCCGAACCTGAAACGCTGGTTCCGGTATTGGAACGAGAGCACCCGCAGGCCATCGCCTTGGTGTTGGCGCATTTGCCGCACGAGAGAGCGGGCCATATTCTGGCCCGCTTGCCGGCCACGTTGCAAACGGACGTCATCCGGCGATTAGTCGATTTGGAAGAAACCGATCCGCATGTGCTGCGCGACGTGGAACGTGCCGTCGAGTCAGGGCTGCGCCAGCGGCAGCCAACCCGACGGCGGATGGCGGGCATGGCCGCGGTATCGGCGATTTTGAACGCTTCGGAAGGAAGTGCCCGACGTCAGATTCTGAACAATTTGGCCGCTCATGATCGCCCGTTGGCACACAAGCTAACGCCGCCGCCGTCGCCGCCGCGTGACTTCACGTTTGAACAAGTCTGCGATTTCCCGATGGAAGCTTTCGTGCGTGTGGTGCGGGCTGCCGACCGGCGTTGTGCGGTCCTGGCGCTGGCCGGAGCGCCGGCGGAAATTGTCGAACCGCTTTTGCAGGAACTGCGGCCTGAGGAAGCCGATTCCATTTCGCACGGTCTGGAGCAGTTGGGCCCACTGCGAATAATAGATTTTGACCGGGCACAAGCCGCGATTGCCGAGCTCGCCGGGCACTTGTACGCCCAAGGACATTTGTCGGGTTTAGAAGCGTCGCACCTCACGGCGACCGCATAATTGGGTGCCGCGCAGGAAGACCAGAGCAAACTCGACTCAGAATTCAACACTCGTAACCCTCTCCAAGCTTTGCCATTCATGGCCAGTGTCATCAAATCACATGTTGGCGCACGCCAGGGTTCGCCGAACGGCTTCCATTTTGAAGACGTTTCGCAGCAAGCCAATCGATTCGTCGAAGGCGTCCAGCTGCAGGCGGCTGCGATGATCGCCGATGCCCAAAAGCAGGCCGAAGACGTCATCCGCCGCGCGGAACAGCAGGGCCGTCAAGCTGCTGCTCGGGCGGCGGAACAAATGCTCAATGAAAAAGTGGCCCAGAAATTGGAATCGTTGGAGCCTGCGCTGCAAAAGGTCGTCAACGAATTGAGCGACGCTCGGCAAGCGTGGCTGCGGCATTGGGAACAAACGGCCGTGCAATTGGCGGCGAAGATCGCCCAGCGAGTCATCCGCCGCGAGCTGTCTCAAACGCCACAAATTACGGTCGATTTGGTGCGCGAGGCGTTGGAGTTGGCGGCCGGCTCGCCGCACATAAAAATCTCGCTGCACCCGGACGATTTCGACGCCCTCAGCGGACAAATCGACCGGCTCACGAAGGAAATCTCGCGGACTGCCGAAGCGGAAATTGTGCCCGATATGACCGTTTCTGTCGGCGGTTGCCGCGTGGAAACAACTCAAGGAATGATCGACCAACAAATTGAATCTCAACTGGAACGCATCATCGCCGAACTGACCGGCACGGACGAAGAACCAACGAGTGAGTGATGTGCCGGAATGGTCAACGTATCGGCCGCGCCAACTTTACGACCCACCTCGGCAACCCATCATTCACGACCAACCATCATCCATGCTCGATTTATCCGATCAGCTCGATTCCATCATGACCACTTCGCTGACGGGCAGCGTGGTGCGGATTGTCGGCATGACGGCCGCCGTGGCCGATTTTCCCGCCCCGGTCGGCGCGCTGGTGGAAATCGAGCGGGAAATTGGCAAACCCGCGCGGGCTGAAGTCATCGGCTTTCGTGACGACCTGACTCTGCTTTACCCGCACGAAAACTTGCAGGGGGTGCGGCGTGGGAACCGGGTGCGTCTGCAGCACACATTTCGCTGGTTGCGTGTCGGGCCGGAACTTTTGGGACGCGTCATGGATGCTCAAGGGCGAGCGATTGACGGTCGTCCACAGCCCGCCCTGGCTGACCGGACGCAGTTGAATGGTCGACCGCCTGCCGCAATCCAGCGGCCACGCATTCGCCAGCCATTGTCCACGGGGATTCGCGCGCTGGATGGCTTGCTCACTTGCGGCCAGGGACAGCGGATGGGCATCTTTGCCGGGTCCGGAATCGGCAAAAGCGTGTTGCTGGGAATGATGGCACGCTACACCTCGGCCGATGTAAACGTGATTGCGCTGATCGGCGAACGTGGACGAGAGGTGAACGAATTCATAGAGCGCGATTTGGGTCCGGAGGGTCTGTCGCGCAGCGTGGTGGTGGTGGCCACCAGCGATGAACCGGCCCTGCGCCGCGTCCAGGCCGCGCAGGCCGCCACGGCAATTGCCGAATATTTTCGCGATTTGGGACGGAATGTGCTCCTGCTCATGGATTCGCTCACGCGGTTCGCCATGGCGCAGCGTGAAATCGGTTTGGCGGCCGGCGAGCCCCCCACGACCCGCGGTTATCCCCCCAGTGTGTTCACGATGTTGCCGCAATTGTTGGAAAGGGCAGGGCAGGCGTCGCTGGGCAGCATTACGGCGTTCTACAGCGTGCTTGTCGAAGGGGATGATCCCCAAGAACCTATCAGCGACGCAGTGCGCGGCCTGCTCGACGGTCATACCTGGCTGTCGCGGAAATTGGCCTCCCGCGCCCATTGGCCCGCGATCGACGTGCTGGAGAGCATTAGCCGCTTGATGCCCGACATTACCTCATCTACGCATTTGGAAGCTGCTCAGACCGTCCGCGAATTGCTGGCCGTCTACCGCGACCATGAAGATTTAATTTCCATCGGCGCCTATCGCAAAGGCGCCAATCGACAAGTCGATTTGGCCATCGCCGTATTGGACGAGATCAATCAGTACTTGCGGCAACGAGTCGACGAGCCGGACACGCTGGAATCGGCGCGGCAGGAGCTTATCGAGTTACAGCAGCGAGCACACAGCGCAAGTTTAGGGGAAGTCGGCTAAGCGGCGCCCCGCATAAAGCAGCGACACAAGAATGCCCCCGTACCATTTCCGATTATTGACGCTGTTGCGAATGCGCGAAAATGTGCGCGACGAACGCCGCCTGCAATTATCCGCCGCCCAGCACGACGAAGAAATTCTCGTGGATCAAATTACAAAATTAGACGATAGATTGGCCGATTTGCGCCGGCATGCTCTGGCTGCCCGTCAGCCGGGAATGATCAACGTCGATCAATTGCTCGATGCGGGCCGATACGAGCATGTTCTTCAGACGCAACGACAGGCCGCCGAGGTGCAACGTCAGGCAGTACAATTGGAAGTTGAGCGGCTTCGACGGTCGCTGCTAGAAGCCGACCGCGAAGTCAAAACCCTGGAAAAGCTGCAAGAGCAACAAGCTATGAAGCATCAGCAGCTGGAAAATCGCCGTGAAATCAAGGAGCTCGATGCGGCAGCCATCCAAGTCGCTGCCTCCGGTAAAGAAGAGTCATCGATCTCTCCACTGCATTAAATAAACCAAATTCAAAGAAGACGATGCGGCTAAGCTGGAGAAGTTGCCCAAAGGGCATAAGCCCCGATTCTCCATCCTGTGCTTGCCACGCTGCCAAAGCCCCAATTGGCGGCTTCGTCGACGCCGGGTTGGGGTTGCTTAAACCGCCGATTTTGACGAAAACCATCGCCCCCTATTAGGCGAATCGGCTGTTGTGGGAAGTCTGTGGCAGCGGTTTCGTTTTCAAAATCTACGTTACGTAGACCATGAGCCCAGCCGTGGCACAGAGCGATATTGACGCTTTGCTCCTTCACGCGCAATCAGCCGTGGCATCAATGCACGCATCCACAGCGAGCGAATTGCCCACCGGGGTCAAGCCGTTGAAACTGCCCGATTTTTCCTCCGCGGGGGCGACCACCAGCGCGGCCACGCTGAATATCAACCGCGAAGTGGAGCTCGACTTGCGCATTGAGTTGGGACGGACTCGGCTGCACGCGGAAGATGTATTAAAGCTGTCACAGGGCTCGGTAGTCAGATTGGATAAATTGGAGGGGGAGCCGGTCGATGTTTTTGTCAACGGTCGGTTGATCGCCCGCGCCGAGGTGTTGATCTTGAACGAAAATTTTTGCGTCCGTGTTTCCGAACTTGTGACTCAGGAAGCGATGTTACACGCAGCGTAAAACTGCGTTGCCGGGCCTTGAAATTGCTGGCTGCGGGATGTTTGAGAACTGAAATTCGATTTTCTCAAAGGTGGCACAGGGATGTGCTCCGATCGTCGATTGATCGACTGGCTTGCCCGCGACTTCCGCGCAGCCGCTCCTGCTGCGCGCGGGCGGAAAATTTTCACCCCTTTGTTCTGCGCGCTTTTCGTGATTGGGCCGCTGGCAAATCTCCCGGTTTGGGCGGATGATTTTTCCGGCGGATCCGAATCGAATGTCTTACGCGCTCCCAGCGGCTTGCCACGCAGTGAGGGCACTCCAACCCCCGCCGGCATGGTTCGGCAAGCAACACATCAAGAAGCTGAACCCTCGCGTTTTATTGCTGCCGGCAGCGAAACATCCATCCCGCTTCCTGCTCCGCCGCGAGACGCGGGCGGAGAAACATTCAGCGCTGGGCCGCGACCGTTGGGGGCCATTATCAGCGTGATTGTAAGTTTGGCCGTCGTGCTCGGCTTGTTTTTGGTGGCTGCTTGGTTCATGCGTCGCAGCTTGCCCAGTTCTGGCCGGCACTTGCCCACCGAAGTGGTCGAAATCCTGGGCCGTACTCCCTTGGCCGGGCGGCAGCAGATGCACGTGCTGCGCTTTGGAAACAAAATGATTTTGGTGTGCGTTTCTCCCACCAGCGTCGACACACTCGGTGAGATTACCGATCCGCTGGAAATCGATCGCCTTGCCGGACTGTGCGCACAAACCCAATCGTCCAGCGCCACGGCGGCGTTCAAACAGATTTTCAGCCAGCTTGTGCGCGACAAATCGCCCGCCGTGGTATCGGAAGTCGCTGGCGGAACCTCCCTCCCCAACAGCCGCCGCGCATCGGCGTCTGCCCAGGAGGTGGCCGATGGTTAGCAAATTGGTCCCCGTACTCATCGGGCTGGCGGTGTGGGCTGGCTCCGTTTGCATCTGTGCCGCGCAGGAGCAATCTAAATTATTTAGCAACGTCGATCAATCCAACGCTGCGGCCAAAATCGAGCTTCCTTCGCCGCTGGCCGGCGGGCCGGAGAAGTGGACCAGTCCGGAGGGGCTTTCGTCCACGCTGCAGATCATGCTGCTGATGACAGTGCTAAGCCTGGCGCCGGCGATCATGCTGATGACCACCTGCTTCGTGCGGATTTTGGTGGTGCTGGGCTTATTGCGGCAGGCCTTGGGCACCCAGCAATTGCCCCCCACACAGGTGCTGACCGCCGCATCGTTGTTTTTAACCCTGATCATCATGTGGCCCGTGTGGAAACAAACCTACGAGGAAGGGATCGTACCCTATACCAACCACACCCTGAGTATGGAAGATGCCTGGCAACGTGGCGTGCAACCGATCCGCGATTTTATGAGCAAGCAAATCGATCGGTGCGGCAATAGCGCCGACGTGTGGATGTTTTATAAATATCTTCCCCAAAGCACCACCGAACCCAAAAGTTACGCGGATGTGCCTCTGGCCGCACTGCTGCCGGCTTTCATGATCAGCGAACTCAAAACCGCGTTCCTGATTGGCTTTCAAATTTACCTGCCGTTTGTGATTCTCGATTTCGTGGTGGCCAGCGTCACCATTGGCATGGGCATGTTGATGCTGCCACCGGTGTTAATTTCAGCCCCGTTTAAGCTGCTGCTGTTTGTGCTGGTGGGTGGCTGGCATTTGGTGGCGGAAATGCTGCTGCAAAGTTTTCATGCCTGACGTGAATTAGGCGGAAAAGCGCCGGTTAAACCGCCGGCAGAAATCCAACCTCATCCTTCGATCCTGGTCCCGGTCACCTACGTTCTTTCCATGGAATCCCAAGACGCAATCAATCTGGCCCGCGAAGCAGTGATGCTGGCACTGTGGATAAGCGCCCCGGTGCTGATTGTCGGCATGGTCGTGGGCTTAGTGGTGGGCCTGATTCAAGCCTTGACTCAAGTGCAGGAGCAAACGGTGGCTTTTGTGCCCAAGCTGTTTGCGATGATTTTAGTGCTCAGCCTTACGTTGCCGTGGCTCATGATGCAAATGGTCGATTACACGCGGGAATTGATCGAAAATATTCCGCGCGCATTGTGAAATCAGCGTCGATACCGATACCCTCGTCTTCATTATTGACGTTCTAAGTTTATGCCGGCTCTTGATACCACGCCATTTATCGTGTTCACGTTTGTGTTGGCGCGCGTCAGCGGGCTGGTGATGACAGCGCCCCTGTTTGGTTCTGAGCAAGTGCCCGCGCAGGTGCGCGGCTTGTTGGCGTTTGCCTTGGCCCTAATGATTACACCGGTGCAGTTGGCCGCGCCGCCGGCGATGCCGGCGAATTTGGCGTTCTACGCGCTGCCCCTGGCTGGCGAGCTGCTTGTTGGCGTATTGCTGGGTCTGGGAGTGAAAATTTTGTTAAGCGGCGTGCAAGTGGCCGGGCAAATCATTAGCCAGATGAGCGGCCTGTCGCTGGCCGAGGTTTTCAATCCTGACTTCGATGCCGAAGTGCCGGCCATCGCCAATATGTTGCACCTGGTTACGCTGGCGGTGTTTGCCGTCATTGGCGGGCACCGACTACTCGTCGGCGCGCTGTTAGATACCTATAGATTCCTGCCCGTGGGTCATGTGATGCTTCCGCCTGCGCTGGGATCGTTGACGACGTCGCTCTTGGCGGAAAGTTTTTCGCTGGCGGTGCGTGGCGCCGCCCCGGCTATCGTAGCGCTGATGTTGGCGACGATCGTACTGGGCCTTATCAGCCGCACGCTTCCGCAGTTGAATGTTTTGGCGGTGGGCTTTGGGTTGAACGCGCTGGCTAGCTTTGCAGTGCTTGCCGTTTCGATCGGCGCCATTGCGTGGTTGTTTCAAGAACAATTGGAGCCGGCCGTGCAAGCCATCGTCGATTCGCTCCGACCGGCAACTTGAATTCTCACGCTGTACCCCCCCCACTGACCACTGACCACTGACCACCGACCACTACGCCCCGACCACTAGCCGCTGCCCATGGCCGATTTCAGTTTTGACAAATCGCTAGAACCTACGCCGCGTCGACGCCAGCAGGCCCGCGAGGAAGGACAGGTTGCCCAAAGCGCCGATTTGGCATCCGCGGGAATGTTGATTTCGGGTTTGGTGATTTTGCTGGTGTTGGGGGGGCAACTCGTCGAATTTTTCGCCCGGCTAGCGCGGCATCAACTGGGTGGGGAAAGCTGGCTGGAGGTCGATTCCGGATTTTTGATCAGCCATTTCAACGCCGTACTTCTGGAGCTGGGCCGATCGTTGGCGCCCATCCTCGGTTTCATGCTGATGGCGGCCGTGCTGGTGCATGTGCTGCAAACCGGCCTGTTGTGGGCGCCCAATCGAATATCGCCGGATATCCAGCGGATTAATCCGCTGTCGGGCTTCCAACGATTGTTCTCGCTGTCAAGCGCCGTGCGGTTGTCGATGGGTTTGTTCAAAGTGGTGATGGTGTCGCTGGTGGCGTTTTGGAGTTTGTATCACCGTCGAGACGAAATTTTGGGCGTGGCCGCGCTGGAGGTGCCGCAAATTGCCGCCTTCGTGGTTGACATCATTATTTGGACCAGCTTGAAAATAGCGCTGGCGCTTTTGGTGCTGGCGATTTTTGATTACGGCTACCAGCGGTGGAAATATGAGCGCGATCTGCGAATGACTCCGCAAGAAATGCGCGAGGAAATGAAAAATTTGCAAGGTAATCCGCAAGTGGTTGCCCGGCGGAGGCAAGTGCATCGGCAATTGACGCTGAGCGGGATTGCCGCGACTGTCCACAAAGCGGACCTGGTCGTCACGAACCAGGCCGAATTGGCTGTCGCCATTCAATACGACCCTGCCACCATGAGCGCGCCCATCGTGCTGGTCAAGGGGGCCGGAGCGGTGGCCCGACAGATCGAACAATTGGCTTTGCAGCACAACATTCCGGTGGTAACGCGGAAAATACTGGCGCAGTCGCTGGACCAGGAAGTCGACATTAACCGCCCTGTCTCCGACAAAATGTACGCCGAGGTCGCTGAATTATTAGCGCACGCATATCAGCGCAAAAATAAGGGGCAGCCCGAGCTTACCGCGTAAGCTTGCTGGCGGCGCAGGGGAGGATTTTATACCAACTGCCGCGCAAGAGCGCGCAACTCGCTGGACATGCCCCTTGATCCTTTACCAGCAGCCTGAGCCCCAGCCGCAACTTGATCCCCATCCGCCATACGGACCATAGCCGCAACCGCAACAGGATGGTCCACAGCCACAAGGCGGACAGCAGCAGGTAGGGACGGGAACCATGACTTTTTTGGTCACCATGTGGCAGACACACACGTCCACTTCTTTTTGGGCCATGTGCGGCACGCAAACATTGACCGTGACAGTGCGCTGCTCCGGCACGTAATTGCACACCGTCACGTCGCAGCTGTATTCCTTGGTGTGCGGCACGCAGACCGTGTATTGCACTTCGCGCTGTTTGGTTTCGGTCTCGTATTTACAGGCGCCACAGCCGCAATTAGAGCAGCCATCGCAAGGAACCGGTTTGCAGACCACGTAGCTCTCTGTGCGAGTGCGGGTTTCGGGCACCATCACGACACATTGGCGCGTGACGGTTTTTTTCTCCGGCACAGCATGCATCACGGTGACCGTTTGTTGCTGTGCTTGCGTGGTGAACTCAACACAGGGGACCGTTCGCTTTTCCCAGGCCAACGTCGGCACGCAAATGGTGCGCTCGACCATGCGTGGGGCAGGGCAGCCGCCGCACGAACCGGCCGGTTGGGCCTGTGATGGCCCGGGCTGCGAGGGAGCCGGCGCCTGCGAGGATGCCGCCCCGGGAGATGACGGCGCCCCCGGGGATGAAGGCGCCATTGACGAAGCTGGCGCTGTAGCCGCCGCCGATGGGACAGTCGCTTTGCTGGGCGCCGCCATTGAACTTGAAGCGCTGCCCGACCCTGGCGGCAGTTGATTGGCCCATCCAACCGACGCGCCGACTGCGACGATGGTTGCGGCAGTCGCCACGGCAAACAAATGCTTAGATTTCATAGGAGATCTCGCCAGCGACAACTTTAATCTGGGTAAATTGCGGCAAGCATCGGGCCTGCCTGGCTGCCAATCTAATGCTCTTGAAGTGCCCAGTCAAGCAACTGCGAAGGATGGAGAAAATGAGAAACCGCTCACCGCGAAGTGGCGGGTTTCGAATTGCGCATAAAAAAACCTCGGCCGGGACAAGCCCGGCCGAGGCATGGGAACTCAAAATAGCAAATCAAAGTTGTCGTTCAAGAACTCAGTACAACCCCCGTCCTACCGCTTAGAACCGGCATTCCAGACCTGCAAACGCACCATCCACAATCAGGTCGCCGTTGGTCTTGATGGTCTTCCAGCCAGCCTCGTCAGCAAAGAATTGCGGAATCTGGTTGTCGGCCAAGGCCACGCCGCTGACCCCTACCACACGGTAACCACCGATGAAGCTCCAATTGGAACTAAACGCCCAGTTGAAACCTACGTCGATCGAACCCAACATCGAAAACACATTCGCCGAGTTGTTGAAGTGCAGGACATCTCCGTTGGCGTCAAACGTCGCTTGCGTGCCATCGGACAAGGCCATCGCGTTGTAACCCGTGATGTGATTGCCATAGATGCCAATCTTGGGAGCAGCAAACACGCTCCAGCGGCTGCAAATCTGGTAGTTTAAGTACGCACCGAGCTGGAAACCAACCAAGTTGTTCGTCACGTTGGCGTTGATAATCGCCTCATCGCTGGTGCTGCCTGCTGGCGGAACCGCCGTGAACTGATCCCAGGTCAAGTTGTCGCGGAAGTTGAAGTAGCGGATGCCGGCCAGAGCGGTCACCTGGAAGCGGTTGCACGCTTCGCAGCAAGGCATATACAGGAAGTTGACTTCCACGTTATTGATGTCGTCGTTGCGCGACAGCCGCACGGCCGTCACAGGACTGCCGGTCCGGTTGTCATACCAATCAGTGGCCGGATTCGTGCCGAAGGAAACCCCGCTGTCGTCCTGCACCGTGCCGAGCGAAAAGGTGCTGTTCGTGAGCAAGGCGTTGCCGTTCATGCCCCACACGCCCCAGTAATCGGCTTCAACGCCGAAACGACCGGTGGGTCCGCACGAATTTGAGCAACTGCACGGATCGCCGCAGCAGCCGCAGCCGAACCAGTAACCGATGCGGGTATCCACGCCGCCGCCCCAATTCGCGCCAGGGAAGTAGAGCAATTGATGCGCGTTGTTTGCCGTATCGTAGGTGGTCCAGTTTCGATTCGCGACCGTGCGGCCCATGGTCAGGCCACCCGCATAAGCGTACCAATGATCGTTGCAGCAGCAGGAAGGCAGGTTGCAACCACATTCGTCGCCCCAGCCGCAATTGTGCAAGGCGTTTTCGTAACTACCGCCACAAGAATTGCAAGTGTCGCAGCTCGCTGCAGCGCCGCTGCTGGAAGTGTTGTCCGGAGGCGCTTGGGGAGCAGTGGCCGGCGCCTGCATGCGGGCACTGGCCGGGGTGCCAACGACCGGTTGGCCCCCCGAGGCCCCGCTATAATTTAAGGAAGGCTGTGTTGAGTAATCCAGCCGGGTCAGGCGCACGCCGTAGGGGTCATTCGCCTCGAGATAATTAGTTTGAGCCAGTGCCGTGCCCGACAGGCACAACACGCCCACCATCGCAGTCCAAGCACGATAGGCAGTCATGGTTTCGATCCCTCACAAGTTCCTGATAAAAACGCCGCGCGCCACCATGACATCGCGGCCTGGAGCCGAACAGCCGGCGCACACGCGCCTTGTCGTCCAACTTTCTGTATGGGGATCCGTCCCGCATAACCGTCCGTGGTGTCATTGGAAATCGACGCTTCTGAAACGGCGCTTTTGGATTTTGCGGCCCAACAACACGCCGGGAAAAATCGCCACAAGACTTATGGGTGGGTCAATCAAAACGCGCGGCAGATTTTCGCGCCAGGGCGGGAAACTTTAGCGAACCTGCGTGTGGTTCTACGCCGGATCATGCACGATATTCCGGAGATGCCCTTAAGGCACGGAAACGGGTGTGGGTTTCAATCTAGCCGCCGAAGCGGGGGCAAGAATCCGCGAGAGCCGCACAATCAGTTGCTCCAGCACCAGGCGGGGCTTATCGCCAGAAGAACTGGAACCTTTTAACGCTAAATCGGCCTCCAGCAGCCAGCGATAGATGTGCTTGGCGCGGTCGCGGCCGATCTGTCGTAATTGCCGTTCGGTTTTATCGAGCACGAACTTTTTGGGCGTTACGCCGGCTTCGCGCAGCGCTTCGGGCAGTGAAATGCGGCGGCGTTGCAACTCAGCGTGTTCGACCAGCCGGGTGGCGGCCGCCATCCGGCGGAGCGAACCGCTCATCATGGCCAGCAAGGCAATCGGCTCTTCGCCGGCCAACAGCAGGCGGTCGAGCTCCACCAGGGCCGTTGCGGCCTGTCCGTCCAGGGCGGCCTCGATCATGGCCCAGGCGGTTTTCGCCCGCCAGCCGCCCACGGCGTGCTGCACCAATGGGCGGGTGATTTTTCGATGTTTTTCGCTTCCCGCCAGGAGCGACAACTTGGCCAACTCCTGATCTAAACGCCCCAATTGCGGTCCGACAATCTCCAGTAGTAATTCCGCAGCCTCAGGGTCCAGATGCGCTTGATATTGCTTTTCCGCCCGGACTGCCAGCCATTTTATGACGGATTCTTCATCGATATCTCCAAACCGATTGCCCGGCAAATTGCAGTTCACTTGCAAGCCGCTTTCCGCCAGACGTTTGTACAAGCGGGTGTTGGCCGGCCAAGACTGAACTTCCAACACCAGCACTGATAAAGGCCGCGGCTGTTGGCAGTAATCTTCCAGCGCCTGGCGGTGCTGGCTGACGAACTTGTCGGCCCCGGCGAGCGCCACCATCCGCCGCCCGCCGCCGAACATCGAAACCGTGGCCAGTTCGTCGAGCACTTCGCGCAACTCGGCCTGGTTGCCATCCAACGCGGTGAACGATAATTCGCCATCGTCGCCGGTTAATACAGCGGCCCGCAAGCGATCCAGCGATTCGCGCATCAGCAGCGGCTCGTCGCCAAACAACACGCACAGGGGGGGCACAGCCGGCGTTTTTTCGCGAGCCAGAAATTCAAAGGCGCTGGTGGCATCAGGCATGCCACAAATATAACGAGACGGCCTGGCAAAGCCCATCGGCCGGCATGGCCAGCTTTATTATTTACCGAGAGAAATCGCCGAAGGAGGGCCGTGTTGCGGTATCGGCGCTGGGGCGGACTCCGCGGATGCGGCCTTCGGGCCGGATGCGGTCCAAGGTGACGGGTTGGGCCGCCTCGAACACGCCCGTATTGCCGGCTCCATCGCGTGCTTCAATCCGCAGATAAATGCGGTCGGGCACCCGGCTATCGGGGCGCCAGGCATATTGGCCGGTGTTTTCCAGTCCGGCGGCGATGATCGACCACTGGCCGCCCGGCCGATCGCTGAACAGCAGCGTCACGGGGCGCGCCGCCAAAGCTGCATCGCTGGCTTCCCAGCGGATAAGCAATTCGCCACTGTGCGGTCCTTCACCGGCGGTGGCATCGAGCAGCCGCACGGCGGGTTTGGTTAAATCGACCATCACCCATAAATCGGGGGCATCGCCGCTGCGTGGCGGCAGGCCGCCGAGGCCGGAACCGCTTTGCACAACAATGCGGAAACCGTACAAGCCTTCCCCCTCCACGTTGGCGCGGATGGGGCTGCGATTGTCGTCATCGACCCCGTAGCTGTTCCAGGTGCGGCCACCATCGCGGGTACCCCACAACTCGACCTTGGCGATGCCGGAGGGGCCGATGCCGTCGACTTCGTAATCCAGATCGAACGAGCGAGCATTCACCATGCGGGGCCGCTCGCCGGGCGGGAGCAGACCCTTAGTTGACGAATTGATATCCGTCGGGCCGGTGCTTGTCGGCGATGAAGGAATCGACAACGATGGACTGGCCGATTGCGGGTTGTTGGAATATGCGGCAGTCGGGGGCATGTCGTTTCGATAAGAATTCACGTCGTTTCGATATGAATTGTTGTCCGGCAGCACTTGGTTGCGGATGGGCGGGTTTACGTTTTCCACTGCCCGGCTGGCGATGTCGCCGTAGCGCGAGGGGTTGCCGGTATACGGCGATTGATAATCGGCCGGGGGCGAATTGGCGGCATACGAAGGCGCAGACGAAGCACTTTGCGGGCGAGCAGTGAGATCGTCGGCCGGAATTGGGTTGCGTCCCAAAGGCAAATCACTGGAGCGATCGGCTGGCCACGCAGTATTTCCGCTGCTACCCATGGCGAATTGATTGGCCGATGGCGATCGTGGCGCGTTATAGGTTGTCGGGCCGGAGTTCGAGGGTGCGGATGCGGAATTTCGCACTGGAAGCGCTGCGTTGAGTTGCTGATTCGCCGGCGGGCCACCGGCCGACCAGCCGGCGTTGGGCGTCGACATCCAATTCTGGTCCGCATCCGGAGGCCGCATGGCTTTGTTGCTGGCGGTTAATTCGTGCTTGAGAGAAGCGCCGGGGGGTTCCGCCAGCGCTTGCGAAAGCGTTTCGTTTCCGGCCCGATCGCTGATGGTGGCCCGCACCGATACGCTGCCAGCAGGCGCATCGGTGGGAAACCAAGTGAGCGTGCCGGTCGATGTGCTCCGGTCTATCCCGGGCGACGGCCGATCGACCGCGACCTGCCGCCAACTTCCGGCGGCGGTTTGGTATTCGATTTTCAAACTATCGGCGTTGAGCAGCGGATCGACCGCTTGCCAACTGGCTTTGACTTCGCCCGCCTCACCGCGCAGGGCAGTCAGATCGAGCCGCGGCGGCAAGGTATCGACAATCACGCGTAATTCGGGCCTGCCGCCGACCTCGGGGGAAACATGCCCCTGACGGTCGGCGGTGCGAATTTGGAACCAGTATTCGCCGTCATGGGGCGCGCGGAACGTAAAGCTGCGTTCTTGCGGCGAAACGGCTTGGGCCTGTTCCCACGTCGCTCCGCTGTTGACGGAAACATAGAGGCGGATTTCGGCGGGCTGCTGATCGGGCGATTCCGCGGCGGCCACTTTGAACGGAATGGTAAACGCTTGCTGTCGCCAGCACAGCGGTTCCGGTAAGCCATCGGCGGCGGAAGACGTTGCGGCCCACGATGGCGGCGAAAGCACGAGCGCAATCATGCACGCCGCAAAGTGCAAAATCTGTGGGCCAAGCCGCCGTGCGCGCATGACGATACTCCGGGGTCTATCTGGTGGTATCGACCTTGCCGTGCAGGCGGCTTGAAACGACCATGCGCACAATGCACGAAACGAAAGGTTGGCAGGCTGGGAAGCAACGCTAGCAGAATCCACGATGCTAAAACGCAAGCGCGTTGATCGTTTACAATTGCGAACGGTGTCCAACGGCGCCGGCCTTATGCGCCGCGGACTTGTCGAACAATTTCCACGTACTTGCGGGCCAGGTCGGTGATCTTCGCAAATTCGCGCTTGGCAACGGCCTGCGGATCCACCAATGAACTGCCAATGCCCAGGGCACACGCGCCGGCTTTGAGAAAATCGGCGGCGGTCTGCAAATTGACGCCGCCGGTGGGCATCAGCCGGACTTGTGGCAGCGGGGCCAGCACCGCCTTCAGATAACCTGGTCCTGTAAGATCGGATGGAAAAACTTTCACGATATCAGCGCCAGCTTGCCAGGCGGTAAGAATTTCGGTCGGCGTTAAAGCGCCCGGCATCACCACCCGGCTGTAGCGGCGGCAGAGCTCAACAACTTGCAAATTCAACGTGGGAGAGACGATAAATTGAGCCCCGGCCAAAATGGCGGCCCGGGCCGTTTCGGCATCTAACACGGTGCCGGCGCCCAATACCAGTTTGTCGCCCAAACGGTCCGCCACTTGCTCTATAACCTGCAGGGCATGCGGAACGGTGAAGGTGACTTCAATGGCCTCGACGCCGCCGGCCAGCAGAGCCTCGGCCACTTCGGCCAGCAATTCGCCACGGGGGGCACGCAACACCGCCACGATTCCGCAGCGGAGAATTCGATCCAAATCGTTCGCTTGAGGCATGGCAGGAGCAGAAAGAATCTGAGTTTGAACCGTGGTGGTAATGGAAGTGGCACAACAGCCCACTACATTATGCCGCACAGTTAGGGGGAGCCTCTTTGAATGTCACACAGGGCATGGTTTGGGGGCCTTCTGGAAACGCCGGGACGCCTGTTCAGGCTCCCCAGGTTTTCTCCTAGCATAACCCAAGCGTGCCAACTGGCGAAATGCTGCCGATTTTTCATCCTGGACTGATTCAAGGGGAGTATCCATAATGAACAGGTGGTGTGGTCGCCAAGCGACAAGCTGGGAACGCAGGCCGGCAGGTTTTCGATGGGAGACCCCGCAGCCCAAAAACTTATTACGGCGGGTTTGTTATTTGCGGCTATGGCCGTGCTTGCGGCTTTGGGCGCTTGGATCGTGTCAAGGTTTCGCGGTAGTAAGGGCGACGAAGGGCCAGCGGTGAGCGAACTACTCAGCAAATTTCGCGAACTGCACGAGCAAGGTAAGCTGAGCGACGAGGAATTCCGAAACATTAAAACACTCCTCGCGGAGAAAATCCAGCAAGAGTTAAACGATAACAGCGAACCGGGTTAAGCCGATTTACTCTGCTTCAACACGCAGCGCGGTAAAACCGCACGTGCCTGGGTTGCCGTGCGGCGGGGTAACGCGGATCGTAACTGTGGCAACGAATTGCAATAATGTCAGATAAAACAGTATTTCTGCAAAATCAATTGTGTAACCGCAAAGCATAAGGAAGAAAATTCGAGCGTGGACATGGATGGCCCCCGGCGCGACTGCGAACTTTCCAGTTCAAGCCACTCGAGCGACTCCGATGATTAAAACTTCACTCGCATGCAGAGTGCAGCGGGTGAAGAGAACTCGAAAGGATTAGGCATGCCTAACGGGCGCGACATCAACCTTGGCCGGCGCGGGGGACCAACCTCCACGGGCGGCAGTGGCGGCAGCGGCGGCGGCACCACCAAAAAAAATGCTTTCTGTTCCTTCTGTCGCAAAAGTTACCGTGACGTGGGACCGCTGGTCGAAGGACCAGGCGATGTTTACATCTGCGGCGAGTGCATCGAACTGTGCCAGTCGATTCTCGATCAGGAACGCCGGCGCCGCGGGGCCACCAAGCAGTTGTTCACGCGCATTCCCAGTCCGCGCGAAATCGTCACGCAGTTGGACGAATACGTGATCGGCCAGGAACACGCGAAAAAAGTGCTGGCCGTGGCCGTGCACAGTCATTACAAGCGATTGACTTTGGGCGCGGAAGCCAGCGACGTAGAGGTCGATAAATCGAACATCATGCTGCTGGGACCGACGGGCTCCGGCAAAACGCTGCTCGCGCGCACGCTGGCCAAAATTTTGCACGTTCCCTTCGCCATTGGCGACGCCACCACGCTGACGGAAGCCGGCTATGTGGGCGAAGATGTGGAAAATTTACTGCTCAAGCTGCTGCACGCGGCCGATTTCGACATCGAGGCGGCCCAGCGCGGCATTTTGTACATCGACGAAATCGACAAAATCGGGAAGACATCTCACAACGTTTCCATCACGCGCGATGTCAGCGGCGAAGGGGTGCAGCAGGCGTTGTTGAAGATGCTGGAAGGCACGGTGGCCAATGTTCCGCCGCAGGGGGGCCGCAAGCATCCGGAACAGCAATACATTCAGATGGACACGACCAACATTTTGTTCATCTGCGGCGGCACGTTCGTTGGGTTGGACGAAATCATCGCCAAGCGGTTGGGCAAGCGCACCATCGGCTTCGGCCAACCGGCCGGCGTGCGCGAAGATAAAGAATTGGGCGAACTGCTGACCAGCGTTTGCAGCGACGACATTCTCGAGTTCGGCATGATCCCCGAACTCGTCGGCCGGTTGCCGGTAATCTCCGCGCTGAAGCCGCTGGACGAAGCCGCTTTGGTCCGCGTGCTAACCGAACCGAAAAATGCGTTAGTCCGCCAATACCAAAAACTGTTCTCCATGGAAAATGCCGATCTCAGTTTTACCGAGCCGGCCTTGAGGGCCATTGCTCACCGAGCGCTGGAAAAAGACACCGGCGCCCGCGGACTGCGTTCGATCATCGAGGAAGTGATGCTCGACGTGATGTACGATTTGCCGGAAAACCAAGGCGCCCGGTACGTGATCACGGAAAATAACGTGGCCGGCCAGGAACGCATTTTCCCGCTGGTGGAAGAGAAAAAGAATAGCGCTTAAACAACGGTTTGAGCACCACCATGAGCACGCGCGAACTTATTGACCTCGAGCTTAATACCTTGCCGGAGTCATTGCAGCGGGAGGTGTATCGTTTTGTCCGCTTGTTGAGGACCAGGTCAGAAGATCAAAGGTTTGACGGGTTGCAGGCCAGTCAAAATGTACTTGCCCGTGATTGGGATACTCCTGAAGAGGACGCAGCGTGGGCAAGCCTGTAGCCGGCGACGTTGTCGTGTTGCCATTTCCGCAGACAAATCTGCAACAAGGCAAGCGTCGCCCGGCGTTAGTGGTTGTAAATTTGCCAGGCAATGATCTGATTCTGTGCCAGATTACAAGCCAAGCCCATTCTGACGCTTTCTCGGTCGCGATTGAAGTAGGCGACTTCACCGCAGGGAAGTTGGCGATGCGAAGCTACATTCGGCCCAATCGCTTGTTTACTGTAGAGCAATCGGCAATTATTTACACGGCCGCACACGTGACCACAGCGAAACTAAACGAAACACTGGCGGCACTTCGCAAATTGTTTGTGTAAGGCGAGAGCCACGGAAAACCTTTATCGCTCCGGGGGCGGCCCAAAGCCGGGGCCGAAATCGGGCGGGGGACCATCGCCAGGGCCGCCGCCAGGCGGTCCGAAATCACCGCCGGGGCCAAATCCGGGCCTGCCGCCAGGCCCGCCGGGACCGAATCCGCCGCCGGGGCCACCCGGTCCAAATCCGCGGCCGCCGCCTTGCTGCATTTCCGATTTGCCGATGCCCCCTTTGATTTTGTCGCCGTCGTCTTTTTTCGCATCTTCGGGCGTCAGGCCCATCACGATGTCGAACTTCGCGGAGAGCTCGCCGATTTTGGAATCCGGAATCGGCTTGAAATCGACCAGCACGCTGTCTTTGGCTTTTTGATCGCGGATGCCGTTGAACACGCCGTCGCGCTCATTCTCCGGATTCCCTTTGATGAACAACTGCGTGGTGTAAATCCGCTGGCCGTTTTTGCTAATGCCGAAGTGAATGTGCGCCGTGCGGCCGGTGTAATGCACGGGCTTAATGGTGCGGAAATAATAGCTGCCGTCGCTGCCGGTGAGAAACCGCCCGTACCCCTGGAAGTTTTTATCGCGCTTATCCTCGTTACGATCGTGGGAATTCAAATAAATGCCGTGGCTGTCGACCTGCCAGAGTTCCACAAAGGCATTGCGAATGGGCTCGCCTGCCGCGCTGAGAATGCGGCCCGTTAAATGCGTGATTTCGCCGATGGCGGGCGTGAGCGAATCGTTGACGATAATCAGGTCGTTATCAGTATCCAGCGGCAACTTGTCAGGATAAAAGGGGCCCTCGGTCAGCCGCGGCGTCACTTGCAAGGCTTCGGCCAACGCTCCGCGGGCTGAAAAGGACGATAGTCCGAATGTGGAAAAAGCTGCTGCGCCGGCGGCAACTCCGCCTAAAAACTGCCGGCGAGACCAAGCGCGGCTAGGGGAGCGATGGGAATGAAGGGCGGTTTGAAACGATTGAAATAAGGAATGGTGCATATTCCACCTCTTGTGGCCCGGCGAGATTCAACCCATAGGGTAATGGTTGCCGAGGGGATGGGAATCTTGCACCCTCATTTCGGCTTAGCGAGCTTGCGCAGCACTTCGATGCCGCGCTCGATCGTGGAATTTTCCGCTGCGTAAGAAATGCGGAAGTGCGTGTCGCGGCTGGAGAAAATCTTGCCAGGAATGACGAGCAACTGATTTTCAATCGCCCGTTCAACAAATTCGCTGGCGGTCGCTGCACCGGAACTTTGGGGCACTTTGGGGAAGGCGTAAAAGGCGCCTTCGGGCTGGGCGATTTCGTACAAACCGCTCAGGCCTTGCACGAGCATGTCGCGCTTGAAGCGGTAAGCGTCGATGTGCGATTGCATATTCAACCCCAGCGCCGCCACGCAAGCCCATTGCGCCGGTTGTGGAGCACATACGAAGGTGTACTGCTGCAGCTTGATCATCTCGTCGATCACGGCAGCCGGCCCGTGGGCAAACCCGACTCGCCAGCCGGTCATGGCATACGACTTGGAAAAGCCGTCGATGACGATCGTGTGATCGTTGAATTTGGCCGGTGAAACGAATGAATTGTCGTAGTAGAAGCGGCTGTAAATTTCGTCGCTAATAAGCGCAAGGTTGCGCTCGGCCGCAAGTTTGGCTAGGCCTTTCACTTCGGCCGGGGAATTTACTTTGCCGGTGGGATTGGCGGGGCTGTTGAAGAGGATGGCTTTGGTGCGGGAAGTGATGGCGGCACGCACCCGATCCAAATCGATTGAAAAATTCGGATACGTGTCGATCAGCACGGCGCGGCCGCCCATCAATTTTACGAGCGGCTCGTAGGTGACAAAGTACGGATCAAACAAAATCACTTCATCGCCGGGATTCACCAGCGCCATCATCGCCAAGAGCAAACCGCCGCTGGTGCCGCTGGTGACAAACACTTTTCGATTCGTGTGTTTGAACTCCGCCACCACCTGCGCTTGCAGCTTTTCCAACAGCGGTGCAATGCCCTGCGTTTGCGAGTAACCGTTTTTGCGGCTGTTCACGGCCGCAACCAGGGCCTTCCGGGCGCCCTCGGGCACATCAAAATCGGGCTGGCCGATGGACAGATTGATCGGATCGGTCATCTTGGCCGCCAGGTCGAACACCTTGCGGATGCCGGAGCTATCGAAAGCGGCGGAACGGGCAGAAAGCCAAGGATGGGGCATAGGGCAGGGCAGGGCAGGGGAGCGAAAATTGACAGGGTTACCGCGCAGCGCATTGTAACTCTTGGGGCACATCGCTACCAACGCCAGTGAGGACATGCAGAGAAGCGAGTGGTTCGCAGCGCTGCTCGTACGTCGTTGGTTTTATCGCACGATGCATTTGAAGCGGGCGATGCCGCCTTCGCCGGGCTTGAGCGGCTCGGCAATATCCCAGTGCAGGACGAGAGAGCCTTCTTTGTTCGGCTCGCTGAAGAATTTAGCGTCCTTGCTGCATTGGCCGCTGCCGTCGACCAGTTCCAATCGCGTGGTCAGATTATCGACAATGCTCACGTTGCCGACGGTTTGGTCGCCCACGTTATCGAAGCGGATGGTGAACTCGACGATTTCGCCTGGCTTGGCGCTGTGGGTCGAGGCCAGCTTGCAGATGCGCAAGCAGGGGTGCGAAGGGGGCTCGATGCCGAACGTGGCTTGGGCGCGCTTGTCGCCTTCCAATACGATGGCTTTTTTGCCTTCGATGGCGACCTGCACGCCTTGCTCGGTCGTCCAGGCAATGGCGGCGTCCATCGACTTGGCGATGAATGGCTTTTCCGCCTCGATGAGTAGGCCGGCGCGGACTAAATCGAAATCTTCGTATGGCTTCAATCGGTCAACCGTCGCACGAATCACCGTCTGGGCGATCAAGCCGACCGGCGGCGTGCGTTCCAAGAATGTGACGGGGGCCCGCTGGCCAATTTCGCCCACCGGCTGCACCGGCTGAAGCGCGGTGGTAACCGGTTGCACTTCCTGCTGCGGAACCGGTCCGATGGGCATATCGACGCCGCCGGCACGAACGAGCTGGTTATCGCCATAGGCCAGGGTGACCTGTCGCACGGCGGCAAAGCGCGGCGAATAGATGCACACCCGGCAACTCGGCTTGACAACGGTGCGGCCATCAATTGTTTGGTAATGGGCGATGGTGTCTTCCGAATCGAGCCCTTCTAACTGTCCGTCGGGGCGGACCTTTACGGCGCCGTCGCTGTCGCCGCCGTCGAAAATGTATTCGTCTTCCGGCCATCCCGGCGCGCCGGGACTGATTCCCGGTGGCTTCCACGGTCCGCACGAGCCAACCGGCAGCGGGGCGGGGCAGGCGGGGGCATCGCAATCGTTCCCGACACGGCATGTGTTTTCCAGCACGGAAGGGTCGGTCATTCCGCCGCCGTCGGGCACGGTTCCACTGTTGGCTTCTGGCCCACGCATGTACTGCGGCACGTAGGCGGGCATGGTGTAACCATCGCCCGGGTAACCAGTGTACGCCTCGCGTGGTAAGCTGGCATAGGCGGATGGCGGAGTTGTCCCCTCGCCCCAGCCCTCTCCCGGAGGGCGAGGGGGATTATATCGCGGATCGACGCCGTAAATGGACCAGCGATTTGCCGGACCGGCCTCGCGCTGATCGATCGAGCGCCAGGCGGAATCGGGCTCCGGGGCTGGTGCGGTGGAATCGGTGTCGCTCGCTATGGCGTAGCCCGCCTGCTTGACCGAAGTGGGCAAATTTCGCGGCGGTTCGGCAGACGCTTTCGCTTCATCTTTCACACCAAGAGCGATGGAATTTGCGCCAGCGGGAACATAGCGTTCGTCGCCGACATCGACGAAAGGGACCTTGCCAATTTCAGCAGCCGGAACAATTGGAGTTTGCGAGGACGACTGCGTTAAACGGCAGGAGCAGAGCGCCAGGCAGCAGATTGCACCAAGCGAGTAAATTCGATATTTGTTTGATCGAGCGGACATTGCACAGCGCGACCAACGGTCGCGGCTTTATGATTACGAGGCGATCTACTGGGTTGGCATTTGGCCGAGCATGGTTTCCGGCGGCGGCGCTCCATCACGTTTTGCAAAGCGTATCAGGGGAGGGGAGTTGTACATGAACTGCTCGTCCGGGCTGGCCACGTCCACCGGCACCCGGCCGCCGATCCGCACAATGGCCATCGGCCGGCCCAGCCGATCGGCCAGCGCGAGCGGATCTTCCTTAGGGCTGGCCTCCAAAGTCAATTGCGATTTGGGGTCTTCCTGCCGGGCGTACGCATTCCGCGGATTTTCCAAATAAATAATGCGCGTGATGAATTTGCCATCGATCGCCGCTTCCAAATCTTCCTGCGTGAATTCGATCGGAATCGGAAACCGCAGTTCTTCGCCGCAGGGGGGATACAAGCGGTTAATGACTTCGATGGTGGGATATACTTCGTCCCCTTCGTGATGCGGAATGCCGGTCACACGCAGCCGATAGACCGGGCCGATCAGCATGGCCACCTTTGTCGGGGCCGGTTGCGGCTGGGTGAATTGATTTTCGACCGCGAACGAAATGTTTGTTCCTTGTGGCCCGCGAATTTCCAGCGGCTGATAATAGCCGGCCAAGGGTCCGCCTTGCTGGAGCTTGGCGGCGCCAATTTCTCCCGGGACCAACACGCCGGCGTTTAAATGGTGAACCAGCGGCGGATCGGCCAGCGCTAGAGTAGAACCCAACAGGCATGCGCCTGCGGCGATGCAAGAGCGGGAAATGTCGCGCAGGGCAGCAAGGATTGACATGGGAAAATTTGGCTTACGTTCATAAAAAGCCCAGGGGTTGCAACCCCTGGGCTTACAGTCACGCGACTTCGCACCGGACAGTAAATTCTTTGTTGAAACCAAGGGCCATTACTGGCAGGCGCCGTTGGCACAACCGCCGCCCGCGCCGGGCACCACTTGATGGGCCACGTCGCAGGGCTGGTTGAACTCGACCGGCGGCACCGCACTGGTTTCGACAATTTTCACATGATCGACCGGCTTGGGATAACTCATGCCGGGAATTTGCGCCACGCGGATATTCACTTGTTCCGTCGGCGGCGGAATGTGCATGTGCGTTTCGTTCGTCATGATGTGCCGCTGCAATCCGGCCGGCACACCCAGCGGAACATACGGCGGGCCAGGCAAACCGATTGGCGTACCGCAGTACGGCATGCCATATTCCGGCACATCCATACCGGCGACAAATTGCGGCGGCGGACTTGTCGGCTGGCCAACTTCCGCGGCAATCGATTCGGCCGGATGATGGCAGGGAATTGGCCCCCAGTAGCCGGCTTGCACCACATCGCCTTCCGGACCACCGCCATCGCCGGATTGCAAATCTTTGTTGCCGATCCGAATGATCGCCAAAATGGAACCGCGGCGATCGGCTTCGACAATGGGGTCGACGCCCGGATCAAGCCGCGTGCTGACCAAGGTTTCGACACCGGCCAGCGCCAATTCCTGATATTGCGGATCGGGCAGGTAAATGACCTTCGTCACGAAATTGCCCGAAAGGACTTGCTTGAAATCGTCGTCGGTCAACTGGAAGGGAATAAAATTGTGAGCGATGAACGCTTCGGTCCGCGGCACGGTGGGGGCCACTTCCAAAGTTGGATACAGCTCCACGCCGGGGTAGCCGGGGATATCGGTCAGCTTCAAGCGATAGATCGCGCCTTGCGGAAAGTTGAAGCGGCCGGGGACCACGAGCGGCTCGGAATCGAACATGCCGTGGCTGGCCACATCCCAATGGATGCGCATGCCGTCGGGACCGGTGAAACCGATCTGCGACGTCGGCGGGGCCATCATCATCGGGTATGCACCGCACGGAGCGAAACCACCAGGGCCTCCGCCTGCTCCCATACCTACTCCGGGCCCAATGGGCGCGTGGTAACCGGCGAGCATGACGCCCGGACCGGGACCATCGACGCCCGGACCTGGGTGCATAATCATTTGGGCCGGCGGCAGCACGTTGGTGCGCGGCTCAAACACCGGTTGAATTTTCGCGATGTGATCCAGCGGCGAGTTTTGAGGCAAAGCGCAACCCGCGCTAAGCAGGGCCGCCAACAATCCGACCCCGAACCAAGTCCGAATTTTCATTTTTCCCCCCTCGAGACCAGCAAATTTCGAATACGGAAAATCGAAAACCCATCGCGAAGTTTTGCGATGGTGGTTCGAATTTCTTGCGGAATTGCTCTTGGGCTGGCGCTTTGGCCGGCCGTAGAATTCCGGCATGGATCGCGCTGCCGAAGGTCGGCAGAGCGGTCCCTGTGTGGTAATCGTCGGACTGGCATAACAGGTTTCTTTGGCAAATTCCGCACATTCGGCATATGAAGTTCATTTTGCCCAGCCTCGCCTGGTTCGCATTACTGGCTGGTTGGGGCTTCGCCCAAACCCAGCCGCAGCCGGCAGTTAGCCCAACTTTATCCATCTGGCCCGCCGATCCTGCAGCTAGCTCGGCGGGCGCTGCTGCCGGGTTGGACGCAGCCACATTCGGCGCGGGAGCTTCGGTTGATCGCGCGGCGTCCAGCAATGCTACCGCGGCGCCGCCGAACGCTGTTCCGAGCTTGCCGGTTACCGATGCGGTTCCATCCAGCCCTGCCGCGGGCTTGCCAGTTACCGCCGCACAGCCTGGTGCTAGCGCAAGCAATTCGCCGGAGCAAACCAACGGCGTCGATTTATTCATGCAGCGCATGACCGGCGCGGCGCAGCAACAGACATCAGTGCAGGCGCGCATTCGGTATCACGCCGATCTGTTCGGCCAACAGACCTTCGGCGCCGGCCTGTACTTGCAACAAGGCGTGGGGGATGAGCGACAATTTCGCCTGGAATTGAAAACCGCCTTGGGCGATCAGTTGCTGACGTTTCAACAAGTGTGCGACGGAAAATACTTGTGGCAATACCAAGATGGGTTCGACAAGCCGAAGGCCGGCGCGGCCGATCGGACCACGATTGCGCGCATTGATTTGCGCAAAGTCCGGGAAGCACTGGACAATGCTGATGCGAATTCTAACGGCCTTCCGTCGATGACTTCTGTGACCGGTGAATTCGCCTGGGGTGGATTGCCAAAACTGCTTACGGGGCTGCAAAACTCTTTCCGCTTTACGCGGGTCGAAGCGGGGAAGCTAGATACCTTGCCAGTGTGGATTGCGGCCGGATCGTGGCGGCCCGAGGCCATGGCAACGATCTCGAAAGAGTTGGCCGCCGAAGCGGCAAGCGAGCGGCCGCTCAATTTGAAATTGCTTCCGCCGCAGTTGCCTGAGCAAGTGCAGTTATACGTGGGGCAGGATGATTTATTTCCCTACCGCATTGAATATCGACGCCGAGCAAGCGGAAAGGGCAGGGGAGGGGACGCCGACCGGGCAGAAATGCTGCCAATGGTGACCGTGGAGTTTTACGAAGTGCGGCTGAATACGCCGATCAATCCGCGCGAATTCGATTACCAACCCGGCAGCGCCGACGTACTGGACACGACTGCGGCATATATCAAGAGCTTGCAGGGGAAGAAGTGAGGGGGGAGGGAGGTGAGGGGTGAGTGGTGAGGGGTGAGGTATTCGCCGCTAGTTGGGCGGCCACGCGGATTGCTTCGATCATGCCGCTTGTCTCGGCGCGGCCTTGCCAGGCCAAATCGAACGCCGTGCCGTGCGCCACGCTGGTGCGGACGATGGGCAGACCCAAAGTCACATTCACCGCCCGATGCATGCCTAAGAGTTTGATGGCGATGTGTCCCTGATCGTGATACATGGCCACGATGGCGTCGAACTTGCCGTCGCGGGCGGCGACCATGAGTGTATCGGTCGCGGCGGGGCCAGTCATGTCGAGTCCCATCGCCTTGCCGCGCCGCACGGCCGGCGCGATAATCGACTGCTCCTCGTCGCCAAAGAGGCCATTCTCGCCGGCATGAGGGTTCAACGCGCAAATGCCGATCCGCGGCCGATGCCCGGTAAGCCGGGTCATGAACGCGTCCGCCAGCCCGGCTTTGGCCAGCACGCCGTCTTCCGTCAACTCGTGGAACACGTTCCGCAGGGCCGTGTGCAGGGTAACGTGGACGACGGCGAGACCGCCCGGCGACTTGAGCGTTTCATCCGGCCCGAGATAAAGCATCATGGCGAAGTTATCGACGCAGCAGAGACTCGCCAG
>Ga0335083_10001163_pt1 | contig 36908 bp, 35 predicted proteins | sample Lox_Sample_42_FD_206716 | JGI IMG/M metagenome (GOLD analysis project Ga0335083, IMG submission 206716) | Soil microbial communities from Loxahatchee National Wildlife Refuge, Florida, United States - Lox_Sample_4.2 | ecosystem: Environmental > Terrestrial > Soil > Wetlands | place: USA...
GGGGTCGAGGCAGGGCCCGCCGGGCACGGGACTTGCGGGTTCGGGAGGGTCCAGAATCGGGCTTCGATGAGAATTGAGGTCCCATGGTTTCTAGATTTCTCAACAACTTGCGACTGTCTTGGACCCTTGCGGACAAGGAGCCGCTGGTCTTTGTAGCTGTCCTGGTCCTGATCGGGGGGGCCTTCGTATTCGCCCTGCGCGCCGCCTACGCGCGGCAGGACGATCGGCGCAATCTGGCGTGCCTCGCGCGCAACATCTACTTCGAGGCTCGCGGCGAGCCCGTGAAGGGGCAGCACGCGGTGGCGGAAGTGACCATGAACCGCAGGGCCTCGGGCCGGTACCCGGGCACAGTCTGCGGCGTCGTCTACCAGAAGAACTGGGATCCGCTGCGCAAGCGCTACGTCAGCGCCTTCTCCTGGACCGAGTTCGACTCGCTCCCGCCGCCTGCAGGAGAGCAATGGATGCAGGCCTGGGAGATCGCCGAGGCCGTCTACTACGGCCGCGAGCCTTCGGTGCTCGACGGCGCAATGTTCTTTCACGCCACCTACGTCAAGCCCGACTGGGCGAAGACCAAGAAGCCGCTCGCGCGGATCGGCGGGCACGTCTTCTACCGGTAGCGGGCGCCGCTAGTCGGCCTTCACGCCCGCTGCGCGGATCACCGCGCGCCAGCGCTCCGCGTCCGCTTTCATGAGCGCCGTCATCTCCGCCGGGGTGCTGCCTATCGCTTCGGCCGACAGGTCGGCAAGGCGGTCCGCGACCGACGGCTCCTTCAGCGCCTCGGCGATCGCGCGCGAGAGCTTCTCGGCGATGCCAGCGGGTGTCTTCGGCGGCGCCGACACGCTGAACCACGCGACCGAGGTGAAGCCGGGATAGAACTCCGCCATCGCCGGCACGTCGGGGAGCGCGGGCGCGCGCCGCTCGCTGCCGACCGCGAGCGCCCTGAGCCTCCCCGAGCGCACGTGCTGCACGGTTACCCCCAGGTTGTCGAACATGACCTCCACCTCGCCCGCGAGCAGCGCCGCGAGGCCCGGCCCGGTCCCCTTGTAGGGCACGTGAGTGATGCGCAGGCCGCCTGCCGCGGCCTTGAACATCTCGGTAGTGAGGAACGAGACGGTCGTCGTCCCCTGCGACGCGTAGTTGAACCTGTCAGGGTTGGCGCGCACCAGCGCAACGAAATCCTGCAGCGTGGTCGCGGGAACCTTGGCGGCGTTGACGAGGAGCACGCTGGGTATCGCCGCGATCACGCACACCGGGACGAGCTGCGCGGGATCGTACGGCAGCTTCGCGTAGAGGCTCGGATTGATCACCAGCGGCGCGGGCGGCGTCGAGAGCAGCGTGTAGCCGTCGGGCTCGGCGCGCCACACGGCTTCAGCGCCGATCGATCCGCTCGCGCCGGCGCGGTTCTCGACGACGACCGGCTGGCCCCACCGCGCGGCGAGCCGCTCGCCCACGATGCGGGGCAGCGCGTCGGCGGCGCCGCCCGGTGGGAAGGGAACGACGACGCGGATCGGCCGGCTCGGGTAGGTCGCCGCCGGATCCTGCGCCCAGGCGGGCATCGGAAGGATCAAGCCGGCGAGTGCCGCAAGCACCAACGGATTTTTCATAAGCGATCCGCCTCCGACCCCATGATAGGATACTTTTCGGGAGAATCCGACGAAGGAGGTGGTGCATGGTCGCACGCCGTGATTTCCTCGGCGGCCTTTCCGCGCTCGGCGCTTCGGCGATGCTGCCGGGCGGGCTCTTCGCCCAGGCCAAGCCCTTCCGCATCGACGTCCATCATCACCTCAGCTATCCCGGGTACCTCGAGGAAGCCGGCGGCCGGCGCGCGGGGTCGATCTTCAAGTGGTCGCCGCAGATGTCGCTCGAGGACATGGACCAGAGCGGCATCGCGCTGTCGGTGCTGTCTCTGATCCAGCCGAGCGCCGCCACCGCGGACGTCGAGAAAGGGCGGCGGATCGCGCGGACCTCCAACGAATACGCCGCGCAGCTCGTGCGTGACCACAAGGGGCGCTTCGCGAGCTTCGCGACGCTGCCGCTGCTCGACACGGACGGCTCGCTCAAGGAGATCGCCCATGCCCTGGACACGCTCGGGGCGGACGGCATCGGGCTGATGACGAGCTACGGGGACAGGTATCTCGGCGACGCGTCCTTCGCTCCCGTCTGGACGGAGCTCAACCGGAGGAAAGCGGTGGTCTACACGCACCCGCTCTCGCCCGAGTGCTGCCGGAACATCAAGAGCGACGTTCCGCCGGCGGTCATCGAGTACGCCACGGATACCACGCGCACGATCGCGAGCCTCGTGTTCAGCGGGACCGCGGCGCGCTACCCGGACATCCGGTGGATCTTCTCGCACTCGGGCGGGACCATGCCGTTCCTCCTTTCCCGCTTCGTGCGGCAGGAGGTCGACATGAAAGAGAAGGCGGCGAAGGCGATGCCGGAAGGCGTGATGCACGAGCTGAAGAAATTCCACTACGACACGGCACAGGGCAACCACTCGGGAGCGCTCGCGGCGCTCATGAAGATCGTCGTTCCGTCCCAGGTCCTGTTCGGAACTGATTTCCCCTTCCGCGACGGCGCCGAGGAGATCGGCGGCTTGTCGGCTTTCTTCAAGGGCGAGGAGCTGCGCGCGATCGAGCGCGACAACGCGCTCAGGCTGCTCCCGACGCTGAGGGCCTAGCTATTTCCCGTACCCCGCGTCCTTGAGGAAGCGGGCGCGGTCGGCCGCGTCGGGGATGTGCTCGGCGAGCTGCCGGTAGTAGGCCCCGAGATCGCTCGGCCGCCCCGGCGTCTTCTTCGCGATTACCCTGGCGATCGGCCCGAGGTAGCGCGCGAGCCGCGCGGCCGCCGTGTCAAGAATCTGGCCATCGATCAGGTTCCTCAGGAACCGGACCGAAGGGTCGTCCGCCGCGCCGGGAGACGCGGCGGCGGGGAGCTTCTCCATCGCCGCCGCGACGAACGCCTTGCGCTCCGCCTCCGCCGGAACGTACTTCGCGAGCATGCCCACCAGCGCGGGGCCGTCGCTCGCAAGCCTCGCGGACTGCTTGAGCAGCACCCTCGCCACCGGCCCGATGCGCAGGGTGAGCAGCTTCTCGACCGCGCGCAGGTCTTCCGCGCCGAGGCTCAGCGACGCCGAGATCTGCACCGTGCCGTCGCCCGGCCGCAGCGTCCGGCCGGGATCGTCGGCGTCTGCGGAGCCCTGGCCCTCGCTCGAGTCCTTGAACGCGGCGTCGAGGGCGCTCGCGAAATCCCGCGCGGTGGGGTAGCGATCCTCGGGATTCTTGGCGAGCGCTCGGGCGATCACAGGGTCCAGGGCGGGGGGCGATCCCTTGGGGTTGAGCTCCGAGGCGGGGTGGTAGGAGTCGCTGCGGATCTTCTCGCCCACGGTTTCGGGAGGCCCCTGGAACGGCTTGCGGCCCGTGAGCAGCTCGTACAGCACGACGCCGCTGGAAAAAATGTCGCTGCGCCTGTCGGCCTCCATTCCCGAATGCTGCTCGGGGGACATGTAGGCCGGAGACCCGGCGCCCGGTCCCGCCTGCGCGAGGTCGAAGGTGTCGATCAGCGCGATGCCGAAGTCGGCGAGCTTGAGGCGACCGGAGAGGAGCATGACGATGTTGGCGGGCCTGACGTCGCGGTGAACGACGCCGTTGGCATGCGCGAAGTCGAGCGCCGCCAGGAGCTGGCTCATGATGCTGATCGTGTCCTTCAGCCCCAGGCGCAGGCGAAGCGTGAGGAAGTCGCGCAGGCCCCGTCCCGCCAGGTACTCCATGGCGAGCCAGGCGAGCCTGTCGTCCTCGCCGTTGTCGTAGACGTCTGCGATTCCGGGGTGGGCGAGCCGCTCGGCCGCGAGCAGCTGGTTCCTGAACTTCGCGATCGCGAGCGCCGTGATCCTGGGATCGAGACCCTGCTTGCGCAGGATCTTCAGCGCGACGGTGCGCTGGGGCTCGGGGTCGGTCGCCTTGTAGACGGTCGCGAGCGCGCTCGCGCCTATCACCTCGCCGATCCGGTACTTGCCGAGCTGTCGGAGGTGCTCCAGGCGCTTCTCCTCCTCCCCCTCACTCGCCCAGCATCTTCATCGCCTGCACCAGGCTCGCGCGCATGCGCTCGAACGATCCCGCCAGCGCGGCGATCTCGTCCTTGCCTCGGACTGCGAATCCCGGAGCGTCGAGGGTGCCGAGGCTCACCTGGTCGGCCACCTGAGAAAGCCGCGTCACGGGCCGGATCACGATGTAGTAGAGCATGACGTTGAGCGCGACGAAGATGAACGCGAACACCAGCGTGAGCGAGATCATGAACACCTTGAACGTGTCTTCGGACCGCTTGATCGGCAGCGTCATCGGCACCGACACGATCTGCGCGCCGACGACCTCGTTCAGCTTCCAGCCGAAACCGTTGGCCGGGCCGTACAGGTCGATCATGGTCTTCGGCGCCGCGTCGACGGTGCTGTGGCAGGGCAGGCAGGCCTCGCTCTTGATCTGGATGGGCCGCGCGAGGTACAGGGCGCGGCCGGTCAGCGTTTCGCGCTCCCCGATGATCTCCGCGCGCTCGGGGTTCTGGCGCAGCTGGTTGACGATGTCGCCCTCCCAGTCGTTCACCCGGTCGCGAGGGTTGGTCGGGTTCAGCGTCGCCTCCTTGTAGCTGTAGTCCGCGAATTTCTTGCGCAGGTCGTTGAACTGCTCGGTGGCGGCGAACGCCGGAACCGATTGCGGGCGGAACTCGTACTTCATCTGCGTCTCGAGCAGCGGGCGCACCTGGTTGCTGGTGTACGTGCGGGCGGCCAGCGCTGCCTCCATCATGATGCGCGCGTTCTGCAGGACCTCGTCGCGCGCGTTGCGCTGGAGCAGATCGCGCGAGATGTAGGCCGCAACGATCAATCCGACCGCGAAGATCAGCAGGAACACCAGGTTGAACTTGATGATCAGCTTCATGAGATTTCCTCCACGTTACCCTACTGGACTTTCTTCGCTTCCTCGGCTTTGCCAGCGGCCTTCTCGTCGTCCTTGCGGTACTTCTCCGGATACAGGATCGGGTCCCATTCGGGGTGCGCCGCGAGGTTCTCAGCCACCTTGCTGCGGAACTGCGCGTCCTTGGCGCGGGCGTGGAACCGCTCGGCCAGGCCCCTGCGGACCGGCAGGCTCGCCTTGAGCCAGGGCTCGACCTCCTCGTAGGTGGCTTCGTGCTCACGCTTCGGCTCGACGCGCTTGTTGCGCGCCCGGGCGAGGAAGACCGGAAGGTCATCCCTGAAGTATGCCGGCATGGCCTTGACGAAATCGGCCGACGGGCGCGGTGAGACTGCGAGCGGCTGCCCGTCGCGGCGAGCGACGAACTCGCCGCCCTTGATGTCGCGGCCCGCGCCGATCGATCCGTTCTTCAGCACCTCCACCAGCCTGGCGGTACCCGACTCGATGAACAGTTCATTCGCCTCGCCGCTCACGCGGAGCACGCCGGTCGCTCCGGACGTGCCCAGCCGCGAAAGCGCCGTGATGTAGTGGTACGGCTTGCCCTTGGCGGCCCTGCGCGTGAATTTCACCCACCCGGACTGGAGTGCCACGCCGGGCTCTCCGCCCGCAGCGTGAGCAGGGAGCAGGTAAGCGCGGGCACCCTGGGTCAGGTTGAGGATGGCGCCGTCGTCGAACTCGATTTGCGCCTGTCCCTTGGCGCCGGCGGCGAGCATGTCCCCGTTGTGGACCGGCACGCCTTGCGCGGCGACGTAGGTCGCCGTGCCCCTTACGAGAACGACGCCGCCGTCGGCGACAGTGAGGACGCCGACAGTCTGAGCGAAGGCCGAAACGCCGGCGCAGATCAGGAGAGCCGCGATCCCACAGCGGCCCGGCCGCCCAAGCATGTTCCCCCCGACGAGACCTCCCGTGGTCCGGGACCGGCCCATTGTAGCAGGGGAGCGGGCGGGCTCAGGCGGCGCGGCGGTGAGTGTGAGAACCCTCGAGGGCGCGGGCGAGCTCGATCAGGCTCGCGACGTTGTGCACCGGCATGAACTCGTCCACGTGGGGCAGCATGGCGCGCACCCCGGCAGGGCGCGCCTCGAAGCCCTCGTAACGCAGGAGCGGGTTAAGCCAGATGAGCTTTCTGCACGACTTGTGCAGTCGCTCCATCTCGCGCGCCAGCCCCTCGCCTACGTCTCCGTCCAGGCCGTCGGAGATCATCAGGACCACCGCGTTCTGGCCGAGAACGCGGCGCGACCAGCGCAGGTTGAACTCGCGCAGGCAGTTGCCTATGCGAGTCCCGCCCGACCAGTCCGCGATCGCGTCGGCGACGCCGCTCATGGCGACGTCGACGTCGCGGTGGCGGAGGTAGCGGCTGATGTTCGTCAGGCGCGTGCCGAAGACGAAGCTCGTGACGCGGTCGCGATCGTTCGTGATCGCATGCAGGAAGTGCAGGAACATCCGCGAATAGCGGTTCATCGAGCCCGAGACGTCGCACAGGACCACTAGCGGGGGGTGGCGCCGCTGCGGCGAGCGGCGCCGGAGCTGGATGATCTGCGCGCCGTTGCGCAGGCTCGCGCGCAGGCTCGCGCGCAGATCCACGCGCGCGCCGCCGGAGTCGGGCGTGAGCCGGCGCGTGCGTATCTCCGGTATCGGCAGGCGCAGGTTCGCGAGCATTTTCTTCGCCTGAGCGATCTCCTCGGAGGTCATGGTCTCGAAGTCCGCGTGCTGGAGCACCTCACGCGCGGAAAAGGACAGGCTCGCGTCGAGCTGCGTCTCCTGCGGCGGCTCGGCCGGGGTGTTCTCGGGCTTCTTCGCCCTGGGGCGGAGCGCCTCGGAGACGCGCGAGGAAGCCTGACGCTCTTCCTTGCCCTGGCGCCCGTAGACCTGAGGGAGAAACATCGCCATGACGCGCTCGAGCAGCTGCGGATCGCGCCAGAAGATGTGAAAGGCCTGGTCGTAGACCTCGAACTGCTCGCGCCTGTCGAGGAACACGCTCGCGAGCGTCCAGTAGAAGTCGTCGCGCCGCTCGACACCGGCGACCTCGAGCGCGCGCACCGCGTCGATCACGCGGTCGGGACCGATCGGCAGCCCCGCGGCGCGCAGCACGCGCGCGAAGTGCATGACGTTCTCGGCGAGATGGCCCTGCTGCAGCGTCGGGATGGTCGATCTGGAGGGCAAAGTCGGTTCAGCTCCCCGCAGGCAGCTTGTGCGCGATCCCCTTGTGGCATTGGATGCAGGTTAAGGCGCTGCTTTTCGCGGTTGCGTGTATCTCTGCCGCTGCCGCCGACTGTTTCTGCGGGTTCATGCCATCGAAGCTGTGGCAGTTGCGACATTCCCGCGAGTCGGTTTCCTCCATCGTTTTCCAGACGTGCTGCGCGAGCCTCGCGCGGTTGGCCTCAAACTTTTCCGGCGTGTTGATGACGCCGGTGATCTTGCCGTAGAGCTCGTTGCTCGCCTTGATCTTGCGCACCACCTTGTGAACCCAGTCCTTCGGCACGTGGCAATCCGAGCAGACCGCGCGTACCCCCGTACGGTTCGAGTAGTGGATGGTCTTCATGTATTCCTGGTAGACCGTATCGTGCATCTCGTGGCAGGTGTTGGCGCAGAAGGCCAGTGTGTTCGTGGCTTCGAGGACGGTGTTGAACCCGCCCCAGAAGATGATCCCGGCGACGAAGCCGCCGCCGGCGAGAGTGAGCAGCGAGAGCCTCGCGCTGGGACGGCGCAGCACGTCCCAGATCCGGCGGATGAGTCCACGCCGGGGTGAGCTTTGGGAACCGCCAGCGGATGGATCCTTCGGTGCGTCTGCCATGGTTGGTTCTCTCCGTCGTTGGAGGCCGTCGCGGACAGGACGATAGCATGGGAGCTTGTTCCGGGGCAAAAGCGGACGGCCCGCCGGCGTGCAAGCGTGGTTGCGGCGGGCGCCGGAAGGCATCGACATACCGATGTGGCAAGATACGCTCTGCGATCAGGCACGACGCGCCTTGGTCTTGTCATTCACTTTGAGGAGAACGCATGAAAAGCACGGGATTGCTCATAGGGTTTGTCGCGTTTTTTGGAGTCTTCGGTCTGGCGCAGGCGGCGGGAGACGCCGCGGCCGGCAAGGCCAAGGCCACGACCTGCGCGGGCTGCCATGGCGCAAGCGGTGAAGGGAAGGCGCCGAATCCCGCGCTGGCGGGCATGGCGGAAGACAAGTTCGTGCAGGCGCTGAAAGACTACAAGTCGGGCAAGAACAACAAGCCCATCATGAAGGGGTTTGCGAGCCAGCTCTCGGAGAAGGACATGGAGAATCTGGCGGCCTACTACGCCTCGCTGAAGAAGAAATGAGAAGATCCCCGGGCGTCGCGGCTGAGTCTATCTCTATCGGTCGCGGCGCGCGGCGGAGGGGATAATAAGTGCCGCGTTTCAAAGGCGTTTTCCTGGAAATCGATGACAGGTGAATAACGCGCCGATTTGACCTAGGTCAAAGGCTCGCGCGGCCCAAACTTATATCGTTTTCTCCCAAATCCTCCGCCCGGCCGCAGGGCTCGAGGACAGGCGTTCGTTCCAGAGGAGAGAGCGAGACAGGGGATTTGGCCATGGACCACCGTAGATCCAAAGCGTATTTCTTCAGCCTCTTCGGCGCCCTAGCTTCCGCGCTCTTCGCGCTCGCCGGCTGCTCCGGGAGCGACGGCAGCAACGGGGCGGCGGGCTCCAACGCGGTCGCGACGGTGCCGGCATCCGCTCTGACCACGACCTCGACCCTCAACATGACGATCACCGGCGTCACGGTGGCGAGCCCGCCGGTGGTGACGTTCAAGGCGACCGACCAGAACGGCACCCCGGTGTCCGGACTTCTTCCTGCGAATCTGCGTTTCACGATCGCCAAGCTCACCCCGGGGACGCCGGCCAACGGCAACCTCAGCAACTGGCAGAATTACGTGCTGCGCGTGAGCGGCGGCCATGTCCAGGGAAACCGCGAGACACCCACGGCGGCGAACTTCAAGGACAACGGCGACGGCACCTATACCTATACGTTCCAGACCGACATCAAGAACGTCACCTGCCCGCCGGTGACGAACCCTCCGACGCCGCCGTCGGCGTGCGTTGACTCGTACGGCAATGCCATCGACGTGAGCTACGACCCGACCCTCACCCATCGGGTCGGCATGCAGATCGTGACCGGCTCGACCACGCTGCCGCTGTCGAACGCGACCTATACGTTCCGGCCTTCCGACGGAGCGACCACCGGCATCACCTTGCGCGACATCGTGAAAACCTCGCGCTGCAACGAGTGCCACGGCACGCTGCAGGCGCATGACCAGCGCACAGACACGAAATACTGCGTCACCTGCCACAACCCGGGCACGACGGCGACCGGCACGGTCGGCACGGTGACCGGGGACACGCCGGTCGATTTCAGGGTGCTGATCCACAAGCTGCACAACGCGCCGGAGTTGCCCAGCGTCCTCGGGCCCGACGGCATTCTCAACACGGCGGACGACGGCGACTACGGCATCACCGGCTTTAGCGGGTTTACCAGCTTCAAGGGCGTCGAGTTCCCGCAGCACAACACCCATTGCACCAAGTGCCACGGCGACGGGACCGATCCGGATACCCCGCAAGGCGATAACTGGAAGAACCGGCCGAACATGTACGCGTGCAGTACCTGTCACGACGATGTGTATTTCGGGGCGGGACCCGACACCGGCAAGACGTATCAGACCCTCGCGCACATGAACTTCGTGGTGCCCGGAACCGCCAACTCGGTCGGTCCGCTCACCGACAACAGCCAGTGCGCCAGCTGCCACAGCGACGCGACCAACTACCCGACGCTCTACATCCCGGCGGTGCACATCCCCCTGGTAGTGACCAACAGCACCCCCGGCTCGGAGGCGGTGACGGCCGCGTACCAGGACAACCTGCCCGCGGGCGCGAGCGTGATGGCCTACGAGATCAAGGCAAACGGCGTCACCGTGAGCGGCACCCCAAAGCGGGCGACGGTCACGTTCAGGGTCTTGCGCGACGGCGTGCCGCAAACGTTCAACACGTTCGGCACGGGCGTGAAGTTGATGGATGACTTCAGTCTGACGGCGGGCGCCACGGCCAGCCCGGGCAACGCCGGACCGGCGTTCTACCTGGCCTACGCCGTGCCCCAGGACGCGATCACGGCTCCCACGGACTTCAACGCGTCCGCCAATATATCTCTGTTGAACGTCTGGGACGGCACCCGGGGCAGCCTGTCGGGCCCCGACGCTAACGGCTACTACACTGCGAGCCTCGGCGGCGGTTCGAGCAGCTACCCCAACATGGATATTCCGGCGAATGCGGTCATGGTCACCGCGGGCTTCGGGTTTGGCGCCTTCATACAGACGAACGTGCCGGCCTATCCCGGGGGCGTGACGCTGATCACGCCGGTCACGAAGCTGGTGGCCGCAGGTTATACGGCGCGGCGCGAGATCGCCTCGAAGGACAAGTGCAACGCCTGCCACGCGACGCTGGGAACCGACCCGACCTTCCACGGCGGCAACCGCAACGATCCGACTGTCTGCGGCTTCTGCCACTATGCGGCGAGGACCAGCGCCGGCTGGTCGGGCCGCTCGGACAGCTTCATTCACGCCATCCACGGCGCCAGCAAGCGCACGGTCAACTTCACCTGGCACGGCACCAAGGCGGCAGCTCCCGTCCTCATCGACACGGGCTTCTGGCAGATTCTCTTCCCCGGCATCCTCAACAAGTGCGAGACCTGCCACCTGCCGGGCGCGTACGACTTCAGCGGAAGCCAGTATACGGACGCGCTGATGAGCAATCTGCCGTACACCATCGTCGCCACTGGCGCGATGACACCGACGGACTTCACGTGCTCGCCCTACGTCGACTGCACCGGCGTCACCAACTACGGCGTCAATTTCAGCTACGCCCCGGCCACGGGCGTGACCACGCAGGCGGCAGGCACCACCCTGGCGACTTCACCGATCGCCACCGCGTGCTTCTCCTGCCACGACAGCGCCGTCGACCGGGCGCACATGGAGGCAAACGGAGGTTCGATCTACCAACCCCGCAGCGCGGCCCTCTTGAAGACCGAGACCTGCCTCGTATGCCACGGGCCGGGAAAGATCGCCGCCATCGCCGCCATGCATGCCAAGTAGGCGGGCGCAGCCATGGGCCAGCGTCAAGTTGCAGCGCAGTGGACAAGCGTGCTCGCGGCAGCGAGCCTTGTCGGGGCGGCGCTCCTCGGCTGCTCGAGCAAGGACGGCTCCGACGGTGCGGCGGGGGCACCCGGCGCGGTCGTCACTCCGGTACAGGACGCAACCGCGCTGACCATCACCATCACCGGCGCCTCGGTCTCAAGCCCGCCGGTGGTCAACTTCCGGGTGACAAACCAGAATGGGGAGTCCGTAACGGGATTGGCCGACGCGGACCTGCGCTTCAACATCGCGAAGCTCGTTCCGGGCACCTTCGGCAATCCTTATACCTGGCAGAACTACATCAACCGCGCCAGCGGCGGCGCCGTGCAGGGCTCGCAGGAGCGCTTTAGGACCCAGAAGGACTATGGATGGGGCAGCTTGGTTCCTCACGGCGACGGCACCTATACCTATACGTTTTGCACGGATGTCACGAGCGTCACGACGGTCGGCTCCAGCCAGAACTTCGCCAACTGCGCCCAGTCCACTCAGCCTAATTTCTGCCCGCTGCCGTGCCAGGACGCGGCCGGGAACCCGCTCGACATCAGCTATCAACCTGGCCTGACGCACCGCGTCTCGATTCAGCAAGCCAACTCGGCGTATCCGACGTACAACGCCACCTTCGACTTCGTTCCATCGGGCGGCAGCGTTTTCGGGCGCGAAATCGTCAGGACGGGCAAGTGCAACGAGTGCCACAACAAGCTCGCCGTTCACGGCGGCACCCGCGTCGAGACCAAGCTGTGCGTCACCTGCCATAACCCGGGAAGCTGGGTTGCTGGCTCTCCGAATACGACGGTCGATTTCAAGGTGATGATCCACAAGATCCACCGCGGCGAGGATCTGCCGAGTGTGCTCGGCACAGACGGCGTCGCGGGGACCGCGGACGACGGCAAGTACATGATCGGGACGAGCGATTTCTCGACCGTCGCCTTCCCGCAGGACATCCGCAACTGCACCAAGTGCCACGACGGCGCCGACCCGGCGACCCCGCAGGGCGACAACTGGAAGATCCAGCCGAGCCGGGAAGCCTGCGGCTCGTGCCACGACAACGTCAACTTTGCCACCGGGGCTGGCCACGCGGGCGGCATCAAGGACAACTCCACCTGCCTCGCATGCCACTCGATCGGCGGCGAGGTCGGACCGGTTGAAGACAGCCATGCCATCATTTCGAAGCTGGCAAGGGGCAACTTCAAGTTCAACATCATCGAGATTTGCGGTACGGCCGTCGCATCGAAACCAGTGTGCGCGCCGACCTCGGTCCCGACGGTGAAGTTCTCGGTGACCGATCCCACCGGCGCGACTACGCACAAGTACGGGAACAAGTACGGCATCTTCAACGATCCCGAGTTCTGGAACTCCGCGACCAGTTCGGCGGCGGGCAGCATCACCGTCGACATCGCCTGGGATACGCGCGATTACAACAACACGGGCGGTTCTCAGGCTCGTCCGGCGCGTGCCAACCAGTTCAGCGTGTTCGGCGGCACCACCAGCACGCCCTACGGCCAGAGCGCAGGGTTCACGACCGTCAAGGCAGCGGACAATGGCGACGGAACGTTCACGCTGACCGCGGCGACGCCCGTTCCTGCGAGCGCGACGGGAAGCGGCGCGGTGGCGCTCGAGGGCCGCGCCTTCAGCGTGGTCGCCGATCCCGGTCTGTCAGGGTCGGCCGCCAACCGCATCCCGATCAAGGGGGAGGTTGCCTACTTCGGCATCACCGATGCAACGCTCGCGGCGCGACGCGTGGCGGTGGACGCTGCGACTCGATGCGACAATTGCCACGACCAACTGTCCCTGCACGGCGGGGGCCGCAACGACAACGTGCAGTTGTGCGTCATGTGCCATAACCCGAACAACACCGACGCGCAGGCGTCAGCCCGCACCAAGTTCGCCAACGGGCTGCCGAACGCCGCCGTCATCGCCGACGGCAAGAAAGAGGAAGCGATCGACTTCAAGCGCATGATCCACGGCATCCATGCGGGAGCGAAGACCTCGCTCGACGGAACCAAGACCCTGTACGGCTTCCGTGAAAAGGGCCTGTGGGTCAGCGGCACGGACTATAGCGGCATGCGCTTCCCGGGAATCCTGAACGACTGTACGACTTGCCACCTGACCGGGACCTATGAGCTGACCGGAATCTGGGATCCGACCTCGTCGACCTTCGGCAGCGTCCTGGGGAGCACGATTGACTCGACGCCGGGGCTGACTTCCGCCGATGCGGCCGCCACCGTGAACGCCGCGCTGCAGGATCCCACCGACGACCTGAACATCTCCCCGACCGCCGCGGTGTGCTCCTCCTGCCACGACGGGAGCGACGCGAACACGCACATGCAGCAGAACGGCGGGCTGTTCTCCTCCACGCAGGCGGCGATCGGCACCAATATAGAGCAATGCGTGATCTGCCACGGCCCGGGGCGGGTCGCCGATGTGAAAGTCGTCCACGGCATCAAGTGAAGATGCGCCGCTGAGCGCCGATCATGGCCGTGCACGATTCCGCGGCGCGGCCGATGGGCTGACCAAGCCGGCGGGCCCAAACGGGGACAGGGAAGAATGACGAAGAACAAGCACCGGCTTCTCGCGCTAGCGCTCGTCGCGGTGTGCTGCCTGCCTGCGGGGCAGGTTGCCGCGCAGGCGGCGGACAAGGCCGGGCCGGCGCTCCCATTGGAGTACTCCGAGAAGGGCGCAGACACCTGCCTTCAGTGCCACAACGTGGAGCCTTTCTTCCGCACCAAGCACGCCCGTCGCGACGATCCCCGAACGCCCTTCGCCGGACTGCAGTGCGAGGCGTGCCACGGGCCGGGCGGGAGCCACGCCAAGGGGATGGCTTCCGGCCAGATGGTTCCGATCACGATCGCTTTCGGCCCCAATTCGAAGCAAACGGCCGCAGAGCAGAACAAGCCCTGCCTCGGCTGTCATGAGCGCGATGCCCGCGTCGCGTGGAAAGGCAGCGAGCACCAAGCAAGCGATCTCGCCTGCGTCAGCTGCCACCAGCTCCACACCGCACGCGACCGCATGCTGATCCCGATCGCACAGGCGGAAAGATGCCTCACCTGCCACATCCGGCAGCGCGGCGACTTCTACAAGACCACGGTGCACCCCGTGCGTTACGGGACGATCCGCTGCAGCGATTGCCACAACCCGCACGGATCGGGCGCCGCCGGAAAGCTTCTGGCTCAGTCGACTGTCAACCCGACCTGCTATACCTGTCACGCCGAGAAGCGCGGCCCGTTCCTGTGGGAGCACGCGCCGGTGAGCGAGGACTGCACCTTGTGCCATACCCCGCACGGCTCGGTGTATCCCGCCCTCCTGATCAAGCCGCCGCCGCTCCTGTGTCAGCAATGCCACTCGCAGGCCGGCCACCCGAGCGTCGCCTACACGCCGCAGGGCTTGCCGGGGGGCGCGCCGTCGGGCTTCCTGCTAGCGGGAGGCTGCATCAACTGTCACTCGCAGGTGCACGGCTCGAACCATCCGTCTGGCGCGAAACTGATGCGATAGGTCGCGCCGCCTGACGAGGACGACTAGATCATGACTACCTCAACTCTTCGCGTGCTGGTCGCGGCGGCATTGGCGGCCCAGACAGCCGCAGTCTCCGCCCAGCAGGCCGCGGCCGAGGCTCCGTTGCCGCCGGACACCTCGAAATGGGAGTGCAAGTCGTGCCCGTTCCCGCAAGGGGTGAGCGGTGATGTGGGTGCGGGGGCCGTGAACGTGAGCGAGGATTCGTTCCAGTTCGGCCGGTATACCGGGCTCAAGAAGGGCACCTACCTGGGACTGGACGCCGACGCGCGCTACGCCGGGAGCGCGGGCTACGCGGATTTCATAGGAACCGACCTCGGCCTGCCGTACCGGTCGCTCGAATACCAGCACTGGCTCAATGGCTTCAAGTGGAACGTCGGCTACGCCGAGCTGCCTTTCCTGATCTCGGACTCGGCGCGCACGCCCTTCAGTGGAAACGGAGGCAGCTCGCTGACCTTACCGCCGACTTGGGTGCGGGGCGGGACGACCCAGACGATGCCGGGGCTCGACGCGGCCCTCCAGGACGTCAAGATCGACAGCACCCGCAAGCGAATCGGCGTCGGGCTCGCTTACGTTCCCGCGAGCGATTGGGATGTCGGCCTGAACGTCAAGCACGAGACCCGCGATGGCACTAAGCGCACGTCCGCCTCGTTCTTCCTGAACTCTACGAATCTCGTCGCCCCGGTCGACTATTCCACTGACGACCTCGAGGCCTACGCGTCCTATGCCGTCTCGAAGTGGCAAGTCCGCTTCGCCTATCAGGTCTCGATGTTCAAGGACGACAACACCGCCCTGCGCTGGGACAACCCTTTCGCGGAAGTCCTTGCCGGAGCGACGGTCGGACAGCTGGGGCTGCCGCCGAGCAACCAGTTCCATCAGGTCAGCGCCACTGGAGCCTACCAGTTCACCGACGACACGCGCGGAACCGCCAGCGTCGCCCTCGGCCGCATGGAGCAGGACGAAGCATTCCTTCCGGCGACGATCAATCCCACCATCCCGCCGGTCGCGCTGCCCCGCAGTTCGCTGCAGGGCTTGGTCGATACCACGAAGGTGGATTTGAAGCTCGTTTCGGCGCTTTCCGAGAAGTGGGGACTCAACGCGGCGTACCTGTACGACGACCGGAACAACAAGACCCCGCAGTCGAGCTTCAACTGGGTTACAACGGACCTGCAGCCGGCGCCCGCCCCACGTGTGAACCTGCCTTACGGCTACACGCGGAATTTGTTCAAGCTGTGGGCTGACTACCGCGTCACGCCGCGCGACAAGGCGTCCGTAGGGGTCGACCGCGACGGGTTTGCGCGCACCTTCCAGGAAGTGTCGAAGACGACTGAAGACACCGCGTGGGCGAAGTACGCGCTGCGGAGGAGCCAGTTCGACGCGAGCGTGAATATTGCCCGCGGGCACCGCGACGGAACCGCCTACACGCCGGTGCCTCAGATCAGCCCGCCGGAGAATCCACTGCTGAGGAAGTACAACATGGCCGATCGCGATCGCTTGCTGGTGGGCTTGAGGGCGGCGGCCACGGTCACAGAAACCGTCACCGTCGGGCTCGACTACAGCCAGGCCAAAGACGACTACAACAACTCGCCGGTCGGCCTTACCTCCAGCAAGGAGAATACGGCGGGCATCAATGCCACGGCGCAGTTCAACCAAACCACCAGCCTGAACGTCTACTACACCTGGCAGAGGATCAGGTCCTCGCAGGCCGGCGCGCAATCCTTCAGCAATCCCCCGGACTGGTCGGGAGACAACACCGACACGACCCAGACCGCCGGGATCGGACTGAAGCACAAGCTGATCGAGGACAAGCTGGATGTCGGAGTGGATTTCACCATTTCGCGCTCGGTGGGAGACATCACGGTGACCACCGCCTTGAACGAACCCGCGTTTCCCAGCGTCAAGTCCGACCTCAACAGCTTGAAGATATACGCGAACTATAAGGTCACTGATGCGCTGAGCGTCTACGCGGCCGTCTGGCACGAGCGCTACGAGTCGCAGAACTGGGCGGTCGACGGGGTGGGACCGAGCACCATTCCCAACGTGCTCGCATTCGGGGAGACCAGCCCCCAGTACAAGGTCAACGTGGCGAGCCTCACGGCTCGCTATCGGTTCTAGCGGCTCCGCCCGCCGGCCCGTTTTCTAGCGCACCTCGGAGTCTATCGTGACTGCAACGCCGGTCGCGCCGACCTGTACGGCCGGGCTCAGGCCCTGCAGGTCGCCGGGGCTCGCGGTCGCGTTCGCCGTCTTCGACACGCGCGCGCCGATCACGACCTTGGGGAACGCCGATAGCCGCATCTGCGGCGCCATCGCCATCGAATCGTCCAGCGTGAAGCTGACCGGAAGATCGCGTCCCTGCCTGCGCAGGATCGCGAGCGGCATGCGCGGGCCCTCCGCGGCGCGCGCGAATATGAAGACGGTGTCGTCGGGCGCGATCTTGGCGGCCAGCCTGGGGTCGACCTTGACCGTCCCGCTCACCCGGGCGCCGCCGGCGGCCTTCGGGGCCTTGGGGGCCTGAGCGACCGGGCCGCCGCCCCGCGCCTCGACGATGCTCGCGCGCACCCGCCCGGCCATCTCCGAGTCGGCCGGCAGGACCGCCAGCGCCCGTTCCCAGAAGCCGGCCGCGCCGGCCTTGTCGTTGCGGTCGAAGGCCGCCGTGCCCGCGAGCACCAGCGCCTTGACGTTGTTCGGATCGGCCGCCAGCGCGCGCTTGATGATCTTTTCCGGCTCGCCCTGCAGCGTGCGCCCCTGGGCCATCGCCAGCGCGTCGGCGTAGTCGGCGAGGAGTTGCGCGTCGTCCGGTACCAGCGCGACGGCCTTGGCGTACGCCCGGCTGGATTCCGGGAAGCGCCCGAGAACCGCATACGAGCGGCCGAGCATCGTCCAGCCCTCGGCGTCGCCGGGATTGGACTCCAGCCGCGCCGCGAGGCGATCGACCATGGCTTCGAACTGCTGCGCGGTCACTCCGTGCGGCGAGGCGCCGGCGTCGGCCTGTGGCCCGAGGGCGCGCGGATTGCCGACCGTCAGATACACGGCGAGCGCGCACACGGGGATGGCGAGGCCCAGCGCGAGCGCGGCGCCCCGGGCACCGCCCGACGTCTCGGCGGCGGCTCCGTCCCCTTTCAGGTCGGCGGCGAGCCGCGCCTCGATCTCCGTTCGCGCCTTGTCGTGCTGGTCCGGAGCGAGCGTCCCGGCCTTGAGGTCGGCGTCGAGCTCGCGCAGCTGGTCGCGATACACGGCGGCGTTCACCGCGTCGCGGGATTCACCCCCGCGGGCGCCCCGGCGTGCGAGAGGAGGCACGACGAAGAGGAGGGCGCCGGTGACCAACAGGACGCCGAGAACGACGAAGGGGGTCATCGCCGTTCGCCGCTCGCAAGGAGCTCCGCCGCGCGCTTGCGGTCCGCGTCGCTGACCCCGGTCTCCTCCGGCGCGCGCCGCCGCACGCGGCGCAGCAGCACGGCGAACCCGATCGCGAGCAGCAGTAGCGGCCCGAACCACAGCAGGACGGTCGTCGCCTTGAGCGGCGGACGGTACAGCACGAAATCGCCGTAGCGCTCGACCAGGAAATCGACGACTTCCCTGTCGGTCTTCCCCTCGCGCATTCTCTCGCGCAGCTGGTTTCTCAGATCCTCGGCGAGCGGAGCGTTCGACTCGGCCAGGGTCTGGTTCTGGCAGACCAGGCAGCGCAGTTCCTCGGCGAGCTTCATCACGCGCTGCTCGAGCACCGGGTCGGCCGCCGCCGGCGCGGCCTCCTTGGCCGCGAGCGGAGCCGCGAGAGCCGCGAGGAGCAGCAAGGCGGGCGCCCTAGGCACGGTCCAGCTCTCGCACCAGCGGCAGCAGCGTCTCCTTGACGATCTCCGGCGTGAGCGGCCCGATGCGCTTGTAGCGGATGACGCCGGCTTTGTCGATCAAATAGGTCTCGGGCACGCCGTAGACGCCGTAGTCGATGCCGACGCGGCCGTCGAAGTCGAAGATGGAGACCTTGTAGGGGTCTCCCATCCCCTTGAGCCAGGCGAGGCCGTCCTCGCGCCGGTCCTTGTAGTTGAGGCCGTAGATGGGCACCGCGCCGCTCGCCGCGAGGTCGAGCAGGACCGGGTGCTCCTCGCGGCAGCTTACACACCACGACGCCCAGACGTTGAGCACCCAGACCTTGCCGCGCATGTCGCGCTCGCTGAAGGTCTTGGACGCCTCGCGCAGCTCGGGAAGGTCGAAGTGAGGCGCGGGCTTCCCGATGAGAGGCGAGGGGACCTCGCGCGGGTCGAGCTTCAGACCCACGCCGAGCAGCACGAGCAGCACGACGAAGATGGCGATGGGGATGGCGAAGCGCGTCATGGGGAAGAGCTCTCCGGGCTCAGGTCATCTCGGCCGCGGCGGCGTATTGCTCGCGCGGCCGCCTCGCCGCCAGGCGGTAGCGGCGGTCGCTCGCGGCGAGCGCGCCGCCCAGCGCCATGAGCAGGCACCCGCCCCAGATCCAGTCGACGAAGGGCTTGTGGTGGACGCGTACCACCCAGGCGGTGTTGCTCACCGAGTCCCCGAGCGAGACGTACAGGTCGCGCGTGAGGCCAGTGTCGATCGCCGCCTCGGTCATGGGCTGATTCTGGACGCGGTAGATGCGCTTCTCGGGGTAGAGGGTCGTGACAAAGCTGCCGTTCCGCGTGACCGCGATGTGGCCGCGTCCGGCGACGTAGTTGGGGCCGGTCACGTCCCGCACGCCGTCGAAGCGGAAGGTGTAGCCGCCGACCTCGACCGTGTCGCCGGGCTCCATGCGCACGTCCTTCTCGGATTCGTAGGCCTTCACCAGCGTGACGCCGACGACGAACACCGCCACCCCGAAGTGGGCGAGCAGCATGCCGTATGTCGCGCGCGGCACGCTCGAGAGGCGCGTCCAGGCGCTCGCGCCGCTCGCGGCGTTGCGGACCTTCTCGTAGAGCTGCACGAACCCGCTCGCCGCGACCCAGGCGGCGAGGAGCAGCCCCAGCGCCACCAGCGCGCCCCAGCGTCCCATGGCGAACGGCAGGGCGAGCGCCGCGAGGACGGCGGCCGCGGCCGCCCAGCGCAGCCGCGAAGCGAGGTCGGGCAGGCTCGCCTTCTTCCAGCGCGCGAGCGGCCCAACGCCCATGAGGAAAAGCGCGGGCGCCATCAGCGGCACGAACACCGTCTCGAAGTAGGGCGGTCCCACGGAGATCTTGCCCAGGCCCGAGGCGTCGAGCGCGAGCGGGTAGAGCGTGCCGAGCAGCACCGAGCCGGCCGCCGAGGCGAAGATCACGTTGTTCGCGAGCAGCATCGACTCGCGTGACAGCGGCTCGAAGCCGCCGCCCAGCCCGACCTTCGGCGCCCGCCACACGTAGAGCAGGAGCGACCCGCCGATCACGAGCGCGAGCAGCGCGAGGATGAAGATGCCGCGCGTGGGGTCGGTCGCGAAAGCATGGACCGAGGTGAGCACGCCGGAGCGCACGAGGAAGGTCCCGAGCAGCGACAGCGCGAAGACGACGATCGCGAGCAGCACCGTCCAGCTGCGGAAGGCGCCGCGCTTCTCGGTGACCGCGAGCGAATGGATGAGCGCCGTCCCGGTGAGCCAGGGCATGAAGGAGGCGTTCTCGACCGGATCCCAGAACCACCAGCCGCCCCAGCCGAGCTCGTAGTACGCCCACCCGCTGCCGAGGGCGATGCCGATGGTGAGGAAGCACCAAGCGGCCGTCGTCCATGGCCGGGACCAGCGCGCCCATGCGGCGTCCAGGCGCCCGGACAGAAGCGCGGCGACGGCGAAGGAGAAGGCGATCGAGAAGCCGACGTACCCCATGTAGAGCATCGGCGGGTGCATCACCATGCCCGGGTCCTGCAGGAGCGGGTTCAGGTCCCGGCCGTCGGCCGGGGAGGGGAACACGCGCAGGAAGGGGTTGGACGTAAACAGGATGAAGAGCAGGAAGCCGAGGCTCACCAGGCCCATGACTCCCAGGACGCGCGCCACCATCTCCAGCGGCAGGTGCCGGCTGAAGAGCGTGACGCCGAAAGTCCACACGGAGAGCATCAGGACCCACAGCAGCATCGAGCCCTCGTGCCCGCCCCACACGCCCGCGATGCGGTAGTGCAGCGGCAGCGCCGAGTTGGAATTGGAAGCGACGTAGGCGACCGTGAAATCGTTGTTGACGAACGACGCCGTGAGGCAGAGGAAGGCGATCGCGACGAAGACGAACTGGCCGCGAGCCACGGGCCGGGTCGCCGCCATCCACACCGCTTGGCCGCGCGCCGCGCCGGCGATGCCGAGCAGGGTCTGCGCGATGGCGAGGCAAAGGGCGAGCGCGAGGGCCAGCTGACCGAGTTCGGGAATCATTTGCCGCCTCCTACGAGGGTATGCGTTGCCTTCTCGTTGATCGACTGCGCCTGCTTGATCGCGTCGGCGGCGGCGGGCGGCATGTAGTTCTCGTCGTGCTTGGCGAGCACCTCGCTCGCGTAGAACACGCCGTCGTCGCCGAGCTTGCCCTGCGTCACCACGCCTTTGCCCTCCTTGAAGAGGTCGGGCAGGATGCCGCGGTATACCACGGGCACATCCTTCGCCGTGTCCGTGACGAGGAACTGGACCGTGACCCCGTCCGCCCGTCGCTTGACGCTGCCGGGCACGACCATGCCGCCGATGCGGAACGCGCGCCCCTGCGGCACCTGCTTCGCTTCGACCTGCGTCGGTGTGAAGAAGAACACCAGGTTCTCACGGAACGCGGCGAGCACGAAGGCCGCTGCGGCGGAAAGGGCCGCGAGGCCCACCGCGATCATGGCGATGCGCTTGTGCCGGGGCTTCACCGGATGCGCCCTACCGCGTTGCGCCTGCGCTTGGCCAGAAGCACCACCTCCGCCACGATGAGCGCCAGCGTCACGAGGTAGGAGCCCCAGACGTACAGGCCGTAGCCGCCCATGGCGAGGAAGTTGCCGAGGCTTCCCCAGTTCACGCCGCCGCCCTCGCGTAGTGCATCGCCCATTCGCTCCCGCGCTCGCGCTCGAGCATGATGCAGCGCGCGCGCAGCAGCACCGCGGCGATGCCGTAGAACCAGAATCCGAACGTCATGACGAGCATGCCGGCGACCATAGTCGTCGCCATGGTCGGAGACTTGGTGAGGCTCACCGACGCGCCCTGGTGCAGCGTGTTCCACCACTGCACCGAGAAATAGATGATCGGAACGTTGACCACGCCGACGAGCGCGAGCAAGGCTCCCGCCCTGTCGGCGCGGCGGGGATCGTCGATCGCCGCCTGCAGCGCCATGAAGCCGAGGTAGAGGAACAGGAGGATCAGCTCGGAGGTGAGGCGCGCGTCCCAGACCCACCACGTTCCCCAGGTGGGCTTGCCCCAGAAGGAGCCGGTCCACAGCGCGATGAAGGTGAACAGCGCCCCGGTCGGCGCGATCGCGCTCGCCATCATGCCCGAGAGCCGCGTGTTGAACGCGAGGCCCACTCCCGCCCAGAACGCCATGACCACGTACAGGAACATCGACATCCACGCCGCGGGAACGTGGATGAAGATGATGCGGTAGGACTCGCCCTGCTGGGCGTCGGTCGGAGCGACGAAGAAGCCGAGGTAGAGGCCCGCCGCGCACGCGGCGAGGGCGAGCGCGCCGAAAACGAAGGCGAGCCTGCCCGCGAGGGGAAAGAAGGTCTGCGGCGAGGAGTACTTGAACCAGTTGATTCCCATTTCCGATCGCTATTCCACCGAGATGCGAAGCGCCGCTGCGGCCGCCCATGGGGCGAACACCCCGGCGACGATCAGCATCGCGCCGAGGAGCAGCAGCTGGGCGGTTCCGCCCAGGCCCGAGGCCGCGGCGTCGGCCGCGCCCGCCCCGATGATCAGCACCGGAACGTAGAGCGGCAGCACCAGCAGCGACAGGAGCGCGCCCGCGCCCCTCAATCCCAGCGTCAGCGCCGCGCCGATCGCGCCGATGAGACTGAGGATTGGCGTACCCAAGGCCAACGATAGGATCAACACGCCGAGGAGATCTTGAGAAAAATCAAATTGTAGCGCCAAAACGGGCGAGATCAGCACCAGCGGCAGGCCGGTGATGAGCCAATGTGCCAACACTTTGGCTGCCACGATGACCCCCAGGGGGGTGGCGCCGAGCATCATCTGCTCGAGCGTGCCGTCGGCGTGATCGGCCGCGAACACCCGGCCGAGCGCGAGCATCGAGGCGAGCAGCGCGGCCACCCAGAGGACGCCGGGCGCCACGGTGCGCAGCAGCTTGGGGTCGGGTCCGACTCCGAGGGGAAACAGGCTCACCACGATCACGAAGAATAGAAGCACCGTCAGCACGTCGGAGCTGCGCCGCGCGGCGAGCCGCAGGTCGCGCAGAATAAGGCAGCGCAGCGCCGCGATCATTTCAGCCGCCCGCGAGGTCGATGCGCCGCGAACCCGCGGCGCCGATATCCGCCTCGTGGTGCGTGGTGTAGAGCACCGCGCCGCCGCGCGAGACGTGACCGCGCATCAGCTCCTGCACGTTCTCGACCGCCTTGGCGTCGAGCGCGGTGAACGGCTCGTCGAGCACCCACAGCGGCACGGCCGCGCCGAGAGCCAGCCTCGCCAGCGCCGCCCGCCGCCGCTGCCCCTGAGACAGCACGCGCACGGGCAGGTTCTCCCGCCCCGCGAGCCCGAGCCGGACCAGCGCCTCGGCGACCTGTCGCCCGTCGGCGACGATGCCGGCGAGGGTCGACGCGACGCCGAGGTTCTCCACCGCGCTCATGTCGTCCTTGAGCGCGTTGGCGTGGCCGATGTACAGCAGCCTGACCCAGAATTCCTCCTTGAGCCTGAGGATGCTCTCCCCGCCCCAGCGGACCTCTCCGCTTTCGGGCTCGAGCAGGCCGCAGGCGATGCGCAGGAGGCTGGTCTTGCCCGAGCCGTTGGGGCCGCCGATCCGCAGCAGATCGCCGCCTTCGAGCGTGAAGGAAAGACCTTCGAAGAGCGTGCGCTCGCCGCGCACGCAGCGGAGGTCGATCGCCTCGAGCGGGGTCTGCACCGCGGTCAGGCGGCGGCGAGCTCCGCCCGGACCTCGGCGAGCAGGCGCTCGGCGTCGCTGCCGCGCACGCGGGTGATGTCGTCCTGGTACTTGAGCAGCGTGCCGAGCGTGTCGTTGACGGTCTGCGGATCGAGCGTCATCTTGTCGAGGGCCACCAGCGCCTTCGACCAGTCGATCGTCTCGGCCACGCCGGGCAGCTTGAACAGGTCCATCTTGCGCAGCCGCTGGACGAAGGCGACGACCTCGCGCGAGAGCTTCTCCGGGGCCTCCGGCGCCTTGCGCTTCAGGATGTCCAGCTCGCGAAGCGCGTCCGGGTAGTCCACCCAGTGGTAGAAGCAGCGACGCTTGATGGCGTCGTGGATCTCGCGTGTCCTGTTGGAGGTGAGCACGACGATCGGCGGCTCCTTCGCCTTCACCGTTCCGATCTCGGGGATCGTCACCTGGAAATCCGAGAGCACCTCGAGCAGATACGCCTCGAACGGCTCGTCGGTGCGGTCGAGCTCGTCGATGAGCAGCACGGGCGCGGCGCCCAGGTCGCCCTCGAGCGCCTGGAGCAGCGGCCTGCGTATCAGGAACTTCTCCGAGAAGACGTCCTGCGACAGCGCGTCGCGGGAGCGCGTGCCCTCGGCCTCGGCGAGCCGGATCTCGATCATCTGGCGCGAGTAGTTCCACTCGTATACAGCGGAGGCGATGTCCAGGCCCTCGTAGCATTGCAGGCGCACCAGGCGCCGCCCGAGGCCGCCGGCTAGGACCTTGGCGATCTCGGTCTTGCCGACGCCGGCTTCGCCCTCGAGAAACAGCGGCCGCCCCATTTTCAGCGCGAGAAAGACGGCCGTGGCGAGGCTGCGCTCGGCGACGTAGTCGGCGCGCGCGAGCAGGTCGAGCGTGTCGTCTATGGATTTCGGGAGAGTCATGGGCGGATTATGCCATCAATAAAAACCCTCCCCCGAGTCGATCGGGGGAGGGCCGGTCGGGATCCCCTCGAGGAGATCAGCCCTCGTCGGGTCCGGAAGAGTTTGATCCCCGACCGTTCGCGCCGCCGCGAGGACGGCACGCGGGCCCCGGGCACCGGGGACTCCCGGATGTCTCTCGCTACTTGACGGCCGCCTCGACCGCGCGCCGCGCCATCACCGTAATGAGGTGCGCACGGTAATCGGCCTTGGCGTGCAGGTCCGAGTTGAGCCCTTTCTCGGGGACGCTGATGCTGGCGACCGAGTCGGGCGCAAACTTCGATGCGAGCGCCTTTTCCATCGCGGCCACGCGGAACGCGCACGGGCCCGCGCCCGTGACGGCGACGCGCGCGCCCGAACCGGTGTCGGCGACGAAGACGCCGACGATGGCGAAACGCGACGCCGGGTTCTTGAACTTCATATAGGCCGCGCGCTTGGGGATGGGGAATACCACCTGCTCGATGATCTCGCCCTTGCCGAGGGCGGTCTCGTACAGCCCCTTGAAGAAGTCGTCGGCTGCGATCTTGCGCTTGTTCGTGACGATGGTCGCGCCCAGCCCGAGGACGCCCGCGGGGTAATCGGCCGCGGGGTCGCTGTGGGCGATGGATCCGCCGATGGTGCCCATGTTGCGCACCATGCGGTCGCCGATTCCGCCTGCGAGCGCCGCGAGCGCCGGAATCGCCTTCTTGACGTCGGCAGAGGCGGCGACCTCGGCGTGGCGCGTCATCGCGCCGATGGTCACGTTCTTGCCGTCGACCTTGATCCCCGACAGGCCCTTGATCGAGCTCAGGTCGACGACGGTGGAAGGCTTGGAAAGGCGCAGCTTCATCGTCGCGACCAGGCTCTGCCCGCCCGCCAGCACCTTGGCGTCGGAGTCCTTGGCGATGATCTTGGCGGCGTCTTCGACCGATTTTGCCTTTTGATATTCGAATGCGTACATGTTCTTCTCCTTATGCGGCCTTCTGGCATGCGCGCCAGATTCTTTGCGGGGTCGCCGGCATCTCGAGGTCGCGCGTGCCCAGCGCGTCGGTGAGCGCGTTCATCACCGCCGCGGGCGCGCCGATCGCGCCCGCCTCGCCGCACCCTTTCACCCCGAGCGGGTTGTGCGTGCACGGCGTCTCCTTGGTGCCGACCTTGAACGCCGGCACGTCGTCGGCGCGCGGGATGCTGTAGTCGAGATAGGAGCCGGTCACGAGCTGGCCCGACTCGGCGTCATAGTGGCAGCCCTCGGTCAGCGCCTGGCCTATTCCCTGCGCGAGCCCGCCGTGCACCTGCCCCTCGACGATCATCGGGTTGATGATCTTGCCGAAGTCGTCGATCGCGGTGAAGTTCACGATCCTCACGTTGCCCGTGTCCGGATCGACCTCGACCTCGCAGATGTGGCTTCCTGCGGGGAAGGTGAAGTTGGCCGGGTCGTAGAACGCGTTCTCGTTCAGCCCCGGCTCGAGCTTGTCGAGGGGATAGTTGTGCGGCACGTACGCCGCGAGAGAGACCTCGGCGAAGGCCTTCTTCTTGTCGGTGCCCTTGACCACGAAGGCGCCGTCGCGGAACTCGATGTCGGCCTCGGCGGCCTCCATCAGGTGCGCGGCGATCTTCTTGCCCTTGGCGACGATCTTGTCCACGGCCTTCACGATGGCGGTGCCGCCTACGGCGATCGAGCGCGAGCCGTAGGTGCCCATGCCGAAGAGGATCTTGCTCGTGTCGCCGTGGACGATGTCGACGTCCTCGATCGGAATGCCTAGGCGATCGGCGACGACTTGAGCAAAGGTCGTCTCGTGCCCCTGTCCGTGCGCGTGCGAGCCGGTGAACACGGTCACTTTGCCCGTCGGGTGGACGCGGACCTCGCCCGCCTCGAACAGCCCCGCGCGCGCACCGAGCGCTCCGGCGACGTTCGAGGGCGCGATGCCGCAGGCCTCGATGTAGCAGGCGAAGCCCAGGCCGCGCAGCTTGCCGCGCCGCGCCGCTTCGGCCTTGCGCGCAGCGAAGCCCGCGACGTCGGCGACCTTCAGGGCCTCGGCGAGCGTCGCTTCGTAGTTGCCGGTATCGTAGAGCAGGGCGACCGGCGTCTGATAGGGGAAGGTCTTGATGAAGTTGCGGCGCCGGATCTCGGCCGGGTTCAGCTTCATCTCGCGCGCCGCGGTCTCGACCAGGCGCTCGACGACGTAGGTCGCTTCCGGCCGGCCCGCACCGCGGTACGCGTCGACCGGCGCGGTGTTGGTGAACACCGCCGTGACCTCGCAGTAGATCACAGGCGTCGTGTACTGGCCCGCGAGCAGCGTGGCGTAGAGGATCGTCGGGATGCACGAGGCGAAGGTGGAGAGGTATGCCCCCATGTTCGCGGTGGTCGTCACGCGCATGGCGAGGAACTTGCCGTCCTTGTCCATGGCGAGCTCGGCCTTGGTGACGTGGTCGCGGCCGTGCGCATCGGACTGGAACGATTCGCTGCGCTCGGCGGTCCACTTCACCGGCCGGTTGATCTGCTTCGACGCCCAGGTGCAGACCACGTCCTCGGCGTAGAGGTAGATCTTCGAGCCGAAGCCCCCGCCGACGTCCGGCGCCACCACGCGCACCTTGTGCTCGGGAAGCCCCAGCACGAAGGCGGTCATCAGCAACCGCTCGACGTGCGGGTTCTGATTCGCGACGTAGAGCGTATAGCTGTCGTCCGCCCGCGAGAAGACCGCGTTGGCCGCACGCGGCTCGATCGCGTTCGGCACGAGGCGGTTGTTCAGGAACTCGAGCGTGGTGACATGCGCGGCGCCGGCGAACGCCTTGTCGACCCCGGCCTTGTCGCCCAGCCCCCAGACGTAGCAGGTGTTGTCGGGCGCGATGTCGTGGACGGCGGGCGCGCCTTTCTTGCGCGCATCGCCGGCACGCACGACCGCGGGCAGCTCCTCGTAGTCGACTTTCACCATCTCGGCCGCGTCGCGCGCCTGCTGGGTGGACTCGGCGATCACGATGGCGACGTGGTCGCCGACGTAGCGCGCCTTGCCCTGGGCGAGGCAGGGGTGCGGCGGCTCCTTCATCGGCTGGCCGTTGACGTCGGTGATCAGCCAGCCGCAGGGCAGGCCGTTCACCTTGGCCGCCGCGAGATCGTCGCCGGTGAACACCGCGACGACGCCGGGCGCCTTGAGCGCCTTGTCTTTGTTGATGCGCTTGATCTTCGCGTGGGCGTGCGGCGAGCGGACGAAGCACGCGTAGGTCTGATGGGGCAGGGCGACGTCGTCGGTGTAGCTGCCCGAGCCGGTGAGAAAGCGGTAGTCCTCTTTGCGCTTGATCGCAGCGCCGATATAGGTGGTCGCTCCCATGATCTAGGTCCTCATCGTCTGTGAGGCGGGAAGGGACCCGCCGCCCGTTGCAGCTGCGGCTTTGATCGCCTTCACGATGTTGTGATAGCCCGTGCAGCGGCACAGATTGCCGTCGAGCTGCTCGCGGATCTGGTCCTCGGTCGGGTTGGGGAAATTCTTCACCAGGTCGATTGCGCTCATCACCATGCCCGGGGTGCAGAAGCCGCACTGCAGCCCGTGGTGCTGGCGGAAGGCCTCCTGCATCGGGTGCAGGGTGCCGTCGGGCTTGGCGATGCCCTCGATGGTGACGATGTCGGCGCCCTCGGCCTGCATTGCGAGCATGTTGCAGGATTTCACGGCGCGGCCGTTCATGTGGATGGTGCAGGCGCCGCACTGCGCGGTGTCGCAGCCGACGTGCGTTCCGGTCAGGCGCAGGTGGTCGCGGATGAAGCTGACGAGCAGGGTGCGCTCCTCGACCTCGCCGCTCGCAGGCTTGCCGTTGACGGTCATCGAGACCTTGACGGTCATGGTTTTGCTCCTTCGGTAGATGGCTTCTTGTCGGAAGTGCTGAGAATTCTTGGGGAAAATTCGCGGGAAATCTCCGGGGAAAATGCTAGACCATGGCTGCACGGCAATCAACCACAAGCTTGATTGTTGGTCGCCTTGACCCAACCTTAGGAGAGGTCTACGCTATCGCATTCAAGCGTTTGTTAAATTTCAGTAATCCTTTCTGAGCAAGGAACTCCCGTGGACAGCGTCGATCTGGAAGTGGTGCGCAGCGCGTTGAAATGGACCGAAGGCGGCCACCGGGCCACCCTGGGCACGGTGGTCCACACCTGGGGCTCGGCGCCGCGCCCGGTGGGGGCGATGCTGGTGATCCGCGACGACGGCCAGGTGATGGGGTCGGTCTCCGGCGGCTGCGTCGAGGACGACCTCATCGACAAGGTGAAGAGCAGGGCGATCGCGGCGTCCAAGCCCGAAGTGACGGTCTACGGGGTCACCCAGGAGCAGGCGACGCGCTTCGGCCTTCCTTGCGGTGGCACGCTGCAGATCGTGCTCGAGCCCGTGACGGGGGAATCCAAGCTGCGGGAACTGCTGGGCTTCATCGAGCGCCACGAGCTTTCGGCACGCTTTCTCGACATGGAGACGGGCGCGGTGCGCATGGAGCCGGGCAAGTGGTCCGATCTGCTCGAGTTCGACGGCAAGGTGCTGAAGACCGTGCACGGGCCCCGCTGGCGGCTGCTCCTCATCGGCGCCGGGCAGGTCACGCGGTATCTCGCGCAGATGGCGCAGGCGCTCGACTACCACGTCACGGTCTGTGATCCGCGCGAGGAATACGCGGATGGCTGGGACTTCGACGCCGTGCCCATCGACCGCGGCTACCCCGACGACGTGGTCGTGCACATGAATCTGGACGCGCACAGCGCGGTGGTTGCGCTGACGCACGATCCCAAGCTCGACGACGCTGCGCTGCTCGAGGCGCTGAAGTCGCCGGCGTTCTACGTCGGCGCGCTGGGGTCGCAGAAGAACAACGACGCTCGCCGCAGGCGCCTCGCGGGCTTCGACCTGGCCGCCGCCGAGATCGGGCGGCTGCGCGGACCGGTGGGGCTCAAGATCGGCTCCAAGACGCCTCCCGAGATCGCGGTCGCCATCCTCGCCGAGCTGACCGCGGTGCGCCGCGGGGTGCAGATTCCCGAGACGATAGAGCCGCCGAAAGTGAACGTGTCGGCCGGCTGCGTCGTACCCCAGAACTAGCTATCCGTGCTCCCCTCTTCCCGAGGGGAAGCCATGACCGCAAATATCCGCGGCATCCTTCTCGCCGCGGGCTACTCGCGGCGATTCGGCTCGAACAAGCTGCTGCATTCCTTGCCCGCGGGCTCGCCCAACGCCGGGGTATCGATCGCGCTCGCCTCCGCCAGGCATCTGGTCGAGGCGCTGCCCGACCCGGTCGCTGTGGTCCGGCCGCGCGCCCAGAAGCTCGGGATGCTGCTGCGCGACGCCGGCTGCACCACCGTCGTGTGCAGGAACGCCGCGGAGGGTATGGGCCTGAGCCTCGCGGCCGGCGTGAGGGCCGCTGAGGAAGCGCACGGCTGGGTGATAGCGCTCGCCGACATGCCCGAGCTGAGGCCGGATACGATCCGGCTGATCGCCAAGGCGCTGCACGAGGGCGCAGCGATTGCGGCGCCCTCGTATCGCGGCGAGCGCGGGCACCCCGTGGGGTTCGCGCGGCGCTTCCTGGAGGACCTACTCGCGCTGCGAGGCGACGCCGGGGCGCGCGACATTCTCAGGGCGCACCCCGACTGGATCACGCTGCTCGATGTCGACGATCCCGGGGTGCTCCGGGACATCGATGAGCCTTCTGACCTCGAAGCCTAGAAAGCCGCGAGCCGCCGCGGACGGTCGAGGGACTCGGGGCCGAACGTTCTCGCAATCCACCGGGCGACCCGCTGGCGCACGCTCGGGCGCCGCGCGGGCTGCTGAAGCACGACGTCGCTCGGCTCCTGCGCGTGGATGAGCGCAAGGCCGCGCCGGTCCAGAACCAGCGCGTCGCTTGCGGAAAGAAAGTGATCCTCCAGGTCCCGATCCTGGGTGATCCACAGCCCGCCGCGAACGCACTCGATGCGCGCGCCCACTGGGTCGTAGACGCGCAGCACTTCGCGTGGCCCGAGGTGGACCTCGACCCGACTGAAACCGATGTTCATAGACGTTCCTCTATAATGCGGTTCCCGCATGTTCAAGACGGTCCCCGAGATGCGCATTGTCTTTCAGCGTGCGCCTGCGCTCAAACGATCTTTGTTCATCTTTTGCATGAGAAAAGTGAATGCTTAAGGGCGCGCGTGAACTGCCGTCGCTCGACCTCCTCAAGGGCTTCGAGGCGGCGGCGCGCAACCTGTCCTTCACCAAGGCGGCCGCCGAGCTCTTCGTTACCCAGTCGGCCGTGAGCCGCCAGATCCAGACCCTGGAGGAGCAGCTCGGGGTGGCGTTGTTCCGCCGCAGCCATCGCGAGCTGCGCCTCACGGACGAAGGGCAGACGCTGTACAAGACTTCCGCCGAGGTGTTGCGGCTGCTGCGCGAGGTCGCGGGGCGGCTGAACGCCCGTCCCGGGATGCTGACCGTCACGACCACCGCCTCGTTCGCGGCGCTCTGGCTTGTGCCCCGGCTCGCCGATTTCCGGCGGCTCCACCCGGGTATCGACATGCGGCTCGACGCGACCAACGAGATCCAGGACCTCGAGCGCGAAGGCATCGACCTGGCGATCCGCTACTGCACACCGAAGGCGGCGGGCGCCGCGGCCGTGCGCCTGTTCGGCGAGCTGGTGTTCCCGGTCTGCTCGAAGGCGCTGCTCGCGGGCAAGCGGCTGAACTCGCCTGAGGACCTGTCGGGCCAGGTACTGCTCCATTACGACGATCCGTACCGCCGCTACCCCTGGCTTTCGTGGGAAGTCTGGTTCGAGGTGACGAAGACTCAGGGAGTCAAGCCTGCGGGCATGCTGCGCTTCTCGCACTACGACCAGGTGATGCAGGCGGCGGTCGACGGCCACGGCATCGCGCTGGGGCGCAGCCGCTTCGTCGCACACTGGGTCAAGCAGGGCAAGCTTGTCCTGCCCTTCGGCAAGCGCTACATGTCCACCCCGTCGGATTCGCGCGCGTATTTCCTGGTGCCCTCGCCGCGCTCGGCGGTGCGTCCCGAGGTCGCCAAGTTCGCAAAATGGCTGCAGCAGCAGGTGCTCGCCGAAGACGAAGAGGCCGCATGACCGATCCGATCCGATACCGCATCGTCCCTGAGCGGCCCGAGGCGCACCTCTACCGGGTCAGCTGTACGGTTCCAGTCCCCGATCCCTCGGGGCAGGAGTTCTCGCTGCCCGCGTGGATTCCGGGCAGCTACATGATCCGCGAGTTCGCGCGCCACGTCGTGTCGATCCGCGCCGAGAGCCGCGGCAAGCCGCTCGCGATCGCGAAGCTCGACAAGCACACATGGCGCGTGCAGCCCTCGCCCGGGCCGGTCACGGTGAGCTGCGAGGTCTACGCGAGGGATCTGTCGGTGCGGGGCGCGTACCTCGATACCCGTCACGGCTTCTTCAACGGCGCCTGCGTCTTCCTGCGGCCACGAGGATTGGACGGCGCGCGCTGCGAGGTCGAGATCGAGCGGCCCCGCGGCCCGCGCTACCGCACCTGGATCGTGGCGACGGCGATGACGCGCGGCGCGGCGAAGCCGCACGGCTTCGGAGCCTACGTCGCTTCGGACTACGACGAGCTGATCGACCACCCGGTCGCGATGGGCGAGCTCGCGCTCGCGGGCTTCCGCGCCTGCGGGGTGCCGCACGAGATCGCGCTCGCCGGCCGCCACCGCGCCGACCTGCCGAGGCTGGCCCGCGACCTGAAGCGGATGTGCGAGGAGCACATCCTGTTCTTCGGCGAGCCCGCGCCGATGAAGCGCTATGTGTTCCTGATCACCGCGCTCGGCGAAGGCTACGGGGGCCTCGAGCACCGCGCGTCCACGGCGCTCGTGTGCTCGCGCGAGGACCTTCCGCGAGCGGGAGAGGCGCGAGTGGGCGAGCGCTACCGCAACTTCCTCGGCCTCGCGAGCCACGAGTACTTCCACACCTGGAACGTGAAGCGCATCAAGCCCGCGGCGTTCATCCCCTACGACCTCGACCGCGAGAGCTACACCGCGCTGCTGTGGGCGTTCGAGGGCGTGACCTCGTACTACGACGACCTCGCGCTGGTGCGCTGCGGCCTGATCGGAAGGAAGGATTATCTGGAGCTGCTCGGCTGCTCGATCACGGCCTACCTGCGTACGCCGGGCCGGCGCAGGCAGACGCTCGCCGAGGCGAGCTTCGACGCCTGGATCAAGTACTACCGTCCCGACGAGAACTCGCCGAACACCGGCGTCAGCTACTACGGCAAGGGAAGCCTGGTCGCGCTGTGCCTCGACCTCCTGATCCGCGACAGGACGCGCGGCAGGAAATCTCTCGACGACGTGATGCGGGCGCTGTGGCGCCGCCACGGCCTGGCGGGAATCGGCGTCGAGGAGGACGGGGTGGAGCGCCTCGCCGGCGAAGTCACGGGGCTCGACCTGAAACGGGTGTTCGATCAGTGGCTGCGCTCGACGAGCGAGCTTCCGCTCAAGACGCTGCTCGCCGCGCACGGCGTCGAGATGGTTCTGCGTCAGGCCGAGTCCTCGTCCGACCGCGGCGGCAAGCCCGCCGGGTCGAAGTCCGCCAGCGGGCTCGCGATGGTCGGCGCGCTGGTGCGCTCCGACGGCGACGAGGTGGTCCTGTCCCACGTGTTCGACGGCGGCGCGGCGCGCGAGGCCGGCCTGACCGCGGGCGACGCCGTCGTCGCGGTGGACGGCCTGCGTCCAGGCCGCGGCGGACTGGACGCGATGCTCGCGAAGCGCCGCGCCGGCGAGACGGTGACGATCCACGCGTTCCGCGGGGACGAGCTCATGAGCTTCGACGTGCGCATCAAGGCGGCGCCGGCCGACACGTGCGTGCTGTCCGAGCTCGCGGGCGCGGGCGCGCGCCCGCTGGCCCGGTGGCTCGGGGGCGCGCATGGCTGAGACGCGGCTCCTTCTGATCCGCCACGGCGAAACCGAATGGAATCGCGAAGGCCGGATCCAGGGCTACCACGCCGACAGCCGGCTGACTGAGAACGGCGAGACCCAGGCGCGTCTCCTCGCGCGGCGGCTTGCGGGGGAGGACCTCTTCGCCGTTCATTGCAGCGACTCCGGCCGCGCGCGCCAGACGGCGGCGCCGGTCGCCGCCGCGCTGAAGCTGGACATCGTCTACGACGTCGCGCTGCGCGAGCGCAGCTACGGGCGGTTCGAGGGCCGGACCTACGGCGAGCTCGAGCGGGAGCATCCCGAGGCGTACCTGAAGTTCCGCTCGCGGGACCCGGCCTACGCGCCGCCGGGCGGCGAAAGCGGCGCCCAGTTCCGCGACCGGATCCTCGCGGCGCTGGAGCGCGTCGCCGCTGCGGCACAGGGCGGATGCGCGGCGGTGATCACCCACGGCGGGGTGCTTGGCGTCGCCTACCGCCACGCCACTGGCGCGGCCCCGGATGCGAAGCGGGGCTACTCGCTGCACAACGCGAGCATCAACCGCATCCTGTGTTCGGGCGGCCGGTGGTCGCTCGAGGACTGGGGAGACGTCACGCACCTCGCCGCGGGGAGCGGCGACGGCATCCAGGGCGCCTAGCCCGGCGCTAGAATCCGCCGAATGAACGCCCCCGACCGCCCTCTCGCGATCACCTACGCCGACGTCGCCGCCGCCGCGGAGCGGCTTGCGGGACATGCGCACCGCACCCCGGTCATGACCTCGAGCTCGGTCGACGCGCGCGTCGGCGCCGGCGTGTTCTTCAAATGCGAGAACTTCCAGCGCATCGGGGCGTTCAAGTTCCGGGGAGCGTACAACGCGATGTCGCGGCTCGCGGAGGAGGAGCGCCATCGCGGCGTGCTCGCCTATTCCTCGGGCAACCACGCGCAGGCGGTCGCGCTCGCGGGCAGGATGCTCGGCGTGCGGGTGACCATCGTGATGCCGCAAGATGCTCCGGCGGTCAAGCTCGAGGCGACGCGCGGCTATGGCGCGGAGCTGCTGCTCTACGACAAGCACAAGGAAGTGCGCGAGGAGGTCGCCGAGAGAACCGCGCGCGAGCGCGGACTCACCATGATTCCGCCGTTCAATCATCCGCACGTCATCGCCGGGCAGGGCACCGCGGCGAAGGAGCTGATCGAAGACGCCGGCAAGCTCGACTATCTGTTCGTCCCGGTGAGCGGCGGAGGGCTGATCTCCGGCTGCGCCGTCGCGGCCGCGCATCTTTCTCCCGGGTGCAAGGTGATCGGCGTCGAGCCCGAGGCGGGGGACGACGCGGCGCGCTCGTTCAGGACGAAGACGTTGCAGAGCTGCCACAACCCGGAGACGATCGCCGACGGTGCGCGCACCCACGCGCTGGGCTCGCTCACGTTTCCGCTGGTGCTGCGCTACGTGCACGACATCGTCACCGTGACCGACGCCGAGCTGCTGAGGGACATGTTCTTCCTGTGGGAGCGCATGAAGATCGTCGTCGAGCCGACCGGGGCGCTCGGCGCTTGCGGCCTCTTCGAGCGCGGGCTTCGGGTTGCCGGCCAGCGCGTCGGCGTGATCCTCTCGGGCGGCAACGTCGACCTCAAGCAGGTCCTGCGGCTGCTCGCCTAGGGACCGAAGGCGCTGCGGCGATGGCCGCGTCCGCGGAGTTCCGCTTCTACGAGGAGCTGAACGACTTTCTCGCGCCCGAGCTGCGCAGCAGGGCCTTTCCGGTGCCGATCGACCGGGCGCGCTCGGTGAAGGACGCGATAGAGTCGCTCGGCGTTCCCCATACCGCGGTCGACCTGATCCTCGTCGACGGTGCCTCGGTCGGATTCGCGCATGTCCTTCGCGGCGGCGAGCGCGTCGCGGTCTATCCGGTGTTCGAGCGCCTGGACATCGCCCCGCTCGTGCACTTGCGACCGCGCCCGCTGCGCGAGCCGCGCTTCGTCGCCGACGCGCATCTCGGCAAGCTCGCGCGGCACCTTCGCCTTGCCGGCTTCGACTGCCTGTGGGAGAACGACTTCGCGGACGCGGAGATCGTCGCGGTCTCGGTCGCGCAGAAACGCATCGTCCTCACCCGCGACCTGGGCATCCTCAAGCGCCAGGCGGTCGAGCGCGGACACTTCGTGCGCGCGACCGAGTCGGGCGCGCAGCTGCGCGAGGTCGTCCGGGCGTTCCAGCTGGAAGGCAGCCTGCGCCCCTTCACGCGCTGCCGCGCGTGCAACGCCGAGCTCCACTCCGTCTCCAAGGCGAGCATCGCCGCGCGCCTGCCGCCCGAGGTGCGGCTCAGGTTCGACCGGTTCACCGAGTGCCCGCAGTGCGGCCGCGTGTTCTGGCAAGGCACGCACTACGAGCGCCTGGAGCGCCTTCTGCGCGGGGCCGTGGCGTGAGACCTAGGCGCGCGTCCACACCTGCCAGCGCTCCTTGCCCGAGAAGATGGGGATCGAGTCCTCGACCGCGGCGTCCGCGGTCCGCTCGAAGCGCGCGCCGAGCAGCAACTCGAGCTCGCCCGGCTTGAGCCCGAAAGGCGGACCCCGCTCGCTTTCCTCGAAGAAGAAGAACCCCGCGATCCTGCCGCGCGGTCCGAGCAGCTCCGCAACCCGCTCGGCGTAGCGCGGCCGCAGCGGGCGCGGCAGCGAGCACAGGAACGCCCTCTCGTAGACGAGGTCGAAGCTCGCGCCGAGGTCGGACCCGAAGAAATCCGCGAGGCGCACGCGATCCGAAAAGGGTCCGAGCATCGCCTGAGCGCGCTCGACCGCGGCGGGCGCGAAGTCCACCGCGAGCGTTTCGTGCCCCGCTTCCGCGAAGGCGCGCACCTCGTAGCCCGAGCCGCAGCCCGGGATCAGCACGCGCATCTTCCCTGCGGTGCGGAGAAAGCGCCCGAGGTCGGAGGGCACTCGCCCGGCATCCCAAGGCGTGAAATTGTCGCGGAAGCGCTTTTCCCAGAACTCGGGCCGGCTTGCGTCCGACTTTGCCATGGAAACGATCGGTAACTCCTGTTTCGTGACTCAATGTAACATCTTGTTGCAAAAAGACGACCAGGGAAATCGGGCGGTTACATCTGTCTGCTGTAATCGGCGCTCCCGCGGGCAGGGCCTTCGGGAGGCAGAAGGAGCCGCTATCAAATGAAGATGGAAAACCGCTCTTTGATGCCCGAGGCGATGGTTCGCGGCCGCAGCCTTTGGCGGCGCCCGTGGCTTTGGCCGCTGGTCCTCGCGATCGCCGCGGGTGCGGCCTATTTCGTCCTCAAGCCGGCTGGCGACGCCCAGTCGCAGCGCGCGGGGGCGGGGCGGCGCGGCATCGATCCGAACCGGCCGACTTCGGTGGTGGCATCGCCCGCGACCTCGGGTGACGTCAACGTCTACCTCAACGGCCTGGGCACGGTGACCCCGCTGAGGACAGTCACGATCAGGAGCCGGGTGGACGGGGAGCTGATCCGCGTTCTCTTCAACGAGGGACAAGTGGTCAAGGCCGGAGACCTCCTCGCGCAGATCGATCCGCGCCCGTACC
>Ga0335083_10001165_pt1 | contig 36872 bp, 32 predicted proteins | sample Lox_Sample_42_FD_206716 | JGI IMG/M metagenome (GOLD analysis project Ga0335083, IMG submission 206716) | Soil microbial communities from Loxahatchee National Wildlife Refuge, Florida, United States - Lox_Sample_4.2 | ecosystem: Environmental > Terrestrial > Soil > Wetlands | place: USA...
TACCGAGGCCGGCTCCAGGTACGCCCAGTTCGCCTCCCGGATCATCGACGAGATCGACAGGGAAGAGGCGCAGCTGCGCGGCCTGCGCGACAAGGCCGAGGGGCAGCTCGCGATCATCAGCCCGAAGTGGATCGGCAGCAACGACGTGGGCGACGCCATCGTGGCGTTCTCTGTGAAGTACCCGAAGATCCATATCAGGTTCGAGGTCGGCGGGATGTCCGAGCGCTCGTATGAGTTCCTCGACCAGGGCTTCGACGTGGCGTTCCACACCAGGCACGTGCGCGACTGCAACCTGATGCTGCGGAAGATCGCGGACCTGAAGTTCGTGCTGTGCGCCGCGCCCGCCTACCTGCACCGGGCGGGGCAGCCGCGGCAGATCACCGACCTGTCCGAGCATGACTGCCTGGCCAACACCAACGACCCGATCTGGCACCTGAGCCAGGGCGGCCACGACGTGCACCTGAAGGTCGGCGAGCCGGTGTACTCGTCGAACAGCTACCTGACGCTGCGCAAGGCGGCGATCGCCGGGCGCGGCGTGGCGCTGCTGCCGATGCGGCTGGTCAGCGACGAGATCGCGGACGGCACGCTGGTGAACGTGATTCCTGACGTGGACGTGCCGGACCGTCCGCTTTACGCGCTGCACTCCCCGGGCACGCAGACGACGGCGCGGGTGCGCCTGTTCCTCGACTTCGTTTCCGAGTGGTTCCGCAAGCAGGCTCCGGCGCAGGCTGCCGCCCCGCAGGCCAAGCTGAGCGCGGTCAAGTCGGCCTGACGCGGGCGCTTCTTCCCTGAACGTGCAACTTAGGCTTCGGCTGCTGCTCGCTACCCGCATCTATGCTTCCAGCGAGCAAGCCATTCTGAGTTGTTTAGGAGACCGCGGGAATGACGGTCATGCGCGTGGAACGGGTCGTTTACGGCGTCCCGAACCTCGAGGAGTGCGTCCGCTTCTTCACCGACTTCGGGCTCGACCCGCTGGACGGCGGGAAGGGTGGCGAGGGCGGGGAAATAGCAGCGCGGTTCGCGACGCAGACGGGCCAGGTGCTCGAGCTGCGGGACGCCGATGACCCGAGCCTGCCGCCGCCGGTGCAGTCCGGGCCGACGCTGCGCGAGATCGTCTGGGGCGTGGACACCCAGGAGTCGCTGGACAAGCTGGCCACGAACCTGCTGTCTGACCGGTCGATCTACACCGACGCGGACGGCGTGGCGCACACGGTGGACGAGACCGGGTTCGGTGTGGGGCTCGCGGTGAGCCAGCCGGTGACCGGGCGGACGAACTTCCCCGGCAGCAACCGGTCGGGGAACGTGAACCGGTGGAACGAGCCGCTGGCGCACCCGGGCCGGGTCAAGCCGCTCCGGCTGTGCCATGTGGCGCTTGACATCGAGAAGGAGGGCAAGGAAGAGGCGGTCGCGTTCTACACGGAACGGCTCGGCTTCTTGCCCACCGACCGGCCCGCGAAGGTGGGCGTGTTCATGCGGGCCCCTGGTGACACCGACCATCACACGCTGCTGCTTTGCCACCGGCCCGACCGGAACCAGATCAACCACTGCGCGTTCGAGGTGGCGCGGATCGACGAGGTGATCGTCGGCGCCAACGACATGATCGACAAGGGCTGGCACGAGGCGCGGCGGCTTGGCAGGCACACGGTCGGTTCGAACATCTTCCGTTTCATCCATGCGCCGTGCGGCGGCCGGGTGGAGTTCGCCGCGGACATGGACCGGGTGGATGACAGCTACGGGCCGAACGATTACGAGGAGACTCCACCGCACACCATCTGGACGCTGCGGCTTGAGAAGGACGCGAAGGACGATCACTGATGAGCGCGGACTACCCCGAGATCAAGCTCTACATCGACGGCCAGTGGACCGAGGGGTCTGGCGGGCGCGGCGACGACATCGTGAACCCGGCGACCGAGGAGGTGCTCGGCCGGGTGCCGTTCGCGGAGGCGGACCAGGTGGACGCGGCGATCGCGGCGGCGAAGGCGGCGTTCCCGAAGTGGCGGGACGCGGGTCCCGACTTCCGTTCCGGCATCCTGCTGAAGGCGGCGGCGCTGCTGCACCAGCGTGCGGACGAGATCGGCCGGGTGATGACGCTCGAGGAGGGCAAGCCGCTGGCCGAGGCGGCCGGCGAGGTGCACCGGGCGGCGACGGGCCTGCAGTGGAACGCGGAGGAGGGCCGGCGGGCGTACGGGCGGATCATCCCGTCGGGTCCCGACGAGATCCTGTCGGTGCGGGTCACCCCGGTGGGTCCGGTGGGCGCGTTCGTGCCGTGGAACTTCCCGGCCGGGGGGCCGATGCGGAAGATCTCGGCAGCGTTGGCCTCTGGCTGCTCGATCGTGATCAAGCCTTCGGAGGAGGTGCCTGCGACGGTCTCGCTGATCGTCAGGGCGTTCGCGGACGCGGGGCTGCCTGCGGGGGTGCTTAACCTGCTGTTCGGCGTGCCGGATGAGATTTCCCGGCGGGTGATCCCGGATCCGGCGATCAGGTTCATCGCGTTCACCGGCTCGGTGCCGGTGGGCAAGCACCTGGCTGGTCTTGCGGCGGCGGCGATGAAGCCGGCGCACATGGAGCTTGGCGGGCACGCGCCGGTCATCGTGTGCGCGGACACCGACCCGGTCAAGGCGGCGAAGACGGCGGTCCGCGCGAAGATCGTGAACGCGGGGCAGGTGTGCACGTCGCCGAGCCGGTTCCTTGTCGACCGCCGGGTGTACGACGACTTCACGGCCGCCTTCGTGGAGGCGATGGCCGCGATCAAGGTGGGCAACGGCCTCGACGAAGGCGTGCAGATGGGGCCGATGGTGAGTCACCGGCGGCTGGCCTCGGTGAGCAAGCTGGTCGAGGACGCGGTCGCGCTGGGGGCGAAGGTCGCGACGGGCGGGAAGGCGCTCGGCGGCACGGGCTTCTTCTACCAGCCGACGGTGCTGACCGATGTGCCGGGAGGAGCGGCGCTGCTGAGCGAGGAGCCGTTCGGGCCGGTGGCGCCGGTGGCGGCGTTCGACGACCTGGATGAGGCGCTTGAGGTGGCGAACTCGCTGCCGTTCGGCCTCGCGGCGTACGCGTACACGGATTCGGCGGCGACGGCGGAGAAGCTGATCGCGGGGTACGAGGCGGGCATCCTGTCGATCAACCACTGCGGCGGTTCTGTGCCGCAGGCGCCGTCCGGCGGGTTCAAGGAGAGCGGTTACGGCCGGGAGGGCGGACCTGAGGGACTTGAGGGATATCTGGTGACCAAGCGCGTCTCCCATAAGTTGCGGCCATGATCTGGTGCCGGTTCGAGGATGCCGACGGCCCGGTCTACGGGCTGGTGGAAGACGGTGTGGCGACGGCGGTTGCCGGGAACCCGTTCGGGAGCTGGGAGAAGAGCGAGCGGCGGATACCCGTCGGCGAGCTGCGGCTGCTGCCACCGGTGGTCCCCGGCACGTTCTTCTGCGCGGGGCTGAACTACCGGGCGCACGCGGAGCGGGCGGCGTACGGCGGGCATGCGGCCCCGGAAAGGCCAGAAGTGGGGTACCGGGCGAACAGCGCGCTGACCGGGCACCTGTCGCCGATCGTGCGGCCGTCGGACTGCGACGAGCCGCTTGTCGCGGAGGGTGAGCTGGTGGCGGTCATCGGGCGGACGCTGCGGCACGCGTCGCCTGCCGAGGCGAAGGACGGGATCTTCGGCTGGACGATCGGCAACGACGTGAGCGCCCGCGGCTGGCAGCGGTCCGACCGGACGTTCTGGCGGTGCAAGAACAGCGACACGTTCAAGCCGATGGGGCCGTACATCGTGACGGACGCCGATCCCCTCGCCGCGACGACCACGGTGCGGGTGGACGGCGCGGTGAAGGCGTCGTTCCCGACCGGGGACATGCTGTTCGGGCCTTATGAGTACATATCCGCTATTTCCCGCTACATCACCCTCTCCCCGGGAGACGTGCTGTGGCTGGGAACAGACGAGACGGCGACCGCGGTACCGGGCCAGGTTGCCGAGATCACGATTGACGGAATCGGAACGCTGACGAACCCGGTGACCGAGGAGACTCTGCTTACGAGGAGCATGGGCCAATGAGCGACAAACCAGCATTCATCCATCACGTCAATTTCCCGACCACGGACCCAGAGCGGACCATTGAGTGGTACTCGAAGGTGTTCGGGATGAAGTACATCAAGCCGAAGTCGAACACCAAGGTCGTGCTGATGACCAGGGGCAACTTCGACCTGCACTTCACCCCGGTGGAGGAGATGGACCGGATGGCGCCCTACCACTTCGCCGTCGAGGTGGAGGACTGGGAGGGCTTTCTCGAGCACCTGGACAAGCTGGGCATCAGGCACACGCGGGTGATCACCCGGCCGGAGAACAACTCGCAGTTCTGCTATATCCACGACCCGGACCACACGATGATCGAGCTGGTCTTCCACGAGCGGCGGCCGTACCCGCCGGTGCCGAAGAAGGAAGCGGCATCCGCGTCAGGTTCGCCGGAGAGCGGAGTCCCCGGGAGTGCCGAGTCCGCCGAGCAGGCGCGCGCCGAGCTCGCCGCCGCCGAAGGCCGGTAGTCGCATGGCCATCGCTCTGTCCGGCGACGCGAAGATCTACTACGAGGTCCACGGATCGGGTCCCGCCGTGCTGTTCGTGCACGGGTCAGGCGGGCACCATGCCGCGTGGTGGCAGCAGGTCGCGGCGCTGTCGCCGTCGTACTCGGTGATCACCGTCGACCTGCGCGGCTTCGGCAACTCCCGCTGGGAGTCCGACCACGACGCGCGGAACTTCCCCGGTGACATCATCGCGGTGCTCGACGCGATCGCCGCCGACGGCGGGCCCACGCGCGCGGTGCTCGTCGGCCAGTCGATCGGCGCGGCGGCCGCGCTGCGGGCCGCGCTCGACCGGCCCGACCGTGCTTCCGGCGTCATCCTCGCGCACTCGCTCGGCGGGCTGCGCAGCGAGGAGCTCACCGCGCTGGTGAAGGCGGACCGGGCGCGGGCCGAGCAGCTTCCCGTGCTCGACCGGCTGCTCACGCCCGAGTTCCGGGCGCAGCGGCCGGACCTGGCGTTCCTGTTCCGGCAGATGGGCACGTTCAACACGGCCAAGATGCAGGACCTGCGGAACCTCAACACCGACGGGCCCACGCTCGGAGAGCTCGCGGCGGCACCGTTCCCTGTCATGCTGCTCGCCGGCGAGAAGGACGCGGTGCTGTCGTCGGCCACGGTGCGGCGTGCGGGCGAACTGCTGCCCACAGCGCGGGTGGAGGTCGTGACGGGCGCGCCGCACTCGATGTACTGGGAGACGCCGCAGCTGTTCAACGACGCGGTGGCGAGCTTCCTGAAGGACGTCGCGACCGAGTAGCACCGCACGAGCCAAGCAACGAGCCAAGGATGGTGGATAGTTCTCCTCACCATGAGGTGGAGAACTATCCACCATCGTGCGTTCGAGGGCATTCACAGTTTTTTTACGCTTTAGTTCAATGTCTGGTCTTCACTTGCGCACGCTGCGCGTCGTATGTTCCCCCTGGTGGGAACTCCAGCAGCACAGCGAGGTGCCTTATGCATAGAATCGCTCGTCTTGTGGTCAGCGCGGCGCTGTTGGGCGCCGCGGGACTGACCGCAACAGCCATGGGGGCGGAGCACGCCAGTGCGGACCCGTCACCGGCAAGCCTCTGTCCGGACGCCGTCACCGCGATGTTCGGCCCGAACGTCTGTGTCTTCACGCCGTCAATGTCACAGGCCGCCATCCAGGCCGACGCCGACGCCATCTACGCCCAGCAGACCGACAACGAGATGGGCACCGCGCGTTACGCGCTGCTTTTCGAGCCGGGTACTTACGGATCCGCGACCTCACCGCTTGACCTCCAGGTCGGCTACTACACCGAGGTCGACGGCCTTGGCCAGGACCCGTCGGACGTCGTCATCAACGGCGGCGTGACCGCCATCGGCAAGAACGGCAGCGGTGCGCTCGACATCTTCTGGCGTTCTGTTTCCAACTTGACCATCCATGTCGTCCCGACCGCGGACGGCTGCCACACCGGCAACGAGATGTGGGCGGTTTCGCAGGCGGCCCCGATGCGCCGGGTCGACGTCAAGGACTACACCACGTTCATGCCGTACTGCGAGAACCCGAACTACGCCAGCGGCGGCTTCGTGGCCGACTCGCGGCTGGAGGGCGGCGCGCTCAACGGGTCGCAGCAGCAGTTCTACGTCCGCAACACCGACCTGGGCGCCGGCTGGTCCAACTACGTGTGGAACCAGGTCTTCTCCGGCGACGTCAACGCGCCCGCGCAGGACTTCGGCGGCGGCGCCGCCTACACGACGCTCACCGCGACTCCGGTGAGCAGGGAGAAGCCCTACCTGTACATCGACGGCGCAGGCAAGTGGAACATGTTCGTGCCGTCACCGCAGACCAACTCGACCGGCCCCACCTGGGCCAGCGGGCACACGCCAGGCACCTCGATCCCGCTGTCGAAGTTCTTCATCGCCACGCCGTCCGACTCGGTAAGCAAGATCAACAACGCGCTGTCCCGCGGCCTCAACCTGCTGCTCACGCCCGGCGTCTACAACGTGGACTCGGCGATCAAGGTCAAGCGGGCCGACACGGTTGTACAGGGCCTGGGCTTTGCCACGCTGACAGCGGCCAGCGGCAACGAGGTGCTCACCACCGCTGACGTGCCAGGCATCGACATCTCCGGCATGATCGTCGACGCCGGGCCGGTCAACTCGCCGGTGCTGGTGCAGATCGGCACGATCAACGGCAACAACGGCGTGCCGCACAACCAGCCGTCAGACCCGACGGCACTGCAGGACGTGTTCTTCCGCGTCGGCGGACCGCACGTCGGCAAGGCGACCGTCTCCCTCCTGGTCAACACCCCCTACAGCATCCTTGACGACCTGTGGATCTGGCGTGCCGACCACGGCGTGGCCGGCTCGGTCGGCTGGACCGTCAACACCGCGGACACCGGCCTCGTGGTGACCGGCGATCACGTCACCGCGACCGGGCTGTTCGTCGAGCACTTCCAGAAGTACAACGTCATCTGGGCCGGCCAGCACGGCGAAGTCATCTTCTTCCAGAACGAACTGCCCTACGACCCGCCGACCCAGGCCGCCTACGAGCACAACGGCGTCCTCGGCTGGGCAGCCTTCAAGGTGACCGGCAACGTGCGGTCGTTCCAGGGTTACGGCATGGGCAGCTACATCTTCACCAACGTGAACCCGGACATCCACGTGTCGCACTCCTTTGAGGTGCCTCTCGCGCCCGGCGTCCAGATGAACGACCTGCTCACGATCAACCTGAGCGGTCCCGGCACCATCGACCACGTCATCAACGACACCGGCGGTCCGGTGAGCTCCGCCAACCCGGACGTGGCCAGCCAGGTCGTCAGCTACCCGTGACCTAGCGGACAGGCCTCTGGCGCCCGCATGCCCGGCTCGATGGAGCTGGCATGCGGGCGCCGCTGTTTCGCTAGCCGGCGGTGATGTGGCGCCGGCTGCGCTGCGCCGGGGCCGGCCGCGGGAAACGCAGCCAGCGCAGCGCCTCGCTGTCCTCGAGCAGGTCGAGCCGCCCGATCACCGTGGTGAGCAGCTCCGGCTGGCTGACGTGCGCGGCGACGGCGGAGTGCTGGATGGCCCTGATGATCTCCGCGCTCTCGCCGAGCTGCACCGTCCAAGAGCCTCGTGCGTCATGCCTGGTGCGGGCCACCAGGGGCACTCCGGCCTGGGCTGCGGCGGCCGACGCGGCCTGGGCGACGGCGAGGTCGCCGCTGTCACCCGCCTCGGGCGCGACGACGAGCACCATGTCCGGCGCGTGCCGGCGGATCGCGCGGCCGATCCGCTCGGTCAGTTCGCCGGCGCGGTGCCGGTGCAGGGCGCCGTCACGGTAATTCGCGACGGTGACCTCGCGGATGCCGAGGATCGAGCCCGCCATCTGGACCTCCCACGGCCGCACCGCCTCGAGCCGTGCGGCGCCGAGGCCGACCGGTGTTGCCTCACCACGGGTCATGCAGAGCAGGCTCAGGCTCGCGCCTCTGCGGCGGAACACCTGGAGGATGCCGCCCAGGTCGGCCGACTCCTGGCCGGGTCGTGCCGTCACGGCGAGGACCGAAGCGGCGGCGGGAAGCCCACCGCCTGCGGTCGTGCGCGGGCTCGGGCTGATGGTGGCTGACTTGGCAGTCATCCTTCCTCCAAGGGGGTCGCCGATCATGTCGCCGGCCGCCGGCGTCGCCGTCGGCCAGTGCGTTCACACTGGCCGGCGTGCGTGCGACCCCCGTGCAGGGGTTGTGGAGAAAGGATGGAGGCCCTATTCCTTGACCATCGCGTCCGCGGGCGACAGGTGCTCGACGGTCTCGCCGGTGTCGTGAAAGGTCCGGGTGACGTAGGCGGAGCTGTAGACCCACAGGATCTTCATCGGCACGGTGCCGCTGATGTTGGTGAACTTGTGGAAGATGCCAGCCTTCACGTACGTGGTGTCGTTGGGGACCAGCGTGAAGGTGCCGACGCCTTCGATCTCTACCTCGGCCTCACCGTCGAGCAGCGTCACGTGCTCATCGCAGTTGTGCGAGTGGTACGGCGCGCCTGTGCCCACCGGGTAGGTGCTGATGCCGGTGGTGATCAGGTTCTCTTCCTCGGCGGTCTGCTTGGTGATCAGCGGGATGGTGACCACGCCGCCGCCACGGCCAAGCCGCGCCACGTTCTCAACTTTGATGACCGTCATGGCGCGAGGTTATCGCCGTGCCTGACGGTGCCGGCCGGCCTGGCGTGCATACTTAGCGTTCCGCGCTGGCCACACCGCACCGGCCACAATGATCGTGAATAAGCCGACGATCCGACCGACAGGGACCATTCATGCGCCTGCCCGCCCTCACCGAGCTCACCCCGCGTCAGCAGGAGATCAGCGACGCCATCGCCGCCAAGCGCGGCGCGACCCGCGGGCCGTTCCTCATCTGGCTGCGCTCGCCCGAGCTCGCGGAGCGGGTCGACGCGCTCGGCGCGTACTGCCGGTTCGACTCGCACCTCAACGAGCGGCTGCGTGAGCTGTCGCTGCTGATCGCGGCCAGGCACTTCGACGCGCAGTACTCGTGGAACGCGCACCACAAGAAGGCCATCGAGGCCGGCGTGTCCGCCGAGTCCATCGAGGAGCTCGCCGGCAACGAGGTGCCGCGGTTCACGCACGCCGACGAGCAGCTGCTCTACACCCTCGCCACGCAGATCCTGCGCGACCACTTCGTGGACCAGGCGACGTTCGACGCGGCGCTCGCCGAATGGGGCGAGGCCGGCCTGGTGGACATCATCGGCTGCCTCGGCAACTTCTCCATGCTGGCGATGCTGCTGAACACCTTCCAGGTGGACCTGAAGCCGGGCGACCCTGAGCCGTTCCCCGACGTGCGCGGCTTCGCGAAGGTGAGCCTGTCCGGGCACGCGGAAGGCTAGCCACGGCGGTCGCGGCCCCCGTGCCCCCGCTAGTAGCGCGGGGCGCCGCGGAAGTAATCCGACGATGAGCGCTGCCACAGCAGGATGATCGCCACCAGGCCGATCACCCAGACGACAAACCCGTAGAAGCGGGCAATGCCGCCGCCCTGCACGCCGGTGGCGCCGACGAGCACGCTGAGCGTGTCGATGCCGAAGAACACGGTCGAGACCACCCGCGCCCAGCCCTTGCCCGCCCGGCAGCTCTGCGCCATCCAGAGCCACAGCGCGGCGCCGATCAGGCCGCCGACGATGAAAGTCCCGATCGCCAGATGCTCGGCATTGTTGACCTGCGCGGTCGTGAAGCCAGGGTTGCGCTTGAGTATCTCGCTGCGCGTCGCGGAGAGCGTGGTCAGGTCGACGACGACGCCGAGCAGGCTCGCCGCCAAGCCGACGTACATGACCCGGACCGCACGCAGGACGGACTGCGGTGCGCTCATCTGCGGCGATGACTCGTTTGACGGGGCGGCTTCGCCCGGGAATCGCTGGTACATCGCGGCCTCTCAACACTTGAGCCGTCGGAAGCGGGACGATCACGTCTACCCGCACTCCAAAAATAGACCCGCCGCCTGTCGATAATCGTCCTTCGGCGCCGTGGGATTTGGGGAACCATAACCACGGGAGGCAGCGAACCATGAAGTACGCACTGCTGATCTACTCGCAGAGCACGGCTGAGGAGTACGCGGACATCCTCGCCGCGACCAGGCAGGCCGCCGCGGGCGGCACCACCGCGACCGGGCCGTGGACGGACTACACCAGGGCGGCGCTCGACGCGGGCGTTTTCGCCGGGGCGGAGCAGCTCACGCACGATGAGACGGCCACCAGCCTCCGGGTACAGAACGGGGACCGGGTCATGACCGACGGGCCGTTCATGGAGACCAAGGAGCACCTGCTCGGGTTCTACCTGCTCAACGTGGACGACCTCGACGCGGCGCTCGACTGGGCCAGGCGGATGCCGATGCACCCCGGGCAGACGGTCGAGGTGCGCGCCGCGCTTTCCGGACTGCCGTGGCAGCGGGTCCTGACGGAGTAGCCGGGGCGACCCGGCTGGAACGGGCCTTCAGGGAAGAGTGGGGCGAGGTCGTCGCGACGCTCGCCCGCCGGCTCGGTGACCTGCAGGCGGCGGAGGACGCGGCGGCCGAGGCGTTCGCCGTCGCATCCGTCGCCTGGGCGCGGGACGGCGTACCGCCCAACCCCGGCGGCTGGCTGACGGTGACCGCGTGGCGCAAGGCGGTGGACGCCTACCGGGCAGGCGGCGCGCGCACGGCCAGCGTCGATCCGCAGTTGCTCGGCGAGGTCACCGCCGCCGGGCCAGCCGCCGCTGCGGCGGCCGGACTCGGAGAGCAGGAAATGACGCAGACCCTGGGCGATGACCGGCTCGGGCTGATCTTCGCCTGCTGTCACCCGGCGCTCGCCGAAGAGGTCCGCGTCGCGCTTACCCTGCGGTTCGTCGCGGGGCTGAGCACGCGGGAGATCGCCGCGGCGTTCGTGGTGCCGGAGGCGACGCTCGCGCAGCGGCTGGTCCGCGCCAAGCGGAAGATCCGCGAGTCGGGCATCAGGTTCACCGTGCCGTCGCAGGAGCGGCTGGCCGAACGGCTGCGGTCGGTGCGCGCCGTCGTGTACCTGGTGTTCAACGAGGGCTTCGCCGCGGGCGGCGGCGCGGAACTCATCCGCCGCGACCTGTGCGACGAGGCACTCTGGCTGGGGCGGCTGCTGCGCCGGCTGTTCCCCGATGACGGGGAGAGCGCCGGGCTGCTCGCGCTGATGCTGCTGCACCAGTCCCGCGCCGCGGCGCGGGTGTCCGACGACGGGCGGCCGGTGCCGCTCGCCGAGCAGGACCGCGCGCTGTGGGACGCCGCGCTTGTCGCCGCGGGCGTCGCGGTACTCGACAAAGCGCTGCTGCGGCACTCACCGGGGCCCTACCAGCTGCAGGCGGCGATCGCGGCGCTGCACGGGACCGCCGCCTCGTTCGAGTCGACGGACTGGCCGCAGATCGCGCTGCTTTACGGCGCGCTCGCGCGGCTCGATCCGTCGCCGATCGTCGAGGTCAACCGGGCGGTCGCGGTCGGCATGGCCGACGGCGGCCTAGCCGGGCTTGCCGTGCTCGCGCCCGTGGTCGCATCCGGCGCGCTCGATCAGTACGGACCACTGCACGCGGCGCACGGCTTCCTGCTGGAAAAGGCGGGTTATGCCGAACGGGCGCGTGGTGCCTGGGCCCGCGCCGCCGAGACCGCGGGGAATTCGGCGGTACGGGACGAGCTGCTGCGCCGCCACGTCGACCCGATCTAGCCGTTACCCGGTTATTTAAAGATCATTTTCATGGGATTGTCACCGGATTGTCTCCCGGAAATATCGGGCGTTATCAATCCATGACGCGTACCGTTTGACCTGGGGGACGATTCCAAGGGAGCGGAAATACCTGGCACATCTCGCAATTACCCGGCAGGGCCGGGACGCACAGAGAAGGGGCCGCAGATGACCGACACCCAGTGGGCCGACATCTCGGAGTTTCAGGTACCCGTCAACGACAGCTATCCCTACGGCTTCATCTGCATCCGCTCCAACGACGGCAATCACACCGACGGCAAGATCCAGCAAAACCTGTCGTGGTGCAAGTCCCGCCTGGCCAGCGGGAAGCTGTGGGGCTACATGGTCTACTACTTCTACCGGCCCGGAGTCGACGGCGCGCAGAACCTCATGAGTCAGGTCGGCAAACCCGACTCGCGCATGGTGGCCATGATCGACGTGGAGTCCGCGGGCGGCGAGGTCAGCGGCGACCAGAGCTCTGCCATCAACGCCCAGTTCAACGAGCTGGCCGCGTGGCTGGGCGACGCCAGGCGAGTAGTGGGCTACGGCAACACCTACGACCTCGACTCGCTGTGGCCAGCCAAGCCCCGGGGCATCCGGCTTGTCATCGCCGCCTACGGGTCCAATCCGGGCTACCCGGGCAAGTACGCCCACCAGTACACCGACAAGGGCGCCTGCGCGCCTTTCGGCACCTGCGACATGAACGCCGCCGACGGGATGAGCCAGCACGACCTGGAGAACATGTACGGCTTCTCCGGTTCCGGCGCCCCGGTCAAGCCCCCGCCCGCCGCGCCCCCCTTCCCCTACCCTGCCACCGACTATCTCGGCATGCCCTCCGCTGACCCGCACTGTCACTCCGGCCACTACGGTCCGCCCGACTCAGACCACGTCAGGACCTGGCAGCAGCAGATGGCGATGCGGGGCTGGGCCATCACCATCGATGGCGACTTCGGCAGCCAGTCGAGGTCGGTCTGCTGCCAGTTCCAGCAGGAGAAGGGCCTGGCGGTAGACGGGCTCGTCGGCACGAAGACCTGGCACGCGAGCTGGACCGAGCCGGTGAACTGAAATTCTCGCGCACGCTGTCGAGAACGCGGGACGGCCGCCGTAGGTGAGGTGAGCCGGTTCAGTTCACAGGCCTCAAGCGCCCGGGGGCCGCTGACCGGGCGCTGGAGGCTGTTGTGCAGGTCAGGTCGGAGGTACCGGGGGCCGCGGCACCCGCCAGGGCGGTGTCGCCCGGGCTCGTGCTCGCGCTGACCGCGGTCTCGTTCTTCATGGTGTCGCTCGACGCGCTCGTGGTGGTGACGGCGCTGCCCGCGATCCACCACAGCGTCGGCGGGTCGATCGGCACCCTCGAGTGGGCCGTCAACGCGTACGCGCTCACCTTCGCGGCGGGCATCATCACCGCCGCGGCGCTCGGCGAACGGCTCGGCAGGCGCCGGGTCTACGTGGCTGGCCTAGCGCTGTTCACGCTCGCCTCCGCTGCGTGCGCGGTGGCGCCGAACTCGGGGTTGCTGATCGCCGCCCGCGCGGTGCAGGGGCTCGGGTCCGCGGCAGTCACGCCGCTCGCGCTGACCATCCTCGCCTCCGTCTTCCCCGCCGAGCGGCGCGGCGCCGCGGTGGGGCTCTTCGGCGGGATCAGCGGTCTCGCCGTGGCCGGCGGGCCACTGGTCGGCGGCGCGGTCACCCAGGGACTCGACTGGCACTGGATCTTCTGGATCAACGTGCCGATCGGCGTACTAGCCGTGGCCGGGTCGCTGCTGTTCCTGCCGGCCGGGCGGCCCGCCCGGGCGACGGGCACGGCTGGCCTGGCCGGGTCTGCCGCGGGCGCCGCCGCCCCGCTCGACCTGCCTGGCGCGGTGCTCGCCGTGGCCGGCTCGGCGCTTGTCGCGTGGGGCCTGGTCCGGGTCGGCGAGTCGGGCTGGGGTGACGGGCTCGCCCTGGCCGGCCTGCTCGGCGGGCTCGCCGTGCTCGGCTGCTTCGTCGCGTGGGAACGGCGGACGGCCGCGCCGATGCTGCCGCTGCGGCTGTTCGGCAGCCGCACGTTCACGGCGGCAAGCATCGCGGCGTTCATGTCGTTCGGCGCGATCATGGCTGCGGCCTTCCTTACCGCGCAGTACTTCCAGCTCGGCCTTGGCTACTCGCCGCTCGGCGCCGGCCTGCGGCTGCTGCCGTGGACGGCGACGCCGATGCTCGTCGCCCCGGTGGCCGGCGCGCTCGCCGACCGGATCGGCACCAGGCCGCTGCTCGTCACCGGGCTCGCGCTGCAGGCGGGCGGGCTCGCCTGGGTTGCCGCGCTCGCTACAGCCGGACCCGCCGGGTACGGGCGTTACGTGCTGCCGTTCGTGATCGCCGGCGTCGGGATCTCGATGGCGATACCGGCCGTGCCCACCGCCGCGCTCGGCGCGGTGTCGCCGGGCGACGTCGGCCGGGCCTCCGGGGTGAGCAACACCATGCAGCGGTTCGGCGGGGCGTTCGGCATCGCGCTGGCGAGCGCGATCTTCGCGGCGCACGGGCACCTCGGCTCCGCGGCCTCGTTCACCGCCGGCTACCGGCCGGCCATGCTCGGCGCCGTGGCGCTGTCGGCGGCCGGCTCGGTCGCCTCGCTCGCGATCGCCCGGCGGCGCGCCGCCCCCGCGCCGCCTGCGACGGCCGCGGAAACCAGCGCGGTGCCGGTGTCGGCAGCACCCGTTCGGAATGCCGCCGATCTGTGAGCCGCCACAACGGGGTCGCGCATCCGGAGGACTACAGTTCGTGACATGACGACTCCTGAGATTCCTGACTCGCACCGCGACCTGCTCGACGGGCAGGTCGCGGTGCTTGGCACCATCGGGGCGAGCGGCCGGCCGCAGCTGTCTGGCACCTGGTTCCTCGCCGAGGGCGACACCGTGAAGATCTCGCTCAACACCAGCAGGCAGAAGGTGAAGAACCTCCAGGCCAACCCGAAGTGCAGCCTGATCATCCTGGGCGACCCGCCGTACAAGTACATCGAACTGCGCGGCGACGCCGAGATCACCGCTGACCCCGATTACGAGTTCGCGGACAAGCTCGGCGCCAAGTACGGCGGCGCCAACCTGCGCGAGCGGGACCAGCCCGGCGAGTCGCGGGTGGTCGTGACGATCAGGCCGGCCCGGGTCATCACCTGGGGCTAGCACCGGGCTGGGGCTGGCACCGGGCCGCTCGGCTCGCGCCTTCCGGGAACGTCAGCCGTGCTCGCCAAACCAGCGGGCCAGCTTGCCCGCCCGGCTGACCGCGCGCAGGCGGCGCTCGGTCTGCGCGCGGGCTGACTCGGGGACGACGATGAGCAGCCGGTCGTCGATGCGCAGCACCGTGTTGGGACCCGGCACCAGGCTCTGCCCGTCCCTGACGATCAGCGCGATGCTCGCCTGCGTCGGCAGCCGCAGCTCGAAGATCTCCACCCCCTGGAGCTTCGAGCCTTCGGGAACACGGGCCTGGAGCAGGTCGGCGCGGATCTCGTCGAGCGGTGCCGCGTCCACGATCACCTCGAGCGGCTCGGCCTCGGCGGTCACCGACAGCCGCTTCGCCACCCAGGGCAGGGTCGGGCCCTGGAGCAGGGTGAACGCGCCGACGATGACGAAGACCTGGTCGAACAGCCGGGTGGCGCCCGGCACCCCGGCGCTCGCTGGGATGGTGGCGAGCACGATGGGGACCGCGCCGCGCAGCCCCGCCCAGGACAGGAAGGCCTGCTCCCGCAGTGTCAGCCGGTAAGGGGGCAGGCGGAACGGCAGCAGCACCGCGAGCACCGCGAGCGGGCGGGCGAGCAGCACCAGGATCAGGCCGACGGCCAGCGCGGGCAGGATCTGCGCGGGAAGCCTGGCGGGCGAGGCGAGCAGGCCGAGCATGACGAACAGGCCGATCTGCGCCAGCCAGCCGACTCCCTCGGCGAAGCCCCTGACCGCGGGGCCGTGCGGCAGCCGCGTGTTGCCGAGCACGACCGCGGCGGAGTAGACGGCGAGGAAGCCGCTCGCCTTTGCCAGGTCGGCGGCGCCGTAGCCGGCCACCACCAGGGCGAGCACCGCCACCGGGTACAGGCCGGAGGCGGGCAGCGCCACCTTCCGCAGGAACAGCATGCCGAGCAGGCCGACCGCGACGCCGATGAGCAGCCCGCCGACCAGTTCCCAGACGATCTCGCCTGCCACGCCGAGTGGCGCCGTGCCGTGCGCGGCGTGCGTGCTGAGCAGCGTGACGGCGAGCACGGACGGCGGGTCGTTGAGTCCCGACTCGCCCTCCAGGATGCCCGCGAGCAGCGGGGGCAGCGGCAGCCTGCGCAGCACGGAGAAGACCGCGGCCGCGTCGGTCGGCGCCAGGACCGCGCCGAGCAGCAGCGCGTCCCGCCAGGGCACGCCGAGCAGCCAGTGCGTGCAGCAGGCGACCACCCCGATGGTGATCACCACCCCGGCGGTGGCCAGCGTGATCGCGGCGGGCAGTGCCTTGCGTGCGTGCTCCCAGTTGGTGGTGAGCCCGCCTTCGGCCAGGATCAGCACCAGTGCGGCGAGGCCGAGGGTCTCCGCGGTCTCCGGGTCGCTGAACCTGATGCCGACGACGCTCTCGCCGAGCAGCAATCCGAGGCCGAGGAAGACGAGCAGCGCGGGCAGGCCGACACCGTGTGCCAGCCGGGCCGCCACGATGGCCACGAGGACGGTGGCAGCCCCGGCCAGCAGGTGGAGTCCGAGCGCCCCCGCTGTCATCTAGTAAGTATCGCGGCTGCTCCGCAGCACCTCAGCCCGGCAGCCCCGGTGAAGCGCCCGGCAGAATGCCTGCCGCGCCGCCCTGATGGCGGACCGGCGCTACGACCGGATGGCCGTCGTCGCCCGGCATGACGCGCACCCGTGCCGCGTAGACGGACTCGATCAGCGGCTCGGTCAGCACCGCCGCGGGGCTGCCCGATGCCACCACCCGGCCGTCATCGAGCAGCACGAGCTGGTCCGCGTACTGGCCGGCCACGGTGAGGTCGTGCAGCGTGGACACCACGGTGAGGCCGGCCTCCCTGCGCAGCACGTCGACGAGCTCGAGCACCTGCTGTTCGTGCCCGACGTCGAGCATCGACGTCGGCTCGTCAAGCAGCAGCACCCGCGGGTCGCCCGCCAGGGCGCGGGCGATGACCACCCGCTGCCGCTCGCCGCCGGACAGCCGGGCAAGCCTGCGCGCCGCGAACCTGGCCACGTCGACGCGTTCCATGGCGGCGAGCGCGCGGCGCCTGTCGTGCCCGCCCGGTGCGGCCAGGTAGCCGAGATGCGGCGTCCTGCCGAGCAGGACGTACTGCCCGACGGTAAGGTCGGGCGGCAGCACCGGCTCCTGCGGCACGTAGGCGAGCAGCCTGGCCCGTTCCCGCGGCCGCATGGCACGGGCCTCGGCGGCGCCGACCGAGACCGTCCCCGCGTACGGCACAAGCCCGGCCATGGCGCGGATGAGCGTGGTCTTGCCCGCGCCGTTCGGCCCGATGAGCGCGAGCCAGCCGCCGCCGGACACGGCGCAGCTCACCGCGTCGAGCACCGGGACACGGTCCAGGGTCACGGAGACGTCCGCGACACGGACATCGGTGACGGGCGCCGCGGCCATCAGGTGGTCACGCTGCTCGTGCCGCGCAGCACCCAGACGAACGCGGGCGCGCCGACCAGGGCGGTGACCACGCCGATCGGCAGCTCCGCCGGGGACAGCACGGTGCGCGCGAGGGTGTCGGCGAGTACGAGGAAGGCCGCCCCCGTCAGCAGGGACAGCGGCAGCACGCTGGTGTAGGAGGGGCCGGCCAGCCGCCGAGCGACATGCGGGATGACGATGCCGACGAAGCCGATCAGGCCGCTCACCGCGACCGCGCTTGCCGCCGCGAGCGCGCTCGCGGCGACGACGATCAGCCGGACCATGCCCGGCCGCAGGCCGAGCGTCCGCGCCTCCTCGTCGCCGACGGACAGCACGTCAAGGTGCCTGCCGTGCAGCAGGATGACCGCCGAGCTGACCGCGGCGTACGGCAGGATCGTCGTCACCTGCTGCCAGGACGCGGCGGACAGCGAGCCGAGCAGCCAGCTGTACACCGCCTGGATGTCGGACGCGGAACGCTGGAGCAGGAACGTCTGCACTGCGGTGAGGAAGCTGCCCACGGCGATGCCGGCCAGCAGCAGCGTGGCCACCCCGCCGCCGAGCACCGTGTGCCGGCCGGCGGCCGTCCCGGTCAGATAGGCGACCGCCACCCCGGTCAGCGAGCCGGCGAAGGCGGCGACAGGCACAGCCTGCGGGCCCGCGCCGCCCAGGTAGACGATCGCCAGGGTGGCGCCGAGGCCGGCGCCCGCGGACGCGCCGAGCGTGCCCGAGTCGACGAGCGGGTTGCGGAACACGCCCTGGTAGCCGGCGCCGGCCAGGGCGAGCACGCCGCCGACGATCGCGCCGAGGACCACCCGCGGCAGCCGGATCTGGAACAGCACCGCCCGGTCGAGCGGCGACAGCCCGGACGGCAGGTGCAGAAACGGCAGCGCCCGGTCGAGCAGCGCGGCGGCGGTGTCAAGCGGGTTCAGGTCCGCCGCGCCCACGAAGGCGGCGACCAGCGCCGCGACGACCAGGATGGCCGCCGCGACGCCGAGCGCTGTGAGCTTTCTCACGCCGCTTGCCTAAGCACCGGAATCGTCACTTCGACGCCGACTCGACCGCCTGGGCGATCTCCGCGACGAGCAGCGGCAGGCGCGGCCCCCAGCGGGAGGCCACGTCGTCGTTGAGCCCGATGACCTCGTTGTCCTTGACCGCGGGAATGCCGGACCAGCCGGGGCGCTTGGCGACGACAGACGGGCTCTGCCCGCCGTCCGCCGCCTGGTTGTCCGCGAGGAAGATGATCTGCGGCTTGGCGGTGACGATGTACTCCTGCGACAGCTCCGGATAGCCGCCGTCGGCGGGCTTGCTCGCCTTGTCCGCGACGTTCTTGAGTCCGAACAGGCCGACGATCTCGCCGATGAACGTGCTCGAGGTGGCCGAGTAGAACGGGTTGGCGCTCAGCTCCCAGTAGTAGGTCAGGTCCTTGTGGCTAGAGCCCGCCTTCAGGATCTGGGCGCCGATCTGCGACTTCATGCCGGCCACCACGCTCGCGGCCTGGGCGCCGTGCCCTGTCGCCTGGCCGATCTGCTCGATCTGCGCGTACGCCGCGTTCAGCGTCGCGACGGCCGGCTCGACAAGCACCGGGATGCCGAGCTTCTTCAGCCCGGCGACCAGGCCGCCCGAGTCCTGCGAGGCGACGACGAGTGACGGGTTGTACTTCGCGATCGCCTCGATGTTCGGCGTCAGGCCGGACAGGCTGGTCTTGGGCACGCCCGCCGGGTAGTCGGAGTACTGGTCGACGGCGACCACCTGCTTGCCCGCGCCGACCGCGTACAGGTCCTCGGTGCCTGTCGGGTCGAGTGACACGATCCTGGCGGGCTCGGCCGGGATGGTGACCTGGCCGTTGGCGGCGGTGACGGTGACGGGGAAGCCCGCGGCGGCGCCGCTCGCGCTCCCCGTCGCGGACGCGGATACCGAGGCGGACGCCGGCGCGGAGCCTGCCGCCGACGACGAGCCCGCGGCGGCGGCGGATGTCGTGCTCGAGGATGATGAACAGCCCGCCAGGGCGGCGGTGCAGGCGGCGGCGGTGCCGAGCACGGCCGCGAGCCGAAGGGGGGGTTTCATGGTGAGCTACTTCCTCCCGAAGAGGGGAAGGAAGGCGAGACCGCTGGGGCGCCGCGAGCTCAACGCCGTGGCGGCCGTGACGGATCACCCTTCCCACGAGGGCCGATATCGTCTGGCACGCCGTAGGCGACCTGGCTTAGACCTCGCGGGGTGCGGGATCCTCACAGTTGCGGGACAGCGCCGGAATGGCCTCGGCTACGAGGCGTCACCGGCTTCGCTAGCTGGCGTGCCGTCAGCCCGCAGGCGGATGACCGCCCCGGCTGACGCCCATAAACTAACACGCGTTCAGTAGGCACGGCACGAACGGGGCGGTAAGCAGCAGTGGGGCCGGCAGTCGGTATGCGGGATCGGGTAAGACGACGGGTGTTCCCGTGGATCGGGTCCATCGGGCTGATCGTGGTGGGAATGTACACCACCACCCTGGGCCCGGCCGAGTTCGGCAAGAAGGAGTGGGCGCTTCCCTACGACCTGTGGGGGACGCTGATCGCCACCACCCGGCTCGCGCACGGGAACATCGGCGGCCTGTACGCGCCGCCGACCGGCCTGATCTCGCTGCCGGGCGCGGCGGTGATCCTGGTGCCCTGCGCGGCGCTGATCTCGGCGCTCGGCCTTTCGCTTGCCATCCCGGGCGCGCATAACCTGCACCCCCCGGTGTGGCTGGTGGCAGGCCCGTATCAGATCGCGCTTTGCTGCGTCACGCTGTTCGCCGCCGACGCGCTCGCCGAACGGCTCGGCGTGCCCTTCTGGAAGCGCGGCCTGCTCGCGGTCGCCAGCGCAAGCGTCCTCTGGTCGGTGTCCGCCCGCTGGGGGCACCCGGAGGACGCGGTCGCCGTCGGGCTGCTGGTTTACGCGATCCTCGCGCAAAGCGACGGGCGGCTGCCGCTGGCCGGCTGGCTGGCCGGCGCCGCGGTCTGCGTGCAGCCCCTGGTGCTGCTCGCCGTCCCGGTGATGCTCGCGGTCCTGCCGTGGCGGCGGATGGCGCCGTTCCTGGTCCGCGCCGCGCTGCCGTCGGCGGTGCTGCTCGGCGCCACGGCGATCGCCAACTGGCACGACACCTACCTCTCGGTGACCAGCCAGCCCGACTCCCCGGTCATCAACCACCCGACGGCCTGGACCTCGCTGGCGCCGGCGATGAGCAACCACAACGTCGCGGCGGGGCCGTTCCGGCTGGCCACGATCGTGCTCGCCTGCCTGTGCGCGCTCGCGGTGCGCCGCGCCTGGCAGGCCAGGATGCCTGGCGACGGTCAGGCGTGGACCGGTGCTGCCTGGACGGGGGCACTGCTCGCCGAGGTGCTCTGGTGGGCCGCGCTCACGCTGGCGCTGCGGTCCTTCTTCGAGCCGGTCATGGTCTCGTACTACCCGTGGCCGCCGATGGCCGTCGCGCTGATACCGGCGGCGACACTCGGCTGGCCGCGGCTGTTCGCCTCAGGCCTGGTGGCTGGCGCCCTCACCGCCGCCGCGCAGGGTCCGTCGCACGCGGTGTGGATCTGGTGGGTGCCGATCGTCGCCGGCCTGGTCCTGCAGCTTACCCTGTCCTATCCCATCAGGCTCGGGAAGCCGGTCACGGTGCTGACGCCTGCCGAGGTCGCGACCGGCCAGCAGGCGTCGTTACCGGGGGCGCGCTCGGCTACCGGGCGCCCGGCAGTCCCTACAGGGCGCTTGGCGGGGGAACCGGCTCAAGGAACGGGCGCTTGGCGGTCAGCCCGTCACCCGAGGACGTGCCGTGCAGGCGGCGGTTGACCCAGGGCGCCAGGTAGTCCTTGGCCCAGCGGGCGTCCGCGCGGCGCGCGGCAATCCAGGCGCCCCTGGCCATGGCGGCGGGCACGGTGCCAGGCAGCATGGGGACGGCCGACGGCACCTCGTCCGCGGCGAGCGGCGCCCGCCAGTCGGCACTGACCGGGACGCCGAGCACCTCGCAGGCCCGCAGCGCCACCCGCTGGTGCGACTGCGCGGTCAGGTGCAGCCGGTCGGGCGACCACGCGTCCGCCGACCGCAGGAACCGCATCGACCACAGGTCGACCAGGTAGCAGCCACGCTCGTCGGCGATGCCGCGCAGGTGCATGTTGAAGGTGCCGATCTTGCCGCGCAGCAGCCTGAGCACCGGAACGGAGACCGGGTCGAAGCCGGTGAACATCAGCACGTCGGATCCGGCGGCGCGCAGCCGGGCGACGGCGGCGTCGAACAGTTCAGCCAGCACGTCCGGGTCGGATCCCGGGCGCAGCAGGTCATTGCCGCCGCCGGCGATCGACACCAGGCCAGGCGACATCTCCGCCGCCATCGGCACCTGGTCGGCCACGATCTGCCGCAGCAGCCTGCCGCGGACGGCCAGGTTCGCGTAGCGGAGCCCGGAGTACTCGGCGGCGAGCAGGCCGGCCAGCCGGTCCGCCCAGCCGCGGAACCCGCCGCCAGGCCCAGTGCCGTCGAGACCCTCAGTGTCGTTGAGCCCCTCGGTGAAGCTGTCACCGAGCGCCACGAAGGACGGCTCCACGGCAAGTCCGAAAAGTAGCTTCTCGTCCATAGTCCATCCATCATCCCAGGGCGTCCTGGCGTACTGTGAGGCCAGCCAGGGAGGTGCCAGGACAATGGCCGGGAGCACCACGCGGTGCACGTCACATCGAGGGAGATTGATCGTGCGCGGGACTGTACTCGCAGCGGCAGCCTGCATCGCCGCGGCCTGCACCGGAGCCGGCATCACGGCGGCCACCGCGTCCTCGGGCGCGGCGGGCGCGACGACGTCGAACGCCGCCGACTGGCCGATGTACAACCAGAACGTGTCGCGCACCGGCGTCGCGCCCGGCCTGGCCCCCGCGGGCGCCCTCAGCACCGCGTGGACCGCGCACCTCGACGGCGCCGTCTACGGCCAGCCGCTCGTCGTCGGCGGCGACGTGATCGCCGCGACGGAAAACGACAGCATCTACGCGGTCAGCGCGGCGACCGGCACGGTGATCTGGCGCACGCACGTCGGCACGCCGGTCCCGCAGTCGAAGCTGCACGGGCTCGGCGACATCTTCCCGCTCGGCATCACCGGGACGCCCGCCTACGACGAGAGCAACGGGCTCATCTACGCCGTGGCCGAGATCACCGGCTACCACCACATGCTCGTCGCCGTCTCGGCGGCCACCGGCAAGGTGAAGCTGCACCGGTACCTGGACGCCCCGGCCAAATCCAACCAGCCCGCCTATAACCAGCAGCGCCCTGCGCTGCTGATCTGGAAGGGGCGGGTGTACGCCTCGTTCGGCGGGCTGGCCGGCGACGCGGGGCCCTACCAGGGCTCGGTCGTCGGCGCGCCGCTCACCGGGAACGGGCCGCTCGTCCGCTGGACCACGCCGACCAGCAGGGGAGGCGCCATCTGGGCAACCGCCGGGCCGGTCGCCGGGCCGGGCGGGAACCTGTGGATCGGCGTCGGCAACAGCGCGGCGGAAGCCGCTACCGCCAAATACGACGGCGGCGACTCGGTGACCGAGCTCACCCCCGCCCTGAAGCGCGTCGGCTACTTCGCGCCGGCCATCTGGCGGGCGGACAACGCGACCGACCTCGAGCTCGGCTCCACCCAGCCGGTGCTGATGCCCGGCGGCGTCACGCTCATCGTGGGCAAGCGCGCGACCGGCTACCTGCTGAACACGACGCACCTCGGCGGCATCGGCGGCCAACTGGCCCAGAAGGCCCTCGTCTGCACGGGCAAGGTCCGCGGCGCGGCGGCGCTGAGCGGTTCCGTCGCGTACGAGCCGTGTGTCAACGGCGGCATCGCCGCCGTCCAGGTCAACGCGGCGACCAAGGCGATCACGGTGCTCTGGCACGGGCCCGCCGCCAGCAACGGCTCGCCCGTCGTCGGCGGCGGGGTGGTCTGGGTCACGCATAACACGGCAACGGCCGGGACCCTGTACGAGCTCGACCCGGCCACCGGCGCGGTCCTGCGGCAGATCGCGATCCCGCAGGGCCTGCCGCACTTCTCGTCGCTGTCGCTGAGCGGCGGGCGCGCCTACGTCAGCACGCTGACCGGGATCACGGCTTTCAACGGGGCCTGAGCCGGCCGGTTGACCCCTTGTGCCCGCGGTGCGCGTGACTGCGCGGCGGTCAGGGTGGGACACGCAACCGTTCGGGATGACGATCTTGATTTTGTGTCGGCTGAGAACGCCGCGTTAACCAGTCGCATGGAGTTCGTTAGGAACCCGCGCGGTCCCGCATGGGAGCCGTGAGGACGGCAATTTATGCCGCTGACCAGGTCTTTGATTAGGTCGTTCACGAAATAACCGCACCTGGAGTGGCGATGAACGACCTGCTCTACATCGGACTGACGATCGTCATCTTCGCGCTACTCAGCCTCCTCATTAAGGGAGTTGAGCACTTTGAGCGCTGACAACTGGCTCGGCCTGATCGTCGGAGTCCTGCTCACCATCTACCTGGTGGTGGCCCTGATTAACCCGGAGAGGTTCTAGTGAGTGGCTCACTGGCCGGCTTCCTGCAAGTCGCCCTGCTCGTGGCCGCGCTCGCGGCCTGCTACAAGCCGCTCGGCGACTACATCGCCCGCGTCGTCACGTCCGAGAAAGACTGGCGCGTCGAGCGCGTCGTCTACCGGGCGATAGGCGTCGACTCCAAGGCGGACCAGCGGTGGACCGTCTACCTGCGGTCCATGCTGGCGTTCTCCGCGATCTCGGTGCTCGCCGTCTACCTGCTTGAGCGGGTCCAGGAGCACCTGTTCCTGGCCAACGGGCAGTCGGCCGTGCCGCCGGCCCTGGCCTTCAACACCGCGGCGTCGTTCACGACCAACACCAACTGGCAGAACTACTCCGGCGAGACGACGATGGGTTACCTGACCCAGATGTCCGGCCTCGCCGTGCAGAACTTCATGTCCGCCGCGGTCGGCATCGCGATCGCGATCGCGCTGGTCCGCGGGTTCATGCGGTCGCGCACCGACCGGCTCGGCAACTTCTGGGTCGACCTGACCCGGATCACCATCCGGGTGCTGCTGCCGTTGTCGGTCATCGCCGGGATCATCCTGATCGCCGGCGGCGCGGTGGACAACTTCACCGCGACCCACACGATCTCCACGGTGCTCGGCGGCTCGCAGAACATGGTCGGCGGCCCGGTGGGCTCGCAGGAGGCCATCAAGGAACTGGGTAACAACGGCGGCGGCTTCTATAACGCCAACTCGTCCCACCCGTTCGAGAACCCGAACCCGTTCACCAACTGGTTCGAGATCTTCCTGCTCCTGGTGATCCCGTTCTCGCTGGCGCGCACCTTCGGCAAGCTGGTCGGGCAGAACCGGCAGGGCTACGCCATCGTGTCGGTGATGGCGATTCTCTGGCTGACATCGGCCTCGCTGCTCAGCTTCTTCGAGAACCAGCACTCCGGCGTCGCCGCCCAGGCGGCGGGCGCCGCGATGGAGGGCAAGAACGTCGCGTTCGGCATCCCGGCGTCCTCGCTGTTCGCCGCGTCCACGACCGTGACGTCCACCGGGGCGGTGAACTCCTTCCACGACTCGTTCACCCCCTTCGGCGGCGGCATCGCGCTCTTCAACATGATGATGGGCGAGGTCGTGCCCGGCGGTGTCGGCGCCGGCCTGTACGGCATCCTGGTCCTCGCCGTCGTCACGGTGTTCATCGGCGGCCTGATGGTCGGCCGCACCCCCGAATACATCGGCAAGAAGATCCGGCCGGCCGAGATGAAGTACGCGGCGCTTTACATCCTCACCACGCCGGCCTGCGTGCTGATCGCCGCAGGCCTCTCGCTCGGGCTCAAGACGCCCCGCGCGTCGATACTTAACCCAGGCGCGCACGGCCTGACCGAGATCGTGTACGCGTTCACCTCGATGGCGAACAACAACGGCTCCGCCTTCGCCGGCCTGACGACCAACACGACCTGGTACAACACCATGGGCGGGATCGTCATGCTGGTCGCCCGGTTCGCGCCGATGATATTCGCCCTGGGCCTGGCCGGCTCGCTGGCGAAACAGCAGACCGTACCGGAGAGCGTCGGCACCATGCCAACGCACAAGCCGCTCTTCGTCGGCATGCTCATCGGGGTCATCCTCATCATCGTCGGCCTGACCTACTTCCCGGCGCTCGCGCTTGGCCCGTTCGCTGAAGGACTGCACTAATGGCAATCACAACCCCAACCCAGCCGCGTCAGCCGGGGGGCCGACCGGAACCCGCGCAGCCGCGCCGGATCGGCGGTGGCCTGCTCGACCCGAAGATGCTGTGGAAGTCGCTGCCTTCCGCGCTCGCCAAGCTGGACCCGCGGGTCCAGGTAAAGAACCCGGTCATGTTCGTGGTCGAGGTCGGCGCGGCGCTGAGCACCTACTCCGCGATCAGCACAGAAACAGCGTTCGCCTGGACAATCGCCGTCTGGCTGTGGCTGACCGTGATTTTCGCCAACCTCGCCGAGGCCGTGGCGGAGGGCCGCGGCAAGGCGCAGGCGGCCACGCTGCGCCGCACCAAGCGGGAAACCATGGCGCGGCGGCTCATCGGCTGGAAGCCGGGGCTTTCACCGGCCGCCGTCCGCGAAGAGGAAGTTCCTGGCACCGCGCTCACGCTCGGCGACCACGTGGTCGTTGAGGCGGGACAGGTCATCCCCGGTGACGGGGATGTCGTCGAGGGCGTGGCATCGGTCGACGAGTCTGCCATTACGGGAGAGTCCGCGCCCGTCATCCGCGAGTCCGGCGGTGACCGCTCCGCGGTCACCGGCGGCACCAAGGTGCTGTCCGACCGGATCGTCGTCCGCATCACGTCCAAGCCCGGCGAGACCTTCATCGACCGGATGATCGCCCTCGTCGAGGGCGCGTCCCGGCAGAAGACGCCGAACGAGGTAGCGCTGAACATCCTGCTCGCCTCGCTGACGATCGTCTTCCTGCTCGCGGTGGTGACGCTGCAGCCGATGGCGTTCTACTCCGGCGCGCCGCAGTCCATCGTGATCATGGTCGCCCTCGTGGTCGCGCTGATCCCGACCACGATCGGCGCACTGCTGTCCGCGATCGGCATCGCCGGAATGGACCGGCTCGTGCAGCGCAACGTGCTCGCCATGTCGGGCCGCGCCGTCGAGGCCGCGGGTGACGTGAACACACTGCTGCTCGACAAGACCGGCACCATCACCATCGGCAACCGTCAGGCGTCGGAATTCCTGCCGGTTAACGGGGTGTCAGTGGAGGAACTGGCCGACGCGGCGCAGCTGTCGTCGCTGGCCGACTACACGCCGGAGGGCCGGTCCATCGCGGTGCTCGCCAAGCAGCAGTTCGGGCTGCGCGAGCGGTCCGAGGGCGAGCTGCCCGGTGCCGAGTTCGTCGAGTTCACCGCGCAGACCCGGATGAGCGGCGTGGACCTGCACGACGGCCGCCAGGTGCGCAAGGGTGCGTCAAGCGCCGTGCGCGAGTGGGTCAGGGAGGCTGGCGGCAACCTGCCGCCGGAGCTTGGCGAGATGGTGGACGGCATCTCCGCGGCCGGCGGCACCCCGCTGGTCGTGGCTGAGCGGGGTCCGGACGGTGCGGCGCGGGCGCTCGGCGTCATCCACCTCAAGGACATCGTCAAGGAAGGCATCCGCGAACGGTTCGCGGAACTGCGCAAGATGGGCATCCGCACGGTGATGATCACCGGCGACAACCCGCTCACCGCGAAGGCCATCGCCGACGAGTCCGGCGTCGACGACTTTCTCGCCGAGGCCACGCCGGAAGACAAGATGGCGCTGATCAGGAAGGAGCAGGAAGGCGGTCACCTGGTCGCGATGACCGGCGACGGCACCAACGACGCGCCCGCGCTCGCGCAGGCCGACGTCGGCGTCGCCATGAACACCGGCACCTCCGCCGCCAAGGAGGCGGGGAACATGGTGGACCTGGACTCCAACCCGACGAAGCTCATCGAGATCGTCGAGATCGGCAAGCAGTTGCTGATCACCCGGGGTGCGCTGACCACCTTCTCCATCGCCAACGACGTGGCGAAGTACTTCGCCATGCTGCCGGCCATGTTCGCGACCGTGTATCCGGGGCTGCGTCACCTCAACATCATGGGGCTGCACAGCCCGACATCCGCGATCACGTCGGCGATCATATTCAACGCGCTGATCATCATCGCGCTGATCCCGCTCTCGCTGCGCGGCGTCAGGTACACGCCGTCCTCGGCCTCGGCCCTGCTGCGGCGGAACCTGTGGATCTACGGGCTCGGCGGGCTGATCATCCCGTTCATCGGGATCAAGCTCATCGACCTCATCGTCATGAACATTCCAGGGATCGGTAGCTGACATGTCTCGTCTACCTGCATGGATCGGCCAGCACCTGGCCGCCGTCCGCGCCATCATCGTGATGACCGTCATCACGGGCGCCCTCTATCCGCTCGCGATGCTCGGCGTCGCCCAAGCCGCCTTCCACAACCAGGCCAACGGGTCACTGGTGACGGTCAACGGCAAGGTGGTGGGGTCAAGCCTGCTCTGCCAGGAGTTCGTGGATTCCAAGGGCAACCCACTGGTGCAGTACTTCCAGCCCCGGCCGTCCACGGCGTCGTCGTCGACCGACAAGACCGACTACGGCTGCGACCCGCTGTACTCCGGCGCGTCCAACCTCGGCACGAACAACACCACGCTGCTGCAGAACGTCCAGGCGCGGAAGGCCGCGTACGCCAAGCTGAACGGGGTGCCGCTGGCCGACGTGCCGCCGGACGCGGTTACCACATCGGGCTCGGGCCTCGACCCGTACATCTCGCCGCAGAACGCCGCCGACCAGGTCAACCGGGTCGCCGGGGCGCGGCATCTGTCGGCCTCCCAGGTCCAGGCGCTGGTCAGCAAGTACACCCAGGGCCGCACGCTCGGGTTCCTCGGCGAACCCCGGGTTAACGTGCTGCTGCTCAACATCGCGCTTGACGCGCTGCCCGGGCAGCACACGTAAGAGCCCGGCGCGCTCTCGCGGCAGAAAACCGCGGAATGCCCCCAAGCGTTACCCGCTCGGGGGCATTCCGCGTAGTCTGTGCGTGCTAGCGGTGGGTTTGCTGGCGGTCTGATTACTGGCACTCTGTTGGCTAGTACTGCCTTCGGTGGCTAGTACCGCGTTTGCTGGCAATGCGGCACGGGGAGCAGGGATGGAACCGCTATCCGCGAACGACCCTCGCACGGTCGGCGAGTTCCGGCTGCATGCCCGGCTCGGTGCCGGCGGCATGGGCCAGGTCTACCTGGGGTTCTCCCCCGCCGGGCGGGCGGTCGCCATCAAGGTGGTGCACCCGCAGTTCGCCAGGGACCAGGAGTTCCTGCAGCGCTTCAGCCGCGAGGTGGCCGCGGCCGGAGCGGTCAGCGGCATGTATACCGCCCCCGTTGTCGGCTCCGGGCTCAGCGACGACCCGCCGTGGCTGGCCACCGCCTACGTGCCGGGTCCGCCGCTCGCCGCCGTCGTCGCCAGGCACGGCCCGCTGCCCGAGGCCGCCACCTGGCGGCTCGCCGCCGGGCTGGCCGAGGCGCTGCGCGCGGTGCACGCCGCGGGACTGGTCCACCGCGACCTGAAGCCCGCCAACGTGCTGCTCGCCGACGACGGGCCGCACGTGATCGACTTCGGCATCTCCCGCGCGTTCCAGGGCACCCAGCTCACCTCTGCGGGGATGGTGATCGGCACCCCCGGCTACATGTCGCCCGAGCAGGCGGAGAGCGAGGCGGCGGGGCCGGAGAGCGACATGTTCTCCCTTGGCTGCGTGCTTGCCTACACGGCCACGGGCAACCCCCCGTTCGGTACCGGTGCTGCGGCGTCCATCCTGTACCGGGTCGTCACCACCGAGCCCGACCTTTCGTCCGTTTCGCCGGCGTTGCGGCAGGTCATCGAGGCGTGCCTGAAGAAGGATCCCGCGCAGCGGCCGGGTACGTCGCAGCTGATCTCGATGATCTTTTCGCTGGGGCCGGCCACGGCGGCGACGCTCGGGTCGTTCTGGCCGGAGTCGGTGGCCCGGGTCATCGCCGCGGAGCAGGCCAGCCAGACGCCGGCCGGGCTGACGCCGCCGGCGCAGCCGGCGGACGCGGCCGGACTGGCGTGGGGACCGACGCAGACGGCCGGGCCGGCCGGGATGGCGTCGCCATCGCCTGGCTCTTCGCCTCTGGCTTCGCCCGCGCCGGCCGAGCGGCAGCCGACGGCCCTGGCGATGCCGCCCCAGGGGCAGGGCGGCGGGAGCCCGACGGGGCACGCGCCGATGATTTCCGACGGCTACTACGCGGCTGCCGCGCAGCCGTGGGCGGCCAATCCGATGACCCCCGGCCCGGTGATACCGCCGGTTTCGCCGGTGCCCCAGTCCTATGCGGGACAGCCGCGGACCGGGTACACGCCGGCTGGGCAGCAGGCGCCGCCCGCGGGCGGCCAGGCGTACCCCGGCGGCCAGGCGTACCCAGGCGGCCAGGCGTACCCAGGCGGCCAGGCCTATACCGGCGGCCAGCAGTATCCGGGCGCGGCAGGCGGGGGAAGCGGGACCGGGTCCGGCGGGCAGTCGGCATACGGTTCGACCCCGTACGGGCAGCCGGGCTCCACCACGCCGTACCCGAACCAGCAGGGGCCATCGTCGTGGCCGCCGCAGCCGGGCGGAGCGACGCCCTGGCCCGGCGGGGGCGTCACCGGCGCGCCCGGCGGAGCCGACGCGCTCTCTCAGTACCGGCTCGGCACTCGCAAGCCGATGACCAACGAGGTTCCCGAGCCGGTGCTGATCGCGATCCGGCTCATGTACGCCGGCTTCGCCGCGACCTGCGCCGCTCTTGTGACCAGCCTGATGATGCTCGGCAGGTACACCCGCCAGGGCACCGCAGACAAGACCTCTGCCAACCTGTGGACCCAGGCAAGCCACCGGGCGCTCCTGCGGAGCGTCAAGTTGAAGGATCACGCCAACGCGACGTCCTACCTCCACGACCAAGCGGTGCAGAACCAGATGGCAGGCGCGATGGTGATCGCCGTGGTCGCCGCCGTCATCGGCCTGGCCTGCTGGGCCGTGCTCGCGGTCGCCTGCCGCCGCGGCCGCGGCTGGACCCGGATCGCCGGGACGGTGCTGATCGGGCTCTACACCCTCGTCCTGCTGCTCGTGTGCGTGAGCACGCACAACGATGCCGCCGCCCGCTTCACCACCCTCCTGGTCTGGGCGCTCGGCCTTGCCGCGCTCATACCGCTGTGGTCACAGCGCGCCCGCGACTTCTTCTACGCCTGGCGCAAGCGCTAGTTCTACGCCTGGCGCAAGCGCTAGTTCTACGCCTGGCGCAAGCGCTGGCAGCCGACGGACCTTTAGCGATGCCCGCCCGCGTCAGATGGCGCGGGTGAACAGCACCCGGTCGAGTCCGGGGCCGTCATAGTCGGGCTGCACCGGCCGCCCGTCGAACGAACGGGGACCCGGCTCCGCGGCGAAGCCCATTCGCAGGTGAAAGCGGTAAGACCCGCTGTTGGACGGCGAGGTGATCGACCGCACCCGGGTGCGCCCGTGCATCCGGCTGAGCTCGAAGAACCGCTCGTACAGCAGACGGCCAAGGCCCTCCCCCCGCAGGTCAGGCGATACCCCGACGAAGTGGATGTAGCTCTCGTCCGTACGAGACTGCGACAGGAAACCGATCAGGAAGCCGGCCAGCCGACCCTCGCGCTCGGCCACGCAGCTGGTGTCGGTGAAGTGCTGGAAGAACAGCAGCGGCAGCAGCGACGCGCGCTCCGCCGCCCCGGCCGCGCCACCCTGCCCGCCCCACCACTCGTCGAGGACGGCCAGCACAGCGGGCTGGTCTCCGGGAACCGGGTGACGGAACGTCAGCTTCCCTCGTTCGGCCATGCCAGGAGCGTAGCGAAGGCGGCGCGGCGCACCCGAACCCAATGTCGGACATATCCGTTCTTCAGCATGAGGCGCACGACACGGGCAACCTCGGCACAGTGGGGTGATGGGCGGTGGCGGTCGACCGGGCCGACGACAGCGACCCGCCTCGGCACGTGGACGACCGCGATGACGAGGACCTTGATTCCCGCTCCGCACCAGGCGCGGAGCAGGTCATCCTCACCGATCCGGAACTCCGCGCAGCCGAGGCCCGCCGCTACCACGCCCTCGCGGACAGGTCGCGCACCCCGGCCGGCGACTCATGGGCGGCAGCCATTCCTAAGCTGCGCGCGGCCTGGGAAGAGCACCTGGAAAGATATCCAGAACAGGAACGCGTAGTTCCCGGTACCCGGCCGGACGGATCGTGGGGTACCGGCACCGATCGGATGCTCACCGCCGAACGGAACGCCGAAGCCAGCCAGGTCTGCGAGGAGATCCGCCAGCAGGGCAAGGAAGTCATCTTCCCAGCGATGAAGCGAATCGAGGCCGCCGACCCGCGGCGGTACCTGGCTGGCCTAGAACACATGCTCAAGGGCGAAGACCGCCTGAAGGAGAAAGCCGCGGAACGACTCCGCTACCACCCTGACATGACGGTTGCACAGGCGATAACTGAAGTCCCCGATGCAGTGCGATTCACGCTCGCCTACAGTGAGAACCGATACACGCAAGGTGTGCGCGACGATGTTGAACGCCTCAAAGCAGAGGGGTTCGAGTTGATCAAGTTGAAAAACCTCTGGGCGAAGGACCAGTACAAGGGCATCAATAGTCAATGGCGCGACAGGGACAGCGGACTTCTTATCGAGACGCAGTTCCATACGCAGACCAGCTTCGAAGCTAAGGAACTGACCCACCAGGCGTACGAGAGGATCCGCGCACCGGCAACGAGCAAGGAAGAGGAACTCCTTCTGGAGAACTACCAGCGCGTCGCTACCGCTCGGGTTCCGGTTCCGCCCGACGTATTCGAGATCGAAGACTACCCACCGGAGAAACGTGATGGCTGGCGAGATTAGCTACTACGCGATTGTCGATGATCGCACAGGCGAAGCCCAACCCGTCGGTGTTCTCCGCCGGTTTGAAGACAGTTCTCAAAGAGACGAGTCGTTCGGTTATGACCTAGAGTGGAAATTCACGTCCATCCGGCATGCCATCGAGCGTGGCGATCTGCGATACGAGCTAGTTCCAATCAGCCAAGAAGAGGCTGACCACCTTATTGAGCGGATACGCGGGCGGGCCAGGACGGCCGATTAGCCGTTTCCGGCCCATTCATGGTCGCAGTGTGGCGCAGACCCAATGCTACTCAGCTTAGGCTGCTGCGGAACGGTCAAATGCCATAATTCGGGCACCTCGCGTTGCAGGCTCAGCCGCGCCAGTAACATGTACTGATTTCGGGTGGGACAAAGCGGTCAAACAGGCAGGAATTTTTCCCCAAACACGGTATACGTCAAGTGGCATTGGGCGCGGGCCGCGATGAAGTCTCCGTTATTTGACGGTTCGCGGTAAATGTCGGCTTGACTGCCCCCCTGACCGGGGGCATTGGGGCGGCCCGCCCGGGTGGCGGTACGGGTGGTACGGGTGGGGCTGCGTGGCGCTGGGCGCGCTCGCTAAGCGAGGCTCGGGGTCAGTCGAGTTCGGCAATGAGGCAGCCGGCGTGCGTGGTGATGACGTAGTGGCCGTCGGCGCTCGCGGTGAGGGCGGAGAGTACGGCCTCGACGAGGGGGTCGGAGTCGGCGTGCTCATGGTGGCCTGGCAGCGAGCGGATGTAGTCCGCGATCGGGGCCGGGTCCGGGATGCGGAGTTCTGCTACGAAGTCGTGCCTGGTGACTCGGGGAAAGAGGGACTTCGCCAGGGACTCGCCGCCGTCGAGGGTGATGCGCTCGGCGAGGGCCGCCTGGTCCTGACCGCGTGCGGCCGCGAGGGCGGCGCGGAGCTGGCGGAGGTGCGCGGCGCCGTTGAGTGCGATGATGACCCGGCCGCCGGGGCGGGTGACGCGGCGCAGTTCGCGGAGCGCGTCGGCGGGCTTGGGGACGTGATACAGCATGTGGCTGGCGAGCGTGACGTCTACCGTGCCGTCACGCAGCGGCAATGCGGCGACGTCGGCGCTGATCAGGGCCACGGATGCGAGTGATTGAGACCCGGCGGCCGAAGCGGCAGTGGTGAAAGCGGCCGAAGCGGGCGTGGCGAGTGCCTCGGCGGCGGGGGCAGCCGAGGCCGCGGAGGCAGGTGCCGCGGAGGCAGGTGCCGCGGAGGTGGTCGCGGTGTTCAGGTGGTCGCGGGCGGCCTGGAGCATGCCTGGGGACAGGTCGGCGCCCAGTACGCGGCCGGGAAAGCCGCCGCGGGCCAGCTCGGCCAGGTACCTGCCGTTGCCGCAGCCGATGTCCGCGATCGTGTCCGACCCGGAGGGAGCCGCCAGGTCGAGCACGCGTGCGGGCAGGTCGACGTGCGGGTGCTGGAAGGCGTAGATGGACTGGCGTGCGGCCAGGTTCGCCTCGGTCTTGTACTGGACCGAGCGCAGGTGGGCCCGGTCGGCCCACGGGTCGGCCGGCACCGGGACGTGACCGGTCAGTTCGCCTGGCCCGGCGAGCCGCCCGCTACCTCGTACGACCACAGCTCGCTGTGCACCGAGACCGGCTTGGGCGCCTCGCCGCCAGCGCGTTCGGCGGCGGAGCGGTGACCGTGTCCGAATGACGGGGAGCTGAGCCACGCCTGGAAGGACTCCTCATCCCGCCAGCGGGTCACCACCAGCCACGTCGTGCGGTCATCGGTCGGCTTAAGCAGCTCGAAGCCTTCGAATCCAGCCTGGTCGTCAACCGCGCCCGCGCGTGCGGCGAAACGGCGCGCGAGCTCGTCGCCGCTGTCGGCGGGCACGGTGATGGCGTTGATCTTCACGACACTCATGAACCGATCATGCCAGTCCGCCACGAGTGCGACGGCGGCAGGAGGGAGGGATGGCAGGTGGAAGGGAGAGCCCGCAGTAGGCGGGGCCGGCGGCAGGAGGGCTGACGGAGCGGGGAAGGCGCAGGAAGGGCGCATGGATGTCGTTAGGCTGGCATGAGGGACCTGCGGCGTTGCAGCAGAATTGGAAGTATGGCCGGGTATAGCGAGGGCCGCGTCACGCCGCGGGGGCAGTTGCGGATCTACCTTGGGGCTGCTGCCGGAGTCGGGAAGACGTTCGCCCTGCTCTCCGAGGGGCACCGGAGGGCCGAGCGCGGCGCGGACGTGGTTGTCGCGTTCGCCGAGCCGCACCAGCGGCCGCAGACGGCGGCGCTGCTTGACGGGCTTGAGGTGATCCCACGCAAGAAGCTGGCCTACCGGGGCAGCGAGTGGGAAGAGATGGACATCGACGCGGTGCTCGCCCGCAAGCCGCAGATCGCGCTTGTCGACGAGCTCGCGCACACGAATGTGCCCGGGTCACGGAACACCAAGCGCTGGCAGGACGTCGCTGAGCTGCTCGACGCGGGCATCGACGTGATCTCCGCGGTCAACATCCAGCACCTCGAGTCCGTGACCGACGTGGTGGAGCAGATCACCGGGGTGCCGCAGCGGGAGACCGTGCCCGACGCCGTGGTGCGGGCCGCTGACCAGGTCGAGCTGGTCGACATGACGGCCGAGGCACTGCGCCGCCGGATGGCGCACGGGAACATCTACCCGCCGGAGAAGATCGACGCGGCGCTCACCAACTACTTCCGCGCCGGGAACCTGACCGCGCTGCGCGAACTCGCGCTGCTCTGGCTGGCCGACAAGGTCGACGAGGGGCTCCAGCGCTACCGCGCCGAGCACGACATCACCTCCACCTGGGAAGCGCGCGAGCGAGTCGCCGTCGCGCTCACCGGCGGCCCCGAGGGCGACACGCTGATCAGGCGGGCGGCGCGGATCGCCGCGCGGTCAGCCGGCGGTGACCTGTTCGCCGTGCACGTCACCAAGTCCGACGGGCTGACCGGCGCGAACCCGGCCAACCTGGCCAGGCAGCGGCAGCTCGTCGAATCGCTCGGCGGGACGTATCACCAGGTGGTCGGCGACGACATCGCCGAGGCGCTGCTGACGTTCGCGAGGGCGGAGAACGCCACCCAGCTCGTGCTCGGCGCGAGCCGCAGGTCCTGGCTGTTCGCACTGCTCACTGGCCCGGGTATCGGGGCGCGGACGATTCGCGACTCTGGCGCGATTGACGTGCACATCGTCACCCACTCGCACGCGGGCAGCCGGTGGGGAATCCTGCCCCGCTACCGTGGCGGAATCACCAGGAAGCGGCAGCTCGCCGGCTGGATTCTCGCCGCTGCACTCGCACCGCTGGTAACCCTGGCCCTGGCGGTCAGCCGGTCAGGCATCAACCTGACGAGCGACGTGCTCGCGTTCCTGGTCGCGGTGATCGCCGTCGCGCTCGTCGGCGGGTTCCTGCCCGCCGTGGCGGAAGCCATTGCGGCGTCGCTGCTGCTGAACTACTACTTCACGCCGCCGCTGTACAAATTCACGATCGCCGAGGCGAACAACGCGCTCGCGCTCGGCGTGTTCGTCGCCGTGGGTCTCGTGGTGAGCTGGATTGTGGACATGACGGCTCGTCGGTCCAAGCAGGCGGCCCGGGCCAACGCCGAGTCCGAGCTGCTGGTGACCACGGCCGGATCCATCCTGCGCGGCCAGGGCGCGCTCGACGCGCTGCTCGAACGGGCAAGGGAAGCCTTCGGCATGCGCTCGGCCAGCCTGCTCGAACGGCAGGACCAGCAGGTCACCGCGGGGCGCGGGCCGTCCGCCGAGTGGCGCGTCGCCGCCTGCTCCGGCGACGCGCCGGTGTCCAGGCCGGACGACGCCGACGTGGACATCCCCGTCTCCGACACGCTCACGCTCGCGCTGGCCGGGCGACCGCTGCCGGCCGGCGACCGGCGCGTGCTCGGCGCCTTCGCCGCGTACGCCGCCGTCGCGCTTGAGCAGCAGCGGCTCGCCGCCGAGGCGGAGGCCGCGAAGCCGATCGCCGCCGCCGACCGGATGCGCACCGCGCTGCTCGCCGCCGTCAGCCACGACCTGCGCAGCCCGCTCGCCTCCGCGAAGGCCGCTGTCACCTCGCTGCGCGCACCCGACATGTACTGGGACGAGGCCGACACCGCCGAACTGCTCGCCACCGCCGACGAGTCACTCGACAGGCTCACCCGCCTCGTCGGCAACCTGCTCGACATGTCCAGGCTTCAGGCGGGCGCGCTCTCCCTGTTCCCGCGCCCGGCAGGCCTCGACGAGATCGTCGCGCTCGCCCTCGACGATCTCGGTCCGGCCGGCCGCGACATCACCGTCGAGATACCGGAGACGCTGCCCGCCGTCCGGGCCGATCCGGCCATACTCGAAAGGGTTGTGGTGAATCTGACGGAGAACGCGCTGCGCTACTCCCCCGCGGGCAAGGCACCGCTGCTCGCCGCCTCGGCGCTCGGCGACCGGGTGGAGCTGCGGGTCGTCGACCGCGGCCCCGGCATCCCCGAGCAGGACAGGGAGCAGATGTTCGTGCCGTTCCAGCGGCTCGGCGACACCGACAACACCACGGGGGTAGGGCTCGGGCTCGCGCTGTCGCGCGGGCTGACCGAGGCCATGGGCGGCACGCTCACCGCCGAGGACACCCCAGGCGGCGGGCTCACCATGACGATCAGCCTCCCGGCAGCCCCCGGTGACTAGCGGGCTCAGGAAGACCAGCGTGCCCGGAGCGGCTGATGGGGCGGGAGTAGC
>Ga0335083_10001166_pt1 | contig 36869 bp, 40 predicted proteins | sample Lox_Sample_42_FD_206716 | JGI IMG/M metagenome (GOLD analysis project Ga0335083, IMG submission 206716) | Soil microbial communities from Loxahatchee National Wildlife Refuge, Florida, United States - Lox_Sample_4.2 | ecosystem: Environmental > Terrestrial > Soil > Wetlands | place: USA...
TCGATTTGCCGGCTGGGCCAGAGCCATGAAATGCCCGTCGAATGTTTTCGCACGCTCACAATGACGGCGTCCGGCCCGAGTTGGGCGTGGACCTGTACCAGCGCTGCCGCCGGATTGTCCGCCACGATAGAGACGAGTTTCATAGTTTATTCTGCGCTGGGAATGACGGCCGCATTTTGGATTTGTACGCGTGCCGGGATTTCCGAGTAAGACAACACCGCCAAATCACTGAACGAATTTTCAAAAAACCGCCGGAATGCCAGCCGCAACTGTGGCGCGCACAAAACTACCGGTTGTTGCCCGGCGGAAATCATCTGCTGCACGAATTTTGAAAGTGTTTCGATGACGTGCCGTGCCAGCCGGGGTTCGATAATCAGCGCAATTTCGGAAAGTGACTGCCGCACGCCCATGGTAAGTTGTTGTTCCAGTTTTGGATCAATCGTAATGGCCCGCAGCGCTCCGTTTTCATTTTGGAACGGTTTAGTGATTTGCGAACCCAATGCGCGCCGCGCAAATTCAGAAAGTTCGTCCGGATTTTTGGTTGTGGCCGCGTAATCCCCCACCTTTTCCAGTATGCCCGCCAGGTTGCGAATGGAGATACCTTCTGCCAAAAGATTCTGCAAAATCCGCTGCACCTGGCCGATGCTCAGTTGCGCTGGAATTAATTCATTCACGACTGCCGGGTTCGTTTGTTTGAGGTTGTCCAGTAAGACCTGCACGTCCTGCCGCGTAAGAATTTCATGGCAGCGCCGCTTGACCGTTTCCGATAAATGCGTGACCAGCACGGACGGTGCGTCTACTACCGTGTATCCAGCCAATTCCGCAGACTTGCGTTCGACATTGGTGACCCACGTTGCCGGCAATTGAAACACCGGTTCCACCGTAGGAATGCCTTTGAGCGTCGTCTTGCTATGGGTCGCATTCATCGCCAGCCAATGCCCAGGCATAATTTGGCCTTTGGAAATGGGATTTCCCTTCAACACGAAACGATATTCATTGTTTCCCAATTGCAAATTGTCGCGAAGGCGAATCGGCGGGATCAACATGCCCATCTCCGACGCAAAATTGCGCCGCACACCGGTAACGCGCTCTAGCAAGTCTCCGCCTTTTTTGGTATCAGCCAGCGTTACCAGCCCATAACCCAGTTCGATTTGCAGCGTGTCGAGCGTCAGTAGACTTTCCAGTTTGTCCGAAGGTTTCGCTTCTCCCGCGGTTTTTGCGGCCGTTTTTGGGTCGCCGGGCTTGCCATACGTTCCCGCCATTGCTGGAGATCCCAATTCCGGTGTGCCATGCCGGTGAATTGAATACGAAAGCAACCCCGTAATAACCGCCAGGGTGAGGAATGGCAGCGTCGGAAGGCCGGGCACAATGGCCAAGACGACAAGCATGACCGAGAGAATCGTCAATGCCTTCGGATAAAGCAGCAATTGGCGGCCAAGTTCTTTCCCGAGATCATTCTTTGCTGTGGCCCGGGTAATCAGGATGCCCGCCGCAGTTGAGGTTACCAACGCGGGAACCTGTGAAACCAATCCGTCACCAATCGACAAAATCGTGAAGTGCTGTAACGCTTCGCTCACGGTCATGCCCTTTTGCACGATTCCCACCGCAAATCCGCCAATGATATTGATGAGCGTAATGAGAATGGCGGCAATGGCATCGCCGCGTACGAACTTGCTCGCTCCATCCATGGCTCCGTAAAAATCCGATTCCTCCTCCAGCGCGCGCCGGCGGCTGCGGGCCTCGGCTTCGTTAATCAGCCCTGCGTTAAGTTCCGCGTCAATGGCCATCTGTTTGCCCGGCAACGCATCCAGCGTGAAGCGGGCCGCCACTTCCGCGATGCGCCCGGCGCCCTTGGTGATGACGATGAAATTAATGAGAACAAGGATGAGGAAGACGACCAATCCAACAACGTAGTTCCCCTGGACCACGAAATTGCCGAACGCCTGGATGATATGGCCTGCATAGCCGTCGAGCAAAATCAGGCGCGTCGCCGCGACGTTGAGCCCCAACCGGTACAAGGTGATGAACAGCAGCAGCGTGGGGAACCCGGTAAATTCTGCCGGAGTTCGCAGGTAAAGAATGACCAGCAATGTCAGCAGCGAAATACTGATGCTGCACGTCAGCAGCAGGTCGAGCACCGCCGGGGCGACCGGCAGGATCAATAAAAGAATCGTACCGAGCAGGGCAACAACCAGCCATAAGTCTCCATAACGGAGTAACTTCCGCATCCTGTCACTTAGCTCGCCCATTTATTTTTTAAGTTTGATTTTGCTCCGCGTAATAGCGGTAGCGATTCACCCGATAGACCCATGCAAGAATTTCAGCCACTGCCGCGTACAGTTCAGCAGGAATCTCGCCACCGACCCTGCCATGCTTAAAAAGCATCCGTGCCAGCGGTTTATTTTCTACAATCGGCACCTGGTGCTGCTCCGCAATCTCGCGGATCTTTGCCGCGTTCAAACGAATGCCCTTGGCCACCACTTTCGGGGCGCGCATCGTCTTGCGGTCGTATCGCAAGGCAATCGCGATATGCGTCGGGTTCGTTACTACGACGTCTGCCTGGGGAATTTCCGCCAGCGACTGTGCTTTTGAAGCTGCGCGGCGCTTCCGGCGGGCAGTCTTAACCCGTTGATTGACTTCCGAATTCTTTAATTCGTCCTTCAATTCCTGCTTCGTCATCATCAAATCGCGCTGGGTACGCCAGAATTGATAGGCATAGTCCGCACCCGCTATCACGAGGAGGCCAAGGCTGATCCGCAGGAAAAGCTTCAAGCATGTCTGCCCCATAAATGCCGCCAGCCGGTCACTACTGACCACGGAAGTAAAGATTGGGTCGTTTACCACGCTGCGAATTTCCGAATAGGTCACCAAAAGGATGAAAGTGAACTTTACCAGACCAATGAGCGTGGGCACTGCTGCGCGCGCGGAGAACAGGCGTTGGAAGCCTTCAATCGGGCTAACGCGGCTCCAATTGGGAGTTAAGGCCTCGGATGCGGTATTAAATCGATTTTGAATGCCTCCGGCTATTAATCCGGCTGTGGCCGTGGCCAAAATAACCGGCCCGACACATTTCAGCAGGATGAACACGCTGGAAACGCCATAACCCTGTAACGAACTGGTAGTGATGGTGGTGTCGTATAAATGGCCCAGGGTCATGGCCATAACACTGACAAATTCCTTCCAGATTTCCTGGCCCGCGAACGTTAAGGCCGCCAGGGCTCCCATCAGCACAAAGACCGTCTGCACTTCTGCGCTGCGGGCGATTTGGCCCCGTTTTATGGCCTCTTCCAGCCTGCGTGGTGTGGGTTGCTCTGTTTTCTCCCCGGCGGTTTGCTCGGCCATGCTATTTCCCTCCCATCATTTGTGCCACGGCCAACAGGTCATTGGGCAGCCGGTTTAAATAGTTGGCCACATATTGGGCGGAAAGTTGCAGCGTAAATCCAAAAACGATTAAGCCTCCCACGATCCTGAATCCGAACATTTCCGAGAAAACGTTCATCTCCGGCACAGCGCGGCTTAACATGGAAAAAACCAGGGTGATGACAAAGGAAGCTGCGATAATCGGCGCGGAAATCTGCAGTGCGATCATGAAAACATGGCTTGTCTGCGCAACGATCGTTTCAAACAGCGCGCTGTTCAAATGGGCGCCACCTGCCGGTAGCACATCGTACGTATGCACAAACGCCAGCAGCATCCAATGGTGTAAATTCAGCACGAGCAGGACGACTGTGGCCAAAAGAACCAAAATCGTCCCGGCAATAGGGGAGGATTCCTGGTTCGTCGGGTCAAAAATCGCCGCCAAATTTAAACCCATCTCGGAAGAAATAACGGAACCTGCGATTTCCAAGGCGTAAAAAATCATGCGCGAGACGAATCCCAGTAATAAACCGATGCTCACTTCCTGGATCATGACTCCCAATAGCGAAAAGAAATCGAGGTGATTTAATGGGAAAGGCGGCAGCACCGGCGCAATTAATAACGCGCCCAGCGCGCCTATGGCCACGCGCATTGTGACCGGAAAATTGGCCATTGAGAAAAAAGGCAGCGCCATGAGAAAGGCGCTGAGCCTCAAAAAGACCAGCATCCAGTTGTAAAAATCGATGCCCATTTTGCCCGGCCTACTGGACCATTTGCGGCATTTTTTGGATGACGCTAATGGTAAATTCGATGAGCGACCGCACAATCCAAGGCATGAGCAGCAGCAAAATTCCAATAACTCCCAGCGCCTTGGGTACAAACGTCAGCGTTTGTTCATGAATCGTCGTTACCGCCTGGAAGAGGCTGATGGCCAGGCCAATGACCATGGCTGTAATCAGAATCGGCGCGGCGATCGTCAGCGCCTGGTAAATCATGGTCTTCAATAATTCAATGGCAAATTCAGCATTCATAAATTTACATTCCAAAACTGCGAACCAGCGACTGCACCACCAGCGACCACCCGTCCACGAGCACAAACAGCAACAACTTCAACGGCAGCGAAATCACCATCGGCGGCATCATCATCATGCCCATGCTCATCAGCACGGTCGCCACCACGATGTCGATCAGGATAAACGGCACATAAATCAGGAAGCCCATTTCGAATGCCGTCCGTAGTTCGCTGATGATGAAGGCGGGCGTCACGACTCGCAGCGGCAATTGGTCGGGCGTTGTCGGCTGCAACTTGGCCATGGAAACAAAAAGCTCCACATCGCTTGGCCGGGTTTGTTTGAGCATGAACGTGCGCATCTGGTCGGCAGCGCGGTCCATGGCCTGCTGGCTGGTGATTTGATGCGCCTGGTACGGTTGGACGGCCTGGTGGTTAATATTGTCCCACACCGGCGCCATGATGAAATAAGTGATAAATAAAGAGAGCCCGATGATGATCTGGTTCGCCGGTGCGCCCTGTAATTGCAATGCGCTGCGAACAAACGAAAGGACAATGACGATGCGCGTGAAACACGTCATCAGCAGCAAAATCGCCGGCGCCAGTGTCAACAGCGTCAGGAAAAATAAAATCCGGATGCTGATGTCCACGTCCGGCGCGGCGTTGTTCGTGCCTAAAGTAATGGAAACAGGGCCAAAACCGGCAGGGCTGTTCGTCTGGGCGGAGGCCGTCAGGACCAGGAAAAAAAGCAAAGAAATGAAGCTAAATGTTTTTAAGCTTTTTTTCATTTGCCTTTGAGTACCTGCGAAAGCGCCTGTGAGAATGTCGGTTTGGAAGGATTTTCTGTTTCCGTCGTTTCGCCGGCCGCCGGCAAATGGCTCAGCAGGTTCACCCCGCCCGGTGAGGAGGAAATAAGAAAGCGCTGTTGCTCGTACCCAATCACATAAATCGCATGGCGTCCCCCGAGCGAACGGCATTCCAGCACGCTTAATTTTGGCGCCCGGCCTCGCTGGACCGCCAGCCTCTGCCAGTTCTTAAACATCCACACGCCACCGAGGAAAATCCCAATGACCAGCGCGAGCGCGCCCATGACCCGCAGAAAGGAAACCCCGGCGTCAGGCAGGGCAGGGGGGGTAAGCGGCGCGGAGGTAAAATTAGTTTGTGCGCCGGCAGTCAGCGCAAAAAAAAATATCCAGCCCCCGGGTTGCCAAAACCGGCAAACGTTAAAGCGGTTTTTTTTCATTTAGGCCGCCGCCGAATTGCTGTTTCCGATAACTTCAGTGATCTTCACGCCGAAACGGTCTTCGATAACCACGACTTCACCCCGAGCGATGAGCTTGCCGTTGACGCTCAGTTCCACCGGCGCATCCGCAGGCTTGTCCAATTGCACGACCGAGCCGATGTTCAGTTGCAGCACTTCGCGCATCGGCAACTGGCAGCCGCCCAATTCAATGGTCAGGCTTACGGGCACGTCCAAGACAATGTTCAAGTTGGCCGGATTTTCGGCGGGAGAGTTCATGTAGGGCTGTTATTATTGATGGTGGTAAGTTGCACGGCCCATTTGCCCGCGGAGGTTCCGGGGCGGCCGATAAATTTTGGCACGTTGCTCAGGCGCAAATGCACTTGCGCGGCGCAAGCCGGGTCGAGTGCCAGCAGGTCGCCCACTTTGAGCTTGGCAATTTCGCCGGCGGACATCTTTAGTCCATGCCATTCGGCCACGACCGGGACTTTTACTTCGTTAAATTCCGCGTTCCATCGCGGTTTCGCTGTTCGCGCGGGCACGGTTTCCGCGTCCGGCAGTGACGGCGACAGCAACCGCACGAGCGGCTCAACGGTCGCATAGGGAAAAACGATTTGAATCGGTTCTGCCTGCTCTCCAATGCCGCCGTTCATGGTCAAGACCAGCATGGCCGCGTCAGGCGTCGCCGTTTGCAAATAGCGGCTGTTATTCTCGTGGCCTAGCAACGAGGGATGCAACCCGCGCATCTCCGGCCAGTGATTGCACCATTCGCCAATGACCAGCGAAGCGACCTGGTCAATCAACGCAATTTCTATCTCGCTTAAATCACGCGCTTCTTCCGTTGCCTGTCCTGTGCCGCCCAGCAGCCGATCCACCAGTGTTAATCCCAGTTTCGGGGGAATGATGAGCAGTCCAACGCCCTTAAGCGGATCTGTCTTAAACAGCGTGATATGTGTTGGCGTGGGCAGGTTCTCGATAAAATTCTGGTAACCGGCGATTTGAATTTTTGAAAGTTGGAGGCTGAATTCCAGCCGCAGGAAAATTGCCAGTCGCGCCGCCAGTGAGCGGACAAACTGCTCGTGCCGCTGGCGAATTCGCCGCAGTTCGCTCGGGGCCAGAAAGCCGGATTGCCGGAAATCGTGGCTGCGAATGTCTTCGACTTTGCGCTGCTCGCGGACTCCGTTCGCCGTGAGTACCGAAACGTCCCCCGCGCTGGTTGGATTAGTGTCGAAGTCGCCCATGATTACTGAATGGCAAATTCCGTGAAATAAATGTCCTGTACCATGGAATCGCCCAAAATATTGTTAAACCCGGTAATGAGTTCGCTCCGGATTAAATTCCTGGCGCCAGGCTTTTCCAAATCCGCCAGCGTCTTGGTCGCCAGCGCGCCGCACGCCATATCGCGCAACTGTGCATCATGGCTATCCATTTTGTCTTTGAAGTCCTTGTCCGAGCCGGCCACAGAAATACTTACCAGCAAATAGCGTGCACCCATCGTACCGGCCACATTGACCAGCATCTTATTCATCAACACGGTCTCCTGTTTGGCTCCTGAAGCATCTTTCTTGCTCTCGCTGGAGATAGACGTGCTGGTGGTGGCAGCGCTGGCCGCTTTGATTCCCAACCCCTTTTGGAGTTGCGGCAAAATGACATATTGCGCCACGCCAAAGGCCAGTGCCGGCATGAGCAGGATCGTGATGATAAGAGGCAGCCACGCCCCCATTCCCCCGGACTTCTTGACGGGGGCTGGTGCGGGACTTTCTGCTGCCTCTTCCGTTTTTTTATCGTCTTCGGGCATGGAATTAGTGCTTCAGGTTGACCAGGTCTTGCAGCACCTCATTGCTCGTGGTGATTGTTTGCGCGTTAGCTTCGAAACCACGTTGCGCTGTGATCAGGTCCGTTAGCTGGGTCGCTAAATCCACGTTCGACATTTCCAGTGAACCGCCGACGATTGTTCCCAGGCCGTTCGTGGTGGGCGCCAGCGGCGCCGCCAGTTGCCCGGCATTGACTTGTCCGGTATAAAGGTTATTGCCAACGCTTACCAATTGCGTGGGAGCCGTGAAATTTTGCAGCATGATCTGTCCGCTGGTAAAGGTGGTGCCGTCCCCCAGAAGAATGTTTACATCACCATTGGAAGAGAACGTGTAGCTCTGTACCGGAGACGTATCACCGCCCGGCGCATTGGCATTGCTGATCTGGATATCCCCCATGGTCGTGCCGCCCGCGGTCGTCAGGCCTTGCACGCGCATGCCTGTGCTGGTCACTAAATAACCATTGGTATCCACCGAGAAATTTCCGTCGCGTGTCACATAGGTCTGGCCGCTGACTGGGTCTTTCACTTCAAAGAACCCGTTTCCATTGATCGCCATGTTCGTTGGCACACCCGTGCCGACAATAGAGCCCTGGGTGAACGTACTGGCGATAGAACTGGTCAGCACGCCCGTGCCGATTTGCTCTACGCCGGCGGCATTGTCGCCGATGGTTTGGCTCAGCGCGTTCGCGAACTCCATGTTCGAAGACTTGAACCCAACCGTATCTACGTTGGCGATGTTATTACCTATGACGTTCAGGTCCTGTTGGAATTGATCGAGGGCACTGACGCCCGAATCCATTGAAAGAAGCATAATTTTATTCCTGGTTATTGGTTATGGTTACGATGACGGTGTTGTTGATGAGGTTTGGCTTGATGCTGCCGGCGTTGGCGTTACCGACAAGACCTGGCTGATATCGTAAGCCGTGCCGCCGACCATGATTTGCGGCGTGCCATCGGAAGATTCCGCTCCCAACCGGACGGATTGGACCACCCCGGTCGCGGTATTTTTTGAATTCGGTTCCTGCACTACGACCGTCGCGCCAATTAAACTGCTCGCCTGCATTGCCGAAAGCGACGATGACATCGCGCTGGTTTGCGATAGTGAGGTAAACTGCGCCATTTGTGAGGCCATTTCTGTGTCAGACTGCGGCTGTAAAGGGTCCTGGTTCTCCATCTGGGCGACCAATAACTGCAGAAAATCATTTTGCGTCAATTGCTGCTGTGGCCCCGAAAGTGAATCAGCCGAGGACTGCGAATTGACGATGGTGTTGTAATTCGAATTAACAGAAGATGTGGCTGACATATTATTTTTTTATTTTTACGCCCAGGTTTCCCAGCCTTGATGGGCCGTCGCGGGCGCCGTTTCGACTGTGAACATACTTGCCGGCCGGTCTGCCAGCCTAACTTCCGGGACGCCTTCGGTTGTCCGGCTTTGTTTATTTTGAAAAGTTTCTCTGCCGCCGTTATAAGCGGTGCTGCCGTCGTCTGTGAGCGGCGCCAGTTGGATTCCTTTGAGTCCTAAACGGTGCTGGAGGTCGGACCATTGCTGGTTGAGATGGCCAAAATCGCCCTGTTGCAAGACCGCCTGTACATGTACGTTCCCGCCCTGCTGCCGCAATTCCAAAGACAACTGCGTTCCCGCGTCGGGTTTGATGACCACCTGCATTGAGCTGTTGCCCGAATCACTCAATCGCGCCGCATTTACCGTGACCATCTCTTGTGTCCGTTCCAGCATGCGGGTGCGCGTATCAGTCATTGCCGAACCATCCACCGCGTCTAGTGACGCCGTGGTAGCGGCATTGGAACTGTCAGCCTGCGAAGAATTTGCCGCGGCGGTTGCTGTAACCTGCTCGGAATTGGATGAAAGATACGACGATGCATTCGCTTTCGTGGCGGAAATGATGCCGCCCGGCAAAACTTTCTCAGTTTGCCCGGCAATATTGTTCGTTTTTTCCGCCTGTTTCATCGCCACTTCCTGTTTAGCAATGGATGTGCCATGGGCATCCGGCGGCAACGGCGTCACAGTGTTGCCATCCGGATCGGGCTCCTTCGAAGCTGGATTGTCAGGCCCGGAAAGAGACTTTGCCATGGTCGAATCGCCGGCATTCGAATCAGTGGGAATCGAAATGTCAGGGTTCTTTGCCTGTAACCCGGCCTCTTTACCTGTAAGTTGATTAGCCTTTTGAACGACAGGCGAGGCCTGCTGCACAGTTTGATCTTCCGAAAGATCTGAGGCGGATATTTTGGCGGCCGCTGAAGAAGTTCCTTTTATTTGGAACAGAGGAGACGGAATCACTCCAGATTTTGCGGTGCCTGCCGTTGGTGTTGGGGCAGGGGAAACCTCCGGCGCAACCTCTTTACCCGTCGGGCTGGCCATGGCAACTGCCGCTGCCAGCATCTGGCTTATGGTTATTTCCGGATTTACAACGGTATTTCCCCCATCAATTTGTACCGGTAAATGACTATTTGCCTCAGCTTGTTTTGCGTTCGCCTTGCCAGAAGTTTTTGAATCCACTGGGTCTCCGGCAACGGTTTTATCAGAAGGAGGGTTCGGCACCGATTGAACATGGGCCATGATTTCCTCGAATAACCCGACAATCCCGCCCGGCTTGGCAGGCGAATTCACTGCGGCCTGCTCGCCTTGTTCAGGATTTGCACTGGTCGCCGGCGAAATATTAGAGAGTGTTGACATTAGGGGGTGGAAGCGACGGGTGGCGGCTCCGGCAGGACCTGTTGCAGTCGCCCTGTCAATAACGCGGCCCGTTTCGCGTCGTCGATGCTTCGTTTGCTTAGAGTATCCAGGATGGCGCTCGCCACATCCGGCTTCATGGTAAATAGGATGCGGACGACCTCGTCATCGGACATCTGGTCCAGCATTGCCACTGAGCCTTCCGGTGACATTGCCGAGATGAGCTTGGCCTGATGTTTGACGTTGTCGGATTCCTGCGCTTTAAACCGGATAACACTCTGGTCAAAATTAGACTGCAATTGGTTGACCGTGGTTGTCACAACTGACATTTCCTGGAGTTCCAGGTTGAGGCGGGTTTGCCATTCATCCAATTTCTGCTGCCGCAAATCCAGTTTTTCCTTTTCATTCTGGATTTGGGAAACCCATTGGTTGAACTCGGGATTGCGAAATCGCCATGACGGGTCGTCCTCCGCGGAATAATCCGCCTGCGCCAGCTGCACACCCGCAAATTTTGACGGGCTTAAAACCAATACTGTCGTTGCCAAATACAGGATGCAGCCCAAAAGGGCGGCCATCCAGCCGGATTGAAGAATACGAATCATGTTTCAGTTAAATTGTTCTGCAGCAGGCCGGTCGCACCGTTGAGTTGTACGGCCAGTTCGTCAAAGTTTCTTTGTTCTTCCCGCATGACTTCCTGCGTATATGTGCGGCGCGCCTTGTCGTAAAAGCGGTCCAGCCCTTCACGGTCCCGTGTTGCCGCCGTCATTTCTTGGAATGCCATGTCTGCGATCCGTTTTTTCTCATTCAGGGCCGCTTTCCGTTCGTGCTGGTGAATTTCCAGCGCTAGGCACCACGTGCGGAGATTCACGATTTTGGCCGCGGAAATCCCGGAGGAAAGTTCCCGCATCAGGAAATCCCGCCCGGCATCCAGTTCCTGAATTGCTTGGTCCAATTGTGCCGCGGCCGTTTTGCACGCCATGAGCGACTGGGCATAACGCTGCTGCGCCGCGCGTTCTTTTTGCTTGCGCAGCACCCGCAACGGTTCAAGTGGAAAACGAAATGATTTCATCGCGTTTTATTTTTTGGGAACAACCGGCTTTTCCGCAGGCGTTGCCAGCGTCGTCGTGAGCAGCTTCCAGCTTTCGGTCGTGGCAAAGCCTTCATTGACCCCTTGCCGCAAAAAGCGGTTCAACGGCTCGTGCAGCCGGATGGATTGGTCAATTCCCGGGTTGCTGCCGATGGGATACGCTCCGATATTGATCAAATCCTGGTTTTTCCGGTAAATCGCCAGGTTTTCGCGCGCCGCTACGGCCAGGTTCAACTGTTCCGGCTTCAACAAATCCCGGTTCAGGCGGCTCACGCTTTCCAAAACATCAATCGCCGGATAATGATTCTGGGTCGCCAGTTCGCGCGTCAGAACGATATGTCCATCCAGTATTGAACGCGTCGCGTCGGCAATCGGGTCGTTCATGTCATCCGCCTCGACCAGGACGGTAAACAATCCCGTGATCGAACCCTGCTCACTCGTCCCCGCCCGTTCTAATAACTGCGGCAACAGGGAGAACACCGACGGCGTGTAGCCGCGCGTCGTCGGCGGTTCGCCCACCGCCAGCCCAATCTCGCGCTGCGCCATCGCAAAGCGCGTGACTGAATCCATCATCAGCAAAACATTTTTCCCTGTGTCGCGGAAATGTTCCGCAATCGCCATGGCGAGGAAAGCGCCTTTTACACGGTTAAGCGCCGGCTCATTCGACGTCGCCACGACGACCACGGACTTTTTTCGGCCCTCCTCATCCAAATCCCGTTCCAAAAATTCCCGTACTTCGCGTCCCCGTTCGCCAATGAGCGCAATGACATTGACGTCTGCCTCCGCCTGCGACGCCATCATGCCCAACAGCGTCGATTTGCCCACGCCACTGCCTGAGAAAATGCCCAGGCGTTGGCCGCGTCCGCAGGGGATGAACGTATCGATCGCCTTGATGCCGGTTTGAAAGACATTCGTGATGCGCTGGCGCTTCAAGGGATGCGGCGGGCTTAATTTCAATCCTACCTTGTGCTCCGCCGCGATCGGCCCGTGGCCGTCTAGCGGATTTCCTAGTCCGTCAATGACTCTGCCCTTGAGTCCGCTCCCCACCGCCACGCGTAGCGGCGCGCCGGTGGCAATCACTTCGCTGCCCGGATGAATGCCGTGGATTTCTCCCAGCGGCATCAACAACAAATGGTGATTTCGGAAACCAACCACTTCCGCCAGCGTCGTCCCGCCATGCCGCGCCGATTGGATATAACAAACCTCACCCATGGCTGCGAGCGGCCCCTCGGACTCCACCACCAGCCCGATCAGTTGCACCACCCGTCCGCAGGTCTCCGTCACGCGCGCTTCGCGCACGCGCTGGATCGCGTTGTTCAGGCGATTCGTTCGGCATGGGATGGTGTCCGTCATATCGTCACCGCCTTCTGGATTTGTTCCAGCTTGGTCTCCCGCTGCGCATCCACTATTCCAAACCGCGTCTGGATCATGCATCCGCCGCGCGTCACATCGGCGGATGTCACAAACCGCAGCGAACCGATTCCCGGCAGCTCTTCCAGCAACGGCGATTTACTTTTCCTCAACAACGCCAAATCTTCAGGATTAAGCTGGATCGAAATATCCGCCGTGTCCTGCACCTGGCTCAACGCTTCGCGCACGACAGCTTCAACAATTTTTGCGTCAATCTTCACGCCGGCCACGACCTTTTTTACCGATTCCAGTGCCAGTTGGATCAACGCAGTTTCCATTTCCCGGGCCATCTGCGGAAACATTTGTTGGATGGATTTAATCACTCCATTTTGCAGTTCAGCCATTTCATTGCGCTGTTGCAATAATTGTCCGCCGAACAACTGTTCCGCATCGCGCCGCCCGCGTTCGTAGGCCGCCTGTTCCTGCTCCTGTGCTGGCTCTGCTCCGGTTGACGCTGGCGCGGCTACCCGCAGGCGTACGTCAGCCAGCGGTTGCTCCAGCGTGATGGAGTTATGCCATTTCATATTCAGACTCGGCCGGACCGGACGAACCTATCTCGATTTCTCCTTCGGCTTCCAATTTGCGTACCGTATCGATGATTCGGAATTGCGCGGCCTCGACATCGCGCATCTTTACATGGCCGAGGAATGCCATTTCTTCCTGCACCGATGCCGCGGCGCGCCTGGAAATATTGGATAACAGCAGCCGTTTGAGCGGTTCGCTGACCTTCTTGAGCGCCACCGTGAGATCGCGCATGTCAATTTCGCGCATGATGCGCTGGACATAAGGCGGATCCAGCGAGAGCAGGTCTTCGAACGTGAACATTTTTTTCCGAATCGCCTGGGACAAATCCGGATTATGCTCCTCGATATGCGTCAGCAAGGTGCGGCTCACGTTTTTGTCCATCGCATTCAGCAAGTCAGCCACGCTGGTAATGCCGCCGGTTTGCGTGAGCGCGCGCGTTTGCTTGATGCCCAGCTTGGCGTTCAATACTTCCACGACCTTCTCACCCACTTCTACGGGCGTGGGTGCCAGTGTTGCAAGTCGTTCAATGACCACATTGCGCTGTTCCGGCCGTAACATATTCAACACCTGCGCTGCTTTTTCCGGCGAGAGGTGGCTGATGATGAACGTAATGGCCTGCTCCTTTTCATCACGCAACAAATTGAAAATATGCCGCGCATCCATATCCGCGATGCTTTGCATCGCTCCCACTGGCGCGCGGTTCGTCGTCACACGGCCCAGGACATCGCTGGCCTTGAAACTGCCCAGCGCTTTTTCCAGGGTATTGCGCGTCACTTCCACTCCGGCAGAGACTGATGTGCTCGCAGCCACGGCTACATTCGAAAATTCCATCAGGATTTCCTGCTGCTGCTCGCGCGTGATGAGATTGAACCGCGCCATTTCACGTGAGATCGATTCGATTTCACGCGGTTGAAATTGCTTCAAAATCGCCGCGGCGCTTTCCGATCCCAGCATCACCAGCAGCGCCGCCAGTTTTTGGGTTTTATTCAGTGCGACGGCTTCGGTTGCGCCTTCCACGGGTTCAGTAGTAGCGGGCATATTAATTTTCTGTTGTCGGCCCCTTGTTCATCCAATCTCGAATGGCCTGCGTCATGTTCGAAGGATTTTCTTTAATCAACCGGTTCAAAACGTCCACCGTCACCACGCCTGGCTGGATTTCAAATTCGTCGCCATGCCGGCCATGTCCATTGCCGTTGCCGTTTCCATTACCATTCCCGTTTTGCTTTGCCATCAAACGTCCCACCGGCACTCCAATCGGAATTTCCTGGACCGGCGTCCGCCGGAAGATTTGTATCAGCACCAATAGTGCGGCGACTCCCATCACCGGATACAACGCATTGCGCCCGATATTAACCCACAGGTCGCGCTTTTGTTCCTGGTTCAATTCCTTTGTCACGTCCGTGGCGAACTCGTCGTTGAAAGGCAGTTCCGCCAGTGAAATGGTGTCGCCACGCGAGGTGTCAATGCCCAGCGCGCTGGAGACCAGCTTGGTGAGCTGCGTCAGTTCTTCCGGCGTGCGGGCCACCGGTTTCCGGTCCGCTCCATCGCCCTGCATCTGCTCCGCCACCGTCACTGAAGCCGTTAAACGTTTAATTCCCCCGGCCGACTGGACCATGCTGCTCGTGGTTTTTCCGATTTCGTACTCCATCGAGTCCGTCGTTTTTTTGTTGTTCGTGTTGTTTACGGGGTTGTTCCCGGCTTGCGTGGTTGTGTTGGTGCTGATGTCCGCCGTGATGCCCGCCGGCGCGGAAGGACTGGACGTTGTGCTGGAATCGTTTTGCTCCTCGTTTTTGGTTTCCGTGCGCATCACCTGGCCGTCCGGATCAAATTTTTCCTGTGTTTGCGTCAGCGTATCGTAGTTGATATCAGCCGAAACGCGGACGATGGCTTGCCCCGGTCCCAGCACTTTTTCCAGCATGTCTTGCGCTTTTTTCGAAAGGTATTGTTCCAAATTGCGTCGGGCGGACAGTTGCGTATCCGATAGGCCTGTCAATGAATCGTCGTCTGTGTTTTCCGATAGGACGTTGCCCAGATTGTCAATCACTGCGACATGGTTCGGCTTCAGGCCTTCCACCGAATTAGCTACCAGAAACCGGATGGAATTGATCGATTGCGGATCCAATTGCGAATTGCCGCGCACATGGACGAATACTGACGCCGTCGGGTAAGTGTCTTTATCCAGCAACAGCCGGTTTTCCGGCAGCACAATCATCACACGCGCCGCCTCTACCGAATCAATTTGGCTGATCGTTCTTCCCAGTTCGCCTTCCACCGCCCGCACGTAATTGGCATGCTGGACAAAATCCGAAATACCGAAGTTCGGCTTGTCAAAAATTTCAAAACCCACGCCATCGCCGCTGGGAATCCCTTTTCCCGCCAATTGCATGCGCATCGTGTAAATTTTATCCGCCGGCACATAAACAGAGCCGTTCCCCGTCTTGTACGGCACTTTGGCGTCGTCCAGTGCGGCAATCACCTTGGAGGCTTCACTGTCCGTAAGGCCGCCGTAGAGCAGCCCGTAATCGGCCCGTGACGACCAAAAGCACAATGCGGTCAGTCCCGCGATGAGTACAAATGTCGCCGCCGCCACACTCACGCGCTGGCTTGCCCCGAGCTGGCTCCAGATCGCGCCCAATTGCGCCAGCAATTTCGAAAGATTTTGGTTCATTGATTATTTTTAAACCTGCATCCGCATGATTTCCTGGTACGCATCCATTAGCCGGTTCCTGACCTCCACCATTAACTGGAAAGAAACATTCGCTTCCTCCATCGAAATGACCGCCTGGTGCAACGGAACATTTTGCCCGCTTTGCAAAGCGCTGACCGCCTGTGCGGAGGCCTTCTGCTGCGTGCTCACATCGTCCACCATCTGGCTCAGCATGGATGAAAACGAACCGCCGGTGGATTGCGGGGTGCCCAGCGGCTGTGTCAGCTCCTCCGGCATCTGGATGCCCATCGCCGGCAGCGGCGATGGTTTCGGCGTCACCGCGCTCGAATTCGGCAGCGCTGCTGCTGCCGTTGGCGGAATAGCTGAAATCGGAGTCATAAGTTTAAGTCGTGATTAAATCAGTGTTTGCCGATAGCCAGTGTTTCCATTGCCATCGTCCGGGCATTTTTTACCACCGCCAGGTTTGCCTCGAACGTCCGCGACGCTGAAATCAAATCCGCCATTTCCTCGTTAATGTTGATATTCGGCGTGGCCACCATGCCGTTGGCGTCAGCATCGGGATTGCCCGGTTCATAAACCTCGGTCGGCGGCGTATTGTCTTTCGCGATGCGTGCCACCTCGATTGCCGGCATCGGCACCGATCCGTCGCTGCTCATCGCCGATTGCAGGGCCGATTCAAAAACCACGACCTGGCGCTGATACGGCTTGCCGTCCACGCCGTGGGTCGTGTTGGCATTCGCGATATTTTCGGAGATGACATCCAGCCGCGTTTGTTCGGCCGATAACGCCGCGGATGTGTTTTGTACGCCGGTAAGAACTTGGATCATAAGTATTAGTCTCGGCCGGTAATCGCCATTTGCATGCGTTGCAACATGCCGCTGACCAGTTGCGTTTCGAGCGAATGCGCCAGGGCGTTCTCATTCATTTGCATCAATTCATTTTGCAAATGCACTGTGTTTCCATCCCGGCTGGCTGGTCCTGCGGTTGTATCAACGGTTAAAGTGGGTTTCAGGGAATCAATTTGCGTTGGATCACCCGAAGCCGAGGCGCGTTCCAGTTCGTTTTCAAACGATGGCGCAAGATCCACCCGCTTGTAGCCCGGCGTTTCCAGGTTCGCGATATTATTCGCGATGGCTTCCTGGCGGAGCGTGATGGCATCCAGCGTTTTTTTGGCTGCCAGGTAGTTGGGCTGATTGAATAGGGCTTCGATCATTATAATCGTCCGAGCCTGTTAAGCAGCGGCGATGCCAGCCCAAAAAAAGCTAATGAAATCCGCGTTTTCTGAATTGAAGAACGATGAAGTGGGAAAATCTTGCCGCCCTGAAAATTTGTCCGGCTCTAGGCCGGAAGCAGATCTTTGTCCGGCCCGCCGGGCTTCGGAGCAGTGCCGTTATATTCGTGGAGCTTGTTGCGCAACGTCCGGATGCTCACATCCAGCAGGTTCGCCGCATGGGTGCGATTGCCCTTGCAATGATTGAGCGCCGTGAGGATATGGCTTTTCTCCACTTCCGCCAGCGTCGCCAGTTTTTTCGGCTCGTCATTGTTGGGGAAAATCGCTGAGTCCTCAGTCCGTAGCGGGGCGACTCCCAATTCCTGCGGTGTCCCGGACGTCCCAATACCGAGATGTTCCGGCCCGAGCATCCCGTTGTCTTCACAAAGAATGATCGCCCGCTCAACGACATTCTGGAGCTCGCGCACATTTCCCGGCCAGGAATGGTTCATCAATATCCGCCGCGCTTCTTCGGTAAATCCTTTCACGGTGATGCCGTGTTGGCGGCCAAAAGTTCGCACAAATTCCCGCATCAAAACCATTACATCTTCCGGCCGTTCGCGCAACGGCGGCGAATACATAGGCACTACGTTTAGCCGGAAAAATAAATCCTGCCTGAATTCCTTTTTATCAACGCTTTCCTGGAGATTCCGGTTGGTCGTCGCAATCACGCGCACATCCACCTTGATCGTCCGGTTCCCGCCTACGCGCTCGAATTCCCGCTCCTGCAACACGCGCAAAAGCTTCGCTTGTGTGCCCAGCGAGATTTCGCTGATTTCATCGAGTAAAATGGTTCCCCCATGCGCGAGCTCAAAACGTCCCTCCCGCTTGTTCAATGCGCCTGTAAACGCTCCCTTTTCATGCCCGAAAAATTCGCTTTCGATCAGGTTTTCTGGAATTGCCGCGCAATTGACCTTGATAAACGGCGCGTTCGCCCGTGAACTTTGTTGATAAATCTCCTGGGCAATAACTTCCTTGCCCGTCCCGCTTTCACCCTGGATCAGCACCGTCGCCTGCGTTCGCGCCACTTTTCGGATTAGCCCGCGCAGATTTTCCGTCTCCGGGCTGCACCCTAGCAGTTCATGCGGGCGATCGTTCTGGCTCAGGAAGCGATTAACTCGCACCAACTGGGAAAATTCTTCCGTCCGGCGCAACGTGATTTCTATCTGCTCATTCGAAAACGGTTTAATCAGGTAATCAAACGCCCCGTTCCGGATGCAATCTACGGCCGATTCGATTGAACCAATGCTCGCCGTCACAATCACCAGCGGCTTTTGCGCCCGCATCTGGATTTCCTTCAGGAGATCCGTTCCCCGGGCGTTGCGTAAACTCAAATCCATGAAGAAAATATCGAAATTGTCCCGGCTTAAATATTCCAATGCCACCGGGATGGATGGCGTGGACGCCACGTCAAAACGACAGCGCCGCAAGTAATTTTCCAGGTTGGTTCTGACAACCGCGTCCCCTTCAAGGATGATTATTTTTTCAATCGCCATTTTTTCAACTGATGAACGGATATAAAACAGACGCCTGCTGCACCGGCAAGAACTTCATCGAAAATCTTGCCCACACTATTCACAAAGAAACGCCTGCGGTCCTCTTATTCACTGATTTTCCACTTGTCCCCGTGTTATTCACACCTTGTTCGGATTTTATTCCCGAACCAGTGGGAAAAACATTCCCGCCTGTCTCAACTCATGGAATTTCGCCGGTATAAATCGGCAACAAAGTGCGGCTGCTGTCGGGTTGTGCTCGGCAAATGTTTCACCGGCACCACTCCGCGCTTCAACATGGCCTGCTGGTTCTCCCGGTCTAATTGCATCACGCGCGAAACCAAACCCTGGATGTTCTGGAACAGCGATTTCATTTCTTTGAACTGTTCCCGCTGGGTTGGCGGAACTTGTTGCCATACGGCGCGATGACTGCGAAATTTTTGCAATAATCCTTCTACATCCGGCAGGAGCGACTTGCGTTCCTGATAAAATTCCAGCGGCAGATAATCGCCTTCGCCCGACAGCGCCAAGTGTTCCCGCGTCGCCAAAGCCAAAATATCCTCGCAAACACCGGCGAACGCTCTCAAATCATGAATTAACGCATCAGCGACTTCATTAACCAGGGCATCTTTCATTGTTTTGCGGGAGCTGCGGAATTGGTCAGGTTCGCCATGGCCGCTGCTGCCGCCGCCAGCGATTGGTCAACCGTTTGCGCATTTTGTTGCCACGACAGAAAATTGGTTCGCCACCGTGCCATATCGAAAATAGCCTGCATGCCCGGCGTCGCATTCGTCCCCACTTCGGTTTGACGCGCGAGAATTTTCGTATATGAGTCGGTCGCTTTTTGCGGCTGCATCAGTTTTTCGTAGGTTAATCCCATCTGGTAATAAACCGGAATTTGCCACGTGGCCGATGAATCCAGTTGCACGAGGGCGACGTAAATTTCGAGCGCCTGGACATAATCGCCTTCATGATAAAGCTGATTAGCAAGTTCGTTGCCGACCCGCTGTTGCCAGTAAGTCCAGACCGCCGGATCGTTCCCGCTTTTCGCTTTTTGTTGCTTCAAGCACAACAGAACCTGCTGCAATGCGTCGTTGTCCCGGCCCTGGGCCTTCAACGCTTGCGCCAGGTAATACCGCACTTCTGGCACCTCGTCAGAGTCGGGATAACGCGTTAGAAAATCCATCGCTTCGCTGGTCGCTTCTTCGTTTTTCCCAAGGATTGTTAACGAACGGACCAACCGGAACTCCATCTGCGGGCGGTTCAACCCCGGGTCGGAATTCTGCAGCAGGCGCGTGTAAAAATCTGCCGCGTCCACATAGTGCCCCATCAAGTAATGCGTTTCGGCAATTTCTATCTGGGTTTGCAGGACCAATTTTTGGTAATAGGCAAATTGGTCATTCTTCAACGCCAGTGCCGAGGCCATCACACTGTAAAATTTGCCTAGTGCCATGTCGGTTAGGCCCATCTGCCGGAAAATTTCTCCCTGTCGCAGGAAAACTTCCGGTATTCGTGAGTCGTCCGGCCAGCGATTGATAAACTGCGCGTAAATCGTTTGCGCGCGCGGCAAATCATTTTCGTCCCGCACCACCGATCCCAAATCCAGTAAAGCCTGTTTTTGCACTGCTACCGGAACATCTCCTGCCAGTAAATTGATCAGAATTGGCTCCGCCCGTTCCGGTTGTGACGTTTTTTGGAAATAAACCGCCATGGCCAAATCAGTCCCATAACTGTTGGTTCCGGTTGCACCTGTTTGGTTGGAAACCGCCGCCAAATCTGGCGGCGGAACATTGGAAGTATCAAGGCTGGCCGTAAAAGAATTGGAGTCTGAAGCGCTGGGTGGCGGCGTTAAGCCCGATAAATCAATGCCCGTTCCAGCTCCTGCCTGTCCATGTGCCATTGGCAAAAACCCCATGAATACAAGCAAAACCGGCAATACATAAGACCAACGTCTCACCCCCGTCAACCTGCTGCGACATTGGCAAAAAATTTCGCCAATGTTCATCATTTACTCGTATAAGAAGATTGGCTTGGGGCGTTGGCGGGCGGCACGAAACCCAATTCTTGCGGCACCGTAATGGTATCTCCCGGCTGATATTGGGTTGCTCCTGTGGCTCCCGTCGGATTTGATTTGAAATAGTCGTTAATCATCTGCGGATTCACGCTAAGCATATTGCTTGCCGAGTTGCCCGGAACGCCCGCCGGCATCGTCGGAACGGCTGTGGGATAGGACCCATACGCGCCCATCGGGGGAGCTCCCCAGGGCGGCATGCCATACGGAGGCATCCCGTAAGGGAACCCGCCAAAAGAAAACAGCCCATAAGGATATGCGCTGGCAGAAATGACCGGCGATTGCATGGCGCCCGAAGTATACGTTTCCGCTTTTTCCGATTCCGGTTTTGGCGGAGGCATATTCGTTATGGGAGATTCCTGCTGTTTTGGCAGCGTCAATAGCGCGAGGAACTGCGCGTCATTCTCAGCCACATACTCAAACCGCAAGGGTGGGGGACCTGTGACCTTCAGGTACGGCTTGCTGCCGGAATCTCCCCGCGCTGCCAATAACCCAAATACCATCATCATGATGATGGCGCTCAGGCTTTGTGCTTTGGAATGTCCGCTCATGGCCGTAAAATCTTTTTCGCTTCCGGTTATTCGCCTTTAGACGATAACACTTAACTGTTAAATCGGCAAAACCTGCGCCTTGCTTGAGGAAATAATGGAGGGGGAATCCGCAAGTTGCCATAAGCTGTTTGTACGGGAAGGCCATCTGGTTGCCGTCCCCTCTCCCCTAAACGGGGAGAGGGAGCAAGGGTGAGGGGTGAGAACAACCTTAGCCTGTCAAACTTTGCCAAATGTAGCGGGCTAATCCAAAACTCAAGATTTAGAATTCAAAACTAACCAACTATCTATCTATCCTGATATGTTTATTAGAAGAAATTTCATTTTTCATTAAAATATATCTTGACCGTAACTTCACTTATATGGTAAACGTCTATCCGTTCGATGAAAACTTGCTTATACATATCAACTATGAGTTGGCCGACTATGTCGGTCGCGAAAGCGACACGTCATAATTGGTATAACCAAGGTTATATGTTTAACCTTGGTCTATCCACCGCAGCTATTGGGAAAACCCTCGAAGCTAATTTGGATAGAACTGGAGTAAGCAGGTAAAGGATCGAAATAGGTTTTTTCTAACCCTGCTTACTGGAAGGTAAGCAGGGTTTTTTGTTTCCCTGCAATAACTGAAAGAAATCAATGGAACTAACGAAAGTTTAAACATCTGTGAACTATAAAAAAGAGACGTCTAGATGATGTCTGGCAGCGACAAATTAAAAATGGCACAAGAGAGTTATAACTCTCCACCGGCGGACTCTATCTATAAGTCACCGAAAACGGTGCCGCGCTCAATTTACCTGAATTTACAATTTAAGGGCTTCGGAGGAGGTGTGCCCATAAACACCGAAACAGCCGCCGTGAAACCGCGGGTTGGTATCGCAAGATAGCAAGAGGTGTTTGTTCTTTGTTGAAATGGCTCGGGCCGGGAGGAATAACTCCCGGCCCTTTTAATTTCCGCGGTTGTAATTTAACAGCAGAATGGCTCTCTGCCAGGGAGCAGGTCCGGGCGCAATTCCCGGCAACCGCACCATATATCACACGTCGCGCACCAGCTCGTGCGGCAGAGTCTCCAAAACTCAGCCCGCCTGGGGCAGCACCAGGGCGGCGTGCCAAATTTTCGGGGTCGTGGCAGACAAGCAATGCATTTGCCCTGCAAGCAAATTGATGCGGGAGCGTTACCCGCCGACTCCACCATTTCACTGCGGGAAACTCGACCAACGCACAGAGATGAGCCTCATAAACTCATTCAGGTGGGTGTGACTCCCACTCCCGCGACCATTTTTCCCGGGAAGCGATCCAGTTATCCGACTGTAAATCGGACGTCTCAAAACAAACTGGAAGTGACGAACTGGAGCATTACCAGCGCTTCCCACCATTTCGGACTCGTAGCTCAATTCGCAGAGCGCCCCGTTGTCTGCGGGAGGGTTGAGGGTGCAAATCCCTTCGGGTCCGCCAATTTCATTGCTCAGTCGGATAATAGTAGTCCGCCCGGTTGTTACCCGGATTGTGCTGGTGCGATTCCAGCCTGGGCAGCCAATTTCCCGGATGGAAACCATCCCCGCCCTAGGCCTCGCACGGTCGAAGTAATGGCCGTGGATGGTCTCCGGTGCGTCCGGGTTACTGCTCGCGTAGCTCAAATTATAGAGCGCGATGGTTCTAACATCGGAGATGAAGGCGAGATTCCTTCCGCGAGTGCCATTTTTTACAGGGTGTAATGTCAGCAGCAGACGGCCTCGCCTGGAACGAGGAGGTCGGGAGTGCAATTCTCTCCACCCTGACCATTTCACGGAAGGCAGGCAGATATAAGCTGGCTGCGCCTGTCCCGAAAACAGGACCGGTTTAAAACCGGGGTCGGAGCATTACCGACGCCTTCCGCCAGATTTGCCACTGCGCAGGGGCAAATCTGCCGCGTCGTAGTCCCGCTTTGCGGGACGAAGACGGGCTTTAACCATTAACCATCAACCATATAAATACCATGAAACCTATAATCCGTTACCAAAGCCAATTGCTCTTTCGCAAGAGCTATAAACCAAATCGAAACATTCGGGTCCGGCCCGCTAAAAGATTGAACCTCGTGTTCCGTCCTGTGCGTGCCGGTCCTCCAATGGAAACTTATGAATGCAAAACAAATTGAGTCCAGGTTCGCAGCGATGGGAGCGCGCATGAAATTGCGTGAAATCCCCTCGCAATGGCGCCAGGGCGATCATACGTGGTTGGACCCAGTCGACTTCGCGATGGATCTCCGCCGGGACGGCGCGGGGCAATTCTTTGAACTCCGCGTGCCGACGCATCTCAGCCCGTCGCTCGATGTCACCGTGACCCAGGCCGAACCGAAGCAACGTCATTTGCTTTTGTTCGTCCGCAAGATCGCCGACAAGCCGCAGCTCGACCGCTTCCTGTGCGGACACGACGAACGCGAATGGTTCGTCGCTGCCGTGCCGGGAGGTGCCTCAAGTGTGCGCCAGGCGATGGATGCGCTCCGTCCGGACGGCGTTCGCGATGCGCTCACGCGCAGTCGTGTTTCGTCCGGCAAACGTTACGAACGCAAGAACCGCGCATTTCGCCGCCAGGGCGAATGGTTCTTCGTGCCGGAACCTGCGTTGATGGTGGATGAAAAACTCATCCTCCGCAACGAACCGCTCCGTCGTGGTAGTGGAAAACCACACATGGTGGAATACCTGTACCGTACGGGCGGCGAAATGGTTCACGTTTGCGACCGGTACCCAAACGGCGTTACGCCCGATGAGTACCGTGCCATCGTTCAGCGCAACCCCAACGCGGTGCGCTGGCGTTGGCGGATGATGAGCCGCAACCCGGGCGTCTATGCCCGTGGTTCCATTCGTCACAGCGACCACGCGACCATCACACTGCCGGTCTGGCATCGGGTTCTGATGAATACCGAAACCCAGACTCGCACGATGCGCAACGTGGCCTTCCTGGACTAAGTCAACTGCAGTGGCGGTATGAACTATCGCCACTGCTTCTATTTTTCTGCGTCACCGTTTCTGGTGGCACCGCTAGGACCGTCTAGTAGCTCAAAAGCAGAGCACTCGCCTGATAAGCGAGAGAACGCGGAGCGTTACCGCGCTGGACGACCAATTTAGGCCGTCCGCGATATTGGCCGTGCGCTAGCACCCCCGGGTAGCTGAGAGAGATTAGCGCCTCGCTGAAGACGAGGAGACGCCGGCGCGATACCGGCCCCGGGGACCATCAACGTTTTACGCGAGTAGTCCGTGAATGCAAAGCAGCTCGAGCGCTCTGCCCTTCAAGTAGACCCTAGCCGGTGCGAGTCCGGCCACGGATGCCAGCGTATTAGATTGCTCCCGGCCTTTTTTTGTGAATGCGTTTAGCCTGTTTTTTTCCTTCGGCCAATTGACTGCGGTAGCCTTTATAATATTGAAGCCATGCTCCTTTGAGAGTGTGACGGTAAATGGTCTGTTCCGGATTGAGAAATTTTGCCAATCCCATTCGCGCAATCTGTTCTGCTCTCATCAGGCGAATGGATTCCCAATCCGAAAAAGCAGTCCCGGCTGAAAACACTCTTTTGTTTTCTAAACATGATGCAAGTCTTTCGCGATGACAGGAAAGCAACTCATCCAGGTCGGCATTGACGAGAATCTTTTGGTCGGTTAACCCGCTTAAATCGGTTATCGAAAAGTCGTCCTGGGTCTGCAAGATATTGTTCGTCGAGACAATCGAGTAAAGGATGGTGCGTTTGATCGCCACTCCCGCAGTCTTGCCGCCACCAATTTGCAATAGGATGTCCCGTTCCGGCGATACCCATAGTGCGATCTGGGCCTGGTATATCCGCGAATTGCGGGCTTGAATAAAAACGCCGGCAATTGTGAATCCCAATCGCCTGGCAGCCTCATTCATGGCATTAAAATAGGGAGAATCTGCTAGCGGTTTGCCATCCGGTGTCAGGGTAAAATCATGGACATGAATTTTTTCAAGCAGGGCGGTCGCGATAAATAAAATAATGAATGCTCCAACGATGGCCCAAATGATTAATTCGAGGAACGTATCTGAATTTAGCGAAGATTAAGCGGGTTCGTCAGAAACTCAAGCCTTGGTGTTGCTCTCAAAGTGTAATCAGACTTTGCACGCCGCTTTGCGAAGGCGGAAGTTCGTGGTGCAAATCCACGTGAGAGCGCCAGTTTTAATCATTCCCCTGTGCCTCAGCAGCTACAGGAGCGGTTTCGTAAACCGCTATTCGTCGGTGCAAGTCCGACCAGGGGATCCATCAGGATTGTGGTGTAACAGCAGCATCTCCGCCTGTGAAGCGGACGGTCCGGGTGCGAATCCCGGCTTCCTGACCAGTTTCGATGGGCCGAAAGTTGCAGGTTATCGCGACAAAAAACCAAGGGGTGGTAGCTCACCGTGAGAGAGCCACAGGACGCAAGTTCAGTGTTACGGGTTCGATTCCCGTTTGCGAAGCCCCGTATCTGCGGCATCACTTGCCCATCCGAATTTGCCGAACACAACTAAAATGTTGTCTTCGACACAAGACCGCGTCTGCAATTTGCGCCGAATGCGAGTGCAAGTTGCAGATATGCCCGTAGTTCAACTGCGTTAGAACGCCCGGAGAAAGTCCGGGAGACGCGGGTTCGATTCCCGCCGGGTGCGCCAATTTTTGACGGGCCGCTGAGTTTGGGTTATCTGGTAAGTCCTTCGGGGCGAGCGGGGTCACATCCCGCACCATCGGGCAACCGATGGGTTCCCATCTCGCCCTTTGTCCGTCATCACGCCGCGCGCCAGCACTTTATCGGGCCGAAAGTTGTCGGTTATCTAACTCAATGGTAGAGATCCGCCTTGTTAAGGCGGAAGTTGCAGGTTCGACTCCTGCGTTATCCCGACCACTATCCCTTGTCCGATTTTTCATGTAGGGCGTGCGCGAACATTTTCGATGGGTCGCAGGATTGGGTTATTGCCTCATAAGCACGTGGTCGCGGGTTCGAGTCCCGCCTCCGGCACCAAATGCCGGAGTAGCTCAGTGGTAGAGCGCGTTATTCCCAGTTCGATTCTTATCCGTCGCTATTTCTGCGGGCCGAAAGAACGTGGGTTATCTACTGAAAACTAGACCGGCCCCACGTTTACCAACTTGCCCGCAAATTCATCAATACCACCCGTGCCGAAAGTTGGCGGCACGATACAGAAAGGAAAATTATGACCACCAACTATGCTAAGCTCTTCAACCGTCGCGTTGCTCCGCAGCACCAGGCGATTCTTGGCTCAAACCAGGTCCCGAACTCGGCTGGCGGCTATTCGTGGGATGTAGATGACTGGATGCGCTTCGATCGCTTCCTCATCCTCGGCGCCGAAGGCGGCACGTACCACATCACCGAACGTGAACTTGTGAAGCAGAACCACGATGCCATTGTCCGTTGCATCAAGGCGGACGGCGTTCGCGCCGTGAACCGCATCGTTGAAATCAGCGATGCCGGCCGCGCGCCGAAGAATGATCCAGCCATCTTTGCCCTCGCGCTGGTTGTCACGCACGGCGATCCGCGTGCTCGCGCGCACGCCTTCGTCAACATGGATAAGGTCTGCCGTATCGGCACGCACCTCTTCCATTTCGCGGAATACGTGAACGCCATGCGCGGCTGGGGTCGCGGTTTGCGAAACGCCGTGGGCCGCTGGTATGTGGACCGCGGTGCCGATGAACTCGCGCACCAGGCGGTCAAGTACCAGCAGCGCGATGGCTGGTCGCACGGTGACCTGCTCCGTCTCGCTCACCCGAAGGCTCCATCGGCCACGCACGATGCGGTATTCCGCTGGTTGCTGGCCGGTGCCGATTCGCTGGGCGAGCGCGAAGTGAAGCGCAAGGTCCGTGGCGAAGATCGTGTCGTGAAGTACGGCGCCGTGGGTGAGCTGCCAAAGCTCATCGAGGGCTTCGAACGGGCAAAGCGCGCAACGCGTGCCGGCGAAATCGTCAAGTTGATTGACGAATTCGACCTGCCACGTGAAGCCGTTCCTACGCAGTGGCTCAATGAGTCCGTTGTGTGGGAATCCCTGCTCGAACGCATGCCGATGACGGCCATGATCCGCAACCTCGGCAAGATGACGAGCCTGGGCCTGCTCGCTCCGTTCAGTAATGCGAAGGGTCTGATTGTTCGCAAGCTGCGCGATGCAACTGCGCTCAAGCGTGCGCGCATCCATCCGCTGGCGGTCCTCGTGGCGCAGAAGATCTACGCCCAGGGCCACGGTGATAAGGGTTCGCTCAAGTGGTCGCCGGTTGCTGCGGTGTTGGACGCGCTGGACGAAGCGTTTTACGTGACGTTCCAGAACGTTGAACCCTGCAACAAGCCGATGCTGCTCGCGCTCGACGTGAGCGGTTCCATGGCCATGAGCCGCATCGCGGGCTCGTGCATCTCGGCTCGCGAAGCCAGCGCGGCCATGGCGCTCATCACCGCTGCAACGGAACCGAATTGCGAGATCATCGCATTCTCGGCTGCCGGCGGCGGCAAGTACGGTGGTATGCATGGTGGCGGTGAACCGGGCATTACCCGCGTCACCCTCTCGCCGCGCATGCGACTGGATGACGTCATCAAGCGCATCGAAGCCATCCCCATGGGCGGCACCGATTGCGCCCTGCCGATGCTCTGGGCCGCCCGCAATAAGCTGAACGTGTGGGCGTTTATCACCTATACGGACAGCGAAACATGGGCGGGCAACATCCATCCGGCACAGGCCCTGCGCCAGTATCGTAATGAGTTCGTTGGTAACGCGAAGGCAGTCGTTGTAGGCATGACCTCCAACGGCTTCACTCTCGCCGACCCCAACGACCGTGGCATGATGGATGTCGTGGGCTTCGACACGACCGTTCCGACGGTTATCGCCGACTTCGTTCGTAACCAGGGCGTTTGAAGTAATACTTAAGTCATGAGGCAGCGAGGAATTTTGGTGTTTTGGCGATGTTTGAGCGAAGGAGCATGCCCGTAAGCGGCCTGTGACTGAGCGAAAATGAAGCCAAAACCCAAAAGAACCGCTGCCCGGTTCAAGGCCACGGAGGTGCTCGCAAAAACAACGCAGGCGGGAACGAAAATTTCCGCCTGCTTTTTAATTTTTTGAATTTGAATCGGGCCAGCAGTCATTCCGGCAATTTGCCGGAACGATTCTGCGCATGGGCTGGTTCAAAACTGGATATGTTGCCGCAAGGCGCATAACCCACCAATGGAAACTGGGGTTCAAATCCCCACGGTTCTGGGCAGTGAGACCCGCGCGCTAGCGCAACCGGAAGCCGGCCTAGCGAAAATCGCGCGAACGATTTTCCCGCCGGCAGATGGCGGTCTCATGCCCCGGACTAAATCAGAAAACATTAACAGGAGGAAATTCTATGAACTGCATAATCATTTTTATAGTTATCGTTGCCGTCATTGGAGTAATGGCGCTGCCAGTGCTTCGGAAACTCCGCCACGTCTTTTGCGTACCGGAAGGCTGGGCGGGACTCGTGTATCATTACTGTCTCTATGTCCGGCGCAGCAATACCGGCCGCCATGTCATTTGGGGCCGCGGCTGGACGATGACTCTCGTTGACCTTCGCAAGACCTTGCTGCTCATTCCCGGTCAGGAAGTTCTGACCGCCGATAGCGTCAGTCTCAAGGTTAGCCTGCTCGTCACGTACCAGTTGGCGGATCCTGTCAAAGCCGCGCACGAAACACAGTATTGGCAGAACGACCTCTACAATGCCGCGCAGCTTGCCCTGCGGGCGGTTGTTAACGGCATCGCTGTGGAAGCGCTGCTCAATCAGCGGCTTGAAATCGGCGCGCAACTTCTGGCACGTGTCCAGCCGGAAGCCGCAAAGATCGGTGTCAACGTTTTGGCCATCGAGGTCAAAGACGTCATGTTTCCTGCCGAACTCAAGCGCGCCTTTGCTGAAGTGCTCAAGGCTAAACAGGAGGGCCAGGCTGCACTCGAACGTGCCCGTGGCGAAACGGCTGCGTTGCGCAATCTGGCAAACGCGGCGCGCGTCCTCGAAGGCAATCCTGCCCTCATGAACCTGCGCTTGATGCAGTCGCTCGCGGCCGCCCACAACGGCGGCAGCACGCTCGTTCTCGGTGTGCCCGGCGGCTTCGTGCCGCTCAAACATCAGGCCGGGCCAAAGAGTACGGAGCACAATGAGCCTGCTTAAACAACGCGGGCGGAGATGCCATCTTCGCCCGCATTTTTAACCATCAAACCATTAACCAATGAAATCTAAAATTCAAAACAGTTATGAAAAGGAAGTCCAAAAAAGGGCTTCGTGGTTTCCAATTGAAGGTTCTAAGCTTCGGCCATTCCTACTACATCGACCGAATCACCGAATTGGAGGAGGCGTTGGCCAAAAAACCGCGCCAGTTCCAAATCGACCTTTTAGGCGCTGGTGAGATTCCCGCTGACTGGGCCCTGTTGATCCGTTCCGTTCTGGTTCAACGCGCCCCGAAGACGAAACTCATCACCAATGCCAGGTCGAGCCTCAGTGGTGGCACCGTGCTGGTCTGGTTGTTAGGCGATCGCCGGATGATTCGCGATGACGCGAGAATATTCTTCCGTCGCGCGGAGACGCCCGACGCTGATGAAGAGGAGAAAGCCGAAGCCTGGAAAACGGGTGAGCTGAAATATGCCGACTCGTTTTCCGAAGCCGATCCCGGAGAGGCCGACTATGCTAAAGTGCTCAACTTGATCAATGAGTACCTGCCCGTGAAAGAACTTGCGGGCCGGGTCATCGACTCGTCCATGCTGCGGGAGTTTAGCCTGGTGAACTGCGAGGAGTTTGACCGCTTCCTCGCCGCCGCCTTTGGGAAACCTCGGAAACAAAAAGGAAATTCGGTCACCGAACTCAGGCAGAAGCGTGTTCCACGCCAAGCTAGGGTTTCAAAGTCTGAATAATCCGACACGAAGTCCGGGCGGGCGAATGCAAACGTATTCGTCCGCCTTTCAATTTCACATCCCGTTGGCCGATTAGCCCAGGCGGCGGCCTGCAAAGCCGCAGAGGTGGGTGCGATTCCCGCACGGGATTCCAATTTTCGCCTTCTGAGGCGAAAATTGTCGCGCCGAAGCACGAAGTGCACAGGCGGACCTTCGAGCATAGGTGTTGAGAGATACACGTCGGTTTTCCAAACCGGAATACAGGCGCAATTCTCTGATGCTCGACCATCCTAGTCAGAGTGTAGCCTAAAAGTGAGGCGCTTGCTTTGGGAGCAAGATCAAGCGGGAGCGTTACCCGCCGCTCTGGCCATTTTTGCGACGCGAATACCGGTGCCAGCCAGGGTAATCACAGAGCCCCGGCTGCGGCGGTTCAACTCCGCCTTCGCGTCGCGAACTTTACAAATGACTGCTATTACGCTCCGGGAACTCGAGCAGCAGAGGATCCGCCTCTTAAGCGGAAATGTCAGGGTGCAAGTCCCTGTCGGAGCACCAACTTTAATGGCTCAAGAAATTACGTCGTAATTTTTACACAACGTAGCAACCCGGACCTTGTGCCATTGGATCTAAATTGAACTCTACCACAGCCGTTTTCTGGCAGGACTGGCGGGTCACTTGGACCTGCACTCTCCCGTTTTTGCAAATTTTTGGTGGTTGCACCGCCAGCATCATTAGCATCATGCCTGTGTCGGCTGGCACCCATTGCTTTTCCTGGATTGGTTTATCCATTGAACGAACGACCAGCGTCTTTGCGCCGGTCACGTTGTGCAGGGCTGCTTTCCAATCCGGGGCCAGGCCCACCAGTTTGAACGCATAAGCATCGCGTTTGCCTCGTCCTCCGACAACGAACATCGCCAGGTTCGTGCGCCCGGAATAAATTCGCAGGGCTTTGGCCACGTGGCGCTCGACCGCGCAGTCGCCAACAAACACATTGATGTTTCCCGCCCAATGCGGTTGTTCTCGGCCGAAAAATTCCCATAAATCGGGCGGCAACATCAATCCCCAGGGATTTTTGGCATTGCTGGCAGGACGGGAAATTCCTTGCCTCCGAAATAGACCCTGTAATACGGCGCGGCCGACATCACGCTGTGGAAGCGGTGTATCGGACGAGGCGCCCAGCGCCGTGAGTACGCTCATAGGAGGAACGCGGTCGAGACCTCCCAGTGGTACCGGGTGAGGGCGGGTGGCTGTGACGCTCAATTCACGCGATTCACCCGGTTCAAGCGCTGGTACAGGCAAAGTTGCCAGTGGACGCCATGCTACGAATGCCCCGAATGGCGCGGATTCCAGCCGGACAGATGTAGGACTTGATCGATACTCGCCTTCGTTTCGAATCTTTACCCGGATCATCACGGTGTCGCTGGTCAAATCGTCAAATGTGATGTCCGTCGGATCCACTATGAGCCCGGTATTGTTATAAGAATGAACATTAAGCTCCGGAGCTTTCTCAAGAACAGTCATAGAATTTCCTTTCGTTTATTTGATGGCGATAAACGGCTCAAGGCCAATTGAAAGTCGTGCACGCCTTTCGCACAAGCGACACTACACTCGAATTGGCAAATCTGCCAAATTTTTTTTGGCTTCATCCAGATACCCTGTGAATCGAGCCGTCCGCTGTTATTTATTGCCCTAATTTCAACGCTCCCGTAGCTCAAATTATTAGAGTGCGACGCTTCGAACGTCGCGGTTGCAGGCGAGAATCCTGCCGGGAGTACCAGTTTCACGGCGCGTTAGCCCAATAGCAGAGGCGTCCCGCTCAGAACGGGAAGGTTGAAGGTGCAAATCCTGCCTCGCGGACCATTTTGGAATGTCAACCGGATCAGCGTGCCGGGCCCTGTTGCTAACGGGTGCGTGCCTTCGGGCAAGTGGTGCAAGTCCACGACATTCCGCCATCGGCGTGTAGTTCAAAGAGAACCGTCCGTTTTATAAACGGAATCGCACTGGACGAGTGCCGGGCCCGGGAGCGTTACCCGGTACGCCGACCATTTTACACCTCCGAGCGCGAAGTAGCTCGAGCGACCTCTGTCATGGGAGGATACTTAGTTGGTGAAAGAGACCAACCGGAGGTGCACACGCTCATGTAGCCCAACCAGCAGAGGCACGACGTCGAGAGCGTCGCCAGTGTCAGTGCAACTCTGACCATGAGCACCAGCCTTCGCTCCCGAGCTTCGGCTCGGCGAGCCAATTTCAACCTCGGCTTGCAAGCATTAAAGTGATGCAACGGGCTTTTAACTCGTAGAACAGGGCGCGCTACCCTGGCAGGCCACCAGTTTTCGCCAAGGCGAAAACTGCCGCGCCGAAGCGTAGCGTAGGCGGGCTCTTCTATTTCTTAAATTGCCGGGTCGTCTAATCGTAGGACAGCGCCCTTTGAAGGCGCGGATGCTGGTGCGATTCCAGCCCCGGCAGCCAGCCTTCGCCATCCGGCTTCGGCTCGGCACGCCAATTTCGCTTGTACATTTCGCCCGGTGGTGAAACAGGATCATCCCCGGCCTACATCCGGAAGTTGAGGGTGCAACTCCTTCCCGGGCGACCATTTTAAATGCCTCGTCGCGTAATCCGCAGCGCACCGATCTCTGACATCGGAAGTCCTGGTGCAAGCCCAGGCGAGGCAGCCAGCCTTCGCTGCCCGGCTTCGGCCCAGCAGGCCATTTTCCTTGAACGTTTAATTTGGTCTTCCCGTCAGATTGAATTAAAGTCTCATTAACAATGAAAGCGAACGTCAAACGTTCCACGATCGCCGCGGCATATATTATCGCCATCGGCGCTGATGCCCTGGAAGTGGGCCTCGCGCCTGTGATGTCCGAGGGATTTGTGTCCCCGCTTAATAATATTGTGGACGTTGTGGCCTGCATCATCCTCACTCTGTTGCTCGGCTGGCACATTGCCTTTTTGCCCTCGTTTATGATTAAGTTGCTGCCCGTGGTCGATTTTGCGCCGACATGGACGCTGGCTGTGCTCATTGCCACCCGAGCCGGGCGCATTGCTGAAAACGATGTTCCGCCGCCCATCACCGGCAACCCAAAATCCGGCGTCGTGGACGTGGAAGCCACCGTCCAAAAACCACCCCCCGTACCGCCGGGGAAGTAATTTAATCCAAACAAGCTTTTGCCGCAAAACACAGGCAATCGCGCTTGCCAATCTAAACTTTCGATTGTAGTTTCAGTTATATGACAACGACCGTTGAAGCAATTTATGAAAATGGGAAGATTATTCTTTCCCAGCCGTTGTCGTTGCCTGAAAAATCTCACGTTCGTGTCACCATTGAAGCGGATGTGGAGCGGGAATCGTGGTTGAAATTGTCTGAAGAAAATTTGTCGAAGACCTGGAACAACGCGGACGATGACGTATTCAATGAGCTGCTTTCGCAATGATGTTGTCCTTCTTCCGATTCCGTTCACGGATTTAAGCAGCCGCAAAGTTCGGCCAGCAGTTGTCATCGGTCGTAACGGTGTGGATCTTTTCCTTGTGCCAATTTCTTCGCAGCTCGCAAATACCGATTTTCCTTTGCGCGAATGGCAGGCGGCAGGGCTGAATGTAAATTGTGGTATCAAGGCTCAAATCGCCACAGTGGAAGAAAGACTTGTGGTGAAAATTGTTGGGAAACTATCCGCAGTTGATGTTCAAACTTTGAACAATCACTTAAGGAATTGGTTGCAATTAAGCTAGCGAGATTGTTTGCGCCGTTCATAACTTATCAACGCCTCGCCGTCACTTTGTACCGGCACCAAACCGCGCCGCCGGGCAATATTTTGTGGGAAAACAACCGCAGCTTCGCCGCTGCCTGCCTGGATAGTCCGCCGTCAAACATTGTAGCCACGTCCTCGCCGCCGTCGGCCACCGGCACGGTGATATGACTGATCTCATCCACCAAGCCGGCCTGGAGCATTGCGCCGTTAAATGCGCCGCCGCCCTGCAACATCAATTTGCGCAGCCCAAATGTGCCGGCGCTTCCGAGTTTCTTCAACGCCATGGGCAAATTTAGTTTCACTTTGCCGCAAAATAAATACGAAACGCCCGCGGCTTGCAGGTGTGCCAGATAATCATTGCTCGCGCGGTCCGTGACCAGCAGCACCACGTGGTCGCCGCCCACTTCATTGTTTTGAAATCGTAATACGCCTTTGGCGTCCGCGCCGATGCCCAGCGTTTTGGCTTTGGGATTGGCAATGTAATCGCGCCGGGGAATGATTTCTTTCGCGCGCGGCAATTTTCCTTTGCGCCCGTCGAATTCGTCCATCGTGGTCGTGCCTACGAGCCATGCGCCGATGCCGAAGCTCGCCGCTGTCGTTTCAAACAACTGGCTCTCGTGTCGGTAGCCGGGAAGCTTTCCCCAACGGTCGCCGATAATCCGGCCGTCGAGCGACGTACACATGTGGCAAATGACGTAAGGTCTCATTTTTTCTCCCTGGTTAAGCGTTATTTCGGTTTTCGCTTTTCAAAAAGTTTAGTCACATCGGCATGCGCCAGGATGACATTCGGGTCGCGCTGCAGGGCATCGAAGTAATGGCGCCCAAATCCCTCGCCATTTTCCGAGGGCACCAGCAGGACGTGCGTTTCTTTCAGTAACGCCTCCACGACGCTATCGCCGGGTGATTCTTTCATATCCAGCGCTTCATCCATCGATACGATTAAACTTGAGATGGGTTTCAGCCACGCAAACCAGGGATCATCTGTCAGCAGTTTCAGGAAATGGTTTGGCGACTTGATCACGCCCATGGTTTGTTCGTAGCTGGCGCGCTCGGAATCCACCAGCGCTTTGTGCAGCGCGAGCAGTGCGAGCCGGACCTTTTCCAATCGTTTTCGCAATGTGTCAGTCATAATTTTAATTAAGTTCGCCGCTTTCCCCTTTGAGTCAATCTTTTACAGCAAAGGACAAACACCAGCCTTCGCTCTGTCGAGCTTCGGCTCGGCAAGCCAGCCTTCTCTTTTTTGCGCTGCAATATGCGAAGGCTGCCGCGCCGAAGCGCACAGCGCACAGGCGGGCTAAACATTTTATGACAAACATACTGAACCAGAACATCGTGCTCGTGCTGAACCGCAACTGGCAGGCGATCAATATTCGCACGCCGCAGGACGCCTTTTGCCAAATGGCCACGAACGTCGCCACCGGCCTGGACATCCAGGGCGAGGACGTCATCCGCCCCGTGCCATGGGACGAATGGCTCACGTTGCCCGTGCGTCCGCAGGACCACGCCGTCCGCACCGCACGCGGTGTCGTGCGCGTGCCCGCCGTCATCGTGGCGGTGAACTATGCCCGCGTGCCGAAAAAGCGCCCGCGTCTCTGCGCCCGCGCCATTCGCGAACGCGACGGCAACCGCTGCCAGTACACCGGCCGCTTGCTGCACCCGGACGAAGGCAGCCTCGACCACGTCGTGCCCCGCTCGCGCGGCGGCGCCGATACCTGGGAAAACCTTGTCTGGTCCGCGAAAGACGTGAACCAGCGCAAGGCCGACCGCCTCCCGCACGAGGCCGGCCTCAAGCTGCTCGCCACGCCGCGCGCGCCCAGGGAACTGCCCATGTCCGCGCTCATTCGCAACGCCCACGGCGTGAGTGAATGGGACCTGTTCTTGAAAACCTAAGGCCTGCTGCTTGCCGCGCCGTAGTGAAGCAAAGGCGGGTTCTTGAACGAATGAAGAAACAATACAAAACACTCCCTCTCCTCGCCCAACGAGGAGAGGGCAGGGGTGAGGAGCCAAATTGTGGCCCGCTCTCCCATTAATAAAATGAGATTTAAATATATGGACGACACATTGACCCTCTTTCGGCCCGTCGGGCCGGACGAGCTGGACCTGATTTATGCCAGCGGCAACCGCGCCTTCCCGCCGCGTTTGCCCGGGCAGCCGATTTTTTATCCCGTGCTGAACATGAACTACGCCGTGCAAATCGCGCGCGACTGGAACATGCGCGATTCCGGCGCCGGCTATGTCACCCGCTTTCATGTGCGCAAAGATTTCATTTTGAAATACCCCGTCCAAACCGTGGGCGATAACATCCACCAGGAATTGTGGATCCCGGCGGCAGAACTGCCGGAATTGAACAACAACATCGTCGGCGAAATTGAAGTCATCGCGGTGTTCAAATGAGTTCATGGCTGAGAGTTGAGAGTTGAGTGATGCAGCGTCCCCCCCCCCGGGGGGGGCGTTCTGTAGGGTTCTATAGGTTACATTAGGGTTCAGTAGGGTTCCGAAATTGGTGAAAGTATTTAGTGGCCGGGCATAAAAATGATTCTTAAAAAATGCCTTGGGAAGGTTGGGGAAGCTTTGGGAAGGTTTGGGACGCCGACCGAAGAAGGCGGTTTTGACAGAATGGACAGAATAAATAAAAAAGGATTCTTTATTTTAGCCTTCCAAAGGCTTCTAAAGGTTACTAAAGGCTTCCGAAGGCTGGGGATGGCGGAATCCAGAATGGGGAAGCCAGACGCCGGAAGGGAAGCGAGCGCGGACTGGGGTCTGCGGAGTCGGCGGTCATAGACCGCCGCTACAGCAAGTGGCATGAGCGACACACTCATCCGGGCATTTTACCATGAGCGTGGTTAAACTCATAGTTAGTGACTACCGCTATTTTAAATTTACGATTTACGATATGCGATTTACGCAACTAATTGACCTATCATGGCTTATGCCAGCAGGTTCAATCACAAATGAACCGATGAAATGGGTTTTTAATCGAAATTATTTTAATTTTCAGACCGTCATTTTTATATTCTTAAGTCGTTAAATATGAGCTCAACCACGAAGAAACTCTTAATTATTGGTTCTGGCAATTATAACAGAAATAAAGAAGGCATA
>Ga0335083_10001167_pt1 | contig 36862 bp, 32 predicted proteins | sample Lox_Sample_42_FD_206716 | JGI IMG/M metagenome (GOLD analysis project Ga0335083, IMG submission 206716) | Soil microbial communities from Loxahatchee National Wildlife Refuge, Florida, United States - Lox_Sample_4.2 | ecosystem: Environmental > Terrestrial > Soil > Wetlands | place: USA...
TGCAGGTGCAAGTGCCCTAGAAAATTAAAAAGCGGCCGCGAGTGCCCGCATTTTTAATTTTACATTTTGCATTTTTAATTGAAGCTCTCGCCTCATGGCTTTTGAGTCCTACCGTGACTTTGTCAACGCCCTCGACCGCGCCGGCGAATTAAAACGAATTTCCCAGCCCGTCGCCACCGAGCTGGAAATCACCGCCTACGCTGACCGCGAAATGAAATTGCCCGGCGGCGGCAAAGGGCTGCTCTTCGAGCAACCCACCGTGAACGGCACCGTCTCGCCCTTTCCGCTGGCCACCAATACGATGGGTTCCTGGAAACGCATGGCCATGAGCCTGGGCGCGGAATCTGTGGATGAAGTGGCCGCCGAACTCGGCTCGCTCATGAAAGCCAAGCCGCCAACCGGTTTTCGCGAAGCCCTCAAACTGCTGGGCACCGCGCTGGACTTGCGCCACGCCAAACCCAAAATCGTCACCGACGGTCCGTGCAAAGAAGTCGTTCATAAATTCGAGGCCCCGCCCAGCCGCAAGGAACCCTGGCCGAAGGGACCGTCGCCTGAATCCCTGGCCGGCCGCCGCGCGGCCCTTGCCACGCTGAAGAATCTCCCCATCCAACAATGCTGGCCGTTGGACGGCGGGCGTTTCATCACCCTGCCATGCGTCGTCACCAAAGACCCGGACACCGGCGAACGCAACGTCGGCATGTATCGCATCCAGATTTACGATGAGTGTACCACGGGGATGCACTGGCAATTGCAGAAGGTCGGCGCGCGCCATGGTCGCCGTTATTACCAGACGGGCACACGCATGCCTGTGAGCATCTTTATCGGCGGCGACCCGGTTTTTGCCTTTTGCGCTACCGCGCCTTTGCCTGATGGCTTGGACGAATTTTTACTGGCCGGTTATTTGCGCAAAAAATCCATTCCGCTCATCAAATGCGAGACGAACGACCTCGAAGTCCCCGCCAATGCCGATTTTGTCATTGAAGGTTATGTGGATCCCACCGAGCCTTTGCGCGAAGAAGGGCCGTTTGGCGATCACACGGGCTATTATACCCTGCCCGAGCCGTATCCGGTTTTTCACGTCACGGCCATCACGCATCGCAAAGACGCAGTTTATCCGGCCACGATTGTCGGCATTCCGCCGATGGAGGATTTTTACATCGGCAGCGCGAGCGTGAAACTGTTCCTGCCGATCTTCAAAATGAATTTTCCGGAGATCGTGGACATCTCGCTGCCGGCGGAAGGCGTGTTCCACAACCTCGTTTTTGTCAGCATCAAAAAAACCTATCCCATGCAGGCTTACAAAATCATGCACGGCCTCTGGGGCATGGGACAGATGATGTTCACCAAATATATCGTCATCGTGGATGACGACGTGGACGTGCACAACACGAGCGACGTCCTCTTCCGCCTCTGCGCGAACACCGATCCGCCGCGGCCCGGCGGACGTGCTGGATCATGCGACGAGTGAAATCGCCATCGGCACCAAGTTGGGCATAGATGCGACGAAGAAATTGCCGGGCGAAGGCTTCAAGCGTCCCTGGCCACCGTTGATTAAAATGGACCCGGCCGTGAAAGCAAAGATGGACGCGCTGTTTAATAAGTAGGAGACGACGTGAGGAGTCTCTGACCTGTTCTTCGAAACTTGCCTCGTTACCCGGCCCCTGCGTCCAATTACGCCAAATGCCCGTAATGGACGCGCGTGTCGTATTCAAAAGCGACCGTGCCGTTCTTTTGGTGGGCGTCAAAAATCTCCTTAAGCGCCGCCAGCATTTCCTCGTGCTTTGGGTGGCCTGCTTCAGGTGCGTATGAGGAAGAGAGGACGCGGCCTTTGAGCCCCTCGAAATCGAAGTGCTGGACGTTGTAAAAACTTTTAAACCGCGGCGGCGTTCCAAAGAATTTCTCAATGACCTCCGGCTTGTCCGTCCGCCGATGACACGCCTCCTTGTAATCCGTCCCGAAGTCGTGCATCAGCTTTTCGTAATCCGCCAAAAACGGCGTCGATCCGGTGCGCCGGTCGTTCCAGACGATTACCGTCCAGCCGCCGGGTTTGAGGATGCGCACAAATTCCGGGCGGCATTGCTTATGGTCAAACCAGTGGAACGCCTGTCCCGCGGTCACAAAATCCATGCTTAGCGCGGGCAGAGTCGTGGCCTCCGCCGTGCCGTCAATGCTCGTGAAATTAAAAAAGTCCATGCGCTCGCCGGCTTCACGCATTTCCTTATTTGGCTCGATGCCAAAGACCTCACAGCCCGTTTGTAAAAAAAGTTCCGAAAGCTTTCCCGTGCCGGAGCCGATGTCCGCAATCACAGAATCTTTCGTCAATCCACATTCCTGACGCAGCAAATCGATGACTTCCAGCGGATAACCCGGGCGGTAGCGGACATAATTATCCACCCGGCTGGAAAAACGGGTGGTGGGATTAAGCTCGTTTGGCATCTTATCCCTGCCCCAACTTCTTCGACTTCTCCGTCGCCGCACGCACGGCACTCATCACAGTCGCGCGCAATTGGCCTTTTTCGAGTTCATGCAGGCCTTCAATGGTCGTGCCGCCGGGGCTCGCCACCTGGTCTTTGAGCGCCCCTGGATGATGGCCCGTTTCCAGGACCATCCGCGCCGCCCCCAAAACCGTTTGCGCCGCCAGCCGCGTAGCAATGTCACGCGGCAAACCGGAAGCCACACCGCCGTCGCTTAACGCCTCGATAAATTGATACACATACGCCGGGCCACTGCCGCTCAGGCCGGTCACGGCGTCGAGCAGACCTTCTTTAACGTGAAGCGCCACGCCTACGGCCGATAAAAGTTTCTTCGCCAGCTCACCGTCCGCCGCCGTCGCATTTTTTCCCGTGGCAAAGGCGGACGCGGACGCGCCAATCAATGCAGGCGTATTGGGCATGACGCGGACGACCCGTGCGCCCGTCGGCAATGCCTTTTCCAATTTGGCAATCGTCACCCCGGCGGCAATGGATACGACCAGATAACTCTTTTTGGCCTTGAGGACATTTTGGATCTCCTCAAGCAAGCCGGCTATCTGGTCCGGTTTCGTTGCCAGGATGAGCACGTCCGCAAATTTCGCGACCTCGGCATTGGAAACTGTGACTTTGGCATCGGTTTCTTCCGCAAAATGCGAGCGCGCGGCGTCCACGGGGTCGCTCGCCATGATTTCCCGGGGCGTTGCCAGTTCCGCGCGAACAAAGCCGCGTGCGAGGGCGGTAGCCATTTTGCCCGCGCCCAAAAAGCCGATTTTCAATATTGCCATGCGGGCTTTGTAACAGGACACGCCGCCCGGCGGAAGCGAAATTGCGACCGTATTCCCGCTTGAATTAATACAGACTTAAATTAACTTTAAGGCGCGTGAAAGGCCGTTCATGATTTCCAACCGCCGAACGTGGGAGACGTTTGAAGAAATGCGCCAGGCCGCCGAAGACGGCGATGCCCAGGCGCAGTGCTATCTTGGCGTCTGTTTCCAGAACGGCCAGGGCGTGGCGCAGGATTATGGCGAAGCAGTAAAATGGTTCCGGCGGGCGGCCGAACAGAACGATGCCGTCGCGCAATGTTACCTGGGAGTCGCCTTCTTAAACGGCGCGGGGGTGCCTCAGGAGTTTGGCGAAGCGGCCAAATGGCTGCGCGAATCAGCCGAACTGGGAGATCCCGCGGCGCAATTTAACCTGGGCGTGCTTTACGAAACAGGCCAGGGCGTCCCGCAAAATTATGCCGAGGCAGTGAAATGGTATCGTGAATCTGCCAGCCGCGGTTATCCGGTAGCCCAATTCAATCTTGGAGTCTTTTATGAGCAAGGCCACGTGGTGCCGCAAAACTATACTGAGGCAGTGAAATGGTATTTGGCTGCGGCGGAGCAGGAATGCGCACCCGCACAATGCAACCTCGGCTTGTGTTACCAAACTGGCCGGGGCGTGCCGCAAGATGCTACCAAGGCGGTCAAATGGTTTATCCGCGCTGCCCGACAGGGAGATAAAACCGCCCAGCATAACCTTGGTTTACATTACGCTGCGAACGAAGAAGCCCGCGAAGCCCTGGAGGCACAAGAGCAAAACGCCGAAGGCCAATAAAAGCGCCTCTTCAGGCTTTCCCCGTATTACCAGCTAATTCCGCCAGTTTTGCTTTCGCCCGGCCGCTTTTGATTGTTTCTACCGCCAGGGTCCAGCCTTCCGAAAGCGATTTTGTCTTTCCGGCCACGAACAACGCCGCTGAGGCATTGAGCAGGACCGCATCACATTTAGGACCTTGTTCTGCGCCGGACAAAATATCCCGAATGATTTTCGCATTCGCTATTTTATCGCTGCCAAGCAAATCAGCCAGCGTCGCCGGCTGCACAGGAAATTCGCTGACGGACAATGTTGAAACCGTGAAGCCGCGCTCCTGGTAAAATTCCGCAATCGTATTTTCGCCGAGCGTGGAAAGTTCATCGAGAAAACCGACGCCGGAAACTTTCCCGCACACCACCATGGCGCGGCGCACGCCGAGCGATTGGAGGACGCGTGCCAGCGGCTCGCATAACTCGGGTCTAGGCACACCCATGAGCATAGCCGATGGCCGCACCGGATTGAGCAACGGGCCTAGCAGATTGAAAATGGTCCGCACACCGCGCTCCGCGCAAAGCTTTCGCGCGGGCCCGATGTTCTTGAAGGCCGGGTGATAATCCGGCGCAAAGAAAAACGCGAAATTTTGTTCCTTCAACGAGCGAGCTGCTTCCGTCGGCGTCAAATTGATGTTGATGCCTAATGCCTGGAGCACATCCGCGCTGCCGGCCTGGCTCGTGACAGCCCGGTTGCCATGCTTGGCTACCGTGACGCCCGCGGCCGCGCAAATCAGCGCCGTCGCCGTAGAAATGTTAAAAGTGCCCAGCCGGTCGCCGCCCGTGCCTACCACATCGAGGATTTCGCGCGCCCGGACCTCGGCATCCAGCGGCGGCTCAATCGCCTTGTCGCGGAGCGCTCGGGCAAAAGCGGCGATTTCTTCAGGCGATTCGCCTTTTTTCCCCAGCGCCGCTAGAAAATCAGCCTTCAACGGCGTCGGCGCCTTTTCGTCCGAAAGCTCTTCCACGGCACTGCGCGCATCGTTTTCCGTCAGTGCGTTGCCGGCATTCAGTTGTTCGATCCATTTTTGAAGCACGGACAAAATTTACAATTGAAAGGCCGAAGCTGAAATGCCAAAGTTAAGGCTGCTCAATTGCGCCTAACGCTTCGGGAACAAATTCGTAACTTGGCGGATTCGCAGATGGTCTTATGATTGAGCACTGATTTTAACTTTTTATGGCGGACAAACGAAATGGTTCGGGTTTGTGGATTGTTTTTGTAGCCGTTGCCCTCGTTGTGGTTATCGGCGGCGGCTTCTTATTTTTTAAACGAAGCCATGACGACGCGCCCACCTACCAAACGGTCCCTATTGCGCGCGGCGATTTGACCCAGACGGTCACCGCCACGGGGACGCTGAACCCGGTCACGAACGTGCTCGTCGGTTGCCAGGTCTCCGGCACCATCAGCAAAATTTACGTGGACTACAATTCGATCGTCACGAACGGCCAATTGATCGCTGAACTGGATCCTTCCCAGTATAGAGCGCAACTGCAACAGGCAGAGGCCAACCTCGCCAATGCCAAGGCAAATTTGGAATTGCAACAGGCCCAGGCAGACCGTGAAAGCCAGTTGTTCACCAATAAATTGGTTTCCGGTTCAGACTACGACACCGCCATAGCCACGCTTCACGAGGCCGAGGCATCCGTGCAATTGGACCAGGCCGCCGTGAACATCGCCACGGTCAACCTCGGGTATTGCAAAATTTATTCGCCGGTAGACGGCATTGTCATCGTGAACAACATCGAAGTGGGTCAAACGGTGGCCGCCAGCTTTAACACGCCGGAACTCTTCCAAATCGCTAACAATCTCAAGCAGATGCAGATTGATTCGAGTGTGGCCGAGGCAGACGTGGGCGGCGTGGTGGACGAGCAGGATGTGGATTTTACCGTCGACGCCTATCCCTATCGCACCTTTCACGGCAGCGTGACCCAGGTGCGCAATTCGCCAACAACGGTCAACAACGTCGTGACCTACGATTGCGTCATCAGCGTGACCAATGCCGATTACAAATTGAAGCCGGGTATGACGGCCAATGTGTCCATTATTGTCGCCCAGCGTAAAGATACCGTGCTTATACCCAACGGCGCGCTGCGTTTTCGCCCGCCGGAAGGCGCGATCATTATCACCAACACGCCGGTGGTGGCCGAAACGACGACCAATTCCGCCAATTCTGCATCTGCTGGCAAAAAAAGCAGCGCGCAGGCCGGCCATCATCAGCACGGCAGTGGTAATGGCGGGCCGCCCACAATGCATACGGTTTATCTTCTCACCGGCCAGGATAAAGATGCTCGGCTGGAAGCCGTCCACATTAAGACCGGTATTACCGACGGTATCTTTACGGAAGTGGTGAACGGCCTGAACGAAGGCGATAAAATCGTCACAGGTTCAAGCTCCACGACGGCTTCGGCCGCGCCCGGCGGCTCGCCGTTCGGTGGCGGTGGTTTCCCCAGGATGCGGTAAACGTTTGCGATTTTGTGGCTTCCAACGCTGTCATCAAACTTGCCGAGCTGCATAAGGTGTATCACACCGGTGAAGTGGATGTTCACGCCGTGCAGGGCGTGTCCCTGGAAATCCTGCCCGGAGAATTTGTCGCCATCATGGGTTCCAGCGGTTCCGGCAAATCCACGCTGATGAACATGATCGGCTGCCTCGACCGGCCTTCCCAGGGGCGTTATTTGCTGGATGGCACAGACATCTCGACGCTCGACCGCAACGCGCTTGCGGACATTCGTAATCAAAAAATCGGCTTCGTTTTCCAGGGCTTCAATTTGCTTTCGCGCACCTCCGCCGTGGAAAATGTTGCCATGCCCACGCTTTACAACCATAAGCGTATCCACTCCAGCGAGCAATATGAACGCGCCAATCGCTGTCTGGAAATTGTCGGGCTGGCCAAGCGCGCGGACCATCATCCCAACCAGCTCTCCGGCGGCCAGCAACAGCGCGTGGCCATTGCGCGCGCGCTGGTCAATCAACCTTCGCTGTTATTGGCCGATGAACCCACCGGCAACCTGGATACCCAGACCAGCATCGAAATCATGGGGGTGTTTCAAAAACTGAATGACGAAGGCATCACCATCGTCATGGTTACCCACGAATTAGATATTGCCCGTTACACGAAGCGGATGGTCATTTTGCGTGACGGAAAAATTGTCACCGATGAAGCCGTTAAAGACCGCTTAATTGCTACCAATGAGTTGCAACAATTGCGGCAGGCGCAACAAGCGGTAAAGCTCGCCTAATGAGAATTTTTGCTACCATCAAGATCGCTTTGCGCGCCTTGCGCCGCAATAAAATGCGCTCGCTGCTGACGATGCTGGGCATCATTATCGGCGTATTGTCGGTCATCCTCGCCGTAAGCCTGACCGGCGGCGCTACGAAACAAGTGGAAGACCAGGTTTCCAGTCTCGGTGAAAGCGTCATTACTGTTTTTTCCGGCAATTTTACCCAGGGCGGAATGCGGGGTGGTTGGGGCAGCGCTCCCACCCTGACGATTGACGATGCCAAAGCCATCCAGGCGGAAATTCCCAATGTGGTCGGTATCAGCCCGGAAGTGCGGGATCGCGAACAGGTGCTGGCCAACGGCTTGAACTGGAACACGCAGGTGATGGGAGAATCTCCTGATTACCCGCAAATCCGGAATTGGCCCATGGCCACTGGCTCGGTCTTCAGCGACCAGGATGTTCGCAGCCTGGCCAAAGTGGCCATCATCGGCAAAACCGTCGTGGACGAATTATTTCCCAACGAAAATCCCCTCGGCGAAACTATCCGCATTCGCAACCTTCCTTTTAAAGTTGTCGGCGTGCTCGCCCCCAAGGGATTCAATCTCTTTGGCCAGGACCAGGACGACATCGTCGTTGTTCCCTACACCAGCCATATGCATCGCATCACGGCGCGGACGTTTGCCAATGACATCCTTGTGGAGGCGGCCAACGACAAGGTGATTGATAAGGTCCAGAATGACATCACCGATTTGCTGCTGGCCCGCCATAAAAGCAAAGAGCAGGATTTCACCGTGCGTAACCAGGTGGAACTGATGCAGGCGGTCACGGCGACGTCCCGGGCGATGGGCTTTTTGCTTGCCGGGGTGGCCGCGGTTTCACTCGTTGTCGGCGGCATCGGCATCATGAATATCATGCTGGTGAGCGTGACCGAACGGACCCGCGAAATCGGCATCCGCATGGCCGTCGGTGCGCGTGCCGGGGATATCCTGGTTCAATTTCTGATTGAAGCCGTCACGCTAAGCATCATCGGCGGTTCTATTGGGATTGCCTTGGGCCTGACGCTCGCTTTGCTCGTGGGACATCTCAGGAACATGCCCACAGTCATTCCGGTGCTCTGGATAGCCGTTGCCTTTATTTCCAGCGGTTTCATTGGCATTGTCTCCGGCTTTTATCCTGCATGGAAAGCGTCCAAGCTCGACCCCATTGACGCCTTGCGCTATGAATAGGTCCGTAACACCGGATTTCCGGCGCTTCCCTTTTCCCATCGTTCTCACATGAACACGGAAATTCTGCCGGCCCATACACCGGAGCTTTTTGAAAGAGCCGTGCTTCGCGCGGCGGAATTGCTGCGCGCCGGGCAGGTTGTCGCCCTGCCCACGGAGACCGTCTACGGCCTCGCGGCCAATGCCCTGGATGAAAAGGCTGTCGCAAAAATTTTCGAAATTAAAGGACGGCCTCATATCAATCCCGTTATCGTCCATGTCGCCAGCCTGGAAATGGCAAAGCGTTGCGTAACAGCATTTCCGCCGCTGGCAGAATCAATGGCCCGGGCCTTTTGGCCGGGACCGCTCACCCTCGTTTTGCCGCGGTCACAGGCTATCCCCAAAATCGTCACCGCCGGTGGCGGGACTGTCGGCATCCGGTGGCCGTCGCATCCGCTTATCCAGGCCGTCATTCGTAAATGTGGTTTTCCGCTGGCCGCACCGAGCGCCAATCTTTCCAACCAAATCTCGCCCACGAACGCCCAGCACGTCCTCAAACAGCTTAAAGGCAAAATCCCGGCCATCGTGGATGGGGGCCAATCCGGTGTCGGCATCGAATCAGCCGTCCTGGATTTAACGGTTTCGCCTCCGCAAATTTTGCGCCCGGGAATGATCCATGCCGAATCTATGGTGGCGGCGGGATTGACAGCCGTCACTGGTTCATCCAGTGGGGTCGGCACGTTGAAGAGTCCCGGTCAGTTGGAAAAGCATTATGCGCCGAAAGCGAAATTACTGATTTTAAACTGGCGTGATGATGCGGAACTGAAGCTCAAGTTGGAAAATTCAAAATCCGGGATTTCCCATTGCCACGTCATTGCGCACACAGCCATTCCTTCGGCGGAGCATTTTGCCCGCGTTTGTGTCATCCCCCATGACGCCGAAGCATTCGCCCGCGCGATTTACGCGGAACTGCATCATTGCGACGAAGCCGGCGCGCAAACAATTGTCGTTGAAGCTCCGCCGGCTGCGCCTGAATGGTCCGGCATCGCCGATCGCCTGCGCCGCGCGGCGGCATGAAAGTTATGGGCTCGTGCTGGTCGTAATTTTCCAGCGGTCTGCATCCGTCAAAAATATTCCTGAAGAAACAGTGGCTGAACCGGACGGGGCATGCCGCAATGGAAAGCCCTTGGGAATGTCGTTTCGCGAGAGTGCTGCGAGGACAAAACTTCCCCAACTGTTTGCCCCGCTGCGGAAACAACCCGTTACCAGGGGCGTGTCCATTGTTTTCATCGTCAGGTACAGCGCGCTCACCGGCTTGATATAATCATTAATCGCAAAAAAATCATCCTGGTCATCATCCGTTAGCCAGGTGCATTGGCGGTTGCCGTACCAGGCCACCGCCCATGGCACATCGCTCATCATCAATTCGTTGTCATGCATCCAGCCGGCAGTCCTCTGGATGTCTGGCGGGAAATAGGGCGGGTACGAAATCGGCGTGGATTTAAACCAGATTGCCAAAAACAGCGGGAAACAGCATAGCGCGAGAAAAAGGCCGAGGACGACATAGCGCAGTTCGCGGATGGGCAGGTCCATCTGGTCGAGCAAAATGAAAAAGAACGCCGCGCCATAAATGAAAGCAAGCGGTGCTATGAGGATCACCAGGTTTTCTGTGTTGATTTCCGGTGTTTCATCCGAAATCCATGTGCGCCCCAGCGCCTGCACCACAATGAACGTGGCCAGGCACATCAATATAAAATAACGCATGCGCCGGGCCGAGGGACGGTTGAAGCTCAATAGCAAGCCGGCGAAAAATAAGACGCTGGCCCAGCTGCCGCCCAATTTGAACAGTTCGCTGTTCAAAATAGTGCCAAAGTTCGTCAGGAATTTGTGCCAGTAAAATTCCGGATAAAGTACTTCTGTCAGATCCGGATGCACGGAACGTTCCAGTGACCCACTAGGAGATATGGGCGTTTCCGCCATGATGGAAAAGCCGGCGGTGCCGAATGGCGTGCCGCTTACCGCGATATTACGTCCTACCCAGGGAGTAAGCACAATCGCAAACGCTACCAGGGCCGCGAGCACATTCACAAATTTGCGGGGGCCGCTAAAGAGGATTAGAAATACGATCACGGAGATAATCGCCCAGCCAAACGCATACCGCGTCAAAGCGCCCACGCCTGTCAGGATGCCGGCCAGCGCCGACCAGCATAAAATCCAATTGCCATCCGGCTGTGGCTCCTGCGCCAGTTCTTCGACCTTTAAAATGCACCAGGCCAGGCCCAGAAAAATTAACAGGAGCAGCATGGTAGACAAGCCTGAGGCGCTGAAACGCCAGAGCACGTTGCAGCCGAGCACCAGCATCGCCGAGAGCCACGCCACCGGCGCGTCAAAAAGTTTTTTGGCGAGGAAATACACTCCCACGGTCAGGGCCATCAACAGCAATTCGTTGAACACCGAGATAAAGAAATCTGCCTGGTAACGGTAGAAGTTTCCGTTGTACGCCCAAAATCCGCTCTTGAGACCTGTGTCATAATGAAATGGCAAAATTTTCATCAGTCCCGCCAGCACCATCGGATAGACCGGGGGATTGGCCAGGTCCGGATGCGCCGTTTTTACCTGGGCGGGGTCTGCGTTTGCGTCGGGCGCACTACCCGCCGGTGACTTCCCCTGGTTCTTTTCTTGGAGAAGGTACATGCTCAAAGGCCGGACAAACAACGTTGTGTAACCCTTGCCGCCAGCAATGTTTCGCGCCAGTTGCGCGGAATCCATCGCTTCGGGCGTCGAAAAATTGGTCCAGGTGCGGAGGTTGTACAAAATCACCACGCCCAGCAGCGCCAGGCACGGCAAAAGAAATTTAAATACCCGTTTGCCCGCCCCGACTTCGACGAAATGAATAAAATCCTGCAAGTTCATGGTTAAAATCCTTCTAAGTGATATACGTGCAACTTCCGATGGAACGTTCGCCGGCTCATGCCGATCTTTTCCGCCGCCAGCGTTCGATTCCCATTCGTTTCTTTCAACGCCCGTGCGATGAGCTGTTTCTCGGCTTCTTTCACCGTCAAATCGTTCCGCGCCAGCACCCGCCCCGTGTCACCGGCTGCCGTGTCCCCCGCCCGCACCGACGGTGGCAAATCTCTTGCGGTAATTTTCTCGCCCCGGCACAGCACCACCGCGTGCTCAATGGCCGTCCGCAACTCCCGGACGTTGCCCGGCCATGGGTATTTCATCAGCAATTCGAGCGCATCCGACGTGAATTCGTTCACTGGCTTTTTGTTTTCCTGCGCAAATTCCCGTAAAAACCGCTGTGCCAGCAGCGGAACGTCACCCGCGCGCTCCCGCAACGGCGGTAAAACTATCTCTACCACGCGCAACCGGAAGAATAAATCTTCGCGGAACGTCCCCGCTTTGACAAGTTCTTCAAGGTTTTTATTCGTCGCCGCCACCAGGCGCACGTCCGCCGTCTGCGTTTTATTGGAGCCCACCCGTTCAAAAGTCCTTTCCCCCAGGAATCTCAAGAGTTTCACCTGGAGGGCGGCGTCGATCTCCCCAATTTCATCCAAAAACAAGGTCCCGCCCTGCGCCTGCTCGAAACGCCCGATCCGCCGCTCATGCGCCCCGGTGAATGCGCCGCGTTCGTGGCCGAACAGTTCGCTCTCCAGGAGCGCTGGCGACAATGCCGCGCAGTGGACCGCCACAAACGGCTGTTTTGCCCGCGGGCTCAACTGGTGGATCGCCTTGGCAAAAATCTCCTTGCCCGTGCCGCTCTCGCCCATGAGCAACACCGTCGCGCGCGTCGGTGCCACCTGTTGCACCACTTCAAAAATTTCCTTCATGGCCGGCGATTTGCCGACGATGTTTTCCATCCCGAATTGGGTGTCCAGTTGTTGCCGCAGCGAAACGTTTTCCGTCTCGAGATTCTGGTGCCGCAACGCCCGCGCAATGCGCATCTCAAGTTCGTCGATTTGCAGGCGTCCTTTGGCAATGTAATCATCCGCTCCGCGTTTCATCGCATCCACCGCCAGTTCTTCCGAACCGTAAGCAGTCATCAAAATGCAGATCGGCGGCTTGGCCAGGGATTTGGCCCGCGCAATCAATTTCAAGCCGTCCTCGCCCGGCAGCCGGAAGTCCGTTAGCATGACGTCGAAATTTTCCGACTCTAGCAATTCCATGGCGGTTTTGGCGTCATCGGCTACGTAAACATCATAGCGTTCTTCCAATGCCGCGCGCAGTCCGTCGCGCGTCGGCTTCTCATCATCTACAATTAATAATGTCGGCTTCTCAGTCATTGAGTCAGTGGGTGGTGGCTTCCTGGAGCAATTTGGGCCGGCGCTCATGCAGCGGCAGCCAGATGCGGAAAGTAGTCCCCTGTCCGACATTGCTTTCCACCTCGATTTTGCCGCTATGCGCGCGAACAATCCGTTGCACAATCATCAGCCCTAAACCGGTTCCTTTTTTCTTCGTGGTATAAAACGGTTCAAAAATCCGCGCGATTTGCTCCTGCGGAATGCCGCCGCCGGTGTCCGCCACGCTCACCCAGACGCCGTCGGAACGTTCGCCGGTTTGCAATGTCAGCGCGCCGTCGCGCGACATGGCCTGCATCGCGTTTTTAACCAGATTCACCAGCACCTGCTGCATCTGCGTCGCGTCAATCGGTGTTGCCGTTAAATGCCGGCCCGGTTTGAACTTCACGACCAGCCCGCGATTTTCGAGTTCGGGTTTTAGCAGCTTGAGGGTGTCCTCCACCACATCATTGAGTGAGGCCAGCTTTAATTGCAACGGCGCCGGGCGGATGGCCTGGAGAAATTGGGTGATGATATAATCCAGCCTTGTGATCTCGCCTTTGCACACTTCCAGGTATTGTTCCAATTTATCCGAAATTTCCTGAATAGGAGCGGCCACGCCGCCGACCGCGCCGCCGGCTGCGCTGCTTTTGGTTTGCCGCCCATCAGTCTTGAGCTTCTTTAATCCGCGCTCCATCAATTGCAAATGAATGTGCAGCGCGTTGAGCGGATTGCCGATCTCATGCGCCACACTCGCCGCCAGCAACGTCAGCGCCTGGATGCGTTCACTTTCGATGGCTTCAAAGGTTTTCTGCCGCGCCTCCGTGGCATCATGTAAAATCAGCGCCACCCCCGAACTGCCGCTGGCTATCCCGTCCAACGGCGCGGCATACAACCGTAAGAATCGCGAGCGCGGATAGTGAATTTCAAATTCATGGCGCGCCACGCGCTCACCACCTGCCGCGTCCATTTTTGAAATACGCTCCCAATCCAATTCCGGCAGAAACTCAGTGATGGGCCGTCCCTCCACATCCGAAGCCAAACCAATGAGCTGCGTGACCGCCTGGTTGAAATAGAGGATGCGCCCATTCTCATCCACCACCAGCACGCCGTCCTCAATGGTATTGAAAAGGGTCTCGAGGAAATTTCGCTCACGCGCCAGCCGTTGGACTACCGTTTGCAGGCCCTCGGTATCCAGCCGGCTGATGCGGCCAAGTACTTTGTCGAGAAAGCTGGATTTAGGTGCCGCCATTGAAAGTCGCTAAAAAGCGAAGTGCCAATATGACTCAATAAATAACTTTGTCAACCTTGTAATAAGAATGTTTGGCACAGAATAAATCCTGAAAATATCCTAGATGTAATATCTCTTATAAGTGGCTACACTGGCTACATCGTTGATAACCAAAGGCTAAGGTGGCTACACAACTGGCTACAAATTTTTCAAAGTGGCTACATCATTCAGGTTCAACGACTAAAGTGGATACGTTAACGTTAATGATGCGATCAAACTAAGGCTGGAACCGGAATTCATACTCGCTATATCAATAAAAAAGGACCGGCCTCCAAGGCCGGCCCTATGTCAACCAAACAACTATCACCTCAAACAAAGGACTAAACCGAGATACTCTTATCACCGCCACTTAACCATATAAGTAGGACGAAATTCCACATGACAATTGTGAAAAGTAGGCGGCCAAGATGTCAGGCGCGTAACAATCCTGTGACCGATCCTCAGGCCGGCACTTTCGTACCGACCTCGGGCATTTTGGGAGCCATCGCCGGCATTGCCGGAGGCATCGATGGAGCCACCGGTGCGGCTGCCGGGGCCGAAGTCGGAGCAGACATGGGCGCCGGTTTGGGCTTGGGAATTTCTTTCTTTTCCTCCGGCCGCATTTTCAACGAGCCAAAGTTTGGCGTGTCTTTCTGTTTATTGGCCATGTCAATCCGCTGCCGCATGGTTGATTTGTTAACCGAATACAGCAACGCGGTTTCGTCAGTAATCAATTCCCGTTCAAATGCCTTGAGCAACGACTGCTCGAAACTGTGCCAGCCGGACGTGACGCCCGCTTCGATGATGTCGGAAAGCCGGCGTGTTTCATTTTCACCCATCAAAATCGCTTCCCTTGTTCGCAGGCTGCTGCCCATCAATTCCGTCACGAGCACGCGTCCCCCGCCGATTTTGGGTGCCAGCCGCTGACTGACAATGTAGCGCAAACATCCCGCCAGGCGCTCGCGCACCTGCTGTTCTTCATCCTTGCTAAAAATGCCCAGGATACGGTTGATCGTTTGTCCGGCGCTAATCGTGTGCATGGTGCTATAAACCACGTGGCCGGTTTCACCGGCGGTCAATGCGATCTCCATGGTTTCACGGTCGCGAATTTCACCCACCATGATGACCTTGGGAGCCTGGCGTAATGCGGCGCGCATTCCATCCGGAAAGGTGTAAAAATCGCGCCCCAATTCCCGCTGGCTGAACGTGACCTGGTTGTGCGGGTGCAAAAATTCAATCGGATCTTCCAACGTCACGATATGGGCGGGCGTCGTTTGGTTGATTTCATTCAACATCGCCGCCAGCGTCGTCGTCTTGCCGCTGCCCGTTCCCCCGGTCACAAAAACCAGGCCGTTCTTTTCTTTGATGATTTCCTTGAACACCGGCGCCAGTTTTAGCGACTCCATCGTCGGAATTTGTGAAGCCAGCCGCCGCAAGACCATCGCGTGATTTCCATTTTGCCGGTAAATGTTCACGCGAAAACGGTGGTTCGCTGGCAGCGCGTAACTGCAATCGCAAGAACCTCTCTTGGCCAAATCCTCCGTGAGCTTGGGATTGCCATTCATAATCGCCCTGGCCAGCCCCTCGATGCGGGCGTTATTCAATACCGGTTCCGGAGTGTATGATTCCAGGTGTCCGTGAACTTCCACCTGGGGCTGCCGCCCCGCCACGAATAATAAATCTGAAATACCTTCGGCGCTCTCAATCATCGAACCAAGCAACCGATCCAACTCATCTTTTAAAATTTCCATAATCCCTTTCTTTGTTATTCCTGAATTTTCTGCTGACGTTGCCACGCCTGAAGCTTTGCTTATGCCACTTTAAATTTCTCCGCCGATGCCGCCTCATCCCTTCTTTTCAGGTGGGGGTTTACCCCAATTTCGCAAAAATCGGCCTTTATTTGGTAGAATTTGGTCCGGCTTTTTTGGCTCCTGACCTGCTTCTTAACCCACCTTGTGCAGATGAAAACCATTTATAACAGGTCATCCGTCCAACATTGGGACGTTTTGTGCCCAACAATTGGAAATCGTTTCACCGCAATAAGTTATCTGACGGCGGGAGGTGCCCGATGAATTTTACCACTGTCCTTGGCTTTTCCGCCGGCCTCCTGCAATTCGTAGTGGCCGGATATGCGCTATTATTAAACCGCCGCTATGGCACCCGCCGCGTGGGCTGGTCGCTGTTTTGGGCTTTCCTGCTCCTGGCGTTGCTGCATTTGACCCAATTAGCCATGGCCCACAGCTCCCGTGAAATGTATAACATCCAGGTTGATGCCATGAACACGCTGGTTTCCCTGTTGTTGCTCATCGGCATGGTTCACCTGGAGGCCACGCTCAAAGATCGTCGCCGATCTGAACTCGAGGAGCAACGCATCCGCGGCGAATTGGAATCTGAAGTTAAAAAGAAAACGTCCTATCTCTTGCGCGCCATCGAAGGCCTGCAAACGGAAATGGACCAGCGCAAAAAGGCCGAACTACAGGCCCAATCGGCGCGCATGGAACTGGAAATCGTTTCCCGCCACAACGAGATGACGCAAGTCGCGGCGGCCGTGCTCCAAACCATCGAAGAAATATCCAAGAACGTCCGCGTGGCCGAATACCTGGCATCCGACCAGGCCGATATCTTGAGGGAATTGGACTCCATCAAAAACCATCTGGAAAGAATCAAGGTGATTGAACACTACACGGCTGACCGCCTGGGCGAAGTGGAATCCATGAGGACGGCCGCCGTGGGATAGCAAAACGATCCACCGCTTATGATCTTATCCTGGATAATACTTGGCCTGGCCGCCGCAGTCGTTGCCGCGTTCGTTTTTGCCTTGCGCCGGGACTCGATCGTGAGCCGGCCGGGAATTCTACCCCCGGATGAGCAAGCCACGGTAGCCGACGTCGAAAGCTTGGTTAAAGCAGGCCGGAAAATTGATGCCATCCGCCAATACCGCGAGATTCATCATTGCAGTTTGGTGGAGGCAAAAGATGCGATCGAAAACTACTCCCATTAAGGTTAAACGTATGCCACTCTTAAATTGCGGAAACAGCTCCAAACTGGCCTTCTACTTCATTCTAAGTATGATCGTAAAAACGTTTCTGCCCTTTTCCAAACTGAAACGTGAGGGCCAACCGCTGTTTGATAAATTTAAGGCCCCGCCGGCTTTGACGAAATCTCACTTTCCCCAATAAAAAGAACCTTATCTTTTCAGCCTTAGGCTGGGGATTTCCTGCTTTTGCAGGCTTCCCGGCCCAAACGCTGCCTTGACAGTAAGCGATTCACTGATAGTCTTTCCCGCTCGGTTAACCGATTTTTTGGCGCTATTGCGCCGCTATTGAATTTATGAAACGCCAGTATCAACCGTCAAAAATCCGGCGCAAGCGCCAGCACGGATTTCTTAATCGCAATTCCAGCAAGAGCGGCCGCGCCATTTTGCGCAATCGCCGCCGGGTGGGCCGCAAACGCCTGACGCCTGTTTGATTCGCGCCCATGAGCGCCCAAACGCCGAAACCGCTGCGGCTTTCCCGCGCTTCGCGGGTGACGCAAAATCGGGACTTCGTACGCATTCGCCAGCAGGGCGAACGCCTCGCGCAGGGCTGCCTCGTCGCCAATTGGAATAAACTGCCCGATGGCGCTGCGCCTAAACTCGGTGTTGTCACCAGCCGCAAAATCGGCGGCGCCGTGCAACGCACCCGCGCCCGCCGCCTGCTCCGGGAAAGCTTCCGCCTGCACCAACACGAATTTAGCCAGCCGGTTGAAATCATCCTGGTAGCGCGCAATTCCATTGCCGGGAAGAAATTCGCCGATGTGGAACGGGATTATTTGGCCACCCTCCGCCGCGCGGGACTTCTAAAATGACTTCCGGCCTTACGACAAACCAGCCCGTAAACACCGGAGGTCAACGTCGCCGTCCGTCAATGTTTGCCTTAGTCGTCCGGCGGATTCTGTGTTTTTTTATTCAACTATACCGCCTCACACTTTCCCCGATGCTGGCCGTTCTGTTTGGTCCGGATAACGGCTGCCGTTTTACTCCTACCTGCTCGCAATACGCGATCGAAGCCATCCAGGAACATGGCGTGCTGGACGGAAGCATGCTGGCGGCCAAACGGATTTGCCGCTGTCATCCGTTCGGCGGATGCGGCCATGACCCTGTCCCGGCTGCTCTGCCCGGCGTAGAGAGGCCTACCTGCTAATTTCCAATGGATAAAACCGGAATTACAGTAATCGTGCTCTGTCTCGTCCTGTTGGGCGTCTGGTTCTATGAATCAGAAAAATACGAGAACTACGTCGCGCAACAGAAAGCCGCGGCGCAGGCCAGCGCTGCCGCCGCGCAACCGTCGCCTTCGACCACCCCGCCTGCTTTCACCGCCGCCACCACCAATGCTTATTCGTTTTTGACAAACGCGCCGGAGCAAACCCTTACGCTCACGGGTCCCGATACCAATTCTCCCGTGCGCTACATTTTCACTTCGCGCGGCGGCGGTATCAAATCCGTCGAGCTGCTGCATTATCCCGAAACCATTTCTCCGCGCTGGAAACCGGCTAACACTGATGAAGTAGTCGCTCTCAACGCGGGTGCGCCCGTGCCGATCATGTCCATTTTGGGCGACCCCGGCCTCGTGGGCGACGGCGATTTTACGTTGCGGCGGATGGGCGATGGCGTTGAGGCCGAGAAGCCCCTGCCTAACGGCCTGGTCATTACCAAGGATTTCCGTCTCAGTTCAAATTACCTCGTCAGCGTTGATGTCACCGTGAAAAACGAGTCGGGCCAGCCCGTCCCGCTCCTGGCACAGGATTGGGTCGTCGGCACCGCGACGCCCATGGATGGCGACGACGCGAACTTCCCGACATACGGCGGCACCATGTGGTGCGATGGAGCTACGTATTACCCATATCCCCCGACGTATTTCGTGACCAATACCACCATCCTGGGAATCATTCCCAGGACACCAAAAACGGAACTGACCGCCGGTTGCAGCAATGTCGTCTGGGCGGCGTCTTACAATCAATTTTTTGTGCTGCTGGGAATGCCCGGGACCAACCAGGTGGTGAAGGAAATGATGGCCGTGCCTGTCAGCCTGGCCATCACGAACAACGTCAGCTCCACTCCATGGATTGGCGTGCAGACCGCCCTGGTTTTCCCGCCCCAGATGATCGGTGCCGGCCAGGCTGTTGAACACCAGCTTCTGCTTTATGCCGGGCCGAAAAAATTCCAAACCCTGGCGAAAATCGGTGACGACCTCCAAAATCATGCCGACCTGGCCATGAACTTTGGCAAAGGCTACACCGGGTTCTGGGGTATTGGCTCGTTCTTCGCCAAGATCCTGCTCCTCCTGATGAATTGGCTGCACAGTTTGTTGCCGGCGATTAGTTACGGCTGGATCATCGTTTTGCTCACGGTTTTGTTGCGCGCGGTTTTCTGGCCCATCACCCGGGCCAGCATGCGTTCCGCCAAAAAAATGCAGGCGCTGTCACCTGAATTAAAAACGCTCAAGGATAAATATAAAGATGATCCGACCAAATACATGCAGAAGCAATCGGAGCTGTTTCGCCAGAACGGTGTCAGCCCCTTGAGCGGATGTTTGCCGGCGCTCATCCAAATGCCTGTGTTCCTGGGCTTCTTCACCATGATTCGCAGCGCCATCGAATTGCGCGGCGCGCATTTCCTGTGGGTGGCCGATTTGAGCAAGCCCGACACGCTCTTTGTGATTCCCGGAATCACCCACATTCCATTTAGCACCCCGTACGGATTCCCGATCAACGTGCTTCCCCTGATCATGGTGGGCGTCATGGTCTGGCAGGCCCATTTGCAACCCGTCTCGCCTGGGGTGGACCCGGCCCAGCAAAAAATGATGCGCTACATGCCGCTGTTTTTCCTGTTGTTTCTCTATTCCTATTCTGCCGGCATGGCGCTTTACATGACCATCAGCACGCTGTTGGGCATCCTGCAAATACGATTAATCAAGAACCTGCCCGTGGCCCCGGTCTCGCCACTGGCCCCGGCTCTTTCGCCATTGACGCCGGCGCCAAAAAGGAAAAAATAAGGCACATCATTCCATCGCTGTTTTAATTTATGCCCGCGCAACCTAAAGAAACCCTCGAAAAAATCCTGAACCTGCTCGGTTTCCCGTCCACCGTGGAAGAGCACAAAATGGACGACGGCATTTTGCTCGACGTTAAAACCGATGATGCCGGCCGTTTAATCGGCCGCCAGGGCCAGACGCTTACGGATTTGCAATACATCACCAACCGGCTTCTTTTCCAACAGGATGCCGGGGCTCCCAAAGCCATGGTGGACGTGGGCGGTTACCGCGCGCAGGCGCGGGATGCCCTGGTCAAACGCGCCCAGGACGCTGCCGAAAAAGTCCGGTGCTGGGGAGATGCTGTGGAATTGGAGCCCATGAACGCCTTTGACCGGCGCGTCGTCCATCAGGCTCTTAAGGACGATCCGGATGTGGAAACGCACAGCGTGGAAGTGGAAGGCACGGATAAGAAAGCCATGCTGCTTCGCCCCCGGTCATCGAAATAGCCAGCGGTAAAACAATCCCGCAGGTATTTACGCCGGCGCCCCGCCGGTGTTACTTAACAGAACCCCGCCTCACGTTTCCCGTTACTGGGTAATCGTCAAATGATAGGCCGGCGAATAAGCGCTGGTGGGCTTGGGCTGCGCAGAAAATGCGTCGTTCAGGTAATCAAATTTATAGCGGTAAGTAACCGTGTTTTCCATCGGTGACGCCGGCACAAAACCTTCCCAGCGGTTCGTCATCATCGGCGTTTGGTGCATGTCATAAAGCTGGCCGTTCACGAGCAGGTAGGGGTGGATGGAATCCCACCGCAGGGATTGTTGCTGCGAGGCGAAGGAGACCTCAACCGGATAAAGATTATTGCCGTTGCGCGTTTGCTCCAGGGGCGTCAGGTTGGTAAAGGTACCCGCACAACCAGTGATTAAGAGAGCTGGCAGCACCAGCAGGAATTTTTTCCACTTCATGCGTGCAGCCTTGCACGAAAGCGAAATCATGTAAAGATGGAAATTTAATTTAACTCGCGCCCAAATCGGAACGGGCCATCAGGTGCAATTGCGCCTGCGCCTGCTTGGTCAGGCTCGTGAAAAGCATGGAAACGCGGTAACCCAAATGTTTGTTGCCCGAGCAATTAACCACGACGCCCGTGCAATGCACTTTGCCGCCGCGCGGGGAAGATAAAGCCACGGTCATTTCGACCCACGGGGCAAACGCCGTTGGGCTGCGAAATTCGATGCCGTTTTTGTGGACAGCGACGCAATCTGAAGATAACTCGAGTTGCGTTTGCCGCGCCTCAAGGGTCACAGGTTGGAATGAACTAATGCTGCCGGCTTTTCGTGCGCTCATGTACCCTAGTTTACCATACTTCCCGCCAAGGTCAAATTTTTACCACTCAATTACCGCCGCGCCCCACGTCAGGCCCGCGCCAAAAACCACCAGCAAAATCAGGTCGCCGCGTGTCACTTTGCCGGAAGAAACCGCTTCGTCCAAAGCAATGGCCACGGATGCTGCCGACGTGTTGCCATATTTATCCAGGTTCACAAAAAGCTGCTCCGGCTTGGCGTTCAGCCGCTCCGCCACCGCATCAATAATCCGCATGTTCGCCTGGTGCGGGATGATGCATTTGATCTTGGTGATGTCTACTTCGCAGCGTTGCATGGCTTCGGTGGCCGCCGATTCCATCGCCTGCACCGCATTTTTGAACGCCTGTTTCCCGTCCATTTGCAGGTAGTGCAGCCGCGCGTCCACGGAGCTTTTCGTGGCCGGGCAACGGCTGCCACCGCCGGGCATGAACAGCAAATCCGCCTTCGCGCCGTCCGCACCCATCACTGCCGTCAGCAGACCGTGGGAATTTTCCCGGTTCTGTAAAATCGCCGCGCCCGCGCCATCGCCAAACAGCACGCACGTATTGCGGTCGCTCCAGTTCACAATCGAAGAAAGTTTTTCCGCGCCAATCACCAGCACCGTGTCATAGGTGCGCGACATGATGAACTGTTGCCCGACTTCCAGGCCGTAAATAAAGCCTGAGCAGGCCGCTTCCAAATCAAAGGCCGCCGCGTTTTTCGCCCCGATTTTTTCCTGCACCAGGCAGGCCGTGGCGGGGAAGGGCATGTCCGGCGTGATCGTGGCCACAATCACCAGGTCAATTTCCTCCGGTTTGACGCCGGCCATTTTCATGGCCCGTTCCGCCGCCTGCGCCGCCATGTGCGACGTAAATTCGTTTTCCTCCGCGATGCGCCGTTCCTTGATGCCCGTGCGTGTCGTGATCCATTCGTCCGAGGTCTCCACCATTTTTTCCAAATCGTGGTTCGTCAGGATTTTTGCGGGTACGTAAGAGCCCACGCCCACGATGGAGCAACTGCGGCCCTGGAAGTTATGATCAGCTCGGGGATTCTTAAATTTTGGCTTCATCCTAAAGGGCATTATTTGACACCGTTGCCGGCGCTAATGCCATCCAATTTTTCATTCGCTTTCGCTATTTCACTGGCAATCATTTCGTTGACGTGATGTTGCAGCGATTCCGCCGTCACGCGGATCGCACTGGCCACCGCGCGCTCGCGCGCCGAGGCATGCGCCTTGAACACCATTCCGTTAAAACCCAGCAGCGGCGCGCCGCCATAAACTTCCGGGTCCATGCGGTTGCGAATGGCGTGGAACGCGTTCTTGGCCAGGTACGCCCCAATCTGCCGTTTCGGGTTGTTCATCAACTCACGTTTCAACATCGTGAACATCGCCACCGCCAGGCTCTCCGACGTCTTTAAAACCACGTTGCCCACAAACCCGTCGCACACCACCACGTCCACATGGTCCTTGAACAAATCGTGCCCCTCGATGTTGCCGATAAAATTCAGGTCCAAATGTTTGCAGAGCTTGAAGGCTTCCAGCGTCAGGTCGTTCCCCTTGGTGTCTTCGGTGCCGATGCTTAAAACACCCACGCGCGGTCTTTTTCGCCCCAACACTTCGCGCGAATAAATATTTCCCATTACCGCAAATTGCGCCAGGTGCAGCGGCTTGCATTCCACGTTCGCGCCCGCATCCAGCAGGACAAATTCATTTCCCTGGCGCGGCATCACCGTGGCAATGCAGCCGCGGTCCACTCCCGGGATGCGGCCCACCTTAAATGTCGCTGCCGCGAAAATGCCGCCCGTGTTGCCCAGGGAAACCAGCGCATCCGCCTGGCCTTCCTTGACCAGTTCCGCGGCGCGCGCGATGGAGGAATCCTTTTTTTTGCGGAGGGCTACGGCCGGCTTGTCGTCCATTTCGACGACTTCGCTGGCATGGATGACTTTGACTCGATGATCGCGGAAACCGCGGGCGGGAAGGGCGTTATGAATGGCCTGCTGGTCGCCCACCAGGTAAAGGGTGGTGATTTTTTTATTGGTCTCCAGCGCGAGTTTCACGCCGGCAATAACCACCCGGCAACCGTGGTCGCCCCCCATGACATCCACCGCAATTCTCATAAGCAAATTTTTTCCGCAGCCAGTGTAGACAACCCAACGCCGCGGCCCAACAGAATTTGCGGGAAGAGTATTAAGCCCCTGCCGTAACGGTCAAGACCTGGCGGCCTTTATAAAACCCGCAGGCCGGGCAGACCCGGTGCGGGACATACGGCGCGGCACACTGCGGACACACACTCAATTGCGGCAATTTCAAGACACTATTATAAGCACGGCGCATGCGCTGCCGGCTCGTTGACGGTTTGCGTTTAGGAACACCCATAAATCAGTTCTATAAAATAACTAAAAATTCAACTTATCCAAGTCTTCTTTCCATGCGGACGGACTTAATTCAGCCTTTTTGGCCTTTTCAGCATTATCGCGCCCGTTTTTCTTCAGTCCGGCGCAATCCGGTTTGCAGGCCGGATGCTGCGGAAATTCGAGCAGCATATCTTCCCGCACAAACGGTGTCAAGTCCACGCAATCGTTATCTACGGACACCTTTTCCTCGCCTTCCAGGGGTAAATGCAGGGTCCATTGCGGTAATTCAACGCGTTGCTTGATTGGTTTCAGGCACCGCACACACTGGCAATCCAGCGTCAAATCGAGCTTTCCCTGCACCAAAAGCCCGTTGGCCACTTCTTCCACCTGCAAATCGTAATGCAACGGCTTTTTGGCCTGCATCATTTCATCCTGCAACCCTAAATCCAGTTCTGCCACCGGCAAATCCCCTTCCAGGTGGATTCCGTGTTCCTCCAAATGGCGCAAATTAACTTTCAAAGACATGCCACCAATGTACCGTGCAAACCCGAAGTGACAAGTAGCATTCCCTATGCTGGTATAAGCGAATGATCGGTAGAAGACACACCCAAATTCCAACATCCAGGCTCCAGAGAGCATCCAATAACCAAATAAAGAAAATGGAGGTTGGAGCCTTGGAGCTTCTCTGGTGCTTGGAGATTGAGTTTTGGAGCTTTAATAATCAGTGGCTCGAAATCTGCCACTGGTCCTGCGTTTCCATGACTGAACGCGGTCCTGCCCCATTCAACCACGCCAGCGCATTCGTATCCCCGCGCAGGTACGCATCCCAAAATGCCGTCGAGAGTGCCAGGATCACGCGATGGTGATTCGGGTTTCGTGGTTCGTGGTCACCCGGCAGTGCCCGGTCGGTAAACACCGAATGTTCTGCATTGAACAGTACCACTTCATACTTGGGCGCGCCGTGCAGCGCCGGATACACCTTCAACCGTGCCTCGACGTCCTGGTCGCCAATGGGAGCGACATCTTTCGTCCCGGTCATCAGCATCCACGGAATCGTGACCGACCCAAACGCCTTGTCCACATTGCCGTCTCGCGGCGAGCTTGGACTGAACGCAATCGCCGCCTTGATGCGCGCGTCGGTGAATTGCTTGCCCGTGATCGGCAATGTCTCACCGCTCACTGCTTCCGTCGTGACCGCGCCAAACGAATGGCCCGACATCCCGACGGCTTTCAAATCCATCCGTCCTGCGAGTAAATTTGTTTTGTCCGCGTTCCAGATTTCCAACTGGTTCAACACTGCGGCGATGTCCTGCACGCGCAGCAAAAAATTCTCCAGCGAAGCCGCCTGGCGCAATGCCTGCATCCGTTCCAATGGCGGGACATCCTGCCAGACCACCTCGTCACTGCCCGGATGTTGCACAAACACCGCCACATAACCCCGCGCCGCCCATTGTTCCCCCAGGAAAACACTGCCCGCGCGCGACCCGCCCAGCCCGTGGCTGAACAGCACCACCGGTTCCGGCGTCGTGTTCGTCGGCAAATAAATTCTCAGGGGAATGTCCCGGTTCCGCGCCGCATCGTGAAAAGATAAATCCACGTATTTTGCGCGAAACGATGGATCCACCGCCAGCGGGTCGTAGCCTCCTGCATATGCTTTTCCCACGAGCAGCAGCATCGCCATGGTCAATCGCTGAATCAAGGTTGAAAACATTCTCCATTTCAGACGCATAAATCGCAGAAGTGTTACCGCGTTTGGCGCCAATTGACCATCATCAAATCGCGTAGTTGGAGGGAAACTCCAAACGCCTTCCCGCCACGGGAAACTCGATGGTAAAAGACGACCCGCGCCCGCGGCCATCGCTCATCGCCCAAATGCTGCCGCAATGTAGTTCCACCAGCTTCTTCGAAATCGCCAGGCCCAATCCCATGCCGCCATAATTTGCCGCCCGGTCCTTGGTATGCTCCCCCTGGGCGAAAGCCGAGAACGCGCTGTTCAATTCGTCCGGGGTCATGCCGATGCCCGAATCAGTAATCGTCACCCCAAAGCCTTTGTCCAATCTCGTCGGAAAAGTCCTGATGCTGATCCGGCCCTGTTCCGGAGTAAACTTCACTGCATTCCGCAGGACGTTCCAAAAAATCTGCTGCAGGCGAACGGAATCCGCCGAAATGACATGCTGGTCCGCGTTGAACTCAATCGCAGTTTGAATCCGTTTTTGCTGGATCTGGCCCTGCACCGTTTGCAGGGCTTCCTGCAAGATGTTATGCGCATCCACCGTCTGCATGTTCAGTTTCAATTTCCCATGCGAAATGCGCGACAGGTCGAGCAAATCATCAATGAGCTGCGCCTCAACTTCGATGTTTTTCAGGATCACTTCGAATTGGTTGCGTAGATCCTCCGGAATATCCGGATTTACCACGGCATCGCTCGCAATCAAAAGCACGGGATTGAGCGGTGTCCTTAACTCGTGGGAAAGGGTCGCCAAAAAATGGTCCTTCACGCGGATGGCGTTTTCCGCCTCCTCGCGTGCCGCCTTTTCCCGCTCAAACGATTGCCGTAAAGCAGTCTCTCCCTCCTGCCGCGCTCGCGCCAGTCCCAGGTGGGCGGAAACCCGCGCCAGCAATTCCCGCGAACTAAAAGGTTTGATTAAATAATCATCCGCCTGTCGCGACATCCCTTCAATCAACGCCTCTTCCCCGGCCCGTGCCGACAGTAAAATCACTGGAATCGTGCTGGTCTCCGGGTGGGCGCGCAACTCGCGCAAAAGTTCAAACCCATCCATGCGCGACATCATAATGTCACTCAACACCAGGTCCGGGCGTTCAGCGCGAACCGCCTCCAGCGCGGCCACCCCGTCAGCCACCGCCGTTATCCGGTATAGTTTCCGGAGCAATCCCGTGACGTACTGGCGCATGTCCGCGTTGTCCTCCACCACGAGAATTCTCGCCGCACTCTTTAGTTCTTCATCTCCGCCTTCGAAAGTTGCCTCTTCTCCCGCCTCAGTCCGTTCCGGCAGCCAGCGATTGGCTTCCTGGACAAATGCCGCCGTACCGGTCGCGGTGGATGATTGCGCCATGGCCGTTTGTTCTTTCGATGCCTGCTGCGCGTGGATGGGTACCGTCACGGTGAAAGTAGTTCCTTTATTCTCGGTGCTGGTCACCTGGATTTGTCCGCCGTGGAGCCGGATCAGCTCCTGCACCAACGCCAAACCAATGCCCGTTCCCTCATGCGTTCGTGCTTCCGGGTTGCGCACCCGGTGAAAACGTTCGAACACACGCGGCAATTCCGTCGCCGGAATCCCCAAACCCGTATCGCTCACCGTCAATTCAGCGCCGGCCTGCGACGGGCGGAGTTTTACTGTGATGTTTCCTTTGAGCGTAAATTTCAAAGCGTTGCTTAAAAGATTGAGCATCACTTTTTCCCATATTTCCCGGTCCACAAAAACCGGCTCGGGCAGGGGCGGACAATCCACGATAAATTCCAGGCCCGCATTTTCCATTGCCGGACGAAACCCGCTTGCCAGCTCGATCGTATAACCCGCCAGGTCCGTCGGTTCCAAAGCCAGTTGCACGCGCCCCGCTTCGATGCGCGAAAAATCAAGCAGCGTGTTAACCAATTTCAGCAGGCGCAGCCCGTTGCGATGCGCCAGTTCCAAACGCGCGCGCGTCTCCGGACGTTCCCGCAATTCATCCTCCATCGGCCCCAGCATGAGCGTCAGCGGCGTGCGCAGTTCATGGCTCACATTGCTGAAGAACGTTGTCTTGGCGCGATCCAGCTCCGCCAGCGCTTCCGCGCGCTTGCGTTCTTCCTCATACGCGCGGGCATTGGTAATGGCCGCGGCGATCTGGCTGGAGACCAGCGAAATAAACGATTGATACTGCTCGTCAAATTTGCGGTACGGATTCAACCCCACAATCACCACTCCCGCACTTCCGCCTTCCGTACCGGCGGCAATCGGCAGCACCACCGCTTTGTTCGGCGAATGGGGCCACGCGCCGGGGGGCAAATTGGCGACGTCCATTACCCGCCAGGAATTGGATTGCAGTACCTGCGCCAATGGCCATGGCGCCTCGTCTCCCATGGCCATTGCCGCGGGCGCGGCCGGATGCTCGCTCGAAATGCCCGCCGCTCCTGCGAGCACGGCTTTTGGGCCGGAAGCATCGAGCAAATAAATCATCGCAAACGGCAGGTCCCGGGAATTGGTCGAGAGGGCCGCAGCCACACGACTGCAAACATCCTTCATATTTTGCGCGCCGGTCGAAGCCGCCAATTCCTGCAACAGCGAAATCTGCCGCCGCCCGATCACGCGTTGGGTATCGTCAGTGTTCGCGCAAATGATGCCGCCGATGCCGTCCCCGTCCGGGATGGGCGTATAGGAATAAGTATAATAGGTCTCCTCGCTAAACCCGTGCCGTTGCATGATGAGCAACTGCTCCTCCACATACGTGCCCTCCGTCCCGCGCGTCGCGCTTTCCAGCATCGGGCCGATGATGCTCCAGATTTCCGGCCAGACTTCATGCGACGGTTTGCCCAGCGCCGATGGATGCCGCCCCCCGATAATCGCTTTGTACGGGTCGTTATAGAGAAAAATAAATTCCGGTCCCCAGCCGATCCAAATCGGCTGTCGGGAAGCCAGCATGATGCGAACAGACGTGATCAGGCTTTGCGGCCATTGCTCAATCGGCCCCAGGGCCGTCTGGTTCCAGTCAAAGTTCCGGATGCGTTCGCCCATTTCGCCTCCGCCGGAAAATATCTCGGATGCTGACCGTGGATTCATGGAATGGTAATGCTCTCCATTTTTTTGCGGCTAAACTCCTTGTTCAATTTTCGATCTATCACCGGGCACCCTTCATCATCCCTTAAAGCAGTTTAAATATTGCAGCATTTTTGCTTTTTCGCAATATGCAAACGGAATTTTGCTTTTGGATTTCATTTCTCCCTGAAAATCATGGAGATACGGATGGCAAAAGAGGCCGAAACTCTGCGGTCCGGGGTGCAGTGGCCCAACGATCTTAAACCTTTTCGGGCGGTGTCTTGGGCTTGCGCTGGAACGGATACTTAAACTGCGACAGGTATCCGTGTGGAACCGGATGTCCCGGCAGGCCGTACTCGCTCGGCCACCGGTCTTTGGGCAAATGATAGGTGCCAAAGATCCAGTCCAGGAACGGGAAATGAATCGAGAAATTCACATCCACCGACTCTTTCTCGATCCCGTGATGCCAGTGATGAAACCGCGGTGTCACCAGGATTTTTTCAATCACCGGGAAACGCCAGCCCAGGTTCGCGTGCACAAACGTCGAGTAAAGATAAACCATGAAGATGTAGGTGTTCATCGCCGCCGGGCTGAAACCCAGCACATACATGGGAATGACCGTCATGCTGCGCAGCGCCAGGATTTCCAGGAAATGCATCCGTGCCCCGGCCATCCAATCCATGCTCCGCGCCGAATGATGCACCGAATGAAATTTCCACAACCACGGCACCCGGTGAAATGCGCGATGCACCCAGTATTGCACCACATCCGTCAAAAGCATGATCAACACAAACTGCACCACAAACGGCAGCTTCACGACCCATCCTCTCACTTCCGTCAGGGGCACCGCCGTCAGGATTGATTTCGCCGGCAGAAAGGTGAGGAACGTCAACAACTGCACCATCAGGCTGCTTACCAGGTAATAAAATAAATCTTCCCGCCATTCTTCCCGGAAGATCGGTTGCTCATCTTTGTGTGCGAAAATCCGTTCCAATGGAATGAACAGGAATCCGGTAAACAGCACGTTCAGCACAAAAAAATCCAGGCCAAAAAACAATGGCATCCGTCCCGGTATGGTCGCCTGCGAACCGCCCACCAGCGCCGCCAAAAGCGTCACCGCCACCCCGCACGTTCCCAGCATCCGCTCCCTCCGCAGCACCAGGCTCAATGCTGAAAATACAAACGCCGCGATGAGGATGAGATGAATGGCGATACGATACCACGGATTGTTCCGCAACATCTGCGTCTCTGGAATCGCCAGCATCCCGGGCGCTACCAGTGAAATGACCAGCAGCAAACCCGCCACTCCCAGCACCAGCCCAAGCACGCCGCTGATCCAGCCGCTGCCAAATCGCCTCAATGCCGGCGGCGCTTCCAATTCGCCCCGAAGCTTCAATCGTGCATCGTGAAGTTTGCTCATGCCTGTGGATGCCATTCAAAACGCGTTTTTGTGGCTATTCAAGCATAATCGGCTTTACAATTCTTAACGAGCAGTGGCACCTGCTTTGCTGCTAATTTCATCTGTCTTAAAATCGGTTTTCTTAGAAAAACCGGTGTGTATGAAAAAGCCGCTTACATCGAAGATTGCCTGCGTGGTGAAACTTTTGCTGTACCTCCTTTTCCTGGCTCCGTTTGCGGCTATGCCTGCCCTGGGCCAATTATTAGGCCAGAATCTTTTCCCTTCCAATAGTCCGTGGAACCAGGACATCAGCAGCGCGCCCGTCGCCACCAATTCAGCCAGCATCATCGCCGCCATCGGGGGCACCACCAAAATTCATCCCGATTGGGGAGCGGACAGCCCTTCCGATGGTAACAGCCCCTTGTACGGCATTCCCTACAATGTCGTGCATGGCAACAGCACGCCCAGGATCAGCGTCATCATTGATGATTACCCCGATGAAAGCGACATCGTGCCTGCGCCCATACCTACCAATGCCGTCATTGAAGGCGATTTCGAGAACGGACCGAACACCAATGGCCCGGGCTATAACGACGGCCAGCGGGGTGATTCCCATCTTTTGGTCTGGGACGAGGACAATAATATCGGGTACGAATTTTATGGCGCCGCGCGGCCCAGTGATACGAACACCCTGGATGAAGTTCCCCACACCGATGGCAAGTGGCATGCGGCCCAGGAAACCGTCTGGAATTTTAACACGAACGATTTTCGTCCGCTCGGTTATACGTCCGCTGATGCCGCCGGTTTATCCGTCCTGGCTGGCCTCGTGCGGCCGGATGAAGGTTTGCCCGTATCGCAGGGAGGCCGCGGCGCCATCAATCATGCGTTGCGCTTCACCCTGCCCAGCACCATCGTCAGCCGCCAATACATCTATCCCGCTTCACATATCGTGAGCGCCAAAGGCAGCCTGCCCTTCGGCGCGCGCTTGCGTTTGAAGAACAACAGCACGGTCAACGCGCTCATCGCCACCATGGGACCCGAGTCGCAGGTCGTCGCCCACGCGATGCAGCATTACGGCTTAATCCTCGCGGACATCGGCAGCTCCATGTATGTCACCGGCACCTCTGCCGCGATGAACGCCACCAACGGCATCAGCCTCGTCTGGGACTTGAATGATGTTCTGGCCGGCCTGGAAAAGATTACCGCCACGAATTTCGAGGTCGTCAATCTCACGCCCGCCGTGACCAATCTCAGCCAAACTTCCGGCGCCTCCGGTGCCTCCCTCACGATCCAGGGATATAATTTCTCCGGTGCCGCCGGGCATCTTTCCGTGTACTTCGGAACCAATGTGGCCCCCGCGCCCAGTGTGCTCAGCGACTCCCAAATTTCTGTCGCCGTTCCGTCCGGGTCCGGAAAAGTGCATGTCACCGTGCAGTCCGGCCTGAATGAGCCGGACACCAATGATGGCCCAGGCGCCAACGTGCACGAGCCCATTTTCGGCTACGGAATATCAGCCACCAATGCGGCGGACCAATTCACCTTTATCAATGTGCCCAGGCTCCTGGGCATTTCTCTCCGTGGCGGCAAATTCATCGGCAGCGGGACTTACAGTGGCGGGTCCGGAACATTTCATGTGCTGGGCTCAACCAATTTGCTGCTGCCGGTGGCGAACTGGACGGTATTAACCAACGGCAGTTTTGGCAGCAACGGAAATTTCTCCTTTACCAACGCCTTCTCTTTTACCAACCGGGCAATGTTTTATTTGCTCCGCGTGCCCTGACCGCAGACATCGCTTACTGCAATTGTAATAGATAGAAAATCGCAGGATTGCCCGGGCTGATCGGGTTCGTGAACATAAAATTACCCTTTCCATCAAACGGATTCGTCGAGAGTGGCCCCCACGATCCCAATGGAAAAATCGCATTGGTCAGGACAGTATACTTCGCATTGGCCACGCCGTTCGTGCCGCCAATGATGACTTTCCCGCCGGAAAGTGTGATCGAATTAATGTAAGGCACAGAATTGGTCGAGACGATGCGTTGGATGATCGAGTTATTGCCGCTCTTTAGGTTGCAATAAAGCACATCGCCGTTGCCGGGATCTATGCCAAACGCACTCACGCCTGCGTCCTTAAATATAATTTGCGGCGTGGTCGTGGTCGTTCCGTTGTAATTCAACCGCCAGAAATTTCCGCTCACGTAATCGCCGAAGATGTAAGAACCGGAAAGATTCGGAAACCGGTTGCCGTGATAAACTACTCCACCGATAACGCAATTCCCCGGGCCGCTCAGTGAACTATGGGCATAGGCATAAATCGGAAAAATGGGATTTACCGGTATCGGCTGGCCGTTGGTGGTCACGCCGCTGGGTGGCGAATGGGTTCCCTCCCAGGTCGCCCAGCCGTAATTGCCGCCCTTGCTAACGACATCCACTTCCTCGTATTGGTCCTGGCCCACGTCGCCGCAATAAAGAAATCCCGTCGCCGGATCAAACGACCATCGCCATGGATTGCGCAGGCCCACCGCCCAAAATTCTGTCCGCAACTGCGCCGTATTGACCGGCAAATTATCAAAGCTCGTTGCGCCCACAAACGGATTGTCCGAGGGGATGGAATAATTCGTCGTCGAAGCAAATTCCGGGCTCGGGTTCGGCGTCAGGTTGCCGGGCAGGTTGTGCACATCAATGCGCAGGATGCCGGAAAAAAAGTTCCCGTCGATGTGCTGCGCGTTGTCGAAAGTATTATATTCGTTGCCCTCGTCGCCCACCGAAACATAAAGATAACCGTCCGGTCCGAAATGCATATCGCCCGCGTTGTGATTGCTCGCGCGATCATATTGCAGGATGAGCCTGGTTTCGGAAGTGGTGTCGCCCTGGTTCGTGTTGCCGGAGGAAATTTGAAAGCGCGACACAAAATCATGCAGGCCGCTCGTGCCGTTCGTGGCTTGTCCCATGTAAAAAACATAGAAGTAACGGTTCGTGAGATATCCCGGGTCAAAGGCCATGCTGAGCATTCCCTGCTCGCTGCTCACGTCGCTCGATTCGCTGGTGTTGACCACGCTCACCCGGCTCGAGATATCCATGAAGATACTTCGCGTCGGCGCCATCAGGTTTGTGATGACGACAATACGCCCGTGCTTTTCCACCACGAACAAACGGTTGGTCTCGCCCGGCGGCGAAGTGATGCAAATCGGATTGGAAAATATCAGGGCGGGAAACGCATTCGTTGGAACATAACCCCAGGTAACCGCATGGGCCGGCCGGCCCACGGAAACAATCCCTCCAACAAACAACAGCAACGATAACCATTTTTGGAGCGACCTCATGGTTCCAAATGTGGTTCGCCTCAGTCCAAAAGTCAAACGTGAGGCAAACTTTCTCCATCGCAACCTGATACGCCGCTAAACGCACGCAACCACACACTGCGCGGTGAAAATCCTTCATCCTTAAGGATCAATCCGCAGGCATGACAACTACCCGATAAAAACGAGCCGTATTGGTTCCGGTTGGCAAATCCTGGATGAAGGAAGTTGTCGTCACCGCAGTGAAATTGGTCAACGTTAACCATGACGCGTCATTCAGGTTATTCTTGTATTGGACGGCATAGCCCACGTTGGGTACGGATGAGAAGCTCAAATTGAAACTGCCATTGCCAAAACTCGCGGCAGTAATATGGGGACGGCTCACAAAGGTTCCTGGGGACCCAATATCACCATTGACCGCCGCGGTAAAGGCGCCGTTCTGGCCCGAGACGCTCAAACCCCCGAAAATGCCTGAACCCGGATCATAAGCAAACGACACCCCTTTGGTGGCAGTGGAAAAAGATGCGCTGGCTACAGTATCAGTCACATTCGTCGCGGCCGCATTCCACAAATAAATGGCATCACCATCAGAACTAAAACCGATGCTCGGATAAGTAATGATTTGCAGGTTGGCTGGGAGATTCTGTGGTCCCCACCAGGTTTTGAAGTCAGTTGGGGCCATATCTTCTACTAGAACGACGGATTCACCCGGCGCAATGCTTACGGCATTAGTGATGGTTTGCGCGTCCAGGAACGAATCATGATCATCGTCAAAACGAAAGCCCTGAAGATTCACTGCGAAAGTTCCCAGGTTGCTCAGTTCCCACCAGTCTTCCGTTGATAACGTGGAGCCTTTGGCGCCCTTGGCCTCGCTCGACATGACTTCGGTAATGACCAGGTTCGGCTTGGGAGTCACGTTCAGGAAAAAGGACACATTCGTGCCGCCGGCCAAATTAGTGACCATGACGGAATAAGTCCCCGTTTGGTTGGTGGTAATAATCGCTAACGCCAATTGTGCATTGGTTTGGCCGGTCAGGTTGGTGCCGTTTAAAAACCACTGGTAAGTAGGAGCAGGCACGCCCGAAGCCTGGATAGTGAAAATCGGGTTTTGTCCCGGATAAGCTTCCAGGCTCGTCGGGGATTGGGTAATGATCGGGGCGGTCGCCGGCATAAAGCTTTCGCTTCTGAGGCCTGACCACGGGCTGGACAACGGAGGATTATTCGCGCCTGTCAAATTATGATGAGTTGCGCTATAAGCCCTTGCGTTGATGGTGATATTGCTTCCCAGGGCAATCGGCGAGATGTAAGTCAGCGCATTGGTGGAAATACCGCCGCCGGCGATGCGAGGATCGGTTCCGTTGGTGGTATAATAGACAATCGCGCCCGGAGCCGTCATCGTCAGTGTTGAGCCGGGAAGAATCGCCCCATTGGTAATGCTGTAGGCGGGCTTTACCAAAAAATTGGTGTCCATGAAATGCAGCCGGTCTGCATACCATTTTTTGAGGAAATTGACTTCGCCCTGGTAAGTGCCTGGAAAATTATAGGAATAGCCGGAAGTGGTAATAGTTCCGGACCGCGGCGCGGTCAGGGAAGGCCAGCGCGCTATCTCGCGCGGCTCCTCGGATTGCACCTGGGAAACTAAGGCATCAATATCCGCATAGATGTGATTCGTGGAGAGAATGTTCTCTCGCAAGTCCTGGTAGCGGTCAATCCATGCCTGCCAGAAGTCAATATCCGTGAACATCCGGCCCCACCAGGTATAATTAAAATAATCAGTCCCATAATCAGGAACGGGTGAACGCCAGTATAGCGGACTAAAATCCCGCCCGTCCGTCGAGCCTTGCGAGCGGTCGAAATCCCAAATCGGTCCGAAAACAATGCTGTTGGTCCGGTCCTTATAAAAATAGGCGCTGAGCCGGAGCGCATCCACATTGAATGCCATTATGTTCAGAATGTGGTGGTCGATCCAGGAAGGTTCGTCAATGTATGCCCGGAAACCGTTCGTTGTATTGGTGTAATTGGCGCCGTTTAATGCCGTCCCAAAAGAATTCATGTAGTTTTGGAGATATTGCTCCTGCGGCTGCCGTTGTGGTGTCTTTATTTCCGTTTCCTTGGGATAATTGTAAACAATCGTCTGGCCCGCCGCGCTAAAACCCGTTTCCCCGGGCCCCAGCCGGTCGATCTTCATCATATATCCGCCGGTGACGTTGGGTGTGCTGTTGTCCTGCGGATTGAGATTATCCACTGAGTGAATCTTCGTGATATCTACACGGTTTTTGTCCCATTTAATCTTCTCTTCCAGCACATAAATGCCATTGTAGTTTGCCGCCGTCACGGGGCCGCCACCGGTATTCAAATATACTTCCGCAAATTTAGTGCGGGATGCATAGCGCCCGATTTCATTGCTCAAGCCATAAATCAGCGGATTATGAATCAGGACTGGCTCGAAATTATCCGGCGCATATAATATCCAGCTCGATTCCGCAGGCAGTTCCAGCGGCGAATAATCCTCGTCATTATTTAAATCATCTACGAAGCCCACATCAAAAGCCTGCTTCGGGATGTCTGCCGACGACGAGCCGTGCACCCCGATGTCCGCCCGGGCGGTTAGCGTGGCTGGATTGGTCAGCGAAGTAACTCCATTTTGCGGTTCGTATATCGAGATATATGCCAGTTGATCAGTGTCCTGGGACACCGCACCGGCATTGAAATTATAGATAATGATCGCCGGGAGGTTGGAATTGGTCTTGAAAAGGCTCGCATCAAGCTGCAAGTACGCTTCGCTATGAGGCGGTCCCGGCATGAACCCGGCGGTAAATGAACGGGCCCGTACCTGCACCGAACTGCTGATGTTGAGCGGGCTGGTGTAAAGTGGCGAACTTCCCGTCGGAGCCGTGCCGTTTAAGGTATAACGAATCGCGGCATTGGCGTTGGTGGTTGTCAGTTGCAGGCTGAAAGCGGCGGTAAATGTGCCACCCGCCCGCGAAAATTGTACAGGAGCCGAAAAATTGACGCCCTCCATCGCATTGGCATCCCCTGGCGTAGGCACCGGAAAATAACCGTTGGTTAAGGCATTTAAAGGATCCCATCCATAGGAAACATCCTGCTGTTGGGACGGATAACTGCTAAAGACTGAAACAATATTTGTTTGTGGATTGACTAAGGCTAAATAACCGCCGCCGGCTGGCAGTCGAAAGTTAGTATGTAACTCCGCCAGGTTGTTGGTGCGATTTTTCCCCGAGGCAAACACCACCAGGTAGTTATCCGACCCGTTGGCGTCGTCGGCGTCCAGCAAGGTTACGTTCGGAAACCTCCACAGCATGAGATTATTCGGGTCATCGGTCAGCGCCCATCCATTTAAGCTCACATCCGCCGCGGTGGGATTAAATATCTCAATCCACGGAGAGCTGTCCCCGTCTTCATCCGCCACCGTATTGACATTGGTCGCCATGAATTCAGAAATGGTCAGATTTGTAAATTGGCCTTTTGCTAAATAGGCAAAGAAAATCAAACCAATAACGTAGCAATGTTTCATAATTGTAACTTGACAATAATTGATCCTAATATGAATGCAAAGCTCTTTGTAGTAGGAATTTGTATGGATAATTGGAATTGTGATAAAACATGAGCTGGCCGCTGA
>Ga0335083_10001168_pt1 | contig 36855 bp, 34 predicted proteins | sample Lox_Sample_42_FD_206716 | JGI IMG/M metagenome (GOLD analysis project Ga0335083, IMG submission 206716) | Soil microbial communities from Loxahatchee National Wildlife Refuge, Florida, United States - Lox_Sample_4.2 | ecosystem: Environmental > Terrestrial > Soil > Wetlands | place: USA...
GATGAAGCCATCCAACCATCACAAACGCGTCTTTCCTGCTTGCGTTGCAGGACGGTTGGGATTTTACTCGCATTGCACACAATTCAGCGAGGGCTTATGACAGTATATTCCATTTATCTTTTTTGCCTGGTGGTGGGGTTGGCATTCACTTTATTAAGCGTCGCCCTCGGCCATTTCTTTGGCGGCCATGGCGATCACGTCGGCGGCAGCGGCGGCCACGCAGAGGCCGGCGCCGACAGCAGCGACATGCCCGGCATTTCCATTTTCAGTCCCACGATCATCGCTGCCTTCGTCACCGCCTTTGGCGGGTTCGGCATCATCTTCACGGAAGTTCCGCTCACCCACCGGGCCGTTGTCAGCGCGCCTCTTTCGATCGTTGCCGCCTTCGTGGTCGCGGGCTGCCTTTACAAATTCTTAGCCATCCTGTTCAGCCACACCCAGGGTTCCAGCGAATCGCACATCGCCGACATCGCCGGTACGGAGGCCAGCGTGATTACGCCCATTCCCGAGAACGGCGTCGGCGAAATTGCCTACGTCGTCCGCGGCACCCGCTACACCGCGCCGGCGCGTGTGGAAAATGGCACGGCCATCGCCAGCGGTCAGTCCGTCAAAATCAAACGCGTCATGGGAACGCAGTTTTACGTCGAGATATCCCATTGATTTCACCCGTCAACCACCAAACCAAACCATAAATGAACATGAACTTTTCCCCAATCTTTGCCCTGAATTTCCTCGAAAACGGCATGGCCGTCCTCGCGGCGCTGGTCGTGGCTGTCGTTTTGGTCTTGCTGTTCATCCTCGTCCTGAGCCGTTACACCAAGGTCGGCCCAAACCAGGTGCTGATCGTGTCGGGACGCAAGCATCGTTTGGAGGACGGTTCCGTGGTCGGCTTTCGCATTGTCAAAGGCGGCGGCACGTTTGTCTGGCCGGTGCTGGAAAAGGTGGACGTGCTCTCGCTCGAACTGCTGACGATTGATGTGCAGACGCCGGAAGTCTATACCAGCAAAGGTGTCCCGGTGAAGGTGGACGGTGTGTCCCAGATCAAGGTCAAGGGCGACGATGTTTCAATCCGCACGGCGGCGGAACAATTCCTCGGCAAATCGCAGGATGAAATCCGCAACATTGCCACGCAGACGCTCGAAGGTCATTTGCGCGCGATTCTCGGAACGATGACCGTGGAGGAAATTTACCAGAACCGCGATGCCTTCGCCCAGAAGGTCCAGGAAGTGGCCGCCGGTGACATGGGCAACATGGGGTTGGGCATCGTCAGCTTTACCATCCGCGACATCCGCGACGGCCAGGGCTATCTCGACGCGCTGGGCAAGCCGCGCATTGCCCAGGTCAAACGCGACGCCATCATCGCCCAGGCCGAAGCGGACCGCGATGCGACCATCCGGTCCGCCCAGGCGAACCAGGCTGGGCAGGAAGCCAAGTTCCAGGCCGATACCAAAGTCGCCGAGGCGCAACGCGATTACCAATCGAACGTTGCGCAATATCAAGCCACGGTAAATGTGCAAAAGGCGCAGGCTGATCTCGCCTACGATTTGCAGAAATTCAAGACCGGCCAGCTCGTGAAGGCTGAAGAGGTGCAGGTGAGCATCGTCGAGAAGCAGAAGCAGATTGAACTGCAACAGCAGGAAATCCTGCGCCGACAACGCGAACTGGAAGCAACGGTGCAAAAGCCGGCCGACGCCGAACGTTATCGTGTCGAAACGCTGGCCAATGCGAAGAAATTCCAATTGGAAACCGAAGCTGCCGGTGCCGCTTCCGCGACCAAAGCCACCGGTTTTGCGAGCGCCGACGTGGCGAAAGTCACCGGCATCGCCGAAGCCGAGGCCAACAAGGCCCGTGGTCTGGCTGAGGCATCCGTTATCGAAGCGCAAGGCAAGGCGACCGCGTCCGCGATGCAGGCCAAGGCCGAATCGTTCAAGCAATACAACGAGGCGGCGGTCATCGAAATGATCGTGCGCGTATTGCCGGAAGTGGCGGGCAAGATCAGCGAACCGCTCAGCAAGACCGAGAAGATGGTCATCATCAACAGCGGGAACGGTCCCGGCGGCGGTGCGAGCAAAGTGACCGGGGACGTGACCACCATCATCAGCCAGTTGCCACCCGTCCTGGAAAGTTTGACCGGTGTGAAGTTTGAGAAATTGTTGGAACAAGTCCCGGCGCTGAAGAGAGCAATGGGAAAGAGCGACGATAAGGACAAATAAATTGGCGATTCACGATATACGATTTACGCTCGTCGTCGGCAAAAGCGGTGGACCATTAAATTCCAGCGATTATGACACGACAGGAAATGAAAAACCGGACAAAGGTGTATGCCAACCGTATCGTGAAACTCTGCTGCGCGCTCCCGGCTAACTGGATCGCTCAAACGTTGGGCAAACAGCTTCTGCGCTGCGGGACTTCCGTCGGTGCAAATTACCGTGCTGTCTGCCGGGCCAAATCCAATTCGGATTTCATCAACCAACTTCGCCTCGTCGAGGAAGAATGCGACGAGTCTTTGTTCTGGATGGAATTACTGGTGGATAACAACCTGGTGAAAGCAGTTCGCCTCTCTGGTTTAATGAGTGAAGCCAACGAAATTCTGGCCATGATCGTTTCATCGGCCAAAACTGCCCGCGCCTCGGGCCGCGCGTAAATCGTATATCGTATATCGTAAATCGAATGCATTTATTTGAAGCCATCATTGATGCGAACCACCGTGCGGTGGCCGGCGACAAGGAAGCCGGCCTGCATCCGGCGGATTTCGAGAACGAACTGCCGGTCATTGCGCTGACGTGCATAGACCCGCGGTTGAACGCGTTTTTCCCGAATGTGCTGGCGCTGCCGGCGGAACAGTTCATCTGGCTGCGCAACGCGGGCAACATCATCTTCGACCCGATGAGCTCCATGATGCGCACGCTAGCGTTGGCTTGCGCGGTCAAGGGTGGCAAGGAAATCGCTATCATCGGCCACACGGATTGCCTCGTTGGCAAGACCACCACCATGCAATTGTTGCAGCGTTTCAAGGATTTGGGCATCGAACGCCATCTATTGCCGGAAAATCTTAACGAGTTTTTCGGCCTGTTCAGCAGTGAACGACAAAATGTCATCAAGTCCTGCGACATTGTCCGGCACAGCCCGCTCATTGGCCCGAAAATCCCCGTGCACGGCCTGCTGTTGAACATCGAAACGGGCGAATTGGAATGGATCGTGAACGGCTACCAGACGTTGGACACGATGGCCAGCCGCCTGAATGAACCCATCAGCCCGGCCGGTTCGGTGCCGGACATGATGAAATCGCTCTCGCCTTTCCACGTAGGCGAGATGAAGTTTCCCGAAGGCAAAATCGGGGAGATGGCGACAAAAACCCAGGATTGGCTGTCGAAGCAAGCCGGGAAAATCGGCACATCGGCACAGGAAACGTTGCACAACGTCGCTTCAGTGGCAGAAGCGGCTGAGCGGGTTGCCCAACAGGCCGCTCAATATGCCGAAAAACACCGGCCAAAGCCGCCAACGACGCCGCCGAAGATCCTCATCCCGCCGCCCATCCGGCCCATCAAAAGGCGCTAATCCATTTTCGGAGGGACGAACCCGGAGAGTCCCTCAGTTACTATAGGTTTGAAATTCGGGACTCGTATAACTCGTCCCTCCGATTCAAGCACTCTGCCGATAGTCCCCTATGCGCCAGCGGAGGAAAGTGCAGCAACGCTTTGGCGTCGCCTTGTTACGTAATGGCCAATAGGCATTAAAATCCTTCTCCAGTTTTTGTAATTCGCGAATGCCGGCCTGGGCCAGCCGTTTTGCCTCCGGGATTTTGCCGGCAGCCAGCGCCTGCTGCCACAGCATGAACCGGCACGAATGTGCCGCCATGCGCGCCGCCAGATCCAATTCCCGCAGCAAAATCTTTGATTTGGGAGGGACGGCATGTCGCCGTCCCAAATTCCTTAGAATGGCAATTTGCTTTTCAATTTCCGCCAACGCTACCCGAATATTCGTTGCCCGAATTTTTTTAAACCATTTCAGCCCGTTCCGACAGAACAATTCACGCTCCTCCGCCGGCGGCACGGAGATGACCGTGCCGAGCGGCGTTTCATTCGGCGCTTGCACTTTAAGTTTGCGATGAACAAAGCCAAGTTTGAACGCGGCTTCGGCAATTTTGCCGGTTGAATCTGCGAACACGTCGCGGCTTAATACCGGGACCAGTTTTTGTTCGTCAAACATTCTTCCGTTCCAGGCGAGTGATGCCCCGGCGAGGAACATAGGCCAGCTTATCGCCAACGGTTGGGGATGGCCGCCATCGCCCCAATCGGTGATCAGATAACCCATGGCGCCGAATTTCCTTCCGGCTCTGGCGGCAGCACGCAAATTCGCGAGCGCGTTATCGTGGCGGCCGATCAACGTTTGCCAGGTTGAGGTGCCCGGACAGACATAAAATGGAATCTTTGATTTGGCGAACAGCGCGGCCTCGCGACTGAAGGGATGATTTGCCTCATAGCCCCAGTTCAAAGCTATGATGTTCGGCGTCCCGCCTTTGGGGGACCTTTGCGTACCGCCTGAAGGCGGGACCCCAAACAAAGCCAGCTCGGAAATCAGCTTCGGATATTTTAGAATGATATCACCCCAAAACATCATGGTTCGATCGCGCCGGGAGACTTCACGATGGATCTTCTTCAGGAAATCGAGATAAACGCGGCCCTGGCCCTTGGCGGTGCAGAGTTTTTTGCTCCGGCCTCGACCCAAATCCCAGGTTTCGTCACAACCGACATTAAAGAACCGGCTCGTAAAATTCGGTAACAACTCATCGTACAAGCCGCGCAGGAAGGGCAGGGTGCCGGGATGATTCGGCGCCAGCGTCGTTGGCCGGCGGATAAATTCACCGTTCGCGTCTTCGTACGGTTCCGAAACTTCGGCGAGATTTTCCAGGCGCGGATCTTCCAAGAAGTATCGCAGGTGGCCGAAGGAATTCTGGTTCGGCACGAGATCGATGCCGAGTTGTCGGCAGCGCGCATCGAGCCGGCGAATTTCTGCGCCAGTGAGTGCGCCCCAGCTTCGCCAGACGGATTTGTATCGGTGATAGGCAAACGTGTGCTCGGTGTAGAGCTGCAGTTCGTTGATTTTGAAATCGGCAAGTCGTTCGGCGAGTTCCAGCAGGGTTTCCAATTTCGGCACACGCCCGCGGGAAATGTCGAGCATCACGCCGCGGCGTCGAAAATCCGGCCAGTCGCGGATTTTGAGGCAGGGCAGACGGCCGCCATATTGCCGAAGCAATTGCCACAAGGTCGCGGCCGCTGCCCGCAGGCCGCCGGTTTCACGGAAGGAGATTTCAATCCCTCCAGGGGAGATGGTCAGTGCGTAGCCTTCGGGATGATTTGGCGCACTTTTGCTCTGGCGAAAACGGATGGTGGGTGCGCCGGTCCAACCGGCATTCCCCCGGGCCCAAGGCGGGCGTTCCGGCAATGCGAATGTGCCGCGGCGTATTTTTAGCGAGCGAGGGCAGGGGAGCAGGCTGGGATTCGGCACGGCCTCAAGACTAGCTATAGGTCCCTAAAACTCAAGCGTAGTGCCCAAGACACGCCGGCCTATGATTTTGGCCCCGCCGATTCGCGACCCTGACCGCCGAGCTTGTTTGCCAGGACGCGGTATATCAAACCGGCGACCACCAAACCGGCCAGGAATATAAAAATCAAAGCCAGGCCGAACCAAAAAGCGTGCTTCAACATCCGGTCGGCATTTTCCGTCATCTGCTGGCTCAGTTTTTCCATTTCCGGCGCACTTCGGTTCGCCGAGGCCAACAGCGCAGTCAGATTGCTGGCCGCGCTTCCAATTTGCGAAGCCGCTGTGCCGTAATCCAGCACGTTGAATGGAGGGCTGTTCGTGGCCGCCGGCGCCGGAGGTGTGTTTGTCGGGGAAACATACTGGACAAATGCGGTCAACGACTGGAGGGCGGCGTTAATGTTCGACGCGGCCGCCGCCGCCGAGTCAAGGGTCAGGCGCGAATCGGTTACCAGTTCGCGGGATTTGTTTCCCTGGGTAATCAGACCGTCGAGAATCTGCTGGATGGCGGCCTGTCGCTGGTCATTGATGAGTTGGGGCAATTGCTGGCTGGTCTGCGCAAAAACGGCGGAGGCGGAGGCGAGTTGGTTGGCGTCATTCAGCAGTTGCTGTGGCGCGGGCTGTTCGGCCAGCTGCAAAACGAGCAGCTGGGTCTGCCAGTTTAACAGCATGGGCATCCGCTGGCTGTAATACATCGCGCGTTCGCCCAGCTCGCGGATGCCTTCAATGGCGGCGGTGGTGGGATCGAGTCCAGCCAACGGATCAATGTAAAGCAGACTGAAAATGCTGGTGGGCGAGATGGTCGATTGTTTCGGCGTCCGGCCCAGGGTTGATACAAATTCGCGAAACCGGATGGGACCGATGTCACGTTGGTTTGGGTTTTTACGGCGCCACTCCTGGATCAAATCCTTTAGTTCCTTTTCCTGCGATGGTTGCAGAATGCCGCGGGCCATGATCCACGCATTCGATTCCAGATTGCGCTGTGTGTCCAACAAAGGCAACGCCGCATCACCGTAGGTTTTGACTCCAAAATCCTCCACTACATTCCGCGCCATGGTGACAAGCACCAGCAAGTCCAACGCATCAACTGAGGGGTTGTCTCCCGTGGCGTCGTTGAATGCCGCGGTGGCCTGGTCCAGTTTCCAACGTAACGCCGCCAGGCGCACTGCCGTGTTGGTGGATTTGGCACTGGCATCGTCACAGGCCTCGGCGACCATAGCCACATACGTGTCGGCAAAACGCAATACTTCCGCCTGCAACACCGAAGAGGTGACCGGCCCTGACGACGTGGCAGACAGTTGCACCGAGGCGACTTGGTTATGCTTCTGGGGCGTAGGAATCTTGAGCGACGAACAACCCGCCAGGGTCAGGACAGAAAGCAAAATGGCGATGCCGCGTAACCAGTCACAAACCCCGCCAGACTTTTTACCGCCGTTTCGATCCAGGTCGTGCCTTTGTATCTTCAGGTTCAAGGGGGAGAATTGTTATCAGCGTCGCCAAACGACGCAACTGTGAAATGCTCATGGATGAAGGTCTTATTGTTGCCCACCCGCCGAGGTGCGCGGCGGCTCCCACAACGGCGGCAAATAATGACTGACGGGCCGGGGGGCTGCACCAATGACCGCACGAAACCGACCGCACTAAGTGGGGATCATGCCGCTCTTGCGGGCATAATTGAAGAGCCCGCCGGCGTCCACCACCGGGCGCACGTCGCCGAGCGGTTTGAATTTGAAGACCTTCCCGGTGCCATTCACCGTGACGGTTTGAGCGTCCAAATCAACGGTCACCACGTCACCGGTTTTGAGAACGTCGCAAAGACGTGCCGTGAGTTCGCAGGGATAAAGTTCGCCGGTGGCGACGCTGTTGCGGAAGAAAATGCGCGCGAAACTTTCGGCCAGAACAATTTTGCAACCGGCCGAGCCGATGGCGATGGGCGCATGCTCGCGCGAGCTGCCGCAACCGAAATTCCTTCCGCCCACGATGATGGCATAGTCGCTGTCCAGTTTGCCGTCCTTCACAAAGCGAGTCGGATAAAGCGATTCGGGCAGGCCGGCCATTGCATAGCTGCCGAGCTTCTCATATTCATCGGGCATGGTCGGCACGAGCGTGAGATACTGCGCCGGAATGATTTGATCCGTATCAATATTGTCGCGCACCACGTAGACCGGCCCGGTAAAAACAGATTGCATAAAGGCAATGTGCCGCGCCGGGACCGGATTTTCAATGAGATTTTAGCGGTTTGACCTCGAGGCCGACCAGGCAAACGTCGTCATCGAATTGCTTTCGTACAGAAAAGTTCCGGATCTCGGCGAGCACTCGGGAGAACATTTTCTTCGTTGGCAGCCCGGCGTGTTTGCGGATGGCCGCGGCCAGATGTTCCCGGCTGAAAAGCTTTTGGTTCGACCCTTCCACCTCGATCAAGCCGTCCGTGAACAGCATGATGATGTCACCGGTTTCGATCTTTCTCCGGCAGGTCGGGAAAGACGCCTCGTGGAAGAGCCCCAGGGCGGGACCTTTTCGGCCATCGAGGTTGCTTCCCGGCAGATTCGCCTGGCCCGGCAGCCGGTTCAACTGCAGCGGATCGGGGTGCGCGGCACTGGCATAGGACAATTGCCCGGTGTTCAGGTCGGCGACCAGATAAAAGGCCGTGGCAAACATGGTGGAGCCGGCCTGCTGAAAAACGCTGAACAAGGCATCGTTGATCAGGGTCAGCAGATGACCCGGGTCCGCGGCCTTGGCGCTGAGGTCTTCCACCAGGGCGCGCATCATTCCGGTGACCAACGCGGCGCGCACGTCATGTCCCATGACATCGCAAATGAACACGCCGACGGCGGTGGGGGAAAGCGGGACCACATCGAAAAAGTCGCCGCTGACCGCACCGCTGGGATGGAAGCAGGTAAAGAATTCAATGGTACTTTGGCGGCCCGATTTGCCGCCGGACACGGCCGGAAATTTTTGGGGGAGCATGGCCAGTTGCAGTTCCCGCGCCATTTTCAACTCCTCCTCGATTTGCCGGGTTTTCTCCTGCAACTGCCGGGTGCTTTCCGCCAGGGCCTGTTCGGCATGTTTGCGCTTGGTGATGTCCCGGGAAATGCCAAAAGTGCCCACCAACTGGCCGGAATGGTTGCGCAAAGGCACCTTGGTGGTGGAAGCCCAGGTTTCACTGCCGTCGGGCCAGGTTTCAACTTCTTCAAAATTTTCAATGGGCCTGCCCGAGCGCAGAATTCTCCGTTCGTCCGCGAGCGCCTGCCGGGCATGGGGCTCCGAGAAATAATCGGCATCACTTTTGCCCCGCGCCTCCAGCGGATCGGTCAAACCATGCTTCCTGGCCTTCGAGCGGTTGATCATCAAATAACGGCTGCGCAGGTCCTTGAAGTAGATCGCGTCGGGAATGTTGTCCATCAGGGCCTGCAAGAGGAAGCCTTCGGAGCCTTGCACCTCCCGGCCCAACTTCCGATCCATTGCCTTGCGGATGGAACTTAACAACAACGGACCGCTGAGTTGGGATTTAAGCAGATAGTCTTGCGCCCCCATTTGCATGGTCCGGGCTGCCAACTTTTCCTCGTCCGCATCCGCCAGCACCACGATCGGCGTTTGAGCCGCCAGCTTGTCCAAGCGGATGAACGTCCCGAGGCCATGGCTGTCGGACAAGGACAGTTCCACCAGTACCAGATCAAAGCGGTGCGCCTTCAGTGTTTTAACCCCCGAGGAAAGCCGGTGGACCCGGATGACTTCGAATCCGCTCCGCTCCAGCATTGATGCGCAAGTCTTTCCGGCTTCGACGACCAAGATTTTCGGGACCACTCTCGCCATAATCAATTAGTACAGCTTGTGGCAACCTATCAACCACTTATATGGCCGTCCAGCAGGTAATGGCCGTTCAGCCGGGTGGGGATTTTTCCCGGCGCCGGCGCAGGGCGACGACCGCAACCGTGCACGCCGTCCAGGTGGGCAGTTCGTCGAGCACAGGGATGCATTCCAAAACAAACGAAGGCAGCAGCAGCCAATGAAAACCCACCAGCCAGATCACCAACAGCATGGCAGCGACATCAATCAACTGGTCGCCGAAAGCCCAGCCCAACGGGCCCAGCAGCAATTGCAGGCCATCCGCCGTCATAGCGACGGCCAGCGCCAGGACAATTCTCGTCCGGGTCAGGTTCGGCCCGGGCCGCAGACGGTCGGGTATTTCCGGCAGCTCCATCGTTGCCCCATTGAACCCAATCGGCTTGCCCGAACCAAGCGCGTTTCTTAAATTGGTTTGTGCTCGACATCAAATTGATCCGTGAAAAACCCGATTTTGTGCGTGCGCGCCTGGCCACACGCGGGGCTGGGGATGAGGCGAAGATTGATGAATTGCTCAAGTTGGACGAGCAACGGCGCAAAATGCTGGTGGAAGTCGAGACGCTCAAAGCCCAACGCAACCGGGTTTCGAAGGAAATTGGCGCTTTGATGGGACAGAAGAAGACTGCCGAAGCCGAGGCGAAAAAAGCGGAAACCAGGGACCTCGGCGACAGAATTGCCGCGCTGGACAGCAACGCCGCGCAGGTGGAAACAGAGCGGGACACGCTGATGCTCCAACTGCCGAATTTGCCGCATGAATCGGTCAAGGTTGGCAAAACCGCGGAAGACAACCCGGTCATCCGGGTCCACGGCGAAAAAGCAAATTTCGCCTTCCAACCGAAGTCGCACATCGAACTTTGCGAGTCGCTCAAGCTGGCGGATTTTGAACGGGCCGCAAAACTTTCCGGCAGCGGGTTCATTCTTTATACCAATTGGGGCGCACGGCTGGAGCGGGCCTTGATTCAATTCCTGCTTGATTTGCACACCGCGCAACACGGTTACACGGAAGTCTCGCCGCCGTTTGTGGTCGGACCGCAATGTCTTGAAGGCGTCGGGCAGTTTCCCAAGTTCCGGGACCAGTACTACGGTGTGGCGGAGGGCGACGACCAGGATAAGCTCGGCAAGCTTTACCTGATACCGACCGCCGAGACGCCGGTGGCGAACATCCATCGCGAGGAGATTCTGGCGGCTAAGCAATTGCCCATCCGCTACTGCGCCTACACACCGTGTTTTCGGGGCGAGGCGGGCGCCGCCGGTGTCGGCACGCGTGGCATGATCCGCGTGCACCAGTTTGACAAGGTCGAGCTGATCAAGATTGTCAAACCGGAGCACGGCTACGACGAGTTGGAGAAGATGGTCGCCGATGCGGAGAAGGTATTGCAGTTGCTCGGCCTGCATTACCGCGTGCTGCTCTTGTGCACCGGCGACATGGGTTTCGGCAGCGCAAAAACCTATGACATTGAAGTCTGGGCGCCGGGGCAGGGGAGCTATCTCGAGGTGTCAAGCTGCTCGAATTGCGAGGATTTCCAGGCTCGCCGCATGAATTTGCGGTTCAAATCGGACGCCGGCGAAAATAAATTTCCGCACATCCTCAACGGTAGCGGCACGGCGTTGGCGCGCCTGTTTGTGGCCCTGATTGAAACGCACCAGCAGGCTGACGGCAGCGTATGGATTCCCGGGCCGCTCCAACCCTACTTGAAAGCCGAACGAATCACGGTTTGAATTTGTGATTTACGATTTACGATTGATGATTGAAGTGCCTTTCACACGGGCCGTGCCAATCATCAATCATTAATCATAGATCATCCATGAACGTCCTCCTGGCCAGCAGCGAAGTCCATCCGTTCTCCAAAACCGGCGGGTTGGCCGACATGGTGGGTGCGCTGGGCAAGGCGCTGGCCCGGGCCGGTTATGAAGTTCGCCTGGTAACGCCGCTCTATCGCGGCATTCGCGAGCGGTTTCCCCAAATGCATCGTGTTGACTGGTATTTCGATTTGCCCCTGGGCGACCGGCGCGTTCAAGCTGCTCTGTGGTCGTTGGAAATGGAAAAGGGCCTGATGGCCTATTTCATCGAGCAACCCGCTTTTTTCGATCGCGCCGCGCTGTATCATGAACACAACGTCAGCTACCCCGACAATCCTGACCGGTTTATTTTCCTTTCGAAATGTGTCGCGCATCTGGCGCGTTATCTGCCATGGCAGCCGAAGGTGGTGCATGTTCACGACTGGCAAACGGCACTGGTGCCGGCATTGATGCTGCAACAGCACCGTGCGGAAGGGTGGGGGACACCCCCGTCAACCTGTCTTACCATCCATAATCTGGCGTATCAGGGAATTTTCCCGCCGGGCAACTTCGCCCTGACCAATTTGCCGGCAAATTTTTTTACCATGGACGGTCTGGAATATCACGGTCATTTGAATTGCTTGAAAGGCGGCATCGTTTACTCCGACATCATTACCACGGTCAGCCCGCGCTACGCGCGCGAAATCACCACCGAGGAATTCGGTTACGGGCTGGACGGACTTTTGCGCCGGCGGCAGAAACAGCTCGTGGGGATTCTCAACGGTGTGGATTACGATGAATGGGATCCGTCACACGATCCTTTTCTGATAGAGCGTTACTCGGCAACACGGCCGGCCGGGAAGGCCGCCTGCAAACGGGCGCTGCAACAGGAGCTCGGCCTCCCGCAAAGCGGGGATGTGCCGCTGTTTGGGACCATTTCACGACTGGCGGATCAGAAGGGCGTGGACATCCAATTGGGCGCCTTGGAGGAAATGTTGAATGCGAACCTGCAGTTCGTTTTGCTGGGCAGTGGCTCCGCGAATTATGAACGGGGTTATGCGGAACTGGCACGGCGCTTTCCATCCAAGGCTGCCATCCGGGTGGATTATGATGAAGCCCTGGCCCATCGCATCGAGGCCGCGTGCGACTTCTACGTGATGCCGTCGCGTTATGAGCCCAGCGGGTTGAACCAGATGTACAGTCTTCGGTATGGAGCGGTGCCCATTGTACGTGCCACCGGCGGGCTCGACGACAGTGTGATTGATTTTAACGAGGACCCGAAGCGCGCCTGCGGGATCAAATTCCATGAATATTCGGCGCGCGCCCTGGCCAAGGCGATCCGCAAAGCTCTGGCGCTTTATCGGGAAGCCGGTTTGCTGCGTCAGTACCGGCGGAATGCCATGAAAACCGCGTTTCCCTGGGAACAGGCTGTTAAAGAATATCTGAAGGCCTATAAAATGGCGCAGGCATTCAGGATGCCCTGGCCGTTTTTCTAGAGACCGCGGAGGCTTCAATCTGGCGCACGTTTCGCAGAGCCAGAATCTGTCGCTCATCGCGCCGGACCAGATTTACAAAGCGTTGTGCGCGTTCAACCACACAGGACACGGGATGATCCACCTCGGCGGGAGCGTTCCATAGGACGTAGAATTCAAAGTCGCTGGGTGATCGCCCATGAGTCTGTTGAAAATGTTGCGTGCGCGTCTGCATGATGTTGCGGGCAACCGCCAAGGCGGCATGTGCATTTTGGGGGTTGCCGCCGGGCCAAAGTTCAGCGCGGATCTGGTATCGGGAGATTTCGCCGCAGCGACCCACGGCGTAATCATCATTTCCGGTCTCGAGCATGGACAATGCTTCCCACCGGTTCATTCCAGAAGCGCTTGTTACCACCCCCAACGCGGCCAGCGCACACATGGCCAATTTGAATATCATCACAATTATTAGACACTATGCCCAAGATTTCGTCAAATGAAGTTGTGACTATATTAAATATAACAAACATTGTGCATCTATATATCTAAGCTAAAATCCACTAAAAACTCCATTAATGCGTGCCTTGTACCCGGATTTGAATTCTCGAGCTGCTTCCAACACGGCTCTGTCTCAGTCCCCCGGGACAGACATTCCCGGTCGTGTCTTCAACATTCTTGTTCAGTTTTATGTCAGTCGACCTTCCGAACTGCGGCGCAAGCGACGATGGCCGAGTAGTTCCTTATAACCAAGCACCGGCAAAGCCCACGTCGCCGGCTCCGGGACGGACAGCGCCTCGAACAGGCCAGCCCAGCGCCCTTTCGGCAATTGTTAATTTCCACGGGTCCTGTTAAACCAATTCCGTCTAAGTCACTCCGACTCAATATCAACAACCTTTAAAGTTCAGGAGCTCATTATGAAAAAACATCTATTACTGTTAATCGCTGGTATCTTCATCTCAACTCTCTCCGGTACAACCTACGCTCAGAACCTGTTTGTGGCGGATGATGCCGACGGCGCCATTTACACTTTTACGCCGGGCGGAGCAAAAAGCACATTTGCTTCCGGGTTGAACAATCCGTGGGGACTGGCCTTCAACAGCACAGGCAATTTATTCGCATCAGATACAGGCAGCGGCAACATCTACGAGTTTACACCTGGCGGAGTGCAGAGCACCTTTGCCTCAGGGTTGGCCAAACCGAGCGGTCTGGCCTTTGATAATGCAGGAAATTTATTTGTGGCCAACTATGGCACCGGGGCTGTCACTAAAATCACTCCGGGTGGAATACAGACCACTTATGCGTCCGGTTTGGGTCTGATTACCGCACTTGCATTTGACAGCGCAGGCAATTTATTCGCGTCGGCTACCGGTTCCGGAGGTATTTATAAAATAACTCCCGGCGGAGCGGTAAGCACGTTCGCCGCCGGATTCTATGGTGCTGGGTTGGCTTTTAACAATGCGGGCAACCTGTTTGCAGGGGGTGACCAGGTCTCCCCAAATGGGTACATTGCCGAGTTTGCACCGGGCGGAGCGCAAAGCACCTTTGTTTCCGGGTTGAGTAATCCTGTTGCCTTGGCCTTTAACAGCGCGGGCGACCTGTTTGTGGGGAACCAAGTCGGCGGCGTAATCACTGAAATCACATCGGGCGGGTCAAAAAGTACCTTTGCTTCAGTGAGCCAAGTTCAGGGGTTGGCCTTCCAACCTGCACCTGAACCCTCGATCCTGATGTTGCTGGCGGCCGGGTCAATGGCACTAATCGCGCGCCGGCGGCACTGAAACTTGAGGGTTGTCAGCCCTCATTTTATAGGACAGGGTCGGACAAATCTGGACACGCCTATTTTTGTTTGGGTGCCGATAAATGCCTTTTTGGGGTTGCTGACCGCTGTGCTACCACCTCCTTGGCGGTGTAAATTGCTGCCCTGTTTACTGCTTTTTATCAGCCGTATCCAAGGTGTATGAGGGGTCTTTGAGGTTGTCGTCCCGGCGAAATTCCTCGTGAAACAGCTTTATCAAGCGCCTTATTCCAAAACAAACCAGACAGAAGGCGACCAAGAGGGCAATCGCTATCGTAAAAGTTGATGAACTGAGCATGCGCTTTAGAATCCCGTTTAATTATTACTGTCCGGCCGGCTCTAAAGCTAATTCTTTGCCACTTTTTACCCCGGGGGCACCTGTCTTTCCCGAAGTCCGTTGAATCTGGCTGCCAATTTCCGCACCCACGAACGCGGAACGGCACGGATAAGCTGGACGAGCAATCGATTTTGCAGTCCCGGGACGGTCACTACTCTCCGCTTTCGGAATGAGTCCAGGCCATGTCGGGCGACTGCTTCCGCGGACATTCGGGCCGTCCGCACCATCCGGGTCCTGTCTGCCCGGGCGACCTGCCCAAAGTTCGTGGCGGTCGGACCCGGGCATAAAGCGGTCACCGTCACGTTGGTGCCGGCGAGTTCTTCCGCCAGCGCTTCGCTGAATGAGAGAACGAAGGCCTTGGTCGCGTAATAAACCGCCATGCCCGGGCCCGGCAAAAAGCCCGCCACGGAGGCCACGTTCATGATCCCGCCGCGCCGGCGTTGCAACATGCCGGGCAGGAACAATCCGGTCAGTTCTGTCAATGCGGTGATATTCACCTGGAGCATTTCGAGCTGCCGGGCCAGCGGCAGCTCGGCAAACGATCCCCAGGCACCGAACCCGGCGTTGTTCACCAGTACGTCCACGGTGATTCCCCTGCCCTGCAATTCCGTGAGAATATTATGCGGCGTCCCGGACAAGGACAGGTCGGCGCTGATAATGGTGACCTCTGTCTTGTGCGCGCGGTTCAATTCATCGGCCAGCGCTTGCAGTTCCCCGGTATTGCGTGCCGTCAAGACCAGACGGGAACCGTCCGCCGCAAAACACCTTGCCAGTTCCCGGCCAATTCCCGATGAAGCGCCGGTGACCAAAACCGTTTCGCCGTTCGCGCCGCTCATTTTCCCCGGTTCCTACTGGTTTCCCCACCCGAATCGCTTGGTAATGGGCCAGTAAACAAAGAAGGATTTACCGATGACGTGGTCGCTGGAAAAATCACCCCAATAACGCGAATCGTAGCTGTTGAAGGTGTTGTCGCCCATGACAAAAAGATGGTTCGTCTCCACCTGAACGCTTTCGCCCGGAGCCAGCGCCTGCAACATGGCGTGTCCGAAATAGTGATTCGGCTGGTATTCCAGAATCTTCTGGCCCGGTTTGGCACCAGCAAAAGCATACAGCCCGGCAAAATGAGGAGTCGAGGCCGACAGAGGCCGGCCGTCCACGACCAGATGTCCCACGGGCTGGGTTCCCGCCAAGGGCACGTTCTCAACTTCATAGTCTTGCTGGAGAGACAGGGTTTCACCGCCCAAACCCACCAGCCGCTTGATATAGAAGGTATCTTGTTGGTCAGGCCGCAGGCTCGTGATGCCATGCGTGTCAAAAACCACAATCTCGCCGCGTTGCGGCGGGCGGAAATTGTACGTCAGCCGGTCCACAAACAAGTGGTCTCCGGCATGAACCCGAAGCTTTATCACGTCGTCACCCTGGTGAAAAACACGTCCGGGTTCCAGGTCGGCCCGGCTTCCCAACGGTTCTTCACCGTAATCCGGTGGAAACCAGATCGTGTGCCAAGTCCCGGCAAATTCGATCTGCTGATAAAGGGAAAAAAACGCCGGCGGCCAGGGTTTCCCAATCTCGTCCACCGACCCGTCTACCGGGGCAACAAAATGAAGATAAGAAATGCCGTGAAACCAGTCCCGGATGCGTCCCGGGAGTGACGGGATTCTGATCTCTTTCTCCAGTTTGAGTTGCGTATTAAAGTCAGCCTGGATTTCAGCCTGCAGCTGGGTCCTGGTTTTGTCATCGGTGAAAGTTGAATTGGCATCGAAACTTTTCGCCTCCACGATTACCGGATAAAAGTCGGGCTCCGAGGTCACGCCGTAAAGCGTGGGCTGCATCGAACCGGTGGGGATCTTGAATGGTTGCAGGAAAAACGTGCGGATGGCCATCGCCACGGCAATCGCGACCAGCAGGACCTCTACATTCTCGCGCCAGGCAGGATTCGGATACGGCTTCAGCCACTTGTTGGCGGCGAATTCCAGCTCCTCCATCTTGATCCGGACCCGCCCCGAATTGAGCTGCGGCTCGTCAAGCGCGGACTGTAACTCGCGCAAGGCGAGCGTTATCGTGCCGGTCGCCTGGGGTGAAAGCAGATCCCCTTGCGCACAATACCAGCGGTGCACGTGTTTGCGCATCGCGACCGCCTCGCGAACCGTTTTGGAAAATAGCCAGCGGATCATAAAATGTATCGAGGACTCAGTGTCGGGGGTAGCGAACCCAAAAACAAGCACTGATGCAATGCGCTCCACTGCCCTTGTCTCTCGACCTTCAGTTGCTGGCCGGCCGGAACACGAATGGCGCGAGTTTCCACATATTCATTCAACACCAGCTGATACTCTCCCAAGATGAACAACCGATGCTTTTCGAGGTGCAATTAATGGGTGCAACCTGGTCGTTCCCGCCGCCGTAACTCTGGTCCTTGGACAAGGACTCGATGGCGCCCTCTCCGCAACTAGGAGGCGGCCAGTCCGCGTTGGACGGCGATCGATGGTTCGAACGTGACCGGCGGCAAAGTATCACGGTCGAGCTGGGTGATTTTGGCAACGAGAGCTTCGTAAAGAGCCAGGCGTCCCCGGAGGTGCGCGAACAGTTGCGGTTCAATTGCCGGCGCGGCATCGTCAGCCTCCTGTCTCGCACGGGCAAGCAGCAGGCCGAGATTGGCCGGGGCGGACCCGGCCTGCTTGCCATCCACTTGGTTGGCCAGCGCTTCCAGACGGTCCACCACTCCCTGGGCAAGGATATGAAGTTCCTGACGGATGGCGGAGGGCACGGGAGTGAAATCCACGCTCAACCGGTGATGCACCACGGCCAGCAACGCCAGAAAAAAAGATTGAGCATCGGCAACCAGCCGGGACACATAGGCCCGTTCAGCCACGGCGTCGGCCAGACCGGCGCCCCATTCAAACTTTGATTCGTCGTGCAGGCGAAGGGTCGTGGCCAGGTCCCGATAAACCTTCCAACGCCAGCCGCGCGCCGGCTTCAAGTCCGACGCTGCCGGGTCGCCGCGCAGCCCCACGCGGGCCAGCCCGGCCAATGAACGCAGGGCGTCGGCGAGCGAGCGCCGCATGGCGGTGCCGGCCAGGGCGGTGCCTCCCGAAAGGTTGAACACCAGCAGTGATACACCGATACCGAGGAGAACGCCTATGACGCGGTCGCGGGCCGGCACCAGATCCGTCCCGGGGCCGAGGTCATTAAGAACACACAGGGCAAACGCCAGGCCCATTTGAATGCCGACATAAGCGATACGCGCGCTGCCGGCGATAATCCAGCCGGACAGGGCCGTCACGGCAGCCGTCACGACCAGCAACGGAGCCAGACTGTCCATATTGGGCATCAGCAGAATGATGGTGATCAAGCCGAGCAATCCGCCCAGGATGGCGCCGGCCAGGCGCAAGAGTGCCTTTTGCAGACTCGCGCCGAGGGTGGATTGCGCGATGACAATGGTGGTCCAGACCGAAGTGGAGAGGCCGGGCCAGGCCATGCCTTCGTATAAAACATAAGCCAGTGTCGCGGCGAGGCCGGTGCGCAGGGAGAACATAATCGCGGCGGTGTTGCCAAGCGAAAAGGCCGGTGTGAAAAACGCCCCCCGTGTGGGCGAATCGAATGCGAGCCTGGGGATGATGCGCGCCTGCGGTTTCCGGTTTGGATCCAGGAAGCCGGTGGCCTGGGGAAGCGCGGAAAGAATCTGCTCCAGTTCGATCAACCCCGGCAGCAGCGTGGCGCTGCTGGAATTGGCGACCACCAGGTCCGTGGGGAGATTGGCATCACTGCCAAAGGATTCCAACGGTTGTTGGCGCTCGAGCGCCACCCGGAGCCGGGCGCAGTTGGCAGCTAGGGTGGCCAGGCGTTCGCGCGCTGCCGGAGCCGGCTGGTTTTGATGCGCGCGGGCAAACGCCATGGCGGCGGTCAGCAATTGCTCGACGCCGCCAATCAAGGCAACCTGTTCGGCATGATGCTGGCGCAGCGATGAGTAGCGCGATTCGGCGTTGTCCATGAGGTCGAGCTGATGGGAAAGCCCGCTCAACATCAGCGAGTTGGGTTTGGCCGTGTCCGGCGGGCGCCCATCGCGCATGGTGGAAAGAAGGTCTTCAACAGCTTTCAGCCGTCCGATCAACTCGTCCCGGAGAAGCTTCTCCGGGTCACCCGGCCAAAGATACATTTGGGCGGCGGTGGCGATGACCGCGCCGAGCAGGACCGTGGCGAAGCGCCAAAGTCCGACGTGGAGGCCGGTGTCGGCGTCGGGACCCGTGGCCGTCATGACCATGATGGCCGTGACTCCCGCCAACAGTCCGAAGTAGGGAGCCGTGGTCGTCTGGGCAAGGAACATGAAAAATGCGGCCAGCGGGCCCATGAGCGCGATGCGAAGCCAGGGGTGATCGAGAAAGGCGATATAGGCGGCGATACCCACGGTCGCGCCCAAGGCAGTGCCGAGGATGCGCAACACGGCTTTGGCCAGGGAAGCGCCGGCATTGGTCTGACTCACGACGAAAATCGTCACGAGGGCATAGGAAGCGTGCGGCGAGTGCATCGTCATGACGAACGCGGTGGTCAGCAGACAAGCGACAACAATGCGGGCAGCCGCCCGGGCACGCCCGGGCGCGGGCGCCATTTCGGCGCGCAGGAATTTCAAGAGATGATTTTCCCAGCTGACCGCCGAAATGTCGCCGATCCGGCTCACGGGGTGGATTTCAGTTCCGACGCGGAAGCGGATTCCGTACCGCCACGCAGGGTTACGACGGCGGTCATGCCCATGCGGTAGGGCTGCCGGGCATCCGGAGCTTCCAAGCGGATGCGCACGGGGATCCTTTGTGCCAGGCGAACCCAGTTGAGGGTGGGGGTCACGTTGGGAAGGACGCCGACCGTTTGTTCATCCGGCGACAGGACGGCCCAGCCGATGCCCTCGACGGTTCCATGGAAACGGTGTCCGGGGTAGCTCAACAGAAAAACGTCCGCAGCCATTCCTGTTTTGATGTATTCCAGATAAGTTTCCTGAAAATTTGCGATCACGTACCAGGCGCGGGTGTCCACCAGCGCGAAGACCTGTCGGCCCGCCTGGGCATATTCTCCCTTGGAGATGTTGAGATTGGTCACGCGCCCGCGGAACGGCGCGCGGACCCGGCAGTAATCCAGGTTTAACTTCGCCGCGTCCACGGCGGCCTCGGCGGCTTTCAAGTGTGCGTTCAAATCGCCGTATTGTCCCAGCAAATTTTCCTGGCGGGCGAATTCCTGGCGGGCCTGTGCCAGGGCGGCATGCGTGGCGCTGGCCTTGACTTGGGCGGCCTGGAATTCATCCTCGGTCACGAATTTCCCGTCCACCAGCGAGGCGAGCCGCTTCACGTGGCCGGCTTCAAAGGCATCCTCAACTTCAAGTTGTCCGACATTGACTCCGGCGGAGGCCACCGCGTTGGATGTGGCTTGAACTTCACTTTGGGTCAGCAACAGGTTTGCCTGGGCGCGTTCCAAATCCACCTCGAACGGCCGGGGATCAATGACGAACAGCAGGTCCCCTTCCTGCACCTCCTGATTGTCGGCTACGTTCAGTTCGGTTATCGGCCCGCTGACGTGCGGCGCGATGCCGACCAGGTTGGCCCGCACCACCGCGTCGTCGGTACGCGGCCGATGGTAAAGCAAATGGGTCACATAAAACGCCATCACCAAACTGCTGACGATGATGGCCGGCCCAAGCACCCGGCCTGTAAGCCGCAGCCAACGCGGGTCTTGGGGAATATCCATAGGTATCAGGTCTTGAACAATACCAGCCACGCGATACAGGAGAGCAGCAGTGCCAGACAGAGATAAACCACAATCAACGGTCCCAGATGGCGTTCCAGCCGGAGCGCCGCAAATACAAAGCGCAACAAAATGGTGAATCCGATGCCCAGCGTCAGGCACCAAATCCAGGCCGGGAAAAAGGAACCGTAAAAGTTGATGCTCGGATCGCAACCGTTTAACAACATGAGCACGCCCAGCAGGACTCCAACCCTGGAAAAATGGAACAATTTGGGAGTCATGGCTGGCGCGATTTATTTTCCTTCCTGCGCGGCGGAATCTGCCGTTCGGCTGAATCCGCTGATTGAATCGCCGACCGCAAAGGCCAGGGCAGCGGATGAAGACAGAACATCGGCCCGGCTCTCGACGAGAGTTGTTCGCGCCCGCGCGAGATCACGTTCGGCCGTCAGCAGTTCAATCACCGTTCCGAGTCCGTTTTTGTAAGATGTCAACGCGGCATCGTAGTCATTTTGGGAAGCGGCTAGCAAGGCTTGGGCAAAATCGTACTGCAGAAAAGATGCCTTGGCATCGGCATAAGCCTTCCACACTTCACGCTGGGTTTGGAGTTCGAGTCCGGTCAATCGGGCCTGGGCTTCATCCCGCCGGGCCTTCGCTTCGCGAAGTTCATTTCTGTGGGCAAACCCGTCGAACAGGTTCCAGGAAAACGTGAGGAAGGCGCCATATTCGGGATCCGCATAATTGTAAGACGAGGCCGGACTGCCCGGTGCGGTGACGTACCAGTTTCCCAAGTTGCCGCCCGCCGTAGCCGACAGGCCGATGCTCGGACGGTATTCGGATTCCGCACGGCGCACGTCCGCCTCGCGCGCTCTTACCTGGGCCAGTTGCGCCGCCAAATCGGGTCTCTGCCGCGCCGCCCGGTCCAGGGCGAATTCAACGGACCCAGCCAGATTGGTCGGCAAAGGTTGCGCGGACAGGTCAACGACCGCGAAGGACACCGTGGGGGAAACTCCCAGACTTTCGGCAAGCGACGCCCAGGCATCCGACACGTTCCGCCGGGTGGACTGCAAATCGAATTGCGCGCGGGCCAGGTCCTGCCGCGCCTGCAACAGGTCCGACTCGGTCCCCAACCCGTTTTGCAGCCGCACCTCGGAGACATGTTCCACATTTTGGGCGGTTTCCAGGGTTGCTTCCGCCGCCGCTTGCTCGGCGCGGCTGGAATCAAATTTGTAAAAGCTGCGCTGCACATCGTAGGCTAATTGCTGGTGCGCGCGATTGAACTGGAAGTCGGCCTGGAGCAATTGTTGCGCGGCGCGGTCGAATGTCGCGCGGCGGCGGCCGAAATCCAAAAGCGTCCATTCGAGCGAAACACCGGGATTGAAGCCAGGCCCCGAGGCTATCAACGTTCCGCCTGATGCCGGGTAATCACTGTGCGAGTAGCCGCCGGTCGCCAGCAAAGCGAGCACAGGAGCATAAGCGCTATCGGCCAGACCCAGCCTCGCGGCAGCGGCACGGGCCTGCTCCCACGCTGCGCGAGTTTGGGGATTGATGCGTTCGGCGAGATCGATCAGGTCCGCCAGATTGTTGGTCCGGTCCGACGCACCGGGAAAATTGCCGTTGGTAACACAAACCGCCGGGCGCAGGTTGGAAGTGGAAACAGTGTTCAGTGAATTTGTGTCTGTGCCCTCTCCTAATGGCAATGGCCTCCCCGGCACTTGCCACGGTTCTGTATAACCGGGAGGCGCGTACTGATATGGATTGATTGCGGCGGAATTTCGCAGCGGGCTGCACGCTGTCAGGTTTCCGAGTGAGGCCAGCAACAAAAACCATGCTGCCCATTTTAAGATGTGAAATGCCGCCTGCATTCTGATCTCGCCTCGAACGTACGGCGGATTGTAGGTGACTGACCGACTGTGTCCAGTTTGGAGTACGACAGCACCGGCGGATGCCCGGTCATGCCTTTAATACTTGAATGAAGGCTTCCTGAGGAATGTTGACATTCCCGATGGATTTCATCCGCTTTTTACCTTCCTTCTGCTTTTCCAGCAGCTTGCGCTTGCGCGAAACATCGCCGCCGTAGCATTTCGCCGTCACATCCTTGCGAAAGGCGCTGACGTGTTCCGAGGCGACGATTTTTCCGCCGATGGCCGCCTGGATTTTTACCTGGAACTGCTGGCGTGGGATGACTTCCTTGAGCTTCTCCGCCAGGGTGCGTCCCCTGCCCTCCGCTTTGCTGCGATGCACAATGCTAGAAAACGCGTCCATCGGTTCGCCGTTCACCAGCATGTCCAGCTTCACCATGTCGCTTTCCAGATAACCACCCAGCTCGTAATCCATCGAGCCATAGCCGCGCGTCATGCTTTTAATACGATCATGGAAATCAATCAGAATTTCGTTCAGGGGAATCAGCGTGGTCAGCATAACGCGCCGGGCGTCGAGCGTTTCGGTGTGGTCGAAGGAACCGCGTTTCTCGGAGATCAGCGCCATCATGTCACCGATATTTTCATTGGGGCAGATGATGAACGCCTTCACCATCGGCTCCTCGATTTTTGCAATGAACGTCACTTCCGGTAAAAACGCCGGGTTGTCTACTTCCTTGAACGTGCCGTCCGTGAGCGTGACGTGATAAACCACGCTCGGATAGGTCGCGATGATGTCCATGTCATACTCGCGACGCAGACGTTCCTGCACAATTTCCATATGCAGCAAGCCAAGAAAACCGCAACGGAAACCGAACCCCAGCGCCACGCTTGTCTCCGCCTGATAGACAAACGCCGAATCGTTCAACTTCAATTTTGCCATCGCCGATTTCAAATGCTCATAATCCGCGGTGTTTATCGGATAAATGCCGCTGAACACCATCGGGTGGATCTCCTTGAAGCCCGGCAATACGCCTGACGGATTCCGCGCGTCTGTAATCGTGTCGCCCATCTTTACTTCCTGCGGCGATTTGATGTTCGCCGTGAAATATCCCGTCTCACCGACTTGCAGTTTCTCCCGCGTATAAGGTTTCGGATTGAAACTGCCGACCTCCTTGATCTCCACATTTTTGCCGGAATGTAACAACTTCACCTGCTGGCCGGACTTCAATTCACCATTAAAGACGCGCACATGCGTGACGACGCCTTTGTAAGTGTCGAAAAGCGAATCAAACGCCAGCGCCTGCAAACTCGGCGCGTCTGTCGGCCTGGGCGGCGGAATGCGCGCCACAATCGCCTCCAGAATTTCATCAATGCCAACCCCTTCCTTGGCGCTCGCCGGTATAGCCGTCTCGCCGGGAATGGCGAGGATTTCCTCAAGCTGCTGGCGCGCTTGGGCCACGTTGGCGTGCGGCAGATCAATCTTGTTGATGACCGGGATGATTTCGAGGTTCTGTTTCATCGCCAGATGCACGTTGGCGACCGTTTGCGCCTCCACGCCCTGGGCCGCGTCCACGATGAGCAATGCCCCCTCGCACGCGCTCAGGCTGCGCGAAACTTCGTAGGAAAAATCCACATGACCGGGCGTGTCTATCAGGTTTAACTCATACGTCTCGCCGTTTTTTGCCCGGTAAAGCATCGTCACCGGGTGCGCCTTGATGGTGATTCCTCGCTCCCGCTCCAAATCCATCGAGTCGAGCAACTGGTCTTCCATTTCCCGGTCGGAAATCGTGCCCGTGCGGTGCAAAAGCCGGTCCGACAGCGTCGTCTTCCCATGATCAATATGGGCGATGATGCTGAAATTGCGGATATGCGTTGCGTCCATCCTGTTTCCTAAATCCTGATCTTAATTGTGTTCTTAATCGTAATCTTAGTCCCCTGCTCTGTCCGTCAAAGGAATCCGAGTGCCATACCATAGCCGGAAAATGGTTGAAGAAAAGGAAATTTGACCGGCTTCCTCCGACAAAAATGGTCGTTGATCGCAACTATTGGCCGGCGTCAGTCACGACCGGTTTGAGTCCCGGCCCTTGGATATAATGCCCGGCAAACGCGATGAACGCGGGCCAGTTCGGAATGTCCGTGTGTCCGCCGCTATGCTCCCGGAAGGCAATGTCACCATTCATCAAACCGGTCTCCGGCGGCGGAAACACATCCGTTCCCAAATCTTTCTTTCCCAGCAGTCGGTACACTGGGCCGGCATCGACTGCAGCCATGAACATGCCGCGCGGGTCGGCAAATCCATCACCGGCCGGACCGCCGGCGGTGGAACCGGCGCCGATGAATACCGGGCGCGGCGCGCACAGGGCGATTAATTCGTGCCCGTCGACCGGCAGGTCCTTTGCGCTTAAGGGGCCACCGTATTTAATGAAATTGCCCGCATACCAGTGATACGCTTCCCACCAGGCTGCGTTCTCGACATCTTCACCATAATCGCGGCGGTTGATTTTGGTGCCGCCCTCACCGGAGGAACTCACATACGCGATAACGAAGCGCGGATCGTAGGCCATCGCCACGGCCGTGGCCTTGCCCCAACGCGAGTGGCCTTCGAGCCCGACATGTTTTGCGTCCACCGCCGGGTCGGTCTCAAAATAATCGAGCGCGCGGCTCGCGCCCCAGGCCCACGCCTTCAATACGCCCCAGTCATCCAACCTTCGTGGCTGGCCTTTGTTGCAGAGGCCAATAATTCCCGTCGTTAATCCGGCGCCACCGTCCGCCTGAACGCTGTAAGTGCCGAGCGTGGCATATCCCCAGCCGTTGCTTAATACCATCGCCTGCCAGGGTTGTAGTCCAAAGAAGTTAAAACCGCCGTGTCGAAGCGGCGCGTTTGTTCCTGCCAGCCGGTTTGTTCCACCGGGGACGAACCGGGGTAATCCGCTGCCAAAACCGGGGGCAAAGGGATACAACACCATAATGACCGGCGAAGGCCCGGCCGCGTTCGCGGGAAGAGTCAGCGACAATTGAATCGTTACGGAAATGTTTGTGTAAGACGAATTGTCCACGTGCCCCAGCAACCGTTTTTCGACAACGGAAGTACGGCTGGTGGCGTTGGTAATCACCCGGTTGGTAATGCCGGCAATCTCCCAGGTTACCTTGGGTGTCACTTCGGGCGTCCGGCCGTAAATCTCGCGATCGAAATCCTCCACGATTTCCGGTCGGCGCTGGTTCCACCATACGGTCGAAGTTGTGACCCTTTCTCCATTATTCAGCCTCAGCGGGTCGGGTAAATCCGGATAAGGGTTTGCCTTGGACTCTTCATAATTGGTGGTGGTGCGATGGCGAAATGAAGTCATATGCAGGAGGCCCATGAGTCGATGATGATCTTCCTGCGCGGAAAGCTGGACGATGGGAGGCGCATTCGTGCCTGCATCTGCCGCATGTGCAATGGCAATCGTCAAAAGCATCAAAAAAGCAAAGGCAACCGGGCGGCGAATCAAACCCGATTTCAAAGCCCGGGCGATTTTCCAAAAACATATCATTGGGAAATATGAGAATGAGTAAACAATGCTTGACCTTTTTGGGTCAAGGCATGTTTCTCAACAATTGTCCAGGTGTGCGGAGGATGGTCGGAGGATAATTAAAAAGAGTTTGATGCTGAACGGAGTATCAAGTCATGGACGTCGTATGAATGCGGGTGAGCGCTTCACGCCGCCGGGTCAGGTTTAATGGCTGCCGTGGGCATTGGCGCCGGCGGTTTGCGTTGACGCCAGTAATTCAGCAGTCGGTATCCGAGCAGGATGGCCAGTACCGCCGCGAACACCAGCGGCTGGCGCACGTCGGCCTTCACCTGCATGTAATAGTGAATCACCCCGGCGATGGCCGCCACGTAGGCGAGCCGGTGTAAGGCCCGCCAGCGTTTGCCACCCAGCCGCTTAATCATCCCGTTGGTGGACGTGATCGCCAGGGGCACCATTGCCAGCAGCGCCGTGCTGCCCAGGATCAGGTATTTTCGTTTCAGCATTTCCGTGAGCGTGCTCGAAACGCTGAATGCCCGGTCCAGGCTGAAAAAACACAGGAAATGGAGGCAGCCGTAAAAGAAAGCGTAAAGCCCCAGCATCCGGCGAAATTGAATCAGCCAGTTCAGCCCGGTGATTTTCCGCAACGGCGTCACCGCCATCGTCAGGATCAGAAAAATCAGCGTCATCATGCCGGTGGTGAGGATGAGAAAATTCTGTGGATTGGCGCCCAGTTTGTTATGGGATTGATCCCAAACCAGCAGGGCCAGCGGCACGGCGCCGTTGACGAGAATCAAGAGCTTAACGAACCTGATGTCACTTTCTTTCATCGCATATTCGCCGTGTTTGGCCGCGGCGCGGGGCCGCGCGGCCACGGGCGACCAGCCGGTCGTCCCCACCCAATACACATTTCAAAAATTCTTTCGCAAATCCATTCCGGCGTACAAATGGCCGACCTCTTCCTCATAGCCGTTGAACATCAGGGTCGGACGCCGCCCAAATTCGCCGATGCGTTGTTCGGTCGCCTGGCTCCAGCGCGGATGGTCCACGTGCGGATTCACGTTGGCGTAGAAACCGTACTCGTTCGGGGCATACGTACTCCACGTTGTTGGTGGCTGGTCCGCCACCAGCTTGATTTTGACAATGGATTTGATGCCTTTGAAACCGTATTTCCACGGCACCACCAGCCGGATGGGCGCGCCATCCTGAGGCGGCAACGACCGGCCATAAAGTCCGCTCGCCAGAATCGCCAGCGGATGCATCGCCTCGTCCATTCTCAGGCCTTCGACATACGGCCAGTCGAGCACATCGGTCCGCTGTCCGGGCATGCGCTTGGGATCGAGCAAGGTCTGGAAGGCGACATACTTCGCACCGCTCTGTGGCTCGACGGCATTGAGCAGTTTGGACAGTGAAAAACCGACCCACGGAATCACCATGGACCACGCTTCCACACAGCGCATGCGGTAAATCCGTTCCTCCGGCGGACTGAGTTTCAGCAAATCGTCCAGGCCGAAAACCCTGGGCTTGTTCACCAGCCCCTCGACCGACACCTGCCAGCCAGCGGTATCGAATCCTTCCGCCGCGGGCGCGACACCTTCCTTGTCGGTCGAGAACTCATAAAAATTGTTGTAATGCGTGATGTCCTGGAGCGAGGTTTCCGTTTCATCCACACGATAACCGTCGGCTGTTTCCGCTGACGTCGGTTTGATCAGTCCCTGAATCACGGGAGTATTGACCTTGCCATGTCCGACCGGATTGAGGTGCCGATAAACTACTCCGGTCGCCAAGGCACTGGCCGCCAGGACACCCGCCCGGATGAACGTCCGCCGATTAAAATAAACCTCGGCAGGCGTCACCTCGCGGCTGGAAATTTTATTCGGCTCTTTCAATAAAACAACGATGACCTGAACTTCAGGGGAAGATTAGCACGTCTCCTCAGAGGGCACAAACTTGAAGAAAAGTAAATTTGCCGACCTGTTGGATAACCAAAGAAAGGAATCACAGGCATGAAACATACTGTCCGGCCAGGACTACGTGAATTTCATTAGTCGCGATTCCGATAAGGTTTAAGTACGGATGGAGACGGATTTTGAAAAGCGACGCTGCAACACACCGCGGCGCCCGGTCGCTGCACCGCTGCAATTGTCATGTCGAGTCTGTGGCTCGTACGAATCAACGCGCAACACCAGTGCTGGTGCCGGACAATTCGATAAAGCTCGAGGCGTTGTACGCAAAGGAAGGGAAATTTGGCGATTTGGTGAAGTCGGCTCAGGCCGCGGCTGGGTTTAGCGTCCGTCGATCTACTAATGAACTTGTGTTAACCGATCCTCTTAATCGCCATTTGTCCGTATTTTCGGCATTTTAACCAAAACCGCCTTGTTCTTTTTGAGATATTTCTCAATGGTGCTCCGTCCCCCAACCGAGTTCGCAACCCTCACGGCGTTGGGCTTGGACAGCTTGTAGTGCACCAGCCACTTGCCAATGAGGCCCACCTGGAAAGTCAATCCGGCTACTCGCCAAACTTGGCCGGTTTCCAAGGGTTGCAAACGACTCCGGCGGGCGGTCTTGGTTTTGCTCATTTCAAAGTTTGCGCTGAAACCTCTGCTGAAACCAGCTAAATCGCACGCTATTGTGCCCCCATCGGTTACAGGTTGCTGGATTCCCCGACAGTTTTAGTAGCACCATTGGCGCTGTTATTCCCATGATCCCTGTCAAATCTCCCACCCGACCTGGCGACGGCTCAGGTTAATGGGCCGATTCCATCACAAACGCGAGGGCAAAGCCGTCGTAGCCCTTCCCGCTGACGGTCTGGAGGACGGTGGCGCTGACACGCTTTTCTGCAGCCAGGGCGGCCAAAAAACGGCGCATTCCCAGCACATTCGGGTCGTCACTTTCGGCGTCTATCACCGCTCCCTTCCGCACCACATTATCTACAACAATGAGGCTGCCAGGTCGTGAAAGTTTAAGTGCCCAGGCGAAGTAATCGGCGGTGCCGGGCTTGTCAGCATCAATGAATATCAGGTCGAAGGGGCCGGCGCCTTCGGCGCCAAGTTGGGGCAGGATGTCCAGCGCCCGGCCAACGCGCAGTTCCACGATCTCGGTCAGGCCCGCGCGGGCAAGATTGATACGGGCGACTTCGGCATGTTTCGGTTCAAACTCCAGCGTGAGCAGCCTTCCACCGGCCGGCAAGGCTCGGGCCAGCCAGATAGTGCTGTACCCGCCTAGTGTTCCAATCTCGAGAATGTTTTTCGCTCGTTGCATCCGCGCCAGCAACTGCAGCAGTTTGCCCTGGGCCAGCGTAACGTTGATGGCAGGCAAACCGGCGGCGGCACTGGCCGCCAGCGTCTGTTCCAGGATCGAATCGGTTGGCTCAAGTAAATCGGCGAGGTAACGGTCAACGGCGTTCCATGTTTCTTGATTCATAAATTATGGGTGAAAGATGGACCTGGTTTTGTGAGTTTGGAAACCAAAAAGCCCGGAACCTGCCTTAAATCCTGAATTACCAAACCCGACCCCGATTTGTCTCAACTCGCAGCCTATTCGACCACTTCAAGCGCTGCGGATTGAGGACAATCCGCGTTCCCGGTAAATCAGGCTACTACAAAAAGAAGGACGCGTGGTCTCCATGAAAAAGCACAGCACCCTCACGGCTGGGGTGGTGCGCCTTCACCTGGCGTTGCCCCAAGTACCTTGTGAATGGTGGCGATCAATTCGAACATGTCGAGTGGTTTGTGCAGAAAGGCCTGCGCGCCGGCCGCCAGACTGAGCGGTTCGTATTTCGCCGGTTCGGTGCCCGATATGATAATAATCGGAACCTGCCTGGCTTCACTCATGTTGCGAAGCCACCGCATGATGGCAAATCCATCCCAGTGCATTCCCACATCCATGGCATCGGGCGGGAAAAGAATATCGAGCAAAATCAGATCCGGAATTTCCCGGTCCACGATGTTCACCACGGAAGCCCCATCGGCGGCCGTGACCACCTGGTAACCGTTTGATTCCAGAACCGAACTTACTGCCTTCAGGATAACTTTGTTGTCATCCGCCACCAGGATTTTTTGCGGCCGGGCACTGGTTTGTGGCTCTAACATAAACTCTTTCGGCTTGCCAGGCAGATTGCAGCACTAAGGCTGCCACAACGTTTTTTAAGCTTCGCCCTCATAACCTACGGTCGTCCATAGGATTACATGCAAACTTGTCTGATCTTGGCGAACTTCTTACCGAAATTGTCATTTAAGACTGTTTATTTGCCTTCGCCAGGAATATGAAGAAAGGAATGGATAAAACAGTGGCCGTGAGCGGGGAAACAGGACCAAAATGATAATTGACCGGTTGGCAAAATGGCTGTTCCCACGATGGCAGCCTTATCGCCAAAGACGCGAAATGAGAACCCTCATTACCGCGCTGTGGGTGGGTCTTGGCGTCGCCGCCATCATATCCGCCATAATTATCCTGACCAATTCCACCTCCTTGGGTCACTGACTCTCCAATGCTGACTCGAACCGGATCCCGCGCTCGACACCGCGTAGGCTGATGGCGTCCGAGGCAGCGCGTTTTTTATTCGGGTTCTGCTTGGCAACCGCACCATTCATCGTTTAGCTAGGCGCCATGCAATTGGTGCTCGATTACTTGAAACAACAACAGGCCCGTTTTGTGGCCGAGTTATGCGATTACCTTCGCCTTCCCAGCGTCTCCGCCCAACCCCAGCATAAAAACGATTTGCGCGCCTGTGCCGATTGGCTGGTCAAACACTGCCGCCGCATCGGCCTCGAGGCGCGTGTGTGCCCGACCCAGGGCCATCCCATCGTCGTCGCCAAAACGCGGCAGGGTGAGGCTGCTGACGAGTCGCACAGCGCGCGAGGGCGCTCGCCCCACCGGCGGCCTCACTTCATCGTCTATGGCCATTACGATGTCCAACCACCGGACCCGTTGGAGCTCTGGAAAGCGCCTCCCTTCGAGCCGCGCCTCCAGGGCCGCTCACTTTTTGCCAGGGGTTCGACCGACAACAAGGGCCAGCACTTCGCACATCTTAAAGCGGTTGAGGCCTATCTCAAAACCGGTACTCCCCTGCCCTGCAACCTCACCTTCGTCATCGAAGGCGAGGAGGAAGTCGGCAGCGCGAACCTGGCAAAATTTCTCAAGTCGCACCGAAACGAATTGAAATGCGATGCCGTGGTTGTCTCCGACACCGGCATGCCCGATGCCGATCATCCGGCGCTCACCTGCTCATTGCGCGGTATCATCGCCTTTGAAATCACGGTGCATGGTCCGTCGCGCGATTTGCATTCGGGCATTTTCGGCGGTGCAGTGGACAACCCGGCGATGGCGTTGAGCCAGTTGCTCGCCAAATTGCGCGACTTCAATGGCCGCGTTGCCATCCCTGGATTTTACGACGGCGTCGCAGCCCTTTCCGCCTTCGAACGGAAGCAGTTTAAGCGCCTGCCCACTGCCGACCGGGAACTTCAGAAACTGGTCGGCGTGAAAAAGCTGTTCGGCGAGCGCGGTTTTACACCCACGGAACAGCGCAGCGCGCGGCCGACGTTCGAAATCAACGGACTCACCAGCGGCTATCAGGGCGCCGGCAGCAAAACCATTGTGCCCGCCTGGGCCAGTGCCAAAATCACCTGCCGTCTGGTGCCGAACCAAAGACCGGCGCGCATCCGCAAAGTGGTTTGCGATTATCTCAAGAGGATCTGCCCGCCTACCGTGCGGCTGGAAATTAAGGCCGGTCACGGTGCGGAAGCGTATCTCGTTTCACCGAAAAGCCCGGAGGCGCAGGCAGCGTTGCGCGCGTTGCGCGAGGCGTTTCACCGTGAGCCGGTGTTGCTGCGTGAAGGTGGTTCCATCCCCATTGTGAACGACTTCAAAAAAGTTCTCGGCGCCGACACTTTGCTGCTCGGCCTCGGTCTGCCGGACGACAACGCGCATTCGCCAAACGAGAAGTTCGACCTGGACTGCTTTGAAAACGGCCAACGGATGAGTGCGCTGCTCTGGCAGGAATTATCGGCTGCCGTCAAACCCCGGGCTTAATCCTTCAACGGATACTTCTGCAGAACGCGCACCAAGCCGGCGGAAGCATACCAGTCGCTCCATATCAGTTGCAGCGACTGGAAGCGCGTCTCACCAAAATCGGTTTCCCGGTTCGCCTGAAGAAAATCAAACAGCGGCTGCCAGTCCGCTTCGGGTTCGGAAAACCGCATTACCGTCAAGTGCGCCGTGACCGTTTTGTAGCGGCGATCCAAATTCCCGCCGAGACCCGCCTTCCCAAAGGCGTCCCTTAGCTCATCACGCAACCGGGACAAGGTGCCATCCGCCGGGAATCCCTGGATCATCACCGCGTCCGGCGAAACCGTAACGCCGCGAAAATAAACCCGGAACGGATTGCAATTTTTCAGCACCCTGTCCAGGACCTCCCGGCAGGCCGGCAACCGGGGGATTTCGCATCGCCATGATTCCGAGCCGGAAATAATCGCCATTACCGTCACGTGCAACTCCGATGGCTTGTAAAAATACTGCCGGGGACAAATGCCGGTGGCTGCCCTGGAAAAAATCGCCACCTTTTTCCGCACGCCCGCGTCCGGCCGCGCCACCAGCGTGACGCCTCGCCGATCGTCACCGGCTTTGTCCCTCAACCAAGGATCAACCGGTATCCGGCCCGATTTCAGCAGCCCACCCGATTTGCGCCAAAGCCGCTCGTACATTCGGCGCGGCTCCGTCAACGCTGTTCCCATCCGCGAATTTCCTCCTTTAACATTTCCAGCGGCAAACCCACCACGTTGCTGAACGAACCGGAAATCTCCGAGACTATCGTGTCACCATGTTCCTGGATGGCGTAGGCGCCCGCCTTGTCCAGCGGGTTCATTTTGGAAAGGTAAATGTTGATTTGTTCGACGGTAAGCGGATGAAACCTGACATCGGTGCTGGCGGCAAAAGTCCGCTCGCGCAGCGCGCGAAAATGAATCAAGCTGACGCCGGTCACAACCTGATGCGTCCGGCCCTGTAATCGGCCCAGCATCCGCCGCGCCTCGGCAAAATCGACCGGCTTGCCCAGGATTTCTCCTTCGAGAAACACCAGCGTATCCGCGCCGAGCACCAGCGCATCAGGATATTTCTTGGCAACGGCGCGTGCCTTGAGATGCGCATTGAGCTGGCACAGTTCCAGGGGCGACAATTGTTTGTCGAAAATTTCCCGGGCGTCGCTGGGGACAATTTGGAAATCCCAATTCAACTGTTTCAACAACTCCGCGCGCCTTGGCGACGCGGAAGCGAGAATCAGCGGTGGCAATTTCACACGAAAAATCTAATCGTTGCCGGCAAACCTGTCGAGGGAAGCCTGTTCCGGTGCCACGAACGTTCTCGCGAGCCGACTCGATGGCAAGGTGGCGGCTCGCCGGCAGCCTCGCCCCGCCAATTATCGGCGTGCGCCGGGCGGGCAAATCCGCTAATCCATGGCCGTGAACAACACGCGGCGCCTTGTCAATCTCGCCCTCATCGGTTTCATGGGCACCGGCAAAACCTCCGTGGGGCGGCTCACGGCCGAGCAGTTGCATTTCGATTATCTCGACACCGATGACTTGATTCAATCGCGCACCGGCCGGACGATTTCGGATATTTTTGAAAAGGACGGCGAACCGGCATTCCGCAAACTGGAACAGCAAGTCGTCTCCGATCTGGCCGCCCGCAAACGCACCGTCATCGCGACGGGTGGCGGTCTGCCTGCCAATTCACTGAACCTTGTCAGCCTCAAAACACATTCCCTGATCGTGTGTCTTTGGGCCTCACCGGAAAAAATCCTGGAGCGGGTACGCAACCAGACCCATCGGCCCTTGCTGCGCGATTCGAATCCGGAGTTGAAAATCCGCGAACTGCTGGCCGCCCGCGAACCCTTCTACCGCCAGGCCGACGTGCTGATCAATACCGACCTTCGTTCCATCCGTGAAGCCGCGCAACAGGTCGTGCACCAGTTCAAGTCTGCCCAATCCGGCCGGTCATGAAGGAGACCATCCGGCGCCGGGCATTGGAATTGGGGTTCGACGATTGCCGGTTCACCAGCGCCGCCACACCGGCAAGCGCAGATCAATTTCGGGATTGGCTCGCCGAAAAGCGCCACGGTGAAATGGCCTGGCTCGAACGCACCGCGGCCAAACGGATCGAACCTCAAAAAGTTCTAACCGGCGCCAAAAGCATCATTGTGTTGGCAGCGAGTTATGAGATCTCCCGCAGCCGTCGACGTGAGGAGGCTCTGACTGAAAAAAAGGCGATTGAACAGAGCCTTCCCACGCCGGCTACGGCCACAGGAATAATCAGCCGTTACGCCCGTTTTGCCGATTACCACCACGTCCTTGGCGAACGCCTGAAAGAATTGGCTGCATTCGTGAATCAACTCGGTGATGCGAAAACGCGCTCGCTGTGGTACGTGGACATCGGGCCGTTGCTGGAGCGTGACTTCGCCCAGCGCGCCGGACTGGGCTTTGTCGGCAAGCACACCAATGTCATCAGCCGGAAATTCGGCAACTGGTTCCTGCTGGCAGAAATCATCACCACCCTGGATTTGGAACCGGACGCGCCGGAGAAAAATCATTGCGGCAAATGCACCCGCTGCCTCGCCGCCTGCCCCACCAACGCCATCACCGCGCCATTCCGACTCGATGCCCGCCGTTGTATTTCCTACCTCACCATTGAACTGAAAGGCGCCATCCCCATCGAACTGCGCCCGGCCATCGGCAATCGCATTTTCGGTTGTGACGATTGTCTGGCCGTGTGCCCGTGGAACCGTTTCGCGCACGAGGCCAGTTTGATGAAATCTTATTCGCGCCCGGACTTGGACTCACCGGATTTGATTCAATTGCTGCAACTGGATGACTCAAGGTTTAAATCTCGTTTTGCCGGCACGCCTGTTCTGCGAGCGAAACGTCGTGGCCTGTTGCGCAATGTCTGCGTCGCCTTGGGCAATATCGGCGATGCCTCCGCCCTGCCCCATTTGCAAAAGGCCGCCCGGGATTTCGAACCATTGATTGCCGAACACGCCCGTTGGGCGATGGACCAGATTCAAAGCATGGGGAAACGGGCTTGAATCACGGATGGACACGGATTTCCTTTCAGCCTCCATCTCTCAAGCTTCCACTGACTCTGCCTTGTTGTTGCCGGGTAGTGGTACGTTTTGGTGGGGCGAGGCCTCTGACGAGCCGGCTCGCGAGGACGCTCGCCCCACCGAAAGTCGCAAAACGTACCAGCACCTGTTGCCGCTGCTTCTTGACTTCCGCCAATTGGGGTGCAGCTTTGGTCGGCAATTTCTTAATGGATATGAAAGCCTATCAACTCACTGCCCTGAACGGACCCGATGCGCTGCGTCTCGTGGAACTCCCCGAACCCAAGCCAGCCCGAGGCCAGGTGCTTGTGCAGGTCCGTGCCGCTTCGCTCAACTACCGCGATCTTTTGGTTTCCGACGGCCGATACGGCAAGCTCGCCTTGCCGCTCATCCCGCTTTCGGATGGCGCCGGCGAAATTGTCGCCGTGGGCGAAGGCGTGACGCGCTGGAAGACGGGCGAACGCGTGGCTGGCACATTCTTCCAAGGCTGGCAGGCCGGACCTTTCCAGGGTGAGATGGCCAGGACCGCCCTTGGCGGCGCGCTGAATGGCATGTTGGCCGAATACGTGGCTCTTTCCGAAGACGGCGTGGTCCCCATTCCGCCGCACCTTGGCTTCGAGGATGCCGCTACCCTGCCCTGCGCCGCGCTCACCGCCTGGCACGCATTGGTCATCCGTGGGAATGTTTCTGCAAATGAAACCGTTCTCCTGCTCGGCACGGGCGGCGTTTCCATCTTTGCCCTGCAATTCGCCAAAATGCACGGCGCGCGCGTCATCGTCACTTCCAGCAGCGATGAGAAGCTGGCGCGGGCCAAAACACTCGGCGCGGATGAAACCATCAATTACCGCTCCACCCCGGAATGGGAAATGGAAGCTTTTCACCTGACCAGCGAGGCTGGCGTGGACCAGGTGGTTGAAGTGGGTGGCGCGGGAACTCTCGTCAAATCGCTGCGTTCGGTGCGGCCGGGCGGTCAGGTGCATCTCGTGGGTGGCGTCAGCGGCTTCACCGGCGAGGTGCCGCTCGCGGAAATCATCCGAAAACTGGTCGTGGTGCGCGGCATTTACGTGGGCAGCCGCGCGATGTTCGAAGCCCTGAATCGCGCCGTCGCGTTGCACCGCACCAAACCCGTGATCGACAGGGTCTTCGAATTTACCGACGCGCCCGGGGCCTATCGCTATCAGCAAAGTGGCAGGCATTTTGGAAAAATCGTCATCTCCATTTGAACATTGCCGGATTTAACGACGGATAAACACGGATGCATGCCGTAGGGTAAGCCCGAAATTGACTTCCCAGGCCCGACGCAGATGGACTCCCCAAAAAGGCTGTTCGCTGATGCGAACCGTGGTCACCAAAAACGCGAAACTTCGGAGAGACCAGTTCCGCGAGTCCCAAACGGCCATGCCTATCAGCTTCTGTCTCCGTTACATTTCGATGAGACGAGTCGCCGCCACCATCAAGCGCCATTCACCGCTATGGGTTGCTCAGGCGGAAAAACAAGGTGTTGGTGGGCGCCGGGATGGTGATGCTGAAACTGCCGTTATTCGAGCTGGGTGGAAACCCCCAGGGCGACCAACTGAATTTCGCCATATTGGCGCTCTGCAGCAAGGTGTAGGTGCCGCTGGCGGGCCAGGAGACGATAACATTCGTGCCGAGATGACTGATAGAAAGGTTCGGCGGCGGCATTACGCCCGAAGCGAAGTTGATGGAGTTGAACGTAATATCGTAAGGAGGAAATCCGGAACTCCCGTTAGGATCATTAAATATGGCCGCTGGATCAATGCCGATGTTGCAGCCGTAAAAGTGATTTGTTCCACCCTGCGTGTAGGCCGAAAATTTGTTCAGAGATGACAAATTGAACGTGACGGTGACGTTGCTGCCGTTCCACTGGTAATTGGATGGATTCCCCGGATTATT
>Ga0335083_10001171_pt1 | contig 36808 bp, 36 predicted proteins | sample Lox_Sample_42_FD_206716 | JGI IMG/M metagenome (GOLD analysis project Ga0335083, IMG submission 206716) | Soil microbial communities from Loxahatchee National Wildlife Refuge, Florida, United States - Lox_Sample_4.2 | ecosystem: Environmental > Terrestrial > Soil > Wetlands | place: USA...
GTATCCGGCGACGCGTCCATCCGTGGCGCGCAGCGGTACGGAGCGCAGGCTCAACCACCGCTGCACACCGTTCGGAAGCGAGATGTGCAGCTCGCACGCGGGCGCGTCGCCGCCATCGGCGTCCGGTTCCCTCGCGTCGCCGGGCGCGACGTCGAGGCACCGGATCTCGTCGGGCGGTATGACCGTCGACCAGCCGTGGCCGAGCGCCTCGTGCGCGCAGAGACCGGTGAGCCGTTCGAACGCGGGGTTCACGAGCGTGCAGCGCTCGTCGAGGTCGACCTCGAAGATGCCGATCGGGCTCGCGCCGAACAAGGTGCGCCAGCGCGCTTCCCGGTCGAACACGGTTTGGTCCACTGCGCGCACCACGGTCCCGCGAATGTCGGGATGGTCGAGCAGATTGCAGAACACGAGCGTCATGTCGTGCCAGCCGTCGTGCTCGTTGTGTGCGCGAACGCGGATCTCGACGTCGACGCCCGGAAGCGACCGGCTGCGGGTCAGACCCTCGAAGACGACCCGCTGGTCGTCGCGGTGGACCCAGTCGACGAGCTTGACGTCGAGATCGCCGATACGAGAGAACCCGGCGTCGACGTACGCACCCAAACGGCCCAGCATGATGCGCGGTCGCAGATCGGGGCCGAGGATCGCCACCGCGTCGGCGAGCGCGCGCAGAACGCCCGGATCGCGTACGTCGAGTGGTTCAGCCGCCGTGTCCGTCCCGTCGTCCCGCGGCGCGACGAACGGAGAAACCCCTGCCATCGGGCTTGCATCGACATCGGCGAAGCAAAGCCTTATAGCGTCCACCGCATGACGACGAACTTCACGTCTCCCGAGGAGCTGCTCGGCGCTGTCGGGACGGATCTGGGGGTGACCGACTGGGTCACGATCACTCAGGACCAGATCGACAAATTCGCCGAAGCCACGCTCGACAACCAGTGGATCCACGTCGACACCGAACGCGCCAAAGCGGGACCTTTCGGAACACCGATCGCCCACGGCTTCCTCACGATGTCACTCGCGGCACATTTCCTCGCCCAGCTGGTCCACGTCAGCAACATCTCGATGGGCATCAACTACGGCGTCGACAAGGTCCGGTTCCCGGCGCCGGTCCCGGTGAACTCCCGCGTGCGGGCCCGGGGCGAATTGCTCGACGCCAAGGAGGTACCCGGCGGCGTCCAGGCGACGACCCGGATCACTATCGAGCGCGAGGGCGGCGACAAGCCCGTCGCGATCGTCGACACGATCTCGAGGTACCTCGCATGACCTTGCTCGACTCGTTCCGACTCGACGACAAGACGGCGATCGTGACCGGCGCCGGCCGTGGCATCGGCGCTTCGATCGCCCGCACGTTCGCCGATGCGGGCGCGAACGTCGTGATCACGGCCCGGACGAAGGAGCAGCTCGACGCAGTCGCGTCGGACATCCGTGCCTCGGGTCGCGAAGCGCTCGTCGTTCCGGCCGACGTCAACGACAACGATGTGCTCGAGGCGCTCGTCGGCCAGGCGGTCGCCGAGTTCGGACGCCTCGACATTGTCGTGAACAACGCGGGCGGCACCATGCCGCGTCCGTTCCTCGACACCAGTCCCGGCTTCTTCGAGCGGTCGTTCCATTTCAACGTGACGACGGCCTTCGTGTTGAGCAAGGCCGCGACGCCGCACCTGCTCGCGTCGGGCGCGGGCTCGATCGTCAACATCTCGTCCGCGATCGGGCGCCTCCGCGATCGCGGCTTTGTTGCGTACGGCACCGCGAAAGCGGCGTTGACCCACATGACCCGCCTTACCGCGGCCGACCTCGCGCCCAAGGTCCGCGTCAACGCGATCGCGGTCGGCTCCATCGCGACGAGCGCGCTCGAGGTCGTGCTCCACAATCCCGAGATCCGCGACGAGATGGTGCGCCGCACCCCGCTCAAGCGCCTCGGCGTTCCCGAGGACATCGCCGCGTGCGCGTTGTATCTCGCGTCTCCGGCGAGCAGCTTCGTCACCGGCAAGCTCTTCGAGATCGACGGCGGTCTCGAGGAGGCAAACCTCGAGCTCGGGCTCCCCGACCTCGCCTAGGTGTAGTTCCCAGTGACGTTGTTCAGGCCGGGTCTCCTTGGAGACTGAGGGTGTCTACGCCTTCAGATCCAAGGAGACCCAGTGAAACTGCACGGTAACGCGAGGCTCACGCCTGTTCAGCGCCGGTTGATGTGTGCGCGCGTCGACGAGGGTTGGACGGTCGCTGAGGCCGCCGACGCGGCTGGGATAAGCGAACGGCGCGCGTACGTTTGGTTGCGGCGCTGGCGGGACGGGGACCGGATCCTCGACGATCGGTCATCGACTCCGAAGCGGATCCCGAACCGCACGCCGGCGCGTGTCGTGAAGGTGATTGAGCGGCTCCGTCGGTTGCGGATGACGAGCACCGCGATCGCAGCGAAGCTTGAGATGGCGGTCTCGACCGTGGGTGCGGTGCTGACCCGGATCGGCCTTCACCGCTTGTCGCGACTCGAGCCGCTCGAGCCTCCGAATCGGTATTGCCGACGTCATCCGGGTGAGCTCATCCATCTCGACATCAAAAAACTCGGCCGGTTCCGTCGGCCCGGCCATCGTGTGACCGGACGAGCCGCGTCCAGCTCGACCAAGCAGCTGGGAGCGGGATGGGAGTGTTGCCACGTCGCGATCGATGACACCAGCCGCGTCGCGTACGTCGAGATCCTCCCCGACGAGACCGCCAAGACCTGCGTCGAGTTCCTAGAACGAGCGCTCGTGTGGTTCGCCGATCGCGGTGTGACCGTGCAGCGGATCATGACCGACAACGGTTCGGGCTACCGCTCCAAACTCCAGGCCCGCACCATCAAACGGCTCGGGATCAAGCATCTCTTCACGAGGCCGTATCGGCCGCGCACGAACGGAAAAGCAGAGCGGTTCATCCAGACATTGCTGCGCGAATGGGCGTACGCGGCCGTCTACAAAACCAGCGACCATCGAGCTCGAGCGCTCCGACCGTGGCTCGACTTCTACAATCACCAACGACCCCACGGCGCCCTCGGTCACCAAGCACCCGCAAGCCGCTTATCCGCAGCAGCCTGAACAACCTGGCTGGGATCTACACCTAGGCAGTCTCGGCGCGGTTGTCTGCTTCCGGGGCCCACTTGTCCTTCTCGACGGGACAGACGGGCACCAGAACACGAGGCCGAGCGGCGCGTGGCGGAGACCGGCTGCTCTCGCGCCGGCGATATCGTTGCGGACGCAAGCAACACGTCGGCCCGAGGAGCGTCCGATGCTCGTGCAGATCATCACCGGGACGACCCGTGAAGGTCGTTTCAGCGAGAAGGTCGCGGCCTGGGTCGAGCGTGAGCTGACACAGCGCACCGATTTCGACATCGAGACCGTCGATCTCCGCGACCATCCGCTTCCCTACTTCGAAGGCATGGCTCCCGCTCGACGAGGACGCGACTACCCGAGCGACGAAGTGGCGCGCTTCGGGCAGACGATCGACCGCGCCGACGGTTACGTCGTGCTCACCGCCGAGTACAACCACGGCTACCCCGCCGTCTTGAAGAACGCGATGGATTGGACGTTCGTCGAGTGGCGGCGCAAGCCGATCACCTTCGTGGGTTGGGGCAATGTCGGCGGCGCACGGGCCGTCGAACAACTGCGCGAGGTCGCGGTCGAGTTCGAGATGGCGCCCCTACGCCACGCCGTGCACGTCCTCCCCGAAGTCATGATCGCGATGCGCACCGGCGACGACCCTTGGGACCTCGCCCCACTCGAACCGCTGAAACCGAGGCTCGTCCTCCTCGCCGACGATCTCGCATGGTGGGTCCGCGCGCTCGCCGCGGCCCGCGCCCACGAGCACGCCGCATGAGCGAGCAACTGGCGGCGCTGCGCCTCTCGAGTGATCGGCTGCGTGAGCTCGCCGACGTGCTCGACGACCGCGCCCTCGCGCGGTCTGCGTACCCGACGGACTGGTCGGTCGCCGACGTCCTTTCCCACATCGGTTCGGGTGCCGTGATCATGGCGCGCCGACTCGAGGACAGTCTGCGCGGACTGGAGACGCCCGACGCGTTCGCGCCGGCCGTGTGGGACGAGTGGAACGCGAAGAAGGATCCGGCCAAGGCGGCGGACGGACTCGCTGCGGACCGCGCCTACGTCGAGCGGCTCGAAGCGCTCAACGAAGCCGAGCGCGCATCCCTCGTGTTCGTCATGGGCCCGCTGCGGCTGGGATTCGACGACGCCGTATCGCTTCGGTTGAACGAGCACGCGCTCCACACGTGGGACGTCGAGGTCGCATTCAACCCTAGCGCCGTGATACCGGACGCGATCGTGGCGGAAGTCATCGACCACCTCGAGATGATTGCCGGGTTCACGGCACGTCCGACCGGCGCGACCGAGACCGTCGTGGTCGCGACGACCGACCCGGAGCGTCGGTTCAGAGTGTCTCTCACGCCGGACGCCGTCTCGTTCGCCGCGGCTCCGGCCGCGTCCGCGGACGGCGACGCGGACACAACCGTGCCCGCCGAGCAATGGATCCGTCTCGTGTACGGCCGGCTCGATCCGGCCGACGGCGTCCTGCAGAAGCTCGTCCCCGTGTTTCCCGGGCCGTGACATGAGTGTGCCGCTCTCGATTCTGGATCTGGCGACGGTCGGCAAGAAGGAGACTCCGCGCGATGCACTCGACACGAGCGTGGCGATCGCGCAGCTCGCGGAGACGCAGGGCTACCGCCGCGTGTGGTACGCCGAGCACCACAACATTCGTGCCATCGCGTCGTCGGCGACGAGTGTCGTGATCGCGCACGTCGCGGCGCACACGAGCTCGATCCGTCTCGGGTCCGGCGGCATCATGCTGCCGAACCACGCGCCGATCGTGATCGCCGAACAGTTCGGGACGCTCGCGACGCTGCACCCCGGCCGCATCGACCTCGGAATCGGCCGGGCGCCGGGCACCGACCAGACCACGATGCGAGCCCTGCGGCGCGACCCGAGGTCGGCCGAGGACTTCCCCCGTGATGTCCTGGAGCTCCAGGGTTACCTGCGCGGCGAGACGCGCGTCCCGGGGGTGAACGCGACGCCCGGCGCCGGCACGAACGTGCCGCTCTACATCCTGGGCTCGTCCTTGTTCGGGGCTCAGCTCGCGGCGCTCCTCGGACTGCCGTACGCGTTCGCATCCCATTTCGCACCGGCTTCGTTGCACGATGCGATCGCGATCTACCGCGCTCGATTCCAGGCGTCGGAGCAGCTCGACCACCCCTACGTGATCGCCGGCGCGAACGTGCTCGTCGCCGACACCGCCGAGGATGCGCAGCGCTCCTTCGAAGCCGTGCGGCGGGCGCGGGTCGGAATCATCGTGGGTCGCGACCGGTCGTACACCGACGAGGAAGCGGACGCGGTGCTCGCGTCGCCGCAGGGCCGGTACGTCGACCAGATGCTGCAGTATTCGGCGGTCGGTACCTCCGATGTCGTCCGGCAGTATCTCGACACGTTCGCGAACGAGACCGGCGCGGACGAACTGATGGTCGTGCACGCCGTGCCCAACGCACAGGCCCGCCTGCGATCCGTGGAGCTCCTGCCGGGACTGCGCGCTTAGCAGACGACGCCTGCTCTCAGTCGACGACGCCGATCTGAGAGCCGTCGGGCTGGATCCGGTGGGACACGCCGAGAACTTGGACGAGAAGCGGCGGTTGGCTGATCGCCACGGAATCACCGGGCGAGAGCCGGTACGGGATCATCTTCATGACGACGTAGAGCTCGACGCTCTTGCCCGGGTGCACGTCGACGCGATCAGTCGGCTTCGCTCGCTCCCACTGTCCGATCAGGTGATCGTCGGTCTGCGCATGGCCACGACCGAGGAGCGCGCGAGCACAACGCGCGCCGCCGCTCAGCCGTCCATGAACTCATAGACGTCGTCGGGGACGACGAATCCATCGTCACCGGGGCTCCACGGCAGCGCGGCGACGACGGACTCGATCGCGATCGGTCCGTAGACGTGCGGAAACTCCCCGGCGAAGGAATCGGCCGAGGGTTCCCACCGCAACTCGCTCGTCAGCTCGTCGGGATCGATGCACAGGAGCAACAGATCGGGGACGTCGCGGTAGAACCACTGCGCGACGTGCGTCACCTGGGTCGGCAACGAGCAGTGGATGAATCCCTCGGTCTCGAGACTCGGCGCCCGATATTCACCGGCTGCGCACGCAGCCTTCCATTCGGGTGCCGTGGTGATGTGCAGGATGAGCCGGCGCATGTTGCGAGCCTAGACAGCAACGGTACGTTGAGCGCCCGTGACCGCGTATGCGCTGCTGCTCCGTCCGGCCGCGAATCGTGTGTACACGAAGGGCGCGGCGGCACTCGGCGTAGCCGAGCTCTCGGTTCTCGGTGCCGATGTCCTGCACGGTGCATTGAACGCGATCGCGCCGGACACGATCGCCGGCGTCGGCTACGTGCGGTTCGAGACGGATGCACCCCTCACCGACGGCCGGCGCGCGGTTCTCGCGAATCATTCGTCCGCCCTCGCCCTGTTCCGGATCGAAGCGGACGACCGGATGGTTCCCGTCGCGCTCGAGCCGGTCGCGTATCTCGACGACGACCTCGTCACGATTCCTCGGTACAAGGGCAAGACCAACGAGCAGTTCACGAAGCTGCTGCTCAACGTCACGCTCGCCGCTTGCACGCGCGGAACCGACTGGCCGGGTCGGCGCCTGCGCGTGCTCGATCCCGTGTGTGGGCGCGCTACCACGCTCGCCCACGCGCTCGTGTACGGCTTCGACGCCGACGGGGTGGAGATCGACCGCGCCGCCTACGACGCCTTCCGCGCTTTCTTCCTCACCTGGTTGAAGGACAAGCGCTACAAGCACCGGACCGATACGACGCCGCTGCGCCGTGACGGCAAGGTCACGGGGCGCCGGCTCGATGTCGTCTTCGCGCGCAGCAAGGACGAGTACCGGGCCGACGACGTCCAACGGGTCCGGTTCGCGAACGACGACACGGTGACGCTCGCCGAGCACTTCCCCAAGCCGGTGTTCGACCTCGTCGTCGCCGATCTCCCCTACGGCGTGCAGCACACGAACCGGGCGCGGCCTGCGGCCCGGACGCGCGATCCCGGCGACCTGGTCGACGCCGCGCTGGACGGTTGGGTCGGCGCGATGAAGCCTGGCGCCGCGATCGGCCTGTCGTGGAACACGAAGACGCTGAGACGCGAGTCACTGGTCGCGCTGCTGCGCGCGCACGGACTCGATCCGCGCCGCCCCGACGACGAGTCATTCCGGCACCGCGTCGACCACGCGATCACCCGCGACCTCGTCGTCGCGGTCAAGCCCGGCTGAGCGGGCCGATCCGAGCCGACGCGCTCAGCCGCGCGGCTGCGAGAGCGCGAGCGCATTCTCGCGCATCACGAGCTCGATGTCGCTCGCGGTGAAGTTCGGGAGATCGTCGACGAACGACTTCGGGTCGGCGAGACCCTCGGCGTGCGGATAGTCCGAACCGAAGATCATGTGCGTCGCCCCGAGCGAGTCGCGCAGCTCCTCGAGGTCGTCCTCGTAGTACGGCGACACCCACACGTGCGTCTGCACCTGTTCGACGGGGTCGACGCCGTCGTAGGCCCCGGGCACCTGGCCGAACGACTTCTTCAGGGCCTTCAGCAGCAGGGCGACCCACTCCGAACCGCTCTCGATCGTCGCGACGCGCAATCCGGGATGACGCCGGAGCACGCCGTGGCACGCGAGGGCCGCGACCGTGTCGTAGATCGGGCGGTGACCGCCGGTCACGGTCCGGAAGGGGTCGTTGCGGAAGGCCTGGAAGTCACCGCCACCGCCCCACTCGTCGGCGTAGCGGTTGTAGCCCGCGTCGCCCGAGTGGTACGCGACGAGGACGTCTGCCTCCGCGAGGCGAGCCCACATGGGGTCGTACACCCGGTCGCCGGGGCTGCGCGAGAAGCTCGGGCCGCGAACGGGGCCGGAACGCATCACGACGACATGCGCACCGTTTGCGAGCGCGTACTCGACTTCGCGCGTCGCGCGCGCGGGGTCCTGGAGCGCGATGTACGGCGCCGCGTAGATACGGTCGTCGTAGTTGTAGGTCCAGTCGTCGAGCATCCACTCGTTGAACGCGTGGAAGACGTCGTGAAGCGCGTCCGGATCGTGCAACAGTGCTTCCTCGACGCCGACCCCGAGCGTCGGGAAGAGGAAACACCCCTGCATGCCCTGCGTGTCCATGAGCTTCACGCGAGCGGCCGGCTCGCGGTAGGCGGGACTGATCGGCTCGAGCTCACCGAACGCGGCTCGGATGTCGTCGCCGGCCTGCTTGCCGCGGAAGTACTCGTCGAGACAGCCGGGCCGGGCGACGGGGTCGAAGGTGGGGTTCGGGATGAACCGGAAGATCTTGTTGTCGATGATCATCCGGTGCTTGCCGTCGATGTCGGCCCACTGCACGAGCTTCGAGCGCCGTCCGGGAAGGTGACGGATGAACGCGTCGGTCGCCTCGTAGTAGTGGTTGTCGGCGTCGAAGACGTCGAAATCAACGGTGCCCATTGCGACCTCCGCGGGAACCCCGGCGCTCGGGAGCTTTCTAGAACGACGTTCTAGTCTACCGCGGTCGCGCTCGGATCGGGCATTCGCTCCGACCGCAACGCCGACCGGCGGAGTTTGCCCGCGTCGTCGCGCAGCGGCTCTCCGGTGAACTCGAACGTGCGCGGGATCTTGTAGCGGACGAGCCGTTCGGCGAGGTGCGCGCGCAGTTCGTCGACGTCGATCGGCGTGCCGTCGTCGGTGTGCACGATCGCGTGCACGCGACTTCCGAGATCCTCGTCGGGGAGTCCGATGACTGCGCTGCTCCGCACCCGGGCGTGCTCGTCGATCGCGGCTTCGACCTCCGCCGGATAGATGTTCGCTCCGCCGGCGAGAATCATGTCCGTCTGGCGATCGCTCAGGTAGAGGTAGCCATCGGCGTCGATTGCACCCATGTCGCCGAGCGACTCCCAACCGCCGTCGATCCGGCGGGCCTCGGCGCCGATGTAACGGTAGGTTCGGACGCTCTCGTCCTCCGACGGCCGCATGAAGATCTCACCGACCTCACCGGGATCGGCCACGGTTCCATCGGCGCGCAGCACGCGGAACTGATTGACGTTGATCCGGCCCACCGAGCCGCGGTGTTCGAGCCACTCGCGGCCGGTGATGATCGTGGCGGCCTGCGCCTCGGTTCCCGCGTACAGCTCCCAGATCGTGTCGGCGCCGAGCCACTCGATCCACTCCTCCTTGAGCCACGGCGGACACGGTGCCGCCAGATGCCACACCGTGCTCAACGAGGAGACGTCGTAGCGATCCCGCACGTCGCGCGGAAGCTTCGATATGCGCGCCATCATCGTCGGTACGACGTAGAGCGAATCGGGATGCCACCGGTCGATCAGCTGCAGCGTGCGCTCGGCGTCGAACTTGCCTCCGAGCACCACATGGTTCCCCGCGAGGAGCGCGCAGGCCACCCACATGAACGGGCCGTTGTGGTAGAGCGGGCCCGGCATCAGGTGCGTCCCGTTCAGCGTCATGTTGAGGAGCGGCTTCGCATCCGGATCGATCGTGCTCGGCTGGTTCGCGAGGATCAGCTTCGGGCGGCCCGTCGATCCACCGGACGTCATCGCTTTGAACGGATCCGAGATGGCGTCTGGGAGCGGGCCGTCGATGTAACCGTCGACGGCGAGCGGCGCATCGACGACGACGCGCGGGGCGGCCAGCTCGATGATCGCGTCGAGCTCGCGTTTCGGCAGACGCGACGAAACCGGTTGCGGCGTCGCGCCGAGCTTCCAGCACGCGATTGTCGTGGCGACGAACGCAACCGAGTTCGGGCGAGCGATCGTCACCAGGTCGCCGCGCGTCACGCCCCGGTCGGCGAGCGCGCGGGCGGTGCGATTCGCAAGCGACTCGAGCTCGGCCCGGGTCACCGTCTCGTGTTCGTCGGTGACCGCGAGGTGCCCGGGATCGGCAACCGCGTGGTCGTGGAGGCGTTGCTGGTACGAGATCAGAGCCACGGACGCGATTCTGACGCGCGTCCACAGCGCCGGACAGCCGACTTGATCCAGCGGATCTGCCACAGCTGCCCGCAGCAATCCCGGCAAGCGTCGAGATGGGTGGCGATGACGATCATCGTCGTCACGTCGCACTCGCAGTCGGCGTAGCTGTCGATCAACGCGAGCACTTCGGCACACGAGGGTTCGTCCGTGAGCACAGGAATTCCAACGTGCGGATCCACCCGCAGATTCCCGGTGCCGTAGGGTCTCGCGCCATGCAGAGCTCGAAACCGCTTGCCGGCACGTCCGCGCTCGTCACCGGCGGGGCGTCCGGCATGGGCGAGGCCTCGGCCCGCCGGCTCGCCGACGCCGGCGCGACCGTCGTGATCGTCGACCGTGACCAGGCCAAAGGCGAACGCGTCGCAGCCGAGTTGAGCGGAGCCTTCGCGCCGGCCGACGTCACGAGCGAGCCCGATGTCGGCGCCGCCGTCGAAGCCGCGAAGCAGCTCGGCTCCCTGCGCGCCTGTGTCCACTGCGCGGGGATCGGGTGGGCCGAGCGCACGCTCAATCGGGCCGGCGCCCCGCACTCGCTCGAGACGTTCCGCAAGGTCCTCGACGTCAATCTCGTGGGCACGTTCAACGTGCTGCGGCTCGCGGCTGCGGCCATGGCGGACAACGAACCGGACGAGAACGGCGAGCGCGGCGTCATCGTGAACACTGCGTCGATCGCCGCCTACGACGGTCAGATCGGACAGGCCGCGTACTCGGCCTCGAAGGGTGGCGTGGTCGCGCTCACCCTGACGGCGGCGCGCGACCTCGCGGCGATCGGCGTGCGCGTATGCACGATCGCGCCGGGGCTCGTCGACACCCCGCTCCTGGGCACGCTCCCCGCCGAGGCACGGGAAACGCTGGCCCAATCGGTGCTGTTCCCGAAGCGGCTGGGCGTGCCCGACGACTTCGCCTCTCTCGCGATGGAGATCGTCCGCAATGCGTACCTGAACGGCGAGGTGATCCGGATGGACGCGGGCATCCGGATGCCGCCAAAGTAGGCCCATGGCCAGCCACCCCACCCGCGCCGACATCGATCTGCTCGACGGGAGCTTCTACGTCGACGATCCGCACGAGAAGTACACGTGGATGCGCGAGAACGCGCCGGTGTACTTCGACGAGAGGAACGGCGTGTGGGGTATCGCGTCTTACGAAGCGCTTCTCGCGATGGAAAAGGATCCGTCGACGTTCTCGAACGCCGGGGGCATCCGCCCCGATTCGGGCCCGATCCCGATGATGATCGACATGGACGATCCCGAACACTGGAAGCGACGCAAGCTCGTGAACAAGGGCTTCACGCCGCGCCGGGTCCGCGACAGCGAAGACAACATCCGCGACGTGTGCGACGCGATCATCGACACGGTCTGCGAGCGGGGCGAGTGCGACTTCGTTAACGACATCGCGGCACCGCTCCCGATGATCCTGATCGGCGACATGCTCGGTGTGGAGCCCGACGATCGCGGTGATCTGCTGCGGTGGTCGGACGACATGGTCAGCGCGCAGAGCGGCAACGCGACCGAAGAGCAGTGGATGAAGGCGATGCAGGCCATGGAGGGCTACACCGCCTTCTGCACGCACGCGGTCGCCGAACGGCAGCAGCGTCCGACCGACGACCTGATGAGTGTGCTGGTCCACGCCGAGGTCGACGGCGACCGCCTCGCACCGGACGACGTCTTGCACGAGTCGCTGCTGATCCTCGTCGGCGGCGACGAGACGACGCGCCACGTCATCAGCGGCGGTGTCGAGCAGCTGATGCTCCATCCCGACCAGCGGCAGCTGCTCGTCGACGACCCGTCGAAGATCCAGGTCGCGGTCGAAGAGATGCTCCGCTGGGTCTCCCCCATCAAGAACATGTGCCGCACGGTCACGCACGACACGACGTTCATGGGGCAGGACATGGTGGCCGGCCAGAAGTGCATGCTGCTCTTCGAGTCGGCCAACCGCGACACGACGCGCTTCGACGAGCCGTTCCGGTTCGACGTCGAACGGCAACCGAACGAGCACCTCGCGTTCGGTTTCGGTGCCCACTTCTGTCTCGGCCAGGCGCTCGCGCGTCTCGAGTTGAAGGTGATGTTCGAGCAGCTGCTCGCGCGCATGCCCGACCTCGAGCTCGCCGCCGATCCGGCCACGCTTCCCCGCCGGCGCGCCAACTTCATCAGCGGTCTCGAGTCGATGCCCGTGCGATTTTCCAAGTCGGCGCCGATCGGCCGAACCGATCTGAGCGCGACGCGCTGATCCTTTCTCCATGGGCGTGTGGACGGTCGAGGATCACCTGCGCGACAAGCCGCAGGACGTCCTGGAGCTGTTCGAGGCGTTCGAGCGGCTCGTCCGGCAGTGCGGCCCGTACGAGCAACGCGTCAGTACGGGGCTTCGCCGGTGTCACTCCTCGCCACGGCGATCTCACCGGCTTCCTCGACTTGACGCACGAGGTGCACGAGCCGCCGTTCACCCGGGTCTCCCCGTACACGAAGCGCCTCTGGGTTCACCGCTTCGTTGTCAGCGCCGTCGACCAGTTCGGGGCCTCGTTCGCGGCGCGCGTTGCCGAGGCCCGCCGTCGGCCACGGAGCGCATCGTTGAACCGGCAGGCGCACGCCCGCGTCGGGCATGATGCTCGGCCGGATCCGACTCGTCCTCTTCCCTGCTGATCGGAGCAATCCATGGACAATCGTGCGTTGGTCGAAAAGCTCTGGGTCGACCTCTACAACCGCGATTTCGCAGCCGTGGGCGCCGCGTTCGCCGATGACGGCGAATACACCGACATGCCGACGCCTCCGGAGGATGTCGCACGCGGTCCGGAGCAGATCGCGGCGCGACTCCGACTCGGGCTGGAGCCGCTTACCGGCATATCGCACGACATCCGGGTCGTCGTTGCCGAGGGCGACACGGTCGTGACGGAGCACGTCGAGCACTGGGAATGGCCCACCGGCGAACGCGCCTCACTGCCGTTCGTCTCGATGCACGAGGCGCGCGACGGCAAGCTGGTGCGTTGGTGGGATTACTGGGATCTCGCCACGCTGATGAACTCGGCGCCCGCTTGGTGGGTCGAGCACATCATGAACGAGTCCGCGCGCATCGGGCTGCGCGAGGAGTGAGACGGCAGTCTTCGCGCCGGTGATCCTCGTCGACCGTCCGCGCTGGCCGGCGCACGGCACGCGGTTCGCCCATCTGGTGAGCGACGACTCGCTCGACGAGTTGCACGCGTTCGCGGCGACGGTGTCGTCGAAGTTGCCGCGCCCCCTACGCTTCCACCACGACCATTACGACGTGGCCGCGGAGTGGTGGCCACGCGTCGTCGACGCGGGCGCGGTCGTCGTGACGACGCACGAGCTCGTCCGGCGGCTGCGGGCGGCCGGGCTGCGGCGCCCGTCGGGCCGAGCGGGCTGAGCCGGGCTACGAAGCCGAGGGCGCCGGCATGCGCCAGAGCTCGTCGCCGTGATCCGAGATCCGGTCGACGATTCCCTGATCTCCCGCGCACACCACGTACTCGACGTTGCGGAGATGCGACACGCGACCGACCTTCTCTCCCGCCGGATTGTGGATGCCGATCTGGGCACCGATGTAGCGCTTCGAGTCGAACGCGAGAGTCGCCACCGCGCCGCCCCGGGACCGGCACGCCTCCTCGAGCTCGTCGATCTTGACCCACGACTCATTGTTGTACGAGACGACGACGAGCTCGGCGTCGATGTCGCGCACGAGCCCGAGCAATGCGCGCGGCATCGCCCGGCGGTCGTTGAAGACACTCTTCGTCGACGTATCGCGCGCGTCGATGCGCTTGCAGGCGACGCCGTAGTGCTCGGGAGCGTCCCATGCGACGAGCGTCTCCCACACGTGATAGTTCGTGAAGTAGCGGTGCTGGTTGTACGGCGGGTCGAGGTACGCGACGTCGAACGAACCGAGGGTGGCGGCGACGGCGCAGGCATCGCCGCGCACCGCCGCTCCCGCACCGGCCACGAGCGCGGGGACGCGCAGCTCGATGTCGCGGTACGAGCGATCGGCCCACTGCTTCACGTACGCCATCTGCAGTCCGGTGGTCGAGTCGACGCGATCCGCCGCCTCGATCAGGCTCGTGAGCAACACCGGGTACAGCCACGTTCCTCGGTACTCGGACTCGATCGCGTCGCGCATCGCGTCGATGCGCCGGCCGTTGTGCGGCTGCACGTAGCGCGACTGCACGCCGAACGTCTCGGTGAAGTAGCCGTCGTAGCCCGGCCGGGCGGCCAGGTCGCGCAGCGCCTCCTCGATCGCGCCCGAGTCGGCAGTGGCACCGTCGAGCGCGACGTAGCACTGCGCGAAAACCTCGGAGTAACGCGCGGTGTCAACCGACGTCACGTGGGCGCCGCGGCGTTTCATCTCCTGCGCGACCCGTGTCGTCCCCGTGAACAGGTCGAGCGCGCGGCGCGCACCCGACACCTCGGTGATCGCTCCCAATACCGGCACCAGCCGCCGCTTCGAACCGAGGTACTTGATCACGTCGAGCGGCGAGCGTACGCCGCGGACGGCACGGGAACGCGGACTGACGGAGCGCGGACGAGCCGGGCTCTCAGAACACGATCACGCTGCGGGCGACTTCGCCCGCCTGCATGGCGCGGAACGCGTCGTTGACGTCGTCGAGCGCGATCCGCCGGGTGACGAGCGCATCGAGATCGAGCCGACCCTGGCGTTGCAGCTCGATGACCTTCGGAAAGTCTCGAGCCGGATCCGTCGATCCGTACACGCAGCCGCGCAACGTCTTGGCGCCGACCATCAACTGCATCGCTCCGAACTGCGCCATGTCGGTGAAGCTGCCGGCGCCGACGATCGTGCACGTTCCCGCGTTGCGGGTCATGTCGAACGCAGCTTCGATGGTGTCGGAGCGGCCGACGACCTCGAAGACGTGGTCGGCGCCCCGGCCTTCGGTCAGCTCGCGCACCGCGGCAGTTGCGTCGGAGGATGACGCGTCGACGACATCGGTCGCGCCGCACCGCTTGGCGAGATCGAATTTCGCCGCGACGCGTTCGATCGCGATGATCGGCGACGCGCCGGCGAGCCGTGCACCCTGGATCGCCGCGAGCCCCACGCCGCCGCATCCGATCACGGCCACACTTGCGCCGGGTTCGACGCGCGCGCTGTTGCAGACCGCGCCGACCCCGGTGACGACGCCGCACCCGACGAGCGCGCCGAGCTCGAGCGGGAAGTCGCGGTCGATCTTCACGCAGGCCCGCTCCGGCACGATGGTCTCCTCGCCGAACGTCGCGGTGCCGAACGCGGCAAGGAAGGCCGTCCCATCGTCCGCCGTCGCGTACGGCATCGCGAACGCGTGATCGAGCCCGTGCTCGCACAGCTCGGGATGGCCGCGCAGGCAGAAGAAGCACGTACGACACGGCGCGACCCAGGCGAGCACCACGTGGTCGCCGACCTCGACCGTCGTCACGGCATCGCCGGCCGCGACGACCACTCCCGCGCCCTCGTGCCCGAGCACCGCGGGAAGTGGATGCGGGATCGTGCCGTCCTGGATGGAGAGGTCGGAGTGGCAGACGCCGCTCGCGGCGACGCACACCTGCACATCGTGCGCGCCGAGATCACGCAGCCGGAGATCCTCGATGACGAATTCGGCCCCGGCGCCGCGCAGCGCCGCCGCCTTCACGACTTGACCGAGAACCGGAGGTGGAGGTTCTCCGTCTGGCGAATGCCCGGCGAGAACGAGATCTGCGTTTCCGGCGCGAGCTCGTAGTCGGCGACGCGCCGGTGGAATTCCTCGAGCGCCACGGTCAGCTCCAGTCGCGCAAGATGCGACCCGAGACACCGGTGCGCACCACCGCCGAACGCGAGGTGCCGGTTGGTCGGGCGGTCGAAGCGAACCTCGGACGCGTCCTCGAACTCGTCGCGGTCGGCGTTGGCAGCACCGATCAGCAGCGTCGCGCCGTCGCCGGCCTGCAGCCGCACACCGGCCATCTCGCAGTCCTGCACGATCTTGCGAGGCACCATCATGACGGGGGTCTGATGACGGAGAAGCTCCTCGACCGCCCCGGGCACGAGCGCGCCGTCGTTCAGCAGCGCCTGGCGGCGCTCCGGGTGTTGCGCGAGGTACACGATCATGCAGTCGAGCGTCGCGGTGACCGTGTCAAGACCACCGAGCAGGAGCAGATGCGTCGTCCCGAGCAGCTCCGCGTGCGTGAGGGGACGGCCGTCGACCTCGCCGTGCACGACCGTGCTCAGCAACCGGTCGTCGGGGTGCGATCGCTTCTCCTCGATCTTCGCCTCGAAGTAATCCTCGATCGCCTTGCCCGCGGCCGCGCGCTTCGCCTCGACCTCCGCCTCCGTGTTGCCCTGCGGCCGGATTGTGTCGTCGCGCCAGCGCAGGAACTGCGGCAGGTCTTCGTGGGGCAGGCCCATCAGCGCGAGGAAGATCGTCGACGGCAAGGGCGTCGCGAAATCCTCGTGGAAGTCGCACTCGCCGCGGGCGATGAACACGTCGATGATCTCGTTGACAAGCGCGCGCGCTTCGGGCTCGAGCTCGGCCATGCGCTTGGGCGAAAACTGCGGGTCGAGGAGCCGGCGGTATTTCGCGTGTTCCGGCGGGTCGACCGACAGCGGGATCAACGGGTACTCGTTGCCGACCTGCACGACGCCGTCGGACGAGAACACCTCGGGGTGCTTCAGTGCCCACAACACGTCGGCGTAGCGGGAGACGTTGACGCTGAAACCGCCGAACATCCCCACTTCGCGATTGACCGGACACCGATCGTGCACCTCGTGGTACACGGGATGCGGATCGTCCGCGCACTGCTGCGAGAACACGTCGGTCGAAGAGTCGCCCGTGCCGCTCGAAATGGCGTCTTCGGTGTACATCAATGCTCCTTGGATGCTTGATCGGTGATTGCCGGTAATTGCAGTTCCGGGGGGACGGGATGGCGGAAGAGCTTCGACGCGTTCTCCCACGTGACCTTGCGGATCACGTCGGCAGCGACGTCGTGCAGCGCAGTGGTCGCGCGGGGCTGCGTGTCGGGCCAGGTCGAGTCCGCGTGGGGATAGTCGCTCTCGATACATATGTGATCGACACCGATGTGTTCGCGCAGCGCGAACACCGAGCCGATGTCGATCGTGCAGAACCAGAAGTTGCGGCGCAGCGCCTCGGTCGGCGAGATCGAGGAGTCGTCCCAGCCGTCGGAGCCGACCGCGGAGTGGTCCATCACGTAATCGATGCGATCGATCAGCATCGGCACCCAGCTGATGCCACCCTCGGAGAACGCGACCTTGACGCGCGGGAAGCGCATCGGCACCTGCGCCCAGAGCCACTCGGCTGCGGTGACGAGCGCGTTGACGGGGAACAGACACGTGTAGAGCTCGAGCGGCGCACCCGGTGAGCGCGCGGCCGTCCACGACGACGAACCGTTGTGCAGGCAGATGACGGTCTCCGTCTCCTCGCACGCGCGCAGGAACGGATCCCAGTACGGATCTCGGATCGACGGTCGCTTGAGGTCGACGGGATTCTCCGGGAAGCTGACCGCTTTGAAACCGCGTTCGGCGTTCTTGCGGACGTCGTCGGCCGCGATCTGCGGATCGTCGATCCACGCGAGCTGCAGAGGAATGACGCGGTCGGGATGCGGACCGGCCCACTCCTCGATGTGCCAGTCGTTCCACGCGCGCAGCGAGGCGAGCCCGAGTTCGGGATCCTTGCTGTTCGCGAAGATCGTTCCCGCGAAGCCGGCGATCAGCGACGGGAAGCAGAGCGACGCATACACGCCGTCGAGGTCCATGTCGGCGACGCGTGCCTCGATGTCGTAGCAACCGCGCCGCATCTCGTCGAACCGTGCGGGCTCCATGCTCCATTCGTGCTTGGGGCGGCCCGCGACGGCGTTGAGCCCGACCTGCGGATAGAGGTTTTCCTCGTAGACCCAGGTTTCACGGCCGTCCTCGAGCGTGACCACGCGCGGCGCCCGGTCCTGCAGTGCCACGGGGAGCCGGCCCTCGAAGCAGTGCGCGGGCTCGATGAGGTGATCGTCGACCGAGATGATCGTGAAGTTGCGGAGGCGGGGCTCGGGCTCGGGCAGGAACGTCGCGGTCATCGCGGCCCACCTCCGATCCCGGAAAGACAGAACGTCGTGAGGTAGCGCGCGAGCTCCTGCGCATCGGTCGCGCGGCCGACGACCACGTCGTGGATTCCGTCGAGCAACATCGCGAACATCGTCCGGGCGTCGCGCTTTGGATCGTCGGAGTCGAGGTAGCTCGCGAGAAGATCGACCAGTGGTGCGAGCGCGTCGCGAAGCTCGTCGTCGTGCACTTCGGTCAATCGCCGGTACTCGCGCACGAGGACGCCCGCGTAGCCGATTGCACCCGGGATCGCGACCATGTCGAAGAGTTCCGACACATACGTGCGCAGCGCGTCGTCACCCGTGCGGTCGCCGACGCGATCGACCAGTGCATCAGCGCCGAGCCGGCTGTCCTCGGCGAGGAGCGCGAGCAGCAGGTCGTCCTTGCTCTGGAAGCACGCGTAGAACGCCTTCAGTGACAGACCCGCCCGACCGGTCAGCTGCGCGACGGTGAACGCCGCGCTGCCGGTCTCGTTCGCCAGGTCGCGAGCCGCCGCCACGAGTTGCTGCGGCCGCCCGGCCTCTCCCGCAGAGAATGTCATTCTCCCCAGACTAGACCGCCCCGCACCCGACGTGTGCACCGACTTCCATGCCAACAGTTGGTGGAGAAATTGGTCTCAGCTCCCGAAAAACCTGCCAACTGTTGGCAGGGTTTCGGGTTGGGTCAGGCGGGTTGGCTGCGGAGAATGCCCATGGCGAAGTACTGGGCGCCGCCGCCGTACGCCTGCGCGAGCGCAGTGCGCGCACCGTCGACCTGGTGCTCGCCCGCGAGACCGCGCACCTGGAGGGCGGCTTCCGCGAAGCGCAACATGCCCGACGCGCCGATCGGGTTCGACGAGAGCACTCCCCCCGACGGGTTCACCGGGAACGAGCCCGTGATCTCCGTGTCGCCGCTCTCGACCATCTTCCAGCCCTCGCCGGGTCCGGCGATGTCGTGGCCCTCGAGCCACATCGGCTCGTACCAACTGAACGGCACGTAGAGCTCGGCGACGTCGATCTCCTGACGCGGCACCGAGACGCCGGCCTGCTCGTAGACGTCGTGCGCGCATTCCACGCCGGCTTGCGGACGTACCGGGTCGCGGCCGGGGAACACGCCGAGCTCGCTGCGCACCGCCGTCGCGGCCACCCACGCCGCCGGCTTCGCCGCTCGCCGGCCGTTCGCCTCATTCGTGAGCACGACCGCGCACGCGCCGTCGGACGACGGGCACGATTCCAGGAACCGCAGCGGGTCCCACAGCATCTGCGATTCCTTGACCGTCTCGATCGTGATGTCGGGCAGACGCAGGTGCGCGTACGGATTCTTCAGCGCGTTCAGACGGTCCTTCACCGCGACCTGCCACCCGATGTACTCGGGAGCACCGGTCTTTTCGATGTACGCCCGGATCCACGGCGCGAACGCGCCGCCGGCGCCGATACCACGACCGCGTCCGCCGGCGAGACCCCACTGGGCGTTGCCCTCGCTCTGCTTCTCCCAAGCGACGGCGAGCACGCGCTCGTGAATCCCCGACTCGATGAGATGCGAGCCGACGATGAACGTCGATCCGCCCACGCTGCCGGCGGTGTGCACGCGCAGCATCGGTTTGCCGGCGCCGCCGAGCGCGTCGGCGAGGAACAGCTCCGGCTGCACGATGCCCTCGAAGGCGTCGGGCGCCTTGCCGATCACGACCGCGTCGATGTCCGCCCACGTGCACTCCGCGTCTTCGAGCGCGCGCGTGGCAGCCTCACGCAGCAATCCGGGGATCGAGACGTCGGCTCGCTTCTTCTTGTGATGCGTCTGGCCGACTCCGACGACGGCGCATTGTTCCGCCATCACTCCCCCTCCATCAGGCACACGAGATTGTGTTGCATGACCTGTCCGCCGGTCGCGTGCGCGAGCCCGCGTCCAGCCGATCCTTCGGTGATGCGTTGCGCGACCTCGACGACGCGAACAAGGCCGGTCGCCATCACGGGATTCGCCGCGAGCGCGCCCCCGGACGGGTTGACATTCGCGTCGTCGGCCAGGCCGAGCGCGTCGCGCAGGATGATCTCTTGCGGGCTGAACGTCGACGACAGCTCGACGACGTCGAGCGGGCCGCCGTCGTAGCCAGCCTTGCGCGCGGCAAGCGTCGTCGAAGACGACGTCGTCAGGTCGCGCATTCCCGGTTGGTGCACTTCGATGCGATGGTCGATGCCGCGAATCCACGTCGGCCGTTCGCACAATGCCCGCGCCTTGTCGCCACGGGCGAGGACGACCGCGACCGCGCCGTCGGAGATCGGCGGGAAGTCATGGCGGCGCAGCGGTGCACGCAGGTAGGGCGCGCGGAGCAGCTCGTCGACGGAGAAGTCACCGGCGACCTGCGCGTTCGGATTTCCCTTCGCGTTGCTTCGATTGCGGACGACGACTTCGGCGAAGTCGCGTTCGGTCGCCTTGCCCGCGTCGAGGAGCGCCCGGGCCTGAATTCCGGCGAGGGACCCCGGATCAACGCCGAGCGGCGCGAGGTAGTAGGGGTCGAGCTGCTGAGCCCAGAGCTCGTCGGGCTTCGACGGCGACGACTTGCCCGAGCCGAAGACGAGCGCGGTGTCGATGTCGCCGTGCTGCAGCCGCACCCACGCCTCGTACAGCGCCCACGCGCCGTCCATCTCCACGTGCGACTCCGAGATCGGCGGCCACGCGCCGGCGGCTTCGAGATTGGAGACGAACGCGAACGGACCGCCAGTGAGGTAGTCGCATGAGCCCGCGCACGTGAATCCGACCTCGCGCCGATCGAGACCCGCGCGCTCGAGCGCCTGCGTCACGGTCGGGACGAGGAGTTGCACCTCGCTCTCGCGCGCCTTGCGCACCGCCGGGGTCTGCGCGAACCCGACAACCGCGATATCCGTTGCGCCGCTCAAAAGATGTGCTCCTCGTACTTGGCGCGCTCGAGATCGGGCTCGCCGGTCCACTCGAACGCGTCGATCACCGACGCGACGCTCCCCCACCCGCGATTCGTGACCGCGGAACCGTTGCGCTTCTCCTTCGGCTTCCATACCGCGCGGACACGCATGCCCGAGCGGATCTGGTCGTGCGGCACGCCGACGATGTCCTGTCCGCCGAGGTTGCTGTCGCACCCGTCGAGGAGCACCGACGCGTAGACGAACGGCTCGGTCTCCGTCTGGCCGTAGTACGCAACCGGCGCGACGATCGTGAACCCGGTGACAGTGCCGTGGTCGCCCACCTCGACCTCGTCCTTGTCTGTGGTCGGTACGACGCAGATCGGGCAGTAGCCCTTGCCCGGGACGTAGACACGGCCGCACGACGGGCACTTGTGACCGATGATGTGGCCGTCGATCAGCGCGTCGACGTAACGCTCGAGAATCGGGGTCAGCTCCTCGGTGTAGGTCAGGGAGACGAGGTGCTCCATGACCAGGTTCTCCTTGGGCGTGTCGGTTGCGCTCATGACGCGGGCTCCCAACAAGCGAGGTCGTCGATCCGGTTGTGCGGCTCGGCGCGCCATCGCGGCTGCACGCGCATGCCGGCCGCCATCTTGTCGATGCTGCCGGCGTCGATCGCGTGGACCATGGCCGTGTCGGCACCGTCCGGTGTGACGAGCGCGAACGCGAAGGGACGGTCGAGCGGGTGCTTCGGCGTCGGCTCTTCGATCCATGTCCACGAGCCGACGGTCGCCATCGGGCCGACCTCGACCAGTTCGTCGAGGGCGTCACCCGTGTTGGGGTCGTACTCGAGCGGCGGGACGAGGACGGCTCCGTTGCGAGCCCGGACACCGAGGATCTTCTGCTCACGCAGACCGGCGAGGAAGGCGCCGACGACCGGCCCGAGCGAACGCGAATACGGGAACTCGAGCGTGCTCTCGACGACACGCGGTTGGTCACTCATGGGCCCGAACCTAACCACCAACCCCGGGTGGCCGCATCTCCCGGGCGAGTGCCTGCTTGTCCACCTTGCCGACGGAGGTGACCGGCAACGCATCGACGACCACGAGCCGATCGGGCGCCTTGTAGTCGGCAAGCTCGGCCTTACAGAACGTCCGAAGCGTTTCGAGGGACGGCGACGCACCAGCCGCGGGGACGACGAACGCGTACCCGATCTCGCCGAGTACTGGATCAGGCATGCCGACGATCGCCACCTGCGCGACGTCGTCGCGTTCCGAGAGCACGCGTTCCACCTCGGCGGGGTAAACGTTGTAACCACCGCGGATGTACATCTCGCTGCGGCGGCCGACGAGCGTGAGATAGCCCCGCTCGTCGAGGAAGCCGAGGTCGCCGGTCGTGAGCCAACCGTTGGCATCGAGCACCTCGGCGGTGCGCTCGGCGTCCTGCCAGTAGCCGCGCATCACGGCGTCGGACCGGCAGCGCACGCGTCCGACCTCGCCGGTCGGGCGCGGTTCGCCGGTGTCGTCCACGACCTCGAGCTCGACGTTCACGCGGGGCCGCCCGACGGTGCGGGAGATCACCTCGGGCGAGTCGCCCGGCACGGTCCCGGTCGTGATCGCCGCCTCGGTGCTCGTGTAACCGATGACGACCGGGCAGCCGAGCTTGTCTTCCATCTCGCGTACGAGCTCGGGCGGAACGGTCGCCGCGCCCGTGCCCGCGATCCGCAGGCTCGACAGATCGGCCGCGGCGAACTCCGGATGATCGAGCACGAGGCGCCATTGCGTCGGCACGCCTTGCCCGACGGTGACCCGCTCACGTGCCATCAGTCGCAGCGCGGCGGCCGCGCTCCAGGGCGTCGGCGTGATCACCGTCGTGATCGCGTTCTCGATCTCCTCCCACGGCCGGGACATGAACGCCACGTGCGCGAACGGCAACGGGGCCAACCGCACGTCGAACGGCGCTCCCATCGCTCCCGCGCCGACCGCGACCGCGCGCAGATTGCGATGGTCGAAGATCGCGCCCTTGGGCATACCGGTTGTTCCGCTCGTCCAGACGATCGCAACGGGGTCGTCGACCTCGGGCCGCGACAGCACAGCCGGCGGCTCGCCGGCGTACGCGGCGCGCACGTCGTCGAGATCGGTGTCACGGATCACGACCCTGGGCTGCGTCCGGTCGAGGATGCTCCGGATCTCGGGCGGACCCAGGCGAGTGTTGATTCCCGTGGTGATCGCGCGGAGCCGCATCGCGGCCTGGTAACAGACCGCGTACTCGATGGAGGACGGGACGAGTAGCGCGACCACGTCGCCGCGCTCGACGCCCCGTTCGGCGAGAAGCCCGGCCACGCCGTCGGCCGCGCGGTCCCATTCGCCGAACGTCAGTCGGCGTTCGGCGTCGACGAACGCGGGCCGGTCGGGGTGCTGCGCCGCGACCCCTCTCAGTAGTTGCACAGTCGAATCCGGCGTCGCCACGGCGCGCCAACGTAGCGGCGCCCGCCGCGAGTACCTTTTTCGCCCGATGCCGTCATCGAAAGAAGTCCGGGCGCGCCAGAATCGCCAGAAGGAACGCATCGCCGCGCAGCACGCCGAACGCCAGCGCGTGCACGAACGGCGCAGGCGGATCGCCATCGCCGTGGGGACCGCGGTCGGCGTCGTCCTGATCGCGCTCGGCATCGCGAAGCTGCTCAACCACAACGACAACAAGAAGTCGGTCGCGACGTCCGCACCGACCACGAACGCCGCGAACAACACCACGACGAGCATCGCCGCGCTGACGTCGGTGAAGGGCAAGCCGTGCGTCGGACTGAAGGACAAGCTGCCGCATGGATCGCCGTCCTTCACGATTCCGACCGGAGCCGCGCCGACCACATTGATCAAGCGCGATCTCAAGATCGGAACCGGCGCCGTGGTTCCGGCCAAAGCCAAGGTGAAGGTGAACTACGTCGGTGTCGCGTGCTCGACCGGCAAGATCTTCGATTCGTCCTACAGCCGCAACCAGACCTTCGACGCCAACCTGAACGGCGGCATCATCAAGGGCTGGGAGGACGGCATCCCGGGCATGCGCATCGGCGGCGTGCGCGTGCTTGCGATCCCCTCGGCGCTCGCCTACGGCTCGGTCGGGTTCTCGCCGACGATCGCGCCCGACGAGGCGCTGTACTTCCTGGTCGCGCCCACGGCACTCGGCTGAATCCGCCTCCCCGGGGTGCGAAGGCGGAGCGCACGCCCGCCGATAGAGTTCTCGTGCACATGAGCCTTCGCTCCGTATGCGATCGCGGGCGCGCTTCGCGTCGTCGTGAGCCGGAGCGTCACGCTGCGCAGGTCGTCTAGATGTATCCCTCGATTCGGCCCAGGGCGGCCGTCGACACCGCCGAGGAGACGGAACCGGCCGAAGTCGCCGGTCGCGCGATCTCGGCCAACGTCGTCTTCCTCGGCTTCACGAGCTTCTTCACTGACATCTCGTCGGAAGCGGTCAACGCGATCATCCCGATCTACCTGCTGTTCCAGCTGCGGTTCTCCTACCTCGAGATCGGGCTGTTCAACGGCCTGTACCTCGGCATCAACGGCATCATGTCGATCGCGAGCGCGATCTTCTCCGACCGCCACCGCCGGTACAAAGAGATCGCGGCCACCGGCTACGGCACCTCGGCGGTATGCAAGCTCGGTTTGGTCGTCACGCGCAACGCGCCGTGGCCGGCGTCGACGATCCTCTTCGTCGACCGGGTCGGAAAGGGCATCCGTACGTCACCCCGTGACGCGCTGATCTCGCTCAGCTCGAGCAAGCGGCGGCTCGCCAGCGCCTTCGGCGTTCACCGTGCGTTCGACACCGCCGGAGCCGTGCTCGGACCGTTCGTCGCGTTCCTCATCCTGCGCAACGCGCCGAACGCGTACGACACAGTCTTCGTCATCTCGTTCCTGTTCGCGCTCGTCGGCCTCGGAGTGTTGGTGCTGTTCGTTCAGAACAAGCGCGACACAGGGCGGCACGAAGTCGCATCGTTGCGATCCGCGCTCGGCCTGCTCGCGCGCCCCGAGTTCCGAGCGCTCGCGATCACGGGCGCGATCCTCGGGCTGTTCACGATTGCCGACGCGTCCATCTATCTCACGGTGCAACAACGCACGTCGTTCGACTCGGCGTACTTCCCGTTGCTCTACGTCGGCATGAACATCAGCTATCTCATCCTCGCGATCCCCATGGGCGTGGTCGCCGATCGGGTCGGCCGTTCCCGGGTCTTCCTCGGGGGCTTCGTCCTGCTGCTCGTCCTCTATGTCGTACTTCTGCGTCCCTCGATCACCCCGATCGACGTGCTCGCGACCATCGCGCTGCTCGGCGCGTTCTACGCTTGCACCGACGGCGTCCTGAACGCGATGGCGAGCGTGGCCTCTCCCGACGCACTGCGAACCAGCGGTCTCGCGGTGCTCACGACGGTCACAGCCCTCAGTGCCCTGGTTTCGGGCATCGCGTGGGGGCTGTTCGCGGAATGGTGGGGCCTGGTGACGACGGCAAAGGTGTTCGCAGTGTTTCTCGGAATCTCGATCGTGTTCGCCGCCGTCGTGCTGCAGGTCCGGCGGAAGCGCTACGGATGAGCCGACAAACCCCGGATACCGAACAGAAGCGACGTCTCGGCGTACGGATCGCCGTGTTCGCCAGTCTCGTCCTCCTCTGCGCCGTTGTGGCCCTGGTCGTGCTCGCCCGGTCCGGCTCCGATGATCCGAAGAAGGGCAAATCCCAAGAGTTGTCCGTCGTTCCCGGGCCCCGGCAACTCCCCAAGCTCATGCAGGAGCCCCACGTCCTCTTCCAGAACACCGATCTGGGGGCCGACTACAGCAAGGTCGAAGTCGTGCCGCGCACCGACCCGAGAGGCGCCCGCACCGTCACGCCCCTGACGTGCAGCCGCGTCGCGATGGAAAACGGCATCGGCGTGTGCCTCTTCACCGATGCCGGAGTTGTCAACCACTACAAGGGCGAGATCTTCGATCAGAACTTCAAAGTGATCCACTCGTTTCAGCTCGTCGGGCTGCCGAGTCGTACGCGACTCTCACCGAACGGACATTGGGCCGCGATGACGGTCTTCGTGAGCGGAGACAGCTATGCGTCGGCGGGGTTCTCGACGAGAACAACGTTCGTGGATACGTCGACCGGCAAGAGCACGGTGAACCTCGAGCGCTTCGACGTCACCGACAACGGCGCTCCCGTCACCAATCCGCGCCGCAATTACTGGGGCGTCACGTTCGAGAGCGACAACGACCACTCCTTCGCGACGCTGGGCATCGACCAGAAGACCTGGTTGATCGAGGGCAGCGTCAGCAGCCGGTCCGCGCACACGGTTCGAACCAGTATGGAGTGCCCCTCACTCTCCCCCGACCAAACTCGCATCGCCTACAAGAAGCGGATCGGCGGAACGACGACTGCCATCAAATGGCGTCTCCACGTGTACAACCTCCAAACCGGCGCGGACGTCGCGATCGCCGAGACCCGCAGCGTGGACGACCAGGTCGAGTGGCTCGACGACCACACGCTCCTCTATTCGCTGCCCCGGTCGCCGACCGGCACCGTGATCAAGGACACGTACGAAGTTCCCGCCGACGGCACCGGACATCCCGAGCTCTTCATCAAAGCGTCGTGGTCGCCGGCCGTTGGGCCGTGACGCAGTCGACGACGCATACGCAGCAACGTGCCGTCGGGCGGGGCCGGATCGCAATCTTCGTCGCGCTGGTCGTCGTATGCGCGGTCGCGGGAACGGCCATCGTGCTGCGATCCCGGGCCGACGACCCGACGAAGGGAACGTGCGAAGCGCGCAACGTGACGCTGTCGTCCGCCAAGTTCACCGCACTCATGGCCGAGCCGCACGTGGTGTTCAAGAGTACGGACACGTGCCCGACGAACGGTGACGTCGAGGTGGTGCCCACGTCCAAACCCGATGGTCCGCGCGCGATCGCGCCGATCAAGTGCGACCGCGTCGCCGCAGTCGCGACGGGCGGCGTGTGTCTCCGCATCGACAACAGCAGCTTCTTCGCGAAGTACAGCGGCGCGATCTTCGACCACAATTTCCAGGTGACCCACACCTTCCCACTCCCGGGACTCCCGAGCCGCGCTCGCATGTCGCCCGACGGACATTGGGCCGCGATGACCGTGTTCGTCCACGGCGACAGCTATTCGTCGGCCGCGTTCTCCACTCGAACGATGTTCGTCGACACGAACACGGGATTTGCGACGGAAGACCTTGAGAAGTTCCGCGTCACCGACAACGGCAAAGACGTGAAGTCGGTGAACCGGAACTACTGGGGCGTGACGTTCACCGACGACAGCGACCACTTCTACGCAACCCTCGGGCGCAACAACGACATCCAACTCATCGAAGGCAGCGTCAGCAGTCGCTCCGCACACACGGTTCGCTCGGGCATCGAGTGCCCCTCGCTCTCACCCGACCAGACGCATCTCGCGTACAAGAGCCGCGTGGGCGGCACGCTGACCGCGGTGAAGTGGCGCCTGCACGTGCTCGACCTCCGCACCGGGCACGACGTCGCGCTCGCCGAGACGCGCAGCGTCGACGACCAGGTCGAGTGGCTCGACGACAACACCGTGCTGTACGCGATCCTCCGCTCGCCGGTCGGGACCGCGGTCTTCGACACGTATCGCGTTCCTGCCGACGGGAGCGGCCATCCGGAGCTCTATCTCAAGAGCGCGTGGTCGCCGTCCGTCGGGGGCTGAGCGCCCCGGGGTTGGGGGGAAGGGTCAGTCTTCGGGCTCGGAGAGGTCGATGAGCCCGGACGCGGCAGCCAGCGCGACCGCGCGGCGCGCCGCCTTGTCGTAGGCCAGCGCGAAGTACTGCTCGGCGATGTTCTCGCGGCCGGGGAGCGGCGGCGGCCCGAGCGAGCGGATCATCGCCGACGGATCTTCGAGCGTGCGGATGAGCGCGACGGGCTCGTCGCCGGCATCGGCGCCGTTCCAGAAGTCGCGACGGGACGTCTTGCGGCGCGCGTTCGAATTCGAACGCGCCGACGAGCGGCGGCGGGCGGGGCTCATGCGGAGGCACCTTCGTCGGCGAGGAGGTCTTCGGTGAGGAGCGTGTCGGGGCGGATGCCGAGCGCGAGCCGGAGCTGGTCGTCGTCGAGGTCGGCGAGCGAGCTCGACTTCGGCAGGACGAGGTCGGCGATCTGACGCTTGCCGGCGACGACCTCCTCGACGCGCTCGTCGACGGTGCCCGGACAGATCAACCGGTGTGCGATGACCGTGCGGGTCTGGCCGATCCGCCACGCGCGGTCGCGGGCCTGGTCCTCGACGGCGGGGTTCCACCACCGGTCGTAGAGCACGACGTGACTCGCGGCGGTCAGGTTGAGGCCGGTGCCGCCGGCCTTCAGCGACAGGACGAGCGCCCGCGGTCCTTCGCCGTTCTGGAAGTCGGCGATGATCTGGTCGCGCGCGGTGCGCGTGAGTCCGCCGTGGTAACACGCGACCGGCGTCCCGGTGCGCTTCGTGAGGTGCCCGGCCAGCTTCATCCCCCACTGCGCGAAGTGCGTGAAGACGAGCACGCTCTCCCCCGCGGCGAAGACCGCGTCGACGATCTCCTCGAGCCGCGCGAGCTTGCCGGACCGACCTTCGAGCGGGAGATCGTCGTCCTGGTACGCGGCAGGGTGATTGCAGATCTGCTTGAGCGCCGTGATGGCGGCGAGGATCTGGCCGTTGCGCGCCTTGCTCCCCTCGGGCTGGGCCGTACCGGTGACGAGCGTGTCGAGCAGTGCCTGGTACAGGCCGATCTGCTCGGGCGTCATCGCGCAGCGGTCGAGCTCGTCGATCCGGTCGGGAAGCTCCTCGGCGATCGCCGGCTCCGACTTCGTACGCCGGAAGACGAGAATGCCGTTCAACGCGCGCATCGCGTCCTCGGCTTCGACGCGCGCCGCCCGTCCGTCGTTGGAGAGCCGGGCGATGAACTGCGGCCGCGGGCCGACGAGTCCGGGATTCGCGAAGTCGAGGATCGCCCAGAGATCGCCGAGACCGTTCTCGATCGGCGTGCCGGTGAGCGCGACCTTCGTGCGCGCGTTGATGCGGCGCAACTGCTGCGAGGTCTCGTTGGCCGGGTTCTTGATCGCCTGCGCCTCGTCGAGCACGACCTTCGACCACGACATCGCGGAGATCGCGTCGATGTCGCGCACGGCGGTGCCGTACGTGGTGACGACGACGTCGGCGTTCGCGACCTCAGCGGCCATCTCGTCGGCCGCGGCGCGGTTCGCGCCGTGGTGCACGACGACGCGCAGTGTGGGCGTGAAGCGCGCGGCCTCCGCCGTCCAGTTGCCGACGACGGCGGGCGGCGCGACGACGAGTGACGGCCCCGAGCCCACGCCGGTGAGCAGGTCGGCGAGCATCACCGGCGTCTTGCCAAGACCCATGTCGAGCGCGAGGCAGCCGCCGAGCCCGGCCTTCGACAAGAAGCCGAGCCACGCGAGCGCCTCGGTCTGGTAGCTGCGCAGCTCGCCGACGAAACCTTCGGGCGCACCGGCCGGCGACGCGGCGACCTCGGCCGCGGCGTCGAGGAGCTCGGCCGCCCACCCGCCGCCGACAACCGACACGCCGCCCGCGAGTGACGTCCCTTCGATGCCGAGCGCGAGCCGGAGCGTCTCCGCCCCAGACAGCTGTGTGGTGTCGGCGCGTTCGGCGAGCGCGTCGGCCGCCGCTTGTAGATCGGCTTTGTCGATCGCGACCCAGCGGCCACCGGAGCGGATGAGCGGGCGGGCTTCACGCGCGAGCCGGGCGATGTCGGCGGCCGAGAGTTCGACGTCGTCGAACACCGCCGACCAGCGCACGTTCGCGAGCTGGTTCGCACCGACGACCGTCTCGGCCGCGTCGACGAACACGCGCAGCGACGGTGTGGGCTTTCGGCGCGAGAGCGCGGGCACCCGCATGTCGAATCCGGCCGCCTCGAGCGCGGGACCCGCGTTCGCCATCAGGTTCCACGCCTCGTCCTGGCTCAGGATGACCTCGCCGCGGCGAGTGCCGCCCGGACGCAGGAGCGCGGGGAACATTCGCTCGAGCCGGGCCATCTCGTCTTCGAGGTGCGGACGGCCGGCGCCCGCGTTCACGATCGCCTGCTCGATCGGCATCGGTTCGTTGCGCGGCCCCGCCGCGAACACGGCGAGATGCCATACGTTCGCATCGTCGGGCGGATCGAGCCGCACGATGAGGCGACCGCGTTCGCCGGTGACCGAGCGACCCCACCGTTCCATGCGCGTGGCGATGTCGCCCGCGACGCGAATCGCCGCGTCGAACGCGCTGCCGTCGAGGCGTCCGAGGAACGCCTCGGCAACGTCGTTCGCGGTGCGGACCGAGGGCGGCGGCGCGGGCATATCGAGTTGCCGCGCGCCGTCGCGACAGATCGCATCGACCATGCCCGTGAGCGCCGACCGCGTCAGCGCGCGGGCGTCGACATCCGGGTCGAGCGCGAGTAGCGAGCCCGGCATCGTCTCGATCATCCGCGCGAGGCGCGCCGGATCGACGAGCGCAGGCGTCCAACGCACGGAGTACGAGCCGTTCGAGTCGCGGGCGCTTCCGCCGCGCCGCGTGCGCTGACGAAGGAACGGCACCATCGCCCCGCGTGCGGTGAGCTCGACCGCCCAGATCGCGACCCGCCCGAGCCAGCGCACGCTTGCGCCGATTCCGTCGACCTGCCCGGCGCCCGCCGCGACGAGCCAACCGAGCACGTCGCCGACGGGGATCGCCTGCGCGTCAGCACGAACGTTGTTGGGCAGCGGGACGGACCCGTGGCGCGACCAGCCCGCGGATGGCGCGCCCGCGCGCGCGAGCATCTCGGTGAGCTCGTCGGCGTCGGCGGTAGGGACGTTGCGTCCCCCGCCCCAGGCAACCACTCGCCCCGGCTCCCACGACACCTGGATCTCGAGGGTGCCGGTCTCGGTGTCGTCGACTTCTTCCTCCGGCTCGGTTCGACCGCGCGGCGCGCGACCACCGCGGTCGGAAGGCGTGCCGCGCGTGAGACCCGTGATGCGCGCCCACGCGTCGGCGAGCCGGCGGTGCTCGGCCTCGAGGTCGGCTACGACGAGATCCCGCTCCTCGCCGCGCAGCGACCGCGCGGATGCGAGGTGATCCTCGGTGTCGCGGAGCATCGCGAGCAGCGATGCCTGCCACGCCACGGGGTCGGCGTGTAGCGCGGCGAGCTGGTCGGGTGTGGCTGCGCCGTCGATCTCCGCATCGACGTACAGATCGAACTGCCATGGCGCGAGCGCTGTCGGCGTCGGCGTTCCTGTCACTTGGCTCCGCTGTTGTACGGAGGACGTGTGTCCTCGAAGAGTGAGGGCCCGCGGGCCCGTCCCGGTTCCGCCGAGGCCGGGGGGCGAGGCGCAACCTGGGTTGCCCGGCCGTGCGGCGACGGAGGTGTCGCGGCCCGACCGTTCGAAGCCAGTGTACGCGAGTCGGGAGCACCCTCGGGCGAAGCCCGCGCACTTCGGTCGATCGGGGCCACCGGTGTGCACGCAGAGTGATCGGGGTAACGGTTCCCGAGCGGCCGGTCTCGGCCGTGGTGCCGATCGCCCGGACGTGTGAGAATGAACACCTCGTTTGCCGGGCGGGCAAGGAGTGACCCGGCGGGTGGTGCAGCGCAGCGAGCCGGTCATCGAGCTGGCGCTTGTCGACGAGCAGACGCTCTTTCGCGATGCAGTCCGCGCGCTCGTCGAACAAGAAGGAGATCTCGGCGTCGTCGCGTCGGCCGCGACGCTGGCGGAGATCGAGGCTGTCGACGCGGCCCCTCGCGTCGTCGTAACCGATTTGGTGCTGCCGGACGCGTCGAGCGACCACGTCGTCCCCCGCTTGCGCACGAGGTTCCCGGACGCCGCGATCATCGTGCTCAGCGCGGTCGCGGAGCTGCCGATCGTGCAACGCACCATCGCATCGGGAGCGAGCGGTTACGTATCGAGGACCGCGAGCTCGGACGAGCTGCTCGCAGGCATACGCGCGGTCGCGTGCGGTCGCGCGTACCTCCAGCCTGCAATCGGCGTCGCGTTCGCGTCGCGTTCACCCGCCGACGCGCCGCCGATCGACGGTGGCGGACTCACTCCCAGAGAGACGGAGGTACTGCGGCTGCTCGCGCTGGGCCACACGAACGCCGAGGTCGCGCAGCTCGTCGGCGCGAGCCTGCGCACGATCGAGACCCATCGTGCCCACATCCATCAGAAGCTCGGACGGCACACGCGCGCCGAGCTCGTTCGGTATTCGCTCGACGCGGGACTTCTGCGCGCCGACGGCGGGAACGCAGCGACGGATGGCTCGCCGGACTCGATCACGACCTGATTCGAAACTCAGGCAACGATGAGAACCGGTGTGCCCAACGGGAGGAGCCCCGCCAAGCGCGAGATCTCGTAGTTGTCCATGCGGATGCAACCGTGCGTGACGGACTTGCCGAGCACCGACGCGTCGTCGTTGCCGTGAATGCCGATCTCGCCGTCGCCGCCGTTGAAGTTCGAGAGCACGTCGGAGTGGCTCGAAAGACCGTATGCGAACGGGCCGTACACGGTGTTGGGATTCGGCGCCTGGATCAACACGCGGATGTAGTACCTGCCGGTCGGCGTCGGCGTCGATGGCTTCCCGATCGCGACCTGGCCCTGGTACACGACATTGTTGCCGTTGTATACGAGGATGCGGTGCGCACCGAGCTCGACGCGAACCCGGTATGCGATCTGCTGGATCGAAGTGTCGGAGTACCGCACCCAGCCGGTGCTGCCGTTCGGCCGCACGGGCAACAATACGTGGAGCCAGCCCGGCACGTACTTGCCCGACTGGACGAGGAAGACCTGCGGAACCTTCGTGTCGGGCCGGGACGGATCGACGACCCACGGATTCGGCAACACCAGCGGCACGGTCTTCGTGCTCGGCGCCGGATAGACAGAGATCGTCGGGTTGCGCGCTTGGACGGCGTACACGAACGAGGTCGTTCTCGGAAGCGTCGGGGCCGTCGTCACGCGACGGGTCACGGGCGGAGCGCTCGACGGTGCGGTGCTCGCCTGATGGGGTGCGGGTTGCAGCTGTTGCGTCGTGTCGTGACCGCCGCACGCCGCTACGGCGACGAGGAACATGACGATGATCCCGGATGCCGCCCTTCGCACACCGCCATCGTAGAGGCGGCCGCGGTCGGATCTCGGGCGGTAGGTTGCGGACGTGGCCGATCTGGGAGCAGGAACGATCGTGTTCCTCGTCGCGCTCTTCTTCGCCGTGATCGGGGCGACGATGTTCGTCGTTGCAATGCGCCGGGGCGTGTCGAACGAGCGCCCTCCGGACGAGCACTGACCTGCGAAACTGCGCGCATGACGCCGCGTACCCCGGACCTCGCCGTGTTCGTCGAACTCGAGACGCAGGTCTGGGAGGCGCTACGGCACGGCGACGCCGAAGTCGATCGACGCTTGCTCGCCGACGATTTCCTCGGCGTCTACCCGACCGGCTTCGCGGGTCGATCGGATCACGTTGCCGAGCTGGACGACGGTCCGACCGTGGCGGAGTACGAGCTGCATGACGCTCGGATCCTCACGGTTTCGGCGGATGATGTCCTGCTCGCATACCGCGCCGATTGGTAGCCCCTCATTGCCGGCGAGCGCGCCGAGCAGCGGTCGATGTACGTCAGCTCGCTGTGGTGCCGACGCGACGGTACTTGGGTGAACGTCTTCAGTCAGGATTGCCCGGCGACGACGTGAGCCCTTGGCGCGTTGCTCGCATAAGGGGGCACGCAGGGTCGTCTCCTCGCTCCGCCGTTTGCGCGCGGGCTGTGGTCGGCCTAGCGTTCCTGGTGGAGTCCGGGGGTGGGTATGAGGCGGGCACGAGCGGCGATCGCCCTTGTTTCGGGAGCTGTCCTCCTCGGTGGCTACTTCGTGCCGGCGGCGCGGGCGTCGGCGTATACCGCACCGGTGCCGGCGATCACGGTGCACGACCCGAAAGGCGATGCGCCGAACTCGCAGAGCGATCTGACCGGCGCCGGCATTCTGCAAAACGCGGTCGGTTCGACGTTCGCGGTGACCGTCGTTGACCCGACGGATTTCCACACCGATCCCACGTGGCTGTTGTCGGCCGCAGTGAGCTGGTCCGTCGACGACAACCGCGACGGCAAGGTCGATTTCATTGTCGGGATCTCCTACTCGACGCAAGCCGGGAAGGCGCTCGCGATCGCCACGGATCCGAGCGGTATCCACGTGCTCTGCGAGGGCACGCCGAAGTACCTGAAAGGTGTCGGCTACCAAGCGCTTTTCCGCGCCGGCAGTTGCATCCCTCATCTGGGGCTCGTGCGTTTCCAGGCCGCGATGCGGTACGGCGAGTTCGAGATTCCGAGCACCGATCCGATGGATCCCCCGATGTTCTTCCCGAATCTTCCCGACTATGCGCCGGCCAAACTGAGCGCGCCGATTGACGCGCAGGAACACTTCGACGGCTATTGGATGCTCGGTTCCGACGGGCATGTGTATGCGTTCGGTTCCGCGCCTCGCTTCGCCGGACTCGTTCCCGACGCGACCGCAATGGCACCGCTGCGGAGCGGTCTCGGATATTGGGTGGTGAACGCGAGTGGTTTCGTCGTCCCGTTCGGAGCGGCGAAGTACCACGGTGGCAACCCCCCGCTGGCGCCATCCGAGTTCGTCAGTACGATCGCCGCGACGGCCGACGGAAACGGATACTGGCTCTTCACGAACAGAGGTCGTGCTTTTCCCTACGGTGACGCCCGCTTCTACGGCGACATGTCACACGCGATTCTCAACGGCCCGATCGTCGCCTCGGTCGCGACGTCCGATGGTCGGGGTTATTACATGGTGGGCACCGACGGCGGGATATTCGCGTTCGGTGATGCTCACTTTCACGGCTCGACGGGCGGTCTCCGTTTGAACCGGCCGATCGTCGGGATCGCGCCGACGCCGGGAGGCGGCGGCTACTGGCTGGTCGCGTCCGACGGCGGCGTCTTCGCGTTCGATGCGCCGTTCCGCGGCTCGATGGGCGCAACCATTCTCAACCGTCCCGTGAACGGACTCGTCGCGTTCGGTAACGGCTATCTGATGGTGGCATCCGACGGAGGAATCTTCGACTTCTCGAACAAGCGTTTCCTCGGCAGCTTGGCGTCGCAGCCTCCAAGCGCGCCGATCATCGGCGTCGCCGCGTTCGCCACCTAGGCGCGCGGTTCTCGACGATACTCACGCAGTGCAGTAGGGCGACTTGCCGGTGACGTCGAACGGAACCCGGGACCGAACGACACCGTTGACCCGCACGACGAGGTAGTAACGATGCGCGCAGAAAAGCACCCGCGGGCGACCGCCGGGTCCTGCAATGAGGTCGCCATTCACGTTCGGCTGATCCTCGTAGAAGAGCTGCGCTTGCGAACCTGACGGCTCGCGCCGGGCGTCGACGAACGCCATCTCGATGATCCCCGCGTGCGCGGTCGCAGGGGATACTCGCAGGCCCCGATCGTCGAACGTCACGAGCGCCTTGCTGTTGGTCGCGACGACTCCCGGTTCGTCGTGCGCGTCGTCGGCATGGCCGCGCGACTTCGCGATCCCGACGAAGACCGCCGCACCGAGCACGGCGACGACCGCAATCCAAACCACTGTTCGCAGCGCACCGCGGCGTGCTGTACGCGCCGGGGTGGGCGGCCGCATCCCCTCGTCCGCGCTCACGTGATCCGGTCGGGACATCCCGGTCGCCATGGCCGCATACTGCCGCACCGGAGCAGGCGAGCACCGATTCGAAAGCGACCCTGGGTCACGACCCGAGCCATAGCTGCTCGCAGCGTTACTTCGCGCCGCCCGCGGGAGTCGCCTTCGCCGAGTGGGTCGCAAATGGAACCGCGAAGTCGCAGTAAGGGGCGCTCGTCGCGGTGATCGGTCCGCTCGCGAGATAGGTCACTCGTACTCCGAGATCCTCGGGTTTGAGGGCGAGATCTTCGTCTTCGATCCCATGCGCGGCCGCCCAAGCCTGCAAAGCCTCTGACGCGAGCTGCCAATGTGCGCCCGGGCTCCCACCCGGACCGGTCGGTAGCGCGTCGTTCGGTAGCGCGACGTACGCCTCGCGATGTGCGGGCTCGGTGCGCAAGCTCAACTCCGGGTAGTGCGATGCAAGCGCCTTCGCCTCTTCCTCAGGGACCGGCTTGCACCACTCGACCGGACCATCGCTGTCGGCGCTCACTTCACCCCAGTAGATGCTGAACATCGCGCCTTCGCGTCCCTCCATCTTCGGCAACGGCCGCTCCCGCAGGATCGCGATGAACTCCTTGCCGAGCGCCCACGCTCCCTGTTCGTCGACATTGCGCTTCAGGCAGAGCAAGCTCCGCTCAGGTATCTCTCGTGTCGCGACTTCGTACACGGCCGATCTCCTTCCACGCAACCGGTTGACGAGGTAGTCGGCGAGTTCCCGCCGCGCATCGTGTGCGGACTCGACCTCCCGCCAGTGCGCCGCTATCCGCTCTGCGGCATCGACCGCATCGCACGCGAGCAACTCCCTGATCGCAGCCAGCGAGAAGTCGAGCTGGCGCAACATCGCGACGAGCCGCGCGACTTCGAGCTGGGAGACGTCGTAGTACCGGTAGCCGGAGGTTGCGTCGACACGCGCCGGAACGAGTACGCCCCGTTCGTCGTAAAGGCGAAGCGCCTTTACCGACAGGCGCGACCGCCGTGCGAACTCGCCGATGCTGACCTCGTTCACGCCTCATACTTCCTCGTCGCCGAGCCGGACGGCCCGGCACCTCGAGTGTGCGGTCTGCCCGAGGTGGAGAGTCAAGGTCCTTCGACGACTGTGGCCGTTCTCACAGGATTCCCAATGTTGGCTATCAGCTTCGGGGAGTCGACTGACCAGGAGGCGAAGAAGGGACTCGTATGCGCGATGTGGAGGCACAGTGGACGCGGCTCTCGGACCTACCCGAC
>Ga0335083_10001172_pt1 | contig 36785 bp, 44 predicted proteins | sample Lox_Sample_42_FD_206716 | JGI IMG/M metagenome (GOLD analysis project Ga0335083, IMG submission 206716) | Soil microbial communities from Loxahatchee National Wildlife Refuge, Florida, United States - Lox_Sample_4.2 | ecosystem: Environmental > Terrestrial > Soil > Wetlands | place: USA...
CCTAGCTTAAGGTCCAGTGCCACAGCACAAAGTAGATGCCCAGGTTCATGGTGAGTCAAGCGGAAACAACCCCGGTCATCGGCTGGCCGGGGCGGTTCCATCCGTGCTGCATTCCGGTTCCCTACTGCGGCGAAGGCGCCGCCGGGCCTGTGCGATGCGTACCGGCAAGCGAAAGCCGGCCGGACGAGCCCTCGGTGAGGCGGATCGTCAGAACGGCCGCGCCGACGACGAAGGTGACGACGATGACGATGCTCGCAATCGTGTCGAGCCCGCCGCGCAGGAACCATTGCTTCTGACCCCCGCTCGGCAGGCAAAGCCACAACACGAGCAACGAAAAGGCGAACAATCCCGCTCCAAGCGCAAGCATGATGCCTCTACTCCCCTACATGAATCCGGAAATGAGTTCGGCGATGCCGCCGGCGATCAGCATCAGCACCACCGGCGGATACAAAACCGTCGATGCCGAGAACTGCATGAAGCGCGGGCTTTGCTGGTTCTTGTCCGGCAGCGCGATGTAGATGAGCCCGCTGCCGCTCGCCACCATCGCCGCGCCGATGAGCAGGTGCAGGTTCATCGGGCGTCTCCCCGTGTGATCAGACGCATGAAGGCGAGACCCCACAGCACCGCCAGCACCACCGAGCCCGCCACCCAAAGGGTCGGCTCCGGCTGCGCCGACCACAGCAGCAGGTGCAGCGACAAAAATGCCGCCGTGACCGCGCTCACCAGCAACATCGACGAATTTGCTGACATTAATCTTGTATAAACTAGACGCAAAGTGATGTAAATTTTAGATTAACAACCGACATTAAAGACATTGAATCAGCCGGTTACGCGCGACTTCGGTGCGGCTCGCCTCGCCTGCCGCGCGACTACTTCCCACGCCACGCCGTCAGCCGCCCCGGCCGACGCACGCTGCTGCGGTTCTTGTGTCGGCGGGGCGCCGGCGCGGGTACGTCCGCCGCGCCGGCTGCCCCCGCCACCCGCGTCCACTCGCGCTCGGCACGCGTGCGAGCCTGTGAAAGCGGCCGGGAGGCAACCTCTTTCACGGCCTGCACGCGCGCTCCCGCGAGCAGCGGGAAGGTGACAATGGAAATTTCCCAGAGATCGACCGCGAGCAAGCTGCGGATGCGCGTGCGCGGATCGATGCGGCCCTTCACCGTCTTGAAGCCGATGGAGAGCCCGTCGACGGCGCCGGCGCGCAGCAGCGAGATCAATTCGCGCGCCCGCTCAACCTCCGGAATGAGCCGGCCGCGCGCGTAAAGCCCACGATGGTCCTCGCGCAATTCGAGCCAGATGCCGATCGGCTCCGCCGGATCATGCTGGAACAGCATGGGGATGCGGCGCACGCCGCGTTTTGCCAAGGTGTCGGCGAAGGCGCCGCGCATCATCATGTCGCGCGCCTGGTCGATCTCGCCGAACAGCGAGGCATAGCCTTCCACCGCGCCGTCGGGCGTAAAGCGCGTCTTCAGCGCAAACACCGAGGCGATCGTCGGTTCTGTGTTGGGTGCGAGCATGATTCACGTGTCCCGGGCGCGGCGCAGCGCGCCGCGGCAGCCTGGTGCGCCGCTGACCCGGGACTCCGATTGAAAGATAAAGAAGGTGCTATCGCCGGCGGCTCTTCGCCTTGTCTTTCGCCTTGGCGCCGCGCGTGGGGCTCCTGCGCCTCGACGCGCGCTCGAGGTGGTCGATGAATTCGCGGAACACGTCGAGATGATCGCGGCGGGCCTTGGTCTCGCCGCGGATCGAGCGCAGCACGGTGTGGAGCGTGTCCATTACTTGCCTCTTTTGCTGATGCGGAAGGTGTCGTTGAAGCGCGCGAGCTCGCGCACGAAATCGTCGAAGCGCCGTTGCGCCGCGGCGAGCTCGCGCAGCGCGAAAAGCGCCAGGCCTGAGGCCGACGTCGCCCATAGAAACAGCGCCAAATGCGCTAGATCGCCGCGCGTGGTGAAAATCTCGATCGGATCGGGCATAAAAAAACGTCCGTCGCGATTGTCCGGCGACGGACGTCCTGGCTTGTCGACCGCGCGTCCCCGCGCAAGCGGGGACCCAGTGGTAAGGAAACACTGGATTTCCGCTGGAGTTCATCCCCGCGTAGGCGGGGACCGGGAACGAGCGGAAATGAACTGGTTGTTACTTGCTGCCCGTCGTCTGCGAGGTCAGCGACTGCGCGATCTGCAGGTGTTCCTGCAGCGTCGGTAGCGTCGCCTTGGCGAAATCCGCCGCCGGGCCGCTCTTGGCCGCTTCCTTCTGGAACTCGTCGATATCTTTCTGATGGTCGGAGACCATGTCCTTGGCGAAGGTCTCGTCGAAGGTCTTGCCCGACAGCACCTTGAGCTTGAGATACTCGGCCTTCTGCGTGTAGCTCGAGCCGCCCGGATCCTTGACGCCCATCTCACTCGCCACCTGCTTGGCCTTGTCGAGATTGGCGCTGTGGTCGCTCACCAGCTTCTGGCCGAAATCCTTGACCGCCTGCGTGGTGCCCTTTTCCTGCGCCAGTTTGCCGACGTCGATTTCGGCATAGTCGCCTTCCATCGCATTGGTCATGAAGCTTTTGCCCGATTTGTCGGCGTTGGTGTTCTGCGCCATGGCGGCGCCGCAGCACAGCGCCGCGGCAAGGCCGATGGCGACGATCGGTGTCCTGGTCATCAGAGTTCCTCCTCGTGTTGGCTTCGCCCGCGACGGCGAAGTGTCAGCGGGAGGAACTGCACGGCGCGCGGTTGGTTCCGTACCTTACCCTTGTTGCGATGCGGCTTGGAACACGTCGCCGCCGGGAACCGCGCCATAGCCGGTGGCCGCGCGTTTCTCGTTGACCGTGATGAAAGAGGCCTTGCTGACGCGCTCCCACAGCGCCGCGCGGTCCGGACTCAAGGCCTCGATGCGGTCGGTATCGACGGCGAGCGCGAGACCGGAGCCGAAGCTGGGGCTGAGCCACTGCGTCAGCGCCGCGCCGATGCGGTTGGCGAGCGGCAGCACGGTGCCGCGCCAGAACACGCGGTTTGCCTCCTGATAGTTCGAATAGGTGTTGTCGCCGGGAATCGCGAGCAGCATCGGCGGCACCCCGAAGGCGAGCGCGATCTCGCGGGCTGCTGCGTGCTTGGCCTCCATGAAGTCCATGTCCTTGGGCGTCAGCGACAATTGCTTCCAGTCGAGCCCGCCTTCGAGCAAGAGCGGCCGCTCGGAATTGCCCGCGCCCTGATACTGGTCGGCGAGCTCCTTCTTCAGCCGCTCGAACTGCGTATCCGACATGACCGCGCCCTCGGCCCCGTCATAGACCAGCGCGCCGCAGGGCCGCGCCGCATTGTCGAGCAGCGCCTTGTTCCATTTGGCGGCGGCGTTGTGGGTGTCGACGGCGACGGCGGCGGCTTCCAGCGGGCTCAGGCCGTAATAGTCGTCGAGCGGGTTGAACAGTGAGAGCTGCAGGACCGGCGGCTGCGCCGCCTCCTGGTCGAAGCGCACGCTCTTGCCGCTGACGGTGTACTCGTAGGCCGCCGGCCAGCCGTCCGGCCCGGGCACCACCTTCATGCGGTCGGGCCGCAGCGCGTAGAGCTCGCGCACGTTTGTCTCGCCGGAAACGCCGACCGCCTCGATATAGGCGTTGCCGGCAAGCAGGAGATAAGCGGCGACGCTTTCCAGAAACGTCGCGCCGTCCTGGCGGGGGTTTGGCTGCGCGATGAGATCGATGAGCGGGTGCTCATTGAGCTCTGCCGCGCCGTCGTAGAGCACGTACGACACCGAGCCGACGCCTTCGGCGATCAGCCGCACCGCGCGATGGACAATCGCATTACGTCCATAGCCCTCGCGCGACAGCGACGCATAGTCGCGCGGCGTCCAGCGCGCGCGCCCGCCGCCGTCCAGCGCAATGAGGCGGCCCGTGCGCGAGGATTTGCGCTCGGGCGCGGCAAACAATTCCCGTAATCGGTCAAACATTGTCATCCTGCTGCTATCTTGCGCGCGTCAACGTTCCGCGCGAACCTTGCGCCCTCGAATTTAGGAGGGGCGACCATGACGGCATTCAACATCGTGCGCTTCCGCGTCAGGGAAGGCCGCGAAGACCATTTCGTCGAGGCGCATCGCAAGGCGCATCCCAACTTCAAGGGCTTCCGCGGCGGCGCGCTCATCAAGACCGGCCAGCAGAGCTTCTGCATCGTCGCGGAATGGACAAGCTTGAAGGCGCTTGCCGAGGCGCGGCCGCAGATGATCGCCCTGCTCGATTCATTCCGCGACGATCTCGAGGACTTGGGCGGCGGACTTGGCGTCACCGATCCGGTCTCCGGCGACGTCGTCCTCAAACTGCCGGCGGCGAAGCCGGCGAAAAACCGCGCGGCAAAGACAACGAAGAAGGCTAAGCGCAAAAAGCGGCGCTAAACCCTAAAAGTACCTTGCATCATCACCGACAAGAAGATCGCGAAGACCGGATGCTACGGGAAAGCCGTAGCCCTGCCCCGGCTTATCCCAAAATAATTGGCCGGCTTTATGGTAGTTCGTTGCATAGAGCTCGGCGCCGATCATCTGCAACGCAGAAACGAGTGCCTGCATCGCATCGAAGCCACCCGCCTCCACGACTTTCTTCTTGTCCGGCCAACCGATCTCATACCTACAAGACCAAGAACCATCCGTGGACTTTTCAGGCGAGAAGACGCGAATGGGTATCTTTCGTGCCAGAGCGCCGGCGCGTAACGTCAGCTCGCGGCTTGCTACGATCATATGAGCCTCAATGGTAGATCGGAGGAATGTAGCCGCCGATCAAGCACTGACTATACCGGAACACTATTTGTCGCCAGCAGGAAGGCGTTCCGACGGCACGACAAGTGACAGCGTCGAATTTCAACTGTTCTTCACACTCGGATTCCCGCGCGGGTGAAATTCTGGACGCGGTGGTGGTCGGTTGTTCACTTGATCCGCCTGATGATGAGCTGTTGGCGCCCTCAGACGTCCACCGCCCATGCCAATCCCGCGGCTGATCCGGACTGTATTTGCGTTCGATGCGCTCGTAGAACCGATAGAGCGGATCGTTCTCATGCCCCGGCTTTCAGAAGCGCCGCCAATCAGGCCGCAAAAACAGATGCGCATTGGGCCGCATCCAGCGCTTGAGCTCACGCTCGTTAAGTGGCTGATCGAAATTTGCCATTTGTATTCACAACCCCCGCACTCTTGGCTCCCCCCGCGCGCCGTGGGTGAACGCGGTCACCGCCCAGACCAGCGCATCGAGCCGGTCCGGCGAGCGCCCGCCTGAGAGACCGTCGAGGCCGAAGTCGCACATCTCGTCCTCCAGCGCCGGAAAAGCGCCGGCGTGCTTCACCCTGCCCTGCTCGTACACTTGCGACACCGGTTCGGCGCGCGCGTATTTGCCGCGGCTCGCATGCACCACGCGCACCGGCACGTCGCGATCCGCTTCCGCGATCACCGCGCGCACCATGTCGCCGCCGAAATTGGCCTCCGCGATCAACGCGTCGGCTTTGAGCCGCCGCCACAGCGCGATCGCCCGCAGCGCCCAGCCTTGCGGCGACAGCCCCGCCGCGCTCTCGTCCGCCAGCACATAGATCAACCCGTCGCTGCCGCGTCCGGCGGCGACGATGCCGCAGGCGGCGCCCTCGCGCGAGCCCGGCGGATCGACCGCGACCACGATGCGCGTCAGGCTCGGCGCCGCGGCGACGCGCGCCGCTTCGATGCCTGAGCGCGTCCACAGCGCATCGGCGCGCTCCTCGACGATCTCGCCGTCGATTTCCTGGCGCCCGATCCTGGTGTCGCGGTAGCGCGCGATCACCGTCTCGAGAAAATCCGGCGCCAGGTTGAAAGCGTTGACGCGGGTTGCCGCATGCGTCAGCGCCGTGCGCGGATCGAGCGCCAGGCGGCGGATCAGCGCGATCGGCCGCGGCGTGGTGGTGATCACCTGCCGCGGCCGCCCGCCAAGGCGCAGTCCGAACTGCAGCATGTCGAAGGTCGCGTCGGCATGACGCCACTTGGCGAGCTCGTCGAGCCAGGCCGCGGAGAATTGCGAGCCACGCAGCGAGTCGGGATCCTCCGCCGAAAAAATCTGCGCCACCGCGCCAGTGTCCCATTCGAGCCGGCGCCGCGTCGCGATCCATTGCGGCCGCTCTCTTCGCCGATGCACCGCCAGCAGGCCGGAGACGCCCTCGACCATCACCTCGCGCGCGTCGTGCTCGGTCTCGCCGACGAGCGCGATGCGCGCCCTGCGATCGGCAAGCGCAACGCTGCGTATCCATTCGGCGCCGGCGCGGGTCTTGCCTGCGCCGCGGCCGCCGAGGATAAGCCAGGTGGTCCAGTCGGCGCCGCTGTTGGCGCGCTCGGGCGGCATCTGATGCGGATGGGCGAAGTTGACGAAATCGGTCCTGAAATCATCCGCCTCCCGCGGCGTCATCCGGGCCACAAATTCGCTCAATATCGGCCCCCGCAGTGGTGGCGGCACGCGCGTCGATAAGCGCGTGAAGGCGTCGTGCAAGCTCTTCGCGGAGCTCGTCAATGTCGAGGGGAACGGTGTCGTCGTCGGTTTCATCGGGTGGTGTCGGTTTGCCGGGCTTCACCAGCGCGGCGATTTCATGCAGCGCGCTCGACAGGCTTGCGAGCGTGCGCGCGCTGCGCTCGGCCTCCGCCGCATCGGCCGGTCCCAGCTTCTGCAGCACGCGGTCGACTGCCTCGAGCTTGTGCTCGACGACGCCGAGGATGCGCTCGGCGAGGACGACGCGGCGCGCCGCCGCCTGCTCGGGCGGCATCGGCGCGATATCGGCGACCGCAACCGCGCGCACTTCAGACGCAACGTCGTTGGCGCGGCGGACGCGGCAGCGCTTGTCCCAGCCCCATTCGTTGATGCGCTTGGCGAGCGTATCGCGCGAAATCTTGAGCTTCGCCGCGATGACCTGAACCGGCGTCAGCGTCTGCTCGTAGAGCCGCTTTGCCTCGGCGATCTCAAGCGGATCGAATGTGATGCGTGGGGGAGCCATGACGGTTGATCCAAGCGCCGGCGCCTCGGCGCCGGCGGCCTTTGCTTTAAGTTTTTTGTCGATGGCCCGCGCAGCGGGCCGGGCGGGGCCACGCCGCACCGCGGCCTTCACGCCGCGCTGATGAGCGACAGCACGATGAGCAGCAGGATGGCGCCGATCAGGCCGCCGACCAGGAGGTATTGCACGTCGGCGCGGTGCGCCGCCTGCGGCATCCTGCCGCCGGAATTCTTGTGATCCTGGTGTGCCATGGCGTCTGCGCGCGAGCATGCCGTCGCGCCCGGCGTCTGTGATAGCGCCCGCAGGCGCCGCGCTCTATGCGAAATAATACAGATAGACGATCGCAAACAGCGCGATCAGGCCGACGGTCCCCGCGGCGAGCACGTAGCGCACGTTATGGCCGGTTTCGCCGGCGCGCGCCTCGGTCGCGGTTTCGACGATGCGGTTGTGTTCGCGGTGGGGCATGACTTTCGGTTCCTGCATGGATTGCGGGCACCTTGCCTCAACGCTTCTTGCGCGATCCCGGTTCCGGCGTTCGGGTTCCTTGGCCCTTGCCCCCGAACCCAATTCTGGAGCCTGCGCCATTCATAGCCGAGCAGCGTCACGCTGTCAAGACTATTTTCCTAGCAATTAGGATTTTTTCCACAGGCGCTTGACGCGCGGTGACCTGAAAGCAGAAAGACGCCTGGCGGCGGTCCCTCCAAATCAGGGGCTTCAGAGTGAGGAACCGCGTCAATCGGCCCCATTCGCGGCGCCGGCCACCGGACGCAAGTGTGGAGCCTGCGCCATTCATACCTCAGCAGCGTCACGCTGTCAAGACTATTTTCCTAGCACCTGAGATTTTTTTCACGGGGCCAGCGAAAGCGCCTTGCAGCAGGGCCTTCAGATTCTTCCGCTTTGTCATTCCTGCTTTCCGATAAGCAGCAAGTCCCGTGCGTTCCCTATATAGCCAATAAACGCGCCGACATCGCGGAAATAATTTCTGAACGCCGACGCTATTTCTTTTGCGGTACTTGCACCCACGAGAACAATATCATCTTCTGGATTGGCTTTTTCTAGTTCGAGTAATGCCCTTGACGCCTCTAATTCGAGGTCGAAATGGTGATACGTCAAATCACCAGTTGTATTTAACTGCAAGATCACATGCGCAGCTTTCTTTGCTTTTGCTTCTTCATCCGCCCACTTATGCAAATGAAGATTGAAGAACATCTGCATCACTTGCAGTTCTTCATTCAAAGAATCAAATTCCTCCACCAACTCCTTGTTGCCGATCTCTGCCAAGCATGAGTTCATAGCCTCATGAGCCCTAGCGAGCATCTCGCTAGCAAGTACAAATAACCTTATATGGCGCGGGTCGCCTCGATTAAATTTAGGCTCGTTTTCAGTTAACTGGGTAACCAATTCAACCGCAGTCGCCCATGCGTGTTGAACTTGCGTTCGGTACTGAATCTCTATCATCAGCCCGTTATAGTAAGTTGGCTTTTTTTGCCGTGCTCGGTACTCGTATACGTCATGAATACCGCGATAACCTCTATCAGTAGGTGACAATAAATAATCATATTTGCCTTTTTCGTTGCGCAACAGATGCTTGAATTTTGCTTTGTGAACTTTGTTTCGATAATCATGCAGAGATTCGACGGTTGGAAAAATCACGCGACACCCCGCGATATCGTCCATTCTCGCTAATTCCATTCGTGGATAGCGAGACAATTTATCGACGATTGTAGTCCGCCGCTTGAGCCTTTGAGCGACTTCAACTTCTTCATACTGTTTTGCCCTAGCGCGCAATAATGCCTCAAATGAATGAATCACATACCGATGCGCTATTCTCCATGACTCAAGACATAAAGTCTGGCCACTCGTAACCGAGCGACGGCGTAATGCCTCGCCGGCCCGGTTGATCGCGCCCTTCGATCCCCAATGCGGTAATCGGTCTTTTTTGGCCATAGCAGCAAAAACAGCTTCAAACGCTCCACACTGGTTCGACATATCAGGGGCCGCCCCCTGGTCGCGGGCGGCCCCGATTCTTACAAGCTCACCGGCACGCGCCGTCAGCAGGGCGCGCACCAGCAGTGGCGGTGATAGCGACCGCACACCAGGTGATGCCACCGTCCGCAATAACGCCCGCGGACCGGCCCGCAGGCCGCCTTCTCGATCGGACTGAAGTTGTTCGCCGTCGCCGGAAGCGCGGCAGCCCCGCGCGAAGTTTGCGCTTCGGCCTGCCACGCGAGCGACCCCGCCGCGACAATCGCGGCGGCGGCGACGAGCGTTATCACCAGCCTACGCATTGGACGTCTCCCTATGTTTTACGATGATCTGCCGCCCCGCGATTTCGCGTCAAGAAAACGCGAAATATCCGGGCCAGTATATTTTGCCGGCGAGCGAAGGCCAAGCCAGACCCCGGCGATCCGTCCCCTTTCCCACCGCCGCCCTTGCCTTGCCCGGCGCGCCGATATGCGTTAGTCCGCGTCATCACCAATTTGACCGCACACCGGTTCCGGTCCCTGCGGGCGTTCGCTCAATCGGTGAAGTCGTTCGGCCGCGGTTTTTCGCGGGGTGATCTGCTTTTTTTGGCGCCTGACGTATCGAGCCCATGAATTTGAACAACCGCGGTATCGGCCTTGTCGGACTTTCGCTGCTCGCGCTCGTCGTCGGCGTGATCACCGGGCTGGGCGCGGTGTTTTTCCGCGCCCTCATCGCGCTCATCCACAATGCCGCCTTCCTCGGCAAATTTGCCGTCACCTTCAACGCCAACGAGTTCACCGGGATGCCGCCCTGGGGCGCCTTCATCATCCTGGTGCCGGCGATCGGCGGGCTCATCGTCACCTTCCTGGTGGTCAATTTCGCCCCCGAAGCGCGCGGCCACGGCGTGCCCGAGGTGCTCGACGCCATCTTCTACAACGAAGGCAAGATCCGCCCCGTGGTCGCCGCCATCAAGTCGCTCGCCTCCGCGGTCGCCATCGGCACCGGCGCCGCGGTCGGCCGCGAGGGCCCGATCATCCAGATCGGCGCCACGCTCGGCTCGACCTTCGGGCAAGTGATCCAGATGATGCCGTGGCAGCGCATCACGCTCGTGGCCGCCGGCGCCGGCGCCGGCATCGCCGCGACCTTCAACACGCCGATCGGCGGCGTCATGTTTGCCATCGAGCTGATGCTGCCGGAGCTGAGCGCGCGGACGTTTCTTCCCGTCGCGCTGGCGACCGGCGCCGCGACTTTCATCGGCCGCATCTTCCTCGGCCTGCAGCCGGCCTTCGAGGTGCCTTCCGCCTTCTATCTGCACACCGAGCAGGCGCCGGTGCAGGCGCTGTTGATGTTCGCCCTGCTCGGCGCGCTCATCGGCCTTGCCGCCACCGCCTTCATTCGCGGCCTGGTGTTCGCCGAAGACCTCTTCCCCAAGATCAAGAACCCGTATCTGCGCCACAGCGTCGGCATGCTCATGGTCGGCGTCTTGATGTACGCGCTGTTGCGCACCGAGGGGCACTACTTCGTCGAGGGCGTCGGCTACGCCACCATCCAGGCGATCCTCACCAACGAGCTCACGGCGGGGGCGCTGCTCATCGGCCTGTTCTTCGCCAAATTGTTCGCCACCTCGGTGAGCCTGGGCTCCGGCTCCTCCGGCGGCATCTTCTCGCCGTCGCTGTTCATGGGGGCGACGCTCGGCGCCGCCTTCGGCACCGCGGTCAACGCGATCGGCGGCGTGCACGGCGTCGACCCGGTCACCTGCGCCATCATCGGCATGGCGGCGATGGTCGGCGGCGGCACCGGCGCCGCCATGACCGCCGTCACCATGATTTTTGAGATGACGCGCGACTACGACATCATCATGCCCATCATCGTCGCGGTGGCGCTGTCGATCGGCGTGCGCCGCCTGCTCTCGCGCGAGAACATTTATACCGTGAAGCTGGTGACGCGCGGCCACCTGATCCCGAAGGCGCTGCACGCCAACATGTTCCTGGTGCGCCACGCCGAGGAGGTGATGGACCGCGACGTCGTGCTGTTGCCGGCGGAGACCGACTTCGCCGCTTTCCTGCGCGAGACTAAAGGAGGCGGCTTCCGGCACATCGTCGTCACGCGCGGCGACCACATCGTCGGCGTGCTGCGCGTCAACACCGAGCTCCGGCTCGGCCTCGAGACCGCCTTTTCCGGCGTGCGCCTCGGCGATATCGCGCAGAAGAACTTCACTATCGCGCGCGCCCAGGACGTCGTCTTCGACGTGGTCGAACGCATGTGGAAGCGCAGCGCCAGCATGGCGATCGTCACCAAGGGCGGCGTGCGCACACCGCGCGCCGGCAACATCGTCGGCATGATCTCCAAGGAGCACATCGCCGATTCGGTCGCCGACAGCATCCGCCCCTATGGTACGGAACATGGCGGCCCGATTTAACGGCACGATAACGGTGTTCGTGCTACGCTGCCGAACTGTGGCGATGCTCGCGGGGAGCAACTGATGGCCGTCAGCCGCAAGGCCGTGTTGTTGATCGCGCTCGCTCTCGGAGGCTGCCTGCCCGACCGGAGCGAAGACATGGCCGCCTGCGAAAATGAGGCGAGCCGCTTCTTCGAGACCTACAAAGCGGTCGATCCGGATTCGCCGAGCAGCCAGTACATCATCCAGTGCATGGCGACGAAGGGGTACGACTTCTCCATCGCGCCAACCGACTGCGACAGCAAGCATCCGCTGCCGCTGCAGCCCGCTTGCTACACGCCAGAAAACTGGTTCGCCGGCTGGCTCGACCAGGCGCGCCGCCGCCTGCGCATCAACTAGGCCGCCTTCCGTTTCCTGCGCTAGCCAAGCAGAGCGAATGCCCCGAGGCTGGTGGCCAACAGCGGCAACTCCGCCGGGAGCGGAGTTGCCGCCTCGTCGGCAGTCGCGAGTAGCGAGGAGGGAATTCGGAGCCCCAGCGCCTTAGCGGTCTTTTCATTAATGGCCAGTTTGTATTTGGTCGGGGCTTGCACCGGAAAATCGCCGGGCTTCTCGCCATTTAAGATGCGGTCGACGTAAGCGGCCGAACGCCGGAACTGCTCCGACGCTATCTGGCCCATAAGCGATCAGGCCGCGGCGGCAACAAATTCGGGATTGGCGTAAACCGCAGGTAGCCTGAGTTTGGCAACGAGCCCTAGTATGAAATCTCGGAAAGAACCCCTACTCCGCGAGGATCGGCGTTGCCGGGGCCGTCGGCGCTTCGGCCGCCGCCAACGGTCCGGGGCCGCGGAGTGGACGCTCCTCCATTGCGATGAGGAAAGCCATGCCGAAGCAGAGCACTAGGCCGCAGGCAAGGAAGACGAAGCGGAAGGCGAAGCTCAAGGTGTCCGCCGAGGCCGCGCGCGCCAGCATCTCGATCGACATGCCGGTGACGCCGCCGAGCCCGCCGAGCACGATGGCGCCGAGGATCGCCACCACCAGCGCCGAGAACAGCGCGCGGAAGAAATTGGCGGCGCCGGTGGCGATCCCCATCTGGTGCTGCGTCACCGCGTTCTGCAGGCATACCGTCGATATCGGAAACACGGTGCCGATGCCGCAGCCCACAATGAAGGTGAGCAGCAAGACAAGGGCAATCGGCATCTCGACCGGCCAGATCGCCAGCGCCGCGAGCGAGGCGAGCGCCACCGCCAGGCCGATGAGCGCGACACGCTTATAGTGCGCGACATGCACCATCAGCCGACCGGTGATGGTGGAGAAGATGACCGTCGCGCCCATCAGCGGGATGAGCGCGAGGCCCGACTCGCTCGCCGTCAGGTGGCGCACCACCTCGAAATAGAGCGGCACGAAAATGGTCATGCCCACCAGTGTCCCCATATTGCACGCGCCTGCCAGCGCCGCGCAGCGCACTACCGCATTGCCTAGCACCGCGAGCGGCAGGAACGGCTCGGCCACCGTCATCAGGCGCCGGGCAAACAGCGCCCACAGCACCGCCGAGGCCGCAAGCAGCATGCCGATCTCGGCCGAGATCCAGTCGAACTTGCGCCCGCCCCACGACAGCGCCAACAGCAGCGCCACCGCCGCCGCCATCATCAGCACGGCGCCGAGCACGTCGAGCTGATGCTTGCGCGCATGATAGGGTACGCGCTTCAAGACGTTCGATGTCATGCCAAGTGCGGCCAGCCCGAGCGGGATGTTGATCCAGAAGATCAGCGACCAATCGATGTGCTGGGTGAGAAATCCGCCGAGCACCGGACCGCCGACCGAGGATGTCGCGAATACCGCGCCGATATAGCCCTGGTAGCGGCCGCGCTCGCGCGGGCTCACGATATCGGCGATGATGGTCTGCGACAGCGCCATCAAGCCGCCGCCGCCGGAACCCTGCAGCGCGCGGGAAAAGACCAGCGCCTCCATGCTCGGCGCCAGCGCGCAGGCGAGCGATCCGGCCATAAACAGCCCGATGGCGGTGAGCATCACCGCGCGGCGGCCGTGGATGTCGGAGAGCTTGCCGTAGAGCGACGTCACCGCCGTGGCGGTCAGGAGATAGGCGGTGACCACCCAGGAAAGGTCACCGAGGTCGCCGAAATGCCGGCCGATGGTCGGCAAGGCGGTCGCCACAATGGTTTGATCGAGCGCGCCGAGAAACATCGCCAGCATGATGCCGAGCACGATCGCCCGGATTTCCGGGTGCGAAAGCCGCACGTGCTTGCCGCCGTGCTCGTGCGCGCTTGCGTGTCTATTGGTTCTGGCATCCATGTCGCTGTCTGATGTGCCGTCCCGCTCACGTCTTGGCAATGCCTGCCGGTGCGGGGGTGCTATGAATGGGCCGGCAACCGGCGAGGTTACGGAGACATCAATGCGCGCCGTCGTCCGCAGGTTCTTGGCAGTGCTGCTGCTCTGCACGGCTTGCGCAGCGGCGGCGCGAGAAGCCCTGCCCGCGGGCTTTGTCTATCTGCGCGACGTCGCGCCGGCGATTGCACAGGAAATGCGCTATGCGACAGCCGACAATTTCACCGGCCATCCGTTGCCCGGCTATGACGCGCCCGAATGCGTGCTGCGCCGCGACGCGGCGCTTGCGCTCGCCCGCGTCGAGACCGACCTCGCGCGGCGAGACCTCAGGCTCAAGGTCTACGACTGCTACCGGCCAACCCGCGCCGTCGCCGCCATGGCGCACTGGACGCGGACGGCGGATCGATCGACCCAGCGTTTCTATCCGACGCTCGACAAAAGGCGCCTGTTCACGCTCGGTTATATCGCCTCCCATTCGGTACACTCGACCGGCACCGCGGTCGACGTGACGATCGTCAAGCGCGATGCGGGACCGGCGCCGGCCTTCGATCCACATGCCGATTACGGCCCCTGCACAGGCGCGGCCAAACGCCGCGCGCCCGACAACTCGCTCGACATGGGCACCGCCTTCGACTGCTTCTCGCCCAACAGTTTCACCGCCAGCGCCCTGATCAACGCGGAGCAGAAACGCTGGCGCGGCGTACTCGTCGCCGCCATGCACAAGCGCGGCTTCCACAATTATTTTCGAGAATGGTGGCATTTCTCCTACGGGCCGCGGCCAAAACAGGCTTACGATTTTCCGATTGAAGCGCGTTAAAGAATGATGTCGAAGTTGCAGCAAGTCTGAACTGCAGGAGCTCCCGATGCCGATCATCGATTCCCAGGTCCACGCCTACGAGGCCAACACGCCGAAGCGGCCCTGGGCCACCGTGCCGAACTGGCCCGCCCACGTCACCGGCGACGAGATGGTTGCGGCGATGGACAAAGTCGGCGTCGACGGTGCAATCTTCATCTCCGCATTTTCCATGTACCGCTATGATGCGAGCTATGCCGTGGACGTGCAGCGCGCCCATCCCGGCCGCTTAGCGATCGTCAAGCCGATCGATCCCGACGATCCCGCTGCCGCCGACGTCGTCGCCGAGTGGAAGTGCACCCCGGGCGCGGTCGGCATTCGCATCTTCCTCACCAAGGATCGGGAGCGCGCGGCGGACGACCCCGGCCTCGACCGCATCGCGCGGGCAGCCATCAAGCACGACTTCCCGGTCAACATCCTGTGCTGGGACAATCTCGACGCCGGCATCGCGGTCATCGACCGCCATCCCGATACGCGCTTCATCCTCGACCATCTCGGCATCCTGCAGCCGCGCGTAAAACCGGCGCCGCCGCAGCCCTGGGCCGCGCTGCCCAAGGTGCTCGATCTGGCCAAACGCAAGAACGCGGTCATCAAGGTGAGCGGCGCCTGCACATTGTCGCGCGAGCCTTACCCATTCCCCGACATCTGGGATCCGCTCGCCCGCATCTTCGACGCCTGGGGCTTCGACCGCTGTCTGTGGGGAACCGATTGGACGCGCGCCTACGCCGTGGTCAACTACGAGCAGGCGGTCGAGCCATTCCTCAAGACCGACCGGCTGACCGAAGCCGAGCGGGCGACGCTGATGGGCGGCGCCTGCGCCAAGGTCTATCGCTGGTCGCCTAAGAAAGACGCGGCGTAGGGCGCATCGCAGTACGCGCCCGAACTCTCATCTTTTCCTGCCGGTACGCCGGCGCCTTCATCGTTTCTTGACCGCGCGCTCGCGCGCGCCTTTGGGCCAGCGCGAGGGCCAGCGCACGATGTAGTTCTCGAGCTCTTGGTCCGACACGTCGACCTCGCTTGCCGCCACGCGCCCGCGCACCGAGACGCCGGCCTCATGCACCGTCTCAGTCGAGCCCGACACCAGCGGATGCCACCACGGCAACTCCTTGCCTTCGGCGACTAGCCGGTAGGCGCAGGTCGGCGGCAGCCAGGAGATGCGCGAGACGTTGCGCCAGGTGAGCTGCACGCAGTCGGAAACCTTGGCAGCGCGGTTCTTGTAATCGGTGCAACGGCAGGTTTTATCGTCGAGCAGCCGGCAGCCGACATTGGTGAACACCGTCTCGTTGGTGTCGATGTCGGCGAGCTTGTTGAGGCAGCAGCGGCCGCAGCCGTCGCACAAGCTCTCCCACTCCGCCTTGCTCATCTCGGAGAGGCGCTTGGTGCGCCAGAACGGTGTTTTGGCGTCGGCCATTGGCTGTTCTTGGAACCCGACTTGGACCTAAGTACGGTCCTGAATAGCGGCCCTATAGCAGAGCTTTGGCGCCGCATCGACCGGCGGCCTCTAACGCCTCCCTCAGCGGGCCTTCTGCGACGTCCTTTCCGGCGAAATGCCGAAAGGCATCGATCCCCTGGTAAATGAACAGCTCGTAGCCGCCGAGCGCCGCCACATTCGCCGCACGCGCGGTGAGCATGAAGGGCGTGTCGATGGGTGTATAGACAGCGTCGAAAGCCCAGCGTTTCCCGTTCATGAGCTCAGGTGGAAACGACGAGCCGTCGATGCCGATCATTCCGGCCGGCGTGCCGTTGACGAGCGCGTCGGCGCTCTGGGCCGCCTGTTCGACCGTGCCGGCAACTTCAATGCTTGCATGCCGGTGAACGGAGCGGATCGCTTCCGCCAGTGCAATCGATTTTTTTTGCTCAAGATCGAACAGCCTCAACTCGCTTGCGCCGAGCTCGATCAGGGCGAAGCCGATGGCGCGTCCAACCCCGCCCGCGCCCGCAAGCGCAACGCGCCCCGGCGCACGATCGCCAAAGCGATTGCGGTAAGCCTGCAGAAATCCGCTGTAGTCGGTATTGTATCCCAGCAGCCGCGCGCCCTCAAACAACACCGTGTTGCAGGCGCCGATCGCGCGCACGACCGGGTCGTCCAACTGGAGATAGGCGACCACGCGCTCCTTATACGGATAGGTGATATTGAGGCCGCGATAACTTGTGCGTTGGCATTGCCGCAGCACGTCATCAAACGAGCATCCAATCTCGGCAGGCTGCAGCAGATCGTAGGTGACCGAAAGCCCGCAGAGTTCGCCGGCCAGTTTGTGCAACAGCGGCGCTTTCGACGCGGCGATGTTGTCGCCGATCAAACCCAATCGGACTGCTGAACCGGCCATGCGCTATCCGGAGCCTGTCTATTTGACGGCGCCGCCGGTGATGCCGGAGATAAAGCGATCGAGGAAGAGATTGTAGGCGATCGCGACCGGGATGCTCGCAATCAGTGCACCAGCCATGATCTCGCCCCAGTAGAAGATGTCGCCGCGGATGAGGTCGGTCGCCACGCCGAGCGTAATCGGCTTCTGGTCGGACGAGGATATGAAGGTCAGCGCGTAGACGAACTCCTGCAAGGTCAGCGTGAAGGTGAAGATCACGACAGTCAGAATGCCCGGGACCGAGAGCGGGATCGCCATCTTGATGAAGGCGCCGAACAAGCTGCAGCCGTCAACAACCGCCGCCTCTTCGATCTCGACCGGCATGGCCTTGAAGAAACCCATCAGCAGCCAGGTGCAGAAGGGAATGGTGAAGGTCGGATAGACCAGCACCAGCGCCCACATCGAATTCTGCAAGCCCAGCGTTGCGATGACGCGCGACAACGGCAGGAACAGCAGCGTCGGCGGCACGAGGTAGGTGAGAAAGATGCCGATGCCGAGCGCCTCGCCGTTGCGGCCAGTCATGCGCGCGAGGCTGTAGGCAGCCGGCAGCGCGGTGACGAGCGTAATAACGACGACGACGCAGCCGATAATCAGAGAGTTCAATAGCCAGGTCGCGAACAGAGTCTTCTCGAACAGATACTGGAAATGCTCAAGCGTCGGCGGATCGTTGAACCAGAAGGGAATATGCTGGACGTTGTAGAGATCGGCGTTGGTTTTGAACGCAGTGATCACCATCCAATAGAACGGGAACGCGGCGAGGATTAAGAAAAACGCCACTGCTGCGTAAAATGATGTCTCCTGAACGGCTTTAGCGACGGTGGCGCGCGCCATCTCAGATCTCCCGTCGGCGGATGAATTGCAACATGAAGATCACCACCACGAGCAGAACCGGCAGCATGAACAACGAAATCGCGGCACCATGCGACACGTCGCCGGAGGTGATGCCGGTCTGGAACCCCGCGAAACCCAGGACCGAGGTTGCGCCGATGGGGCCGCCCTGGGTCATCAGGAATACGATCGACAGGTCGGTGAACGTAAACACGATGCCGAAAATCAGGCCGATGGCGACGATCGGCAGGATCATCGGTACGATGATTTGGTAGTTCTTCCGCCAGAAACCCGCGCCGTCGACGGTCGCAGCATCAATCACGTCCTGTGGCACCGCGGTGATGCCGGCGAGGAAAATCACGATCGCGAAGGGAAAAAATCGCCAAGCGTTGACCACGATCACCGAGATCATCGCCAAATCCGGCGTACCCAGCCAGTTCGGCGCTTGGTCGCGCGTCATGAGGCCGAGCGCGATCAGCGTCCAGTTGATGACGCTGTAGAGAGAATCGAACATCCATTCCCAGGCGACCGTGGCCAGCGCGATCGGCACCGCCCACGGCAGGATGATCAGCGCCCTGACCAATTTGCGGCCGGGGAATGGGCGCAGCAGCACCAGCGCGCCGAACTTGCCGAGGATAAGGCCGAGGAATTGCGAACCAAAGGTGAAGATGAATGTGTTGGAGAGCGTCTGTCGGAACGACGGATTTTCGACGATGTCTACGAAATTCGACAGGCCGACGAACTGCCACGAGGGATTGTAGATGGTGTAGGCGCTGACCGAGTAATACACGGCCATCAGGAATGGCACGCCGACCAGCAACAGCACGTAAAGGATCGCCGGAGCGACCATGAGCGAACCGAGGACGTCCCGCCGGTCCAACATGAACCGATAGCGGGCTCGCGGCCTGGGCACTGATTCGGCGATTGCGACCATCGATATGCCCTGTGCTAGTGGCGGCCGGCTCGTTTGCCGTCTTTATCGAAAGCGCGCATGGCGCTGTTGCGCACGGCGAAGGGGTGCCACTCGCCCGGCCGGATCCACTCGTCGGCGACGTGCGCCGGCGGAAGCTTCGCGGTGACGACCTGCTTGGGGTCGAAGCCTTCGATTGCGCCATACACAATTCGCTCCGAGCCGAGATATTCTGAGCGGTCGACCCGGAATTTGAATTCGTTGAAGCCTTCGTCGTCGATCATGTCCTTGGGCAGGAAGTTTTCCGGCCGGAACCCGATATAGCCGCCATTCTTGGCGAGGATGTTCATCGGCGGCGTGCCGACGAAGGTGGCAACGAAGCGGTCGGCGGGATCGTCGTAGATCTCGCCCGGAGTTCCCACTTGGCGCACGACGCCGTGGTCGATGACGGCGATGCGGTCGCCCATGCCCATCGCTTCGACCTGGTCGTGGGTGACATAAATGGTGGTGACGCCGACGCGCTGCTGGAACTGCTTGATTTCCAGGCGCGCGGAGGCGCGCAATTTGGCGTCGAGGTTCGACAGCGGCTCGTCGAGCAGCAGCGCGGTCGGCTCGCGCACGAGCGCGCGCGCAAGCGCAACGCGCTGGCGCTCGCCGCCGGAGAGTTGCCGCGGACGCCGGTCAAGCAGATGCGAGATGCCGAGTAGCTGCGAGGCCCATTCGACCTTCTTGTTGATTTCGGCGCTGGGGACTTTCTGCGTGCGGAGTGGAAAGGCAATGTTGTTGCGCACGGTGAAGTGCGGATAGAGGCCGTAGCTTTGGAACATCATGGCGACGCCACGGGCGCGCGGCGGCATGTCGTTGACGATGTCGCCGCCGATCAGAAGGTCGCCGCTGGTCTGCTGTTCGAGCCCGCAGATAATGCGCAGGTACGTCGTCTTGCCGCAGCCCGATGGCCCAAGCAGCACCATGAATTCGCCGTCCGGCACATCGAGACTGATGCCGTTAACGGCGGGAACCTCGCCGAATTTCTTGACGATGTCCCGTGTCGATACCGCGGCCATTGAACCTCCCGAATTTCAACGCAAGACATCCGCGCCGCCGGCTCCTCCCGGCGGCGCCTGGTCCCCTTTATTTTTCGCCCCACTTTAAGCCGGCGCCCCACAGCGCCGGCAAAGTCCGGGCCGCGCAAAAACGCCTTGCGCGGCCCGGGTCTCGTGTGATCAGGCCTTGCCGGCCCACTTCTTCATGATGCCTTCGCACTGCTGCGTGGCCCACTTGACCGACTCTTCGGCGCTCAATTGGCCGGTGGCCGCTTTCGCCATCATATCGTTGATGATGAACTGGTAATAGATCTCGTCCATCGCAGGGGTCGCCGGCCCGGGCCAGCCGGGAATGGCGGACCACTTGTCCGAGTACTGCAGGATGGCCAGCTTGTCGTGCGGTGTCGATGTCGGATCGTTCGAAAGGATCGGCATCGGCTTGGGTACGAGATTGGCGAAGCATGGATTGTTGTAGCCCTCGCTCGCCTTGAAGGCCTCCGGCCAGTTGGCAGCATAATAGCGGAGGAATTCTTTCGCCGCTTCCTTGTTCTTGGCGAACTTCCAGATGCCATAGAACTCGGACGCCGCACCCATGATCTGCCTCACCGGGCCCTTCGGCGGCTCGATGACGAAGATGTCGTCGGCCAGTTTCTTGTTGAGCTTCTGCGCCGTTCTATAGGCCGAGATGGGGTTGAGAATGTAACAGCCGACGCCGGAATCGATGTACTGGTTGTTGCTGGCGTCGTTCCACGACAGCACTTCCGAAGTCATCGCTTCCTTGTAAAGCGCGGCACAGAACTTGGTCGCCTCAACGGCCTCCTTGCTGCCGAGCACAATCTTCTTGCCGGCCTCGTCCTGGATGGACGCGCCATAAGACCACAGCAGGCCGCGCCAGATCGTGCTCGGGTCATTGCTGTGACCGAGCGAATGACCGACCGGATGACCCTTTGCCTTCAGCTTGGCGCCGCCGATGCGCATATTGTCCCAGGTGTCCGGCTTCATGCCGATCTCTTCCCACAGGCTCTTCTGATACATGCCCGGGAAGTTGATGTAGAAATCGGGGAACGCCGACCAGGAGCCATCATCGGCGTTGTAGCCGAGCTGCTTGCCGATGGTGGTGACTGCGCCGTACTTCTTTTCGGTTTCCTTCACGAGATCCGCGACGTTCTCGAAGAACTTGCGGTAGAGATGCGCGCCGCCGGAGCCGTTGAAGCCGAACAGGTCGTGGCCCGATCCAGCCGAGGCTTCCGCCGCCGCGCGTGCCGGAATGTTCTGCACCGGAACGTGGTCGACGGTGACCGAGATCTTGTTCTTCTCGCCCCAATCCTTGGCGAACTTGTCGAACCATGTGTCGTATTCGGGCACGAAGTGGGCCCATTGCACGATCGACAGCGCCGTGTCGGCGCCGAGCGCCTTCGACACGAAGGGCGCGGAGAGTAGCGGCGCGGCGCCCGCGACGGCGGCGGTGAGCGCCGTGTTCTTCAAGAACCGGCGCCTGGTGACACGCAAAAGCTTGTCCTTGCTCATCTTGAGGTTCTCCTCCCGTTGATTGCAGTTGGAAGAGGCGTCGCCTCGTCCACCGGTTCTTGTTCTTTACTCGGCTACCATAGCGCCCGATAAATCCACCGCGCCAGTATTTTTGCGCGCCAAATGGAGGGTGGGATCAGGATCGCGGCCAGTAAAAAAAGCGCGCCGGAATAAGCGCGACCTTGAACTTTATTCCGTCAATAGTACTGACCTATTTTGCCATTGGTCGACCGGCCCCGTTTGCCCGCCGTCCCCGATGCGCGTCTTGAGCGGCTCGCTCTCCTCGCGCGCAAGAGCGCCATCTCCTTGACCGCCTCAAACTCCTCCGCGCGGCACTAGCCCGAAATCGCGCAAGGTGCGCTCGGCCTTGCTGCAAAAGCCGCGCGGCAAAGAAGGCATTCCGTTCGCCGGGCAAGCGCGCACGATGAGCCCCGGAACCGCCCCGTTTTCCCCGCATTTTCCATTCACCCTGCCTGTCATTAACCCCTTGCGGCCATTGGCCGTTAAGGGTGCGTCAGGTACAAACGTAAGCTATGTGCGGGGGCCGCCCCGTCCTTAAAACCATGAGCTTTTGAGCCTTGCGCGACCTCTTTCCCGAGGACTGGAAACCGAACCTGAAGAAGCTGATGCTCGGGTTCGACGCCTGGGTCGACTCGAGCGTGTTCCGCTCGGGCGCCGCCACGCGTGAATCCTACGAGCGCTATTCCACCTTCATGGACCGCTTCCACGTCACCGGCTGGCGGCGCTGGGTCTCCGAGCTCGTCTCCGAAGCGGCAACGCTCGGCACCGTCGGCCTGATCGCCATGCTGGCGCTCGCCATGCCGGCCTTCCAGCTCACCGCCGACAGCGACTGGCTCAAAAAGTCCGAACTCGCCGTCACCTTCCTCGACCGCTACGGCAACGAGGTCGGCGAGCGCGGCATCCGCCACAACGATTCGATCCCGCTCGATGCCTTCCCCGACCACCTGATCAAGGCGGTGCTGGCGACCGAGGACACGCACTTTTACGACCATTTTGGCATCGACATCGGCGGCACGCTGCGCGCGCTCGTCACCAACGCGCGCGCGGGCGGCGTCGTGCAGGGCGGCTCTTCGCTCACCCAGCAGCTCGCCAAGAATCTGTTTTTGTCGAACGAGCGCACCATCGACCGCAAGATCAAGGAGGCCTTCCTCGCCGTCTGGCTCGAGTCGCGGCTGACCAAGAACGAGATTTTGAAGCTCTATCTCGACCGCGCCTATATGGGCGGCGGCGCCTTCGGCGTTGATGCGGCGGCGAAGTATTACTTCAACAAGTCAGCGCGCGACGTCGACCTCGCCGAGTCGGCGATGCTCGCCGGGCTGTTCAAGGCGCCGACGAAGTATTCGCCTCTTGTCAACCTGCCGGCGGCGCGCGCGCGCGCCAACGTCGTGCTCGACCGCCTCGTCGAATCCGGGTTCATGACCGAGGGTCAGGTATTCGGCGCCCGGCGTCACCCCGCCACCCCCGTCGACCGCACCGACAGTGACGCTCCGAATTATTATCTCGATTATGCGTTCGACGAGATGAAGAAGCTTGTCGACACCTTCCCCAAGTCGATGACCGAGCGCGTGTTCGTGGTGCGCGCGGCGCTCGATCCAAATCTTCAACACGACGCCGAACAAGAGGTGGAAAATTCGCTGCGCCAGTATGGGCAGGAATACCACGCCAAACAGGCCGCCGCGGTGCTTATGGATACTGACGGGGCGGTGCGCGCGATGGTTGGCGGCCGAGACTACGGTGCCAGCCAGTTCAACCGAGCAACCGACGCCATGCGCCAGCCCGGCTCCTCGTTCAAGCCCTATGTTTATTCGACCGCGCTCAAGCACGGCATGACGCCGAATTCAATCGTCGTCGACGCGCCGATCTGCATCGGCAACTGGTGTCCGCACAATTATGGCGGCGGCTTCGGCGGCTCCATGACGTTGATCACCGCGCTCACCCATTCGATCAACACCGTCGCCGTGCGCCTCTCGGTCATCGTTGGGGATGGCAATCCCAAGCTCGGCCGCGCCCGCATCATCCAGACCGCGCGCGACATGGGCATTACCACGCCACTGCCCGATACGCCGTCATTGCCGATCGGCGCTGATGCCGTGACGCTGCTTGAGCACGTCGGCGCCTACGCCACCTTCCCCAATCTCGGCATGGTGGTGAAGCCCCACGCCATTCTTGAAGTGCGCACCGGCGACGGCAAGGTCGTGTGGCGTTACGACCGCGATGGACCGAAGCGGCACCGCGCATTATCGCCGCAAATCGCGCAAGAGATGATCAAGATGATGAACAGCGTGGTCGAGAACGGAACGGGTCGCAGAGCCCGGCTTGACGGCATCGCCGCAGCCGGCAAGACCGGCACGACCAACGATTATCGCGATGCGTGGTTCATGGGCTATACGGGCAATTTCGTCTGCGGCATCTGGATGGGCAACGACGACTATACTTCGACGAACCGCATGACCGGCGGCTCGCTGCCGGCGATGACGTGGCATAACATCATGGAATACGCCCATCAGGGCATCGAGATTAAGCAACTGCCGGGAGTCACGGTGCCGCCCCGCCAGCCGGAAGCGGTTGCCGAGGCAAAATCCAAATCCAAGGAACAACCGCCGCCGCGGCCAATCACGCTCAGTAAGCGCGGAGGTGAAATCCTGGTCCAGGTCGAACACATGATGGACGACGCCACGCGCGCGCTAGGACCGTTACCGGCCGCGCTGTCGGTCGATCCCAAGAAGCGGGCCGAGACGCTGAAGAAAGTTGACGCCATGGCGACCGCGCTGGAAGGCAAGTCGTTCGACCTCGGCGGCCGGAACTGATTAGCCGCAATATGCAAGACGGCGTAACGTCTTTGACGACCGAATCAAAAATTCTGCCAGCGGATTGAGCCGTGCGGCTGCTTGTCGGATCACTCTTTGCCTTCATCGTCGCCGCGCTCGTGGGACTCGGCAGCACCTATTTCGCGCTCAGCCGCGGCGCGGCCTTTGGCGCCTTGACGATTGGCAACTGGACCGCTTGGCCGAAAAGCGGCACGACGGACGCCGACCCTTACGCTCGCGCCACCATCGCCCGCTCCGGGCAACTGCCAATCGCGCTCGGTGATGGCGTTTCGTTCTCGGCCCAGCGCGACGGCAAGGGCCGTATCCTTGACGGTCGCTGCACCGTCGTCGTCAGCGGCACCACGCCTGCTGCGCGCTATTGGACGTTGACGCTCTATAATGTGACCGGTGAATTGGTGGCCAATTCGGTCGGTCGTTACGGCTTCACCAGCGAAGAAATATTGCGCAATGCCGACGGCAGCTTCGTTATCACCGTGGCGCCGCGCGCCAGTGCCGGCAACTGGCTGCCGACCGGCGGCATTGAACGCTACGAGCTTGTGCTGCGCTTCTACGACACGGCGATTGGCGTTGCCACGCGCGCGAGCCGCGAACTGCCAATGCCGGCGGTTGCTACGCGGGGCTGCCCATGATGCGCTGGCTCTTGTTGCTGCTCGGGGGCGCCCTGCTCGGCGGCATCGTGCATCTCGCCACCGTCATAGCATTGCCCCGCACAGCAACGCACGACGCCTATTCGCGTCTCGCCGGCAACGCCGTCAATACGGTGGTGGTGCTGCCGGCTCCTTCGCCTGATAAGGCGCCCATGCCGTTCATGGATCCGGCCTTCATCAGCGCCGTTTGCCGCTACGATTTATCGAGCGGCCCGTTGAAATTGACCGTGCCGGTGGGCCCTGCTTACACGTCGATATCGTTTTATACGCGGTATGATGTTGCATATTATGCGATCAACGACCGCGCCGCGGGCCGGCGGATCATCGAGCTCGATTTGATGACCGCCGAGCAGCACAATGAAATGCCGGAAGAAGAAGACGTCACCGCCGCGGACCGTTTGATCGTGGAATCGCCGACCAAAACCGGCCTCATTGCGATGCGAGCGCTGGCGCCGGAGCCGGACTTGATGCCGATGGCGCGCGCCGCGCTGGCCGGCGCACGATGCGAGCCGCAGGACCTGTCCAAAATTTCCAACAATCAGTAGGTGGCGACGAAACGCGGCGGGTACGGCGCCGGCAAAGTACTCCGATAGCGATCGTTGAGCGCCCTGAGCTGGTTGAGCGTGTGCTCGACCTGCGCGGCGTCAACCGAAGGCGTCATGATCACCAGCCGCTCGAGCGCAAAGCGATAGGATGCGATGCGTTTTGCGATACAATCGCGGACCCACGCGATGATGAGCGCATTCTCGCGCGATCTGCGCAAGGCGTTTGCCCGCTCGTAGGGGCTAAGTTCGGAAATGAAGGCGAGGCTCTTTTGCCGCTTCGCGTCGACATCGACGACCCGCGCAGCGGTTTCGAAAAACTGCGGCATGCGGGTGATGTCGTTGCGTATATCGTCGGTAAGCTGCGCATAACGCGAAGTCGGCGAACGATAACGTGAAGAAAGAAGGTTTGCCGCATAGGCGGTCGGGTCGAAAGAACCGGGACGATAGTCGCCGATCGCGCCGTATTCGCGCAATACGATGTCCCATTTTTGCCGGTCATAAGGCGGTTCGATGAGCGGAAAGGCGAGATCGCGAAGCTCGCGCTCGTCATCGGTCAATTCGAATTTTGAAGGCTCTACTCCGGCGCGGGCCGCGGCGGTCGGACCGAGCCAGTCGTGCGTCATATCGCTCGCAAGCGAGGGACGCATCTCGCCGAAATCATATTTCGGGGTGCCGCAACCGCCAAGCACCGAAAACGCGGCTAGAACGATAATGTGCCGGCGCCGGAAGCGCCGGCTAAGTCGCCGTTGCCACAATGCCGGCATCGAGCGGTAGCCGAATTCAGCGTGCGAGACGGCGACGACGGCGGCGGCCGGCGCCGTTGCCGGCATGCGGTTCGGCGCCATCCGAACCGCCGGGATCACGATCGATGCGGATCACCGGAAGAATAATGACCGTCGCGGGTTCGGTCGTGGCGTCCACATACTTGCCGCCGCGTGCGTAGCTCGCCTCGTCAGGAAAACGGATTACTTCGCCCATTGCAGTCCCCTCTTTCCGACCCAAGGCCTTGAGATGCGCGGGATCGGCGCCTTGCCGCAATTAAAAGGCTCGCAAGGTTAACGCTCCGCTAACGCGCGGCGACTAATGTGAAGCAAGCATATCGTAAGGCGTACCCGTAATGACCAAATCCCCCGCCAATTCATCGATCGACACTTTGGTTGATCTGGCATGCCGTGACGGCGTCGAAATACGCCCCACGCTGCTGCGAGTCCTTACCGACCTTTATGTGCAGAAGCCGTCGCACAGCGCCGAAGAAGACGCTCAATATGTCGAGCTTTCTCTGCGGTTGATCGACGCTGTCGATCAGCCGACAAAAAGCGCGGTCTATTCCCGGCTGTCCTCTTATCCCAATGCACCGGCGGCGGTGCTGCAGCGTCTTTCCGGACAGCCGGCGAGCAAGTCCAGTGCCACCGAGACGCCCACTTTGAGGAAAACCTCGGAAGCCTCGGATCGCAACCTTGCCGAAGAGTTCTTCCTCGCCAACGCCGAAGAGCGCCGCCTGATCCTCACCAATCTGGCGGCACTCGGCCAGCCGGTGCCGCGCCGTGCCGCCGCTGACGTGAGCGAGGTGATCCGCCGCCTGGAAACGGCCGCGTTGCAACGCAACAGCGGTGAATTTGCCCGCATGCTCGAACGTGCGCTCGGCATCAGTCATTCGATTGCCGAGCGGGTGACCCGCGACAATAGCGGCGAGCCGCTTCTTGTCGCCGCCAAGGCCTTCGGCATGCCGACCGACGTGTTTCAGCGCATATTGCTGTTTCTCAATCCAGCCGTCGGCCAATCGGTTGAGCGCGTCTTCGAGCTGTCACGGCTTTATCAGGACATCGAACCGGCGGCTGCCGAGCGCATGGTTGCGATCTGGCACGAGGCGAGCCTCACCTGGCCACGACACCACGCACCGCTGTATTCGCACGATCGCAAACCCGGCGCCCGCGCCGCGATGACCCCAGCAGAACATCGGCGCGAGCCGCAAGGCCGCGACGCAAGCACTGCACGTTTCAAGAACAGCGGCTGAAAAGCATCACGCCACAACGTCGTCGAGAAATGCCCTGCCGGCACGATCTTCGGCCTCGATAATCCAGACATCGGGGTCGTAGCGGATTTCCCGCGTCAGGCGCGCTTCAATGTCGGCATCCGGCGCCGGCGTTGTCCCGCCCAGCACGGCGGTGAAAATCCGATCGCTCGGTCGCGCATCGTCGAAGGCGCTTTGCGGCGCCGGCCCGTAGAGACTGGCGGTGCCGTCCAGTCGATTGATCTTGATGAAGATCGCGCCCGCCTCTTCGGCGCCGCGCCGGCGCACGGCTGCAAACACGCCTTCGACGTTGCAGCGGCGCAAATAGGCGGCCACCCAGATTGCGGATTTCAGTCGCATCGGCGACTAGGTACACGATGCTCGGCGCAGCCGCTATTTTTATTCGAGCCGCCGACCGGTCACCGCCGAGAGTTCGCGGATCAAGCGGTCGGAGATCTCCCCGGTCACCGGCTGATGCCGATCTCGCTCGAATTTCTCGATGGCCGCCTTTGTCTCCGGGCCGACGATTCCCGTCGGCTTGATCTGCCCGTAGCCAAATTCGGCCAACGCGCGCTGCACCGCCAGCACCTGCGGCGCAGGCGCAAGCAAGCGGGCAATCGGATCGTCGTGCGTGGAAACGCCAGCCGGCGTGCCGGCTGCGGCAGCGACTGGCGGACGGTCCGTCGCTTTCGGCGGCGGTGCAATCAGGTGCCGCGAGGCGAAAATCGGTGCCGGATGCGGCCCGCGCTGCAGAAATAGTGCATTCACGAAGATCGCGAGCGTCATCAGCGCCGCAAGGATGAGGCCCACGAACTCGCGCGGATGACGGCCGATGGCGATTGCGATGCGGCCGGCCTCCCTTGAAGGTGGGCGGCGCCTAGGCACTTTTCTTAACCGCGATTGGCGCCACGGCCGCGCGTGTTTCCGGCTCGTCAATTACAAGCTTTACCAGATCGCCGGCAGGCTTTTGCCGGTCGCCGTTGATCGGCAGACGCACGGTCACTTGCGTACCCTTCCCCAACCGGCTGTGAATCTGCATATCGCCGCCGTGCAGCTGCACCAATCCTTTCACGATCGAAAGGCCGAGGCCGGAACCGTCGTGACGGCGATCGTAGGAAGCGCGAGCCTGAAAAAACGCTTCGCCGACACGCGGAAGATCGACTTCGGCGATGCCGACTCCGGTGTCCTCAACCGTGACCACAAAATCGGCCCCATCGCGCTTCGCCGCCGCCGTCACGTTGCCGCCGCGCGGCGTGAACTTCACCGCGTTGGAGATCAGATTGATCAGAATTTGGTTGAACGCGCGCCGATCGGCGACCACTTCGGGCAGGTCGGCAATGCGGGTGCGAATGTCGACGCCGGCCTCGCGCGCCTTGAGCGCCAAAAGATCGCAACAACTCACGATTGCGGGAGCGGGGTCAAACGCCTCCGGCGTGATCTCGAAATTACCGCTTTCCATTTTCGACATGTCGAGAATGCCGTTGACCACGGAGAGAAGATGGCGGCCGGATTCGTTGATCAACCTGGCGTATTCGGCCCGGCGAGCGGCGTCGAACGTCAGTGAATCGTCGGTCAGCATTTCCGAGAAACCGATGATGGCATTGAGCGGCGTTCGCAGTTCATGGCTCATCGTGGCGAGAAAACGGCTTTTGGCGGCGTTGGCGCGTTGCGATTCGGCTCGGGCAATTTCGATTGCCTGCTCCTGCGCCTTGCGCTCGCCAATGTCGCGCAGAACCGAAACGACCTCGTGTGAATCCGTCAGCGCAGAATGCGACTCGAACGGCCGGCAGCGCATCTCGAGCCAGACGAAGTGGCTTCCATTCTGCCGGGAGTCGCGGCGAATGCGGAACTCGAGCGAGCGCTCCTCGCCCAAGGTCGCTGCATCCGCCAGCGCCGTAAGATAGGCGGGGCGGTCGCCGACATGCACGCGATCAAATAAGCCATGACCGCGCAGGTCGGCCGCACGAGTCCCGAAGAGCTGCTCTGCTGCCGGCGAAACGAATAGCGCGAGGCCATTGCGGGCGTGGCGGACGATGACATCCGACATATTGCGCGCGAGCAAATGGTAACGCTCTTCTTCCGCGTAAAGCAGCCGGACGCCGGTACGCGCAACTTGCTCGGCACCCAAGGCCAGTCCGGTCGCGTACAGCGAGGCGCAGACGATGCCCAACGCAGCCAGCGCCCCGTGGTGGTTGATGATGGCGGCGGGCGGCATCGGCTCGTGAGTGCCGAGCAGCAACAGCAGGCCGGCGCTGGCCAAGGCCAGACTTGAGGCAAGCGCCACAACCCGGCGCGACGCCGAGAGCGCCGCCTCGAGCGGCACGACGACCAGCCAGATCGCCGCGAAAGAGCCTATTCCCCCGGTGCGCCAGGCCACCAGCGTGACCAAACCGGTCAACGCGAAAGATGAAAGCATATGCGCGCGCTCGTAGCGGCCCGTGCGCGAAAGGTCATAAGCCATCAGGATCGGCGCCGCGAACCACGCGAACACGCCCAGTTCGAGGAGGCTCGGCACGCCGCGAAAAGCGACATAGAGCGGGAGCGCGGCGAGCGCCGCGAAGCCGCCGATGAGACGCGGGGCAATGAAGGCACGATGTTGCGCGGCGCTCAATGGGTCGTGGCGCGCGGATGGGTGCACCAACGCGTCGACATGGTTCCACACCGGTGTGAGCAAGCTCACGGTCCTGTCCCCCGCGTCTTCGACGCGCCCCTTTTTCGCGGGGAATTCTAAGGCGGGGCCGCTTAAGCGAACGCTAAGGCAGCGGGACGCGGAAGGCGGATCGCGGATATTCCGCAGAGCACGCCATGCATATACCGGTCATGGTGAAATTTCGGTTGCCGCAGGCTGCCTGCCCGCTTTCCTTGGGTCGCATCTTACCGATGCGGTAACCATGCAGGTTCGGCGACACGGCGCGCGTGACGTAACCGACCCAAGCGATAGATAAAATTTTATTCGATTTCGATTGTTTCAAATTTGATGAAAATTCGTTTCAACCTTGGACAAAAACGTCGCTTCATTTCCAACGACAGCTTCAATTCTGCCTGCTAAGTTTAGTTCAAAGGCGGCGCATCGGCTGCCGGGGATGCGGGTTATGTTCTTTCTGTTGCGCATGGTGTTTTGGCTTGGCGTCGTTTGCGTGCTGCTGCCGAGCGGCGCGAAAACGGACGCGCCGGATTCGAAGATCGATCCGGTGCAGGCGATGTCGCTTGCGGGCGCAGCGGTCTCCGACATGCGCGGCTTCTGCGACCGTCAGCCGGATGCTTGCGTCGCCGGCGGCAAAGTCGCAGTGGCCCTCGGCCACAAGGCGGAAGCAGGCGCCCGCACGATTTTCGACTTCGTCACGACCAAGCTGGCCAAAAAGACGGGTAATACCGCGGGCGGCGACGATAAGCCGACCGACAAGATCGTCTCGCTCACCGAACGTGGCGCCGCGAATGGCACCTTGACGCCGGCCGACTTGGCGCCCGCCTGGCATGCGCCGGTTCCCCTGCCGCCACGCCGCGAAGCGCGCACCGCAAGGCCGTCGGCCTAAAATCAGTTCGTAATCCGGTGTTTTTCACGAGCATTTCGCTCGCATCCATCTTTTTTGGCTGCAGGCCATCGGAAGCATATATATCTGGCGTGAGAGAAGGCCCAATTCGCATGCCGACGATCGATGACATCATCGAGAATTTTGCGCTCCTCGATCAGTGGGACGACCGTTACCGCTACGTCATCGAGCTCGGCCGCACTCTGGCGCCGCTGGCGCAGAGTGCGCACAGCGATGCCAACAAGGTGCAAGGCTGCGCCAGTCAAGTGTGGCTGCTGACTCATGTCAAGAACGGTCCTGCCGGGCCTATCCTCAGTTTTGAAGGCGACAGCGATGCACATATCGTGCGCGGGCTGATCGCGATTCTTTTCGCCGTCTATTCGGGCAAGAGTGCCCGCGACATTCTTTCGATCGATGCGTTCAGCCTGTTCGATCGAATGGGGCTGCGCGCAAATCTGACGCCCCAGCGCTCGAATGGACTTCGTTCCATGGTGGAGCGTATCCGCGCCGAAGCGAAATCGGCGCTTGTCGCCGCCTAGCCGTCAAATTTCGACGCTGAAACTTGCATCCTCGGCGAGCCAGGTTCTTACCGCCGCGCGGTCACGGCCATAAGCAGCTTGTCCGTAGCCGTAATGCCGGGCGAGCCGGTCAAGCCCGAGCTGGAGAACCACTTTGGCCGAGCGTGCCGGCCAGGCGCGATCACGCTCGATATCTTCGAGACCTTTAAGAAAGCAACAGACGTCGAGCAGGACACCGGCCAGTCCGGGCCCCACCGCCTCGAGGGCGTGACGCAGACGCTGCCGGGACGCAATGACGGTCTCGTTGAAAGCGGCGGCGGGCTCGCCGTTGCGGCGCCCGGTCGAAATCGGGGTGGTCCAGTTTGAGGTCGTGCGCGGCATCAAATGTGCGCGCGTGAATTCGGCACGCAGCCGCTCACCCGCGTGAAACTGGTGCGGTTCGATCAATGCGCGGCGATCGCGACCGCGCCGGCGGGCAAGCCATGCGAGCGGGCTTTCGCGCTCGTCGACAAGGACACGGCGGCGCCCGTGTTCGGTTTCGATTTGCCGCTGCGCCAGTGCGAGATGTCGCGCGCGGAACCGATCGACCGCCGCCGTTTGCGGCTCAGGGGACTTGGCTGGGGGTGGTTTTGCGTTCATGCTAGGATATAATCCCTAGCACGCCGGATTGCCGGGACGCAAGGAATTTATTCCAAAAACCCGAAGCGGTGGAGAACTCGATCGGGGCTTTGTCTTACTTGGCGCGCCGCCGGCGCTGCTGGCCAAGGCCCATTTGCTTCGCCAATTGCGAGCGGGCGGCGGCGTAGTTCGGGGCCACCATCGGATAATCCGGGTTCAAACCCCATTTATCGCGGTATTGCTCCGGCGTCATGTTGTACTGCGTGCGCAAATGCCGCTTCAGCGACTTGAACTTCTTTCCGTCCTCCAGACAGACAATATGTTCGGGCGTGATCGACTTTTTGACCGGCACCGCCGGCTTGAGCGGCTCGTTCGGTTTCTCGCTCGCCGCGCTCGATACCCGGGTCAACGCCGAATGGACTTGTGCAATCAAGCCGGGGATATCGCCGGCTGCCACCGTGTTGTTGCTCACATAAGCGGAGACGATTTCGGCCGTCAGTTGAACGAAGTTTCCCTCGGCGGGGTCGCTCATCGAAGAGGTCCCAAAGTGAGCTTAAAGGGCCGCGAAAACGCGAATAATCAACGCCGGTTCATCGACGTTACTTATGATTTGCTGCTGCGGCAAGAAAAAGATCGCGTCTATTCAAGTCTAAACGAAGCTGATTGCGGGTCGTTGTTTGATGAGCCCGGGTCAAGAAATGCCCGCGTGGCGGCGTCCCAGCACCTCAGGAGTGTTTTTCGAGGTGGCTGCGCAGCTCATTGATCGAGGCAAAACGTAGCGTTCCTTGCGGCAGCTCGGCTTCGATCGAGCCATCGACGTAGAGGGTATAGCCCATGCCGTCGACCACGCCCGATTTGAGAATAGCCACCGCACGCCGTTCACCTGTTTTGGCCGTTTCCGGCTCGCGCGGCGCTTCAGGCGACGACTTAGATCCTGATTCAAAGCCAAGATCAGATTCGGGCTCGGATCCCGGCTCCGGGCCGAACTCCGATTTCGCCTCGTAGCGGCCCTCGGTTTTGCCTTCGGGCTTTGCTTCAAATTTCTGTTCGCTGTGCATTTTGGGCTGCCGCGGCTCGGCGGCCGGCCACATGCTTTCGAAGAAATTGGTCTGCGGCGTCTGCGCCGGCGGCATCGGCCGTGGAGCGCGCCACCCGGCATCCTGCAGCGGCTCATGCGGCTTTCGGCCGGCACCCGAACCATTGGTGCCCAGCGGGACGTTGGGCGAAGTCGAGGGAAAATCCGTAGCTTCGACATGCGCCTCGGCAGGATTTGGCAGGTGCGGCTCGGCGATCATGCCCGCTTCGGCGGGCAGCTCATGAGAAACCGGCTCCGCTTCGGGCTGCACGGTCTCTCGCAGATCGAGCTTCGGCTTGGGCGGAAATGGAACGCGGGCCGCAAGCGAGCTGCGAGACGGCGTCGCCGGTTCGAACGGCTCCAGGGCTTTCGGGGCGCGCAACGGCCGCGCGGCGAGCGCTTCGGCGACACGGTGCAACTGCGCGACGACCGCGCCAAGACCAAGGATGACGAGGCCGGACATGAAGGCGGTGACGCCGGCGGAGATGAGCGTATTGCCGAAGCTGAACTCATTGATCGGAATGCCGAATCCGATCATGGCCGCACCAGCCATGATGGCGATCGCGCCAACGATATACAAAAGCACCGGCATTCCCTTCACCACCCTTCGCGCGCGCTTGTACGCGCGCACATGATCTAACTCGTTCTGGCCACTTGCAAAATCTTCAGGTCCTATGCCTCGCCACAGGGCCACTGTCAAAAATATCAGGAATGGCCTCAAACTTTATTAACGCTATTGAGACCCTTGTTTTCAGCGTTTTTAGACCCGCCACCGCCGCCGTGAGGTTCGGAGACGCCGCAAGGCTCATTGCCGAGACCGCTCATACCGCCTAATTAATTTGACGATGGAACTCGCAGAGGGAGGTGCCGGTTCACCCGGAAACCGGCCCTTTTTGCAAATTTTTGCCGATCGAGGAGGATCCGATGACCTTCAAGCTACCCGACCTGCCTTACGCCTACGACGCGCTGGCACCCTACATGTCGCGGGAGACGCTCGAATACCACCACGACAAGCATCACAAGGCCTATGTCGACAACGGCAACAAGCTGCTCGAGGGCTCGGGGCTTGAAGGCAAATCGCTCGAAGATGTCGTCAAGGGCTCGTTCGGCAAGAACGCTGGCCTCTTCAATAATGCCGGCCAGCATTACAACCACATCCATTTCTGGAAATGGATGAAGGCGGGCGGCGGCGCCGACAAGATTCCCGGTAAGCTCAAGGCGGCCATCGACAAGGATCTCGGCGGTGTCGAGAAGATGAAGACCGATTTCGCCCAGGCCGGCGCCACCCAATTCGGCTCCGGCTGGTGCTGGCTCGCGGTCAAGGACGGCAAGCTTGCGGTGATGAAGACGCCAAACGGCGAGAATCCACTGGTACACGGCGGCAAGCCGGTGCTCGGCTGCGACGTCTGGGAACACTCCTATTACATCGACTACCGTAACCGGCGGCCCGATTACCTCAAGGCGTTTCTCGACCACCTGGTGAACTGGGAATACGTTGAGGAAATGTTCGCTGCCGCGACGAAGTGACGACGTCGCCCTCGTCCCAAATAAAAGATAATTCGCGCAGCCGATCGGCGGCTTTTTCCGCCGCCGATTGGCTTGCCATCGCCGTTCTTCTCTGCATCGGCGGCCTCGCGGCATTGACCTTTCGCGATTACGGGCTCGGCTGGGACGATTTCACTCATTCGCAATATGGCGACCTGCTACTCAAACTTTATGGCTCCGGTTTTGCCGACCGCAGCGCCCTCTCCTTCGTCAACCTCTACAAATACGGCGGCGGCTTCGACATGGCGGCGGCGCTCACCGCCAAAGTGCTGCCGTTCGGTCTTTTCGAGACGCGCCGGCTCTGCGGCGCTGCGGTCGGCATCCTCGGTCTCTTCGTGACTTGGCGGCTCGGCCGCCGCCTCGGCGGGCCGGTTGCAGGTCTTGCTGCGCTCGTCCTGCTCGCAACCTGCCCGCTTTATTACGGTCACATGTTCATCAACGCGAAAGACTCACCCTTCGCCACGGCTATGATCGTGCTGCTCCTTGGCGTCATGCGCGCTTTCGACGAATACCCGCAGCCTTCCGCGCGCACGATGATTCTCACAGGCGTCGGGCTCGGCCTCGCCTTCGGCTCGCGCGTGCTGGCCGGAGTGGAAGCGCCTTGCGGTCTTGCGGCGCTGGCATTGATCCTTATTGCCGAAACACACGCTCAAGGCTGGCCAACGGCAAGAAAGCATCTCGGCCGGTTTGCATCCGCGATGTGGCCGTCGCTGCCGATCGGCTATCTGATCATGGGCCTGCTATGGCCATGGTCGGTCATTTCGCCGCTCAATCCTTTCCGCGCCGCGGAATACTTCGACACGTTCTTCGAGAAACCGTGGAAGGAACTGTACGAGGGACGGCTCATCTCGGTACCCGATATGCCGGCGAGCTATCTGCCGCATCTGTTTCTGCTCAAGCTGCCGGAGATCATGTTGGTGCTCGGCAGCCTCGGCATGATCGGCGCGTTGGTCGCCACGTGCCTGCGCCGCACGCCAGTCAACCGCCGCGGCGCTTTGTTGGCGGTTGCGCTCGCCGCTGTTTTTCCTGTCGCGCTTGCCATGCTGGCGCGCCCGGCGCTCTATAACGGGCTTCGCCATTTCATCTTCGTGGTGCCGCCATTCGCCGTCCTCGGCGGCCTTGCAACCGCATGGCTTACCGAGCGTGCGCGCATCCACGGGAAACCGGCGCTTGCGGCGCTGGGCGCCGTCGTCGCCGCCGGCGTCGCGTTGCCGGTGGCCGGCATGGTGCGGCTACACCCCTACGAATACACCTATTTCAATACTGCCGCCGGCGGCGTGCGCGCCGCGCAAGGCCGCTACATGCTCGACTATTGGGGGCTTTCGTTCAAGCAGGCGGCGGAAGAGTTGCGCGCGCACTTTGCCAACACGCCTGCGCCGAAAGGGCGGCGCTGGGTCGTCGCCATCTGCGGGCCGCAATTAGCAGCGCAAGCCGAGCTGGGCGACCGCTTCGAAACCACCTTCGACGAGAAGAAAGCGGATTTCGTCATGTCGCTCGGCACGTTCTACTGCCGCAAACTGCAGGCGCCGCTGCTCACACAGATCGTCCGCGAAGGCGTCGTTTATGCGGACGTCTATGATCTGCGCGGACGGCCGACGCCGCCGTTGCTGACTGTGCCGCCGCCGTGAACGCCTACGCCGCGTTCTGCTGCAGCGTGTCGCCACCTTCGTCGCCAAGCCGCATGGCGGCGATGAGATTTTCGATCTCCATCCGCGCGGTTGCGTGCGAAAGCGTGGGCCGGGTGCCAAGCGTTGCTTCGTCGAGATCGTCGAGCGCGGTCAGGCCGCGTGGGTAAAATTCGCGGAAAATAACCCGCTCCGCCAGGCCCTCGACACAGCGGAAATTCAGCCGTTGCGCCAATTGTTCGAGCCCCTGGCCGACCAGCCGCTTGTTGCGCGAATTGAGATTGGAAAGCCTGTTGCGCAGCACCAGCCAGTCGAAGGGAACTCCGTCAAGCAGCTCCCGCTGGGCGCGGGTGTCCTCGACCATTTGCGCGTAATGGCTGATGCCGGTGATGGCGAAACTCATAGGGTCGACGCTCGCCAGCACGTCGAAGTCGACAAAGCTGTCGTTGAGCGGGGTGACCAGAGTATCGGCCATGGTGTGGACGAGCCGCGTCAAATAGCTGTCATGGCCGGGAGAATCGACCACCAAGTAGTCGCAAAGCTCGGCCTGGGCATGGACGGTGTCGGCGAGCGCCGTGGAGGTTGCGGCGCGGCTCTCCGTCGTCGGAAAGTCGCTTCGTCCCTCGACGCAATAAT
>Ga0335083_10001173_pt1 | contig 36785 bp, 35 predicted proteins | sample Lox_Sample_42_FD_206716 | JGI IMG/M metagenome (GOLD analysis project Ga0335083, IMG submission 206716) | Soil microbial communities from Loxahatchee National Wildlife Refuge, Florida, United States - Lox_Sample_4.2 | ecosystem: Environmental > Terrestrial > Soil > Wetlands | place: USA...
TGGAACATCCACGTGTACCACTCACACCTTGACGTTCATCCGCCGCTGCGAGCGCGACGCCCCTTCCGTTTCGAATGGCATCAGGACGGCGGGCGGCAGAACCGGGAGATCGAGACCGACCCCCGCCCCCGCCTGTCTGTCAAGCTGGCCTACTGGCTGTCTGACGTGTCGGAGTCAGGGCGCGGGAACTTCATGGTGGTGCCCGGCAGCCACCGGGTGAACTGGATCGCGGGGCCGCCGAGCAGGGACATGCCGTGGCCGGATCCGGAAGGGGCGATCGAGGTGACGGCCGCGCCGGGCGACGTGGTGCTGTTCGACCGGCGGCTGTGGCACGCCCGATCCGACAACTACTCGGCGCTGACGCGCAAGGCGATGTTCTTCGGCTACACCTACCGGTGGATCGCGATGCGGGACAGGAACGAGCGCATCTGGTCGACCGGCCAGAACCAGGACCTGTCGCCGGTGCGCAGGCAGCTGCTCGGCGGCCTTGACCTGTGCGGCCTGGACAGTCCCGGTGTGGACAGCACCGGCGACATCGCCTGGGGACACGACCCGTCGACCACACCGCTGTACGGCTGGCTGAAGGAGCGCGACCTGCTCGACCCGGCCAGCCCGCCGCTCAGGCCGTGACGCCTGGCGGCCCCTGCCCGGTCACGGCGCTTCCAGCCTGAGCGCGGTACCCTGCGGGCGCATACCGGGCCAGGCGGCGGGCGCCCGGACGAGCAGCAGCGCCGCGTCGTCGTCTGGCGGCGCGCCGACGTACCGCAGCAGGTCGTCGCGGACCAGGTCGATCAGGGTCGGCGCGGAGCTGTTCGCGCGGACCCGGCCGGTCTTGCTCACCTTCGGCCGCGCCTGCGAGGCCAGGGCCTTGACCCGTTCGTCGAGCGGGTAGAACTCTCTGCTCGCGTCCCGCGCCTCGGTCACGCCGTCGGTGTAGAGCAGCAGCTGGTCGTTGGGCTTGAAGGTGTACACCTCCTTGGCGCCCGCGTCGCTGCCCAGGGTGATGAGGCCGAGCGGCGGCGCGGGCGCGCGCACCTCGAGCACGGTGACGCCGTCGCTCGGCGAGATGAGAATGGGCGGCGGGTGACCGCAGTTGAGTATGGTCAGCTTGCCGCGGTCCGGGTCGATCTCCGCGAGCAGCGCGGTCACGAACTCCTCGTACTGCCCCCAGCGGCGCGACAGGCCGGCGTCGAGCCGGTGCGCGACCTCGTTGAGCGTGCCGACTCCGTGCGCCACCTCGCGGAACCGTCCGATGATGTCCGCCGCCACCTCGACCGCGCCGAGGCCCTTGCCGCGCACGTCGCCGATGATCAGCCGGATGCCGTGGTCCTCGGTGTGGGTGACCTCGTACAGGTCGCCGCCCACCCGCGCCTCGGCGGCGGCGGCCAGGTAGACGACGCCGAGCTTCAGCGGGCCGAGCTGCTCGGGCAGCGGCCGGAGCACGGCGCGCTGCGCGGCTTCCGCGACCGACGTGACATTGGCGAACTGCTGCTCCTGCTCCTGCTGGTCGGCGGTTTCCTGCCGCGCGCCAAGCCTGCTGCCCGCGATGCCCGCGACAGTGGTCACGGCGATCGCGCCCGCGGCGGCCAGCGGCAGCTGGTGCGCGCCGACGGTAGCGGTGATCCCGCCGCTGAGCATCGCGTCGATCGCGACGGCGGCGACCTCGGCGGCGACGCCGTAGGCGAGGATCCGCCAGATGCTGACCCAGCCGACGGCGGCGAGCGCGGGCGGCAGGGCGAGCAGCAGGACCAGCTGGAGCGGGCTCGGCCACACCCCGGCGAGGCAGACGGCCACGGTGACGGCGGCTGCTACGGCGATCGTCAGCTCAAGCCAGCGCGTCCGCCACCGGGCCGGCGACCGCCAGCTCAGCGCGGGGGTTCCTGCTGCTTCGCGGGCACCCCCGCTGACGTGCTTCGGCATATCTCTCTACATATCGCACCTTCGGCCCGGAAGACGACATGTCGCCGGTCTCGTTGTGGTCGCGATCGCCGGCGCGGTTCCCCCGGCTGCTTTGCCTGCCCCTGGTGGGTCACGTTCATCAGCTACGACACGCCCACCGGAGACCCGCACGTGGCGATGTGGCCACCCGGCCGGGAGTTCATCCGCCGGGGTACATCCGCCACCAGCGTCGGCGATCCGGAGCCGGTGACCGACCTCGTTATTGTGGAATAGCTTCGGCGCGACTAATCGAGCCGAGCCGTTTCATGCGCGAGGGTGGCGAATGACTTAGTTCAATATGCGCCGGCATACCATTGGCCCCGACTTCACTGAGTGACTTTAGTGACTTTTGTTGCACATGGTCAAAGTTGTGGAGCGCCCGCTGCGGACGCAGCGCCGGATGGGTGTGGCAACGAGCCGCCTATAGCCGTTGTCCAGCCGTATCGATGCCACACCCATCGCTTGGGCTGGCCGCACGAGCGTAGCGCGGCGATGAGTTGCCAGTGGCAATTCTTTGCATTTACTAGCGACCCCCTTGGTTTCTGACTTTCATGGCAAATTACCGACTCAGACTTGTAGATGGACCAGGGAATGTCGGTGGATGCGGCTATCGTCCTTTCAACACAGTAAATCCCGAGAAAGGACGACTCATGGGTCGCTTGCAAGCGGCGCCAGCGGCTTCGCCAACTGCTATAGGACGATCTATAGTGGGAGCTATGGCGATGACCTCGATGCAGATCGATAGCAGAGTGCGGGACGAGCTCGCGAAGGTCGCCGAGGAGGACCTCGGCGGGGTTTCGCTGGGCGAGGCGGTGCGGCACCTCATCATGGAACACCACATCGCGCACATCAACCGGCGGTACGAGGAGCTTCGCGCCGACCCCGAGGAGTGGGCCAGCTACGCCGCGGAGGCCCGGCTGACGGACAACGTGGCGGGTGAGACGCTGCCGGGCGCCCAGGATGAGTACCCGGAGTACAACCAATGACGCCGGGCCCGACGCTCGCGCCCTGGCAGCTGTGGGTAGTGGATTTCGGCGTGCCGGTCGGCCATGAGCAGGGAGGCACACGCCCTGCCATCGTCGTGGGCTCGGCGGCACACTGCGGGTTCCGCATCGACATGGCGCTTGTCATTCCCCTCACGACGAGGGACCGAGGACTACGGCATCACGTGCGGATCGCGTCCAAATCTTCTGGCCTACGCCGGCCGAGTTGGGCGAGGACCGAGGAGATCACGTCTGTCTCCACGCTGCGATTCGGCGAGTCCCCCATCGGCAAAGCAACCCCAGCCGAGATCGCGGAGCTGCGGCAGTGGCTTTCCGTCATGGTCGCGTTCTGACCCGAGGCCGGCGGCGCGAAAGCGCTTAGCACGCTAGCTTGTCGAGGCGACACTGGCGCTACGCTCGGGGGCCGCGGCGACCTGGGCGGGGGGCCAGGCGGCAGGGGCACGGACAAGCAGAAGTGCCGCGTCGTCGTCAAGGGGGGCGCCGACGTGCTTGAGCAGGTCGACCTTGACCAGGTCGAGCAGCCCCTGGCGGGTGCTGGCGTCGGACACCACGGACTTGAGCGCTCTCCTGCCTGGTACAGCCTGGCTCCCTGCCGCTCTGGGGGCGAGAGCGCTGACCCGCTCAGCAAGCGGGTAAAACAATCGCCTGGCGTCGCGCGCCTCGGTGATGCCGTCGGTATAGAGCAAAAGCTGGTCATTCGGCTGCAAGGCAACCGACAGCTGCGCGTCGGAGCAGTCGCCGAGGTTGAGCAGGCCAAGCGGCGGCGCCGGCGATGGCACCTCCATCAGGGTCACCCGGCCGGTCGCGGTGCCGTCGTCGGCCGCCGCGATCAGCAGCGGCGGCGGGTGACCGCAGTTGAAGATCGATGTTCGTCCCGATTCCTGGTCGATCTCGACGAGCAGTGCGGTCACGAACTCCTCGTGCCGGCCCAGGCTCCGGCCGAGCCCCGCGTTCAGGCGGGTCGCCAGTTCGCCGAGGGTGCTCGCGTCGTGTGCCAGTTCGCGGAACATGCCGAGCACGTCGGCCGCGACTTCCACCGCGCCAAGGCCCTTGCCCCGCACGTCGCCCATGATTACCCGGATGCCGCGCTCCGCCGTCCGCACGACCTCGTACAGGTCCCCGCCCACCTTCGCCTCCGCGGCGGCGGCGATGTAAACGACGTCGAAGCCGAGGGGGCCAAGGCGCACGGGCGGCGGGCGCAGCACGGCGCGCTGGGCCGCCTCCGCGACGGACGTGACCTCGGCGATCCGTCGTTGCTGGCGCACATTGACAGCCGTGCCCGCCATGGCCACCGCCGTGATGGCGACGATGGTGAGAATCGTCGCGGCCGGCAGCCAGCCCGCGAACTCGATGGGCTGCTGCGCCACAACGATGGCGGCGAGCAGGCTGACAATGCCATAGACCAGCGGCCTGCGCACCGTGGCCGCGCCAATCCCGGCCAGGGCTGGCGGGACGGCGAGCAGCGGGGCGAGCATAGGCGGTTGTCTCGTCGGGCGCGCGAAACAAGTGATCAGCACGACGGCGATGAGCACGAGCGCGCTGCACTCAAGCCAACGCGAGCGCCAGGCGCTCCGCCGCGGCAGGTCACGCGCCACGGCGGTCACGCTGGGGAGGTGTGTCCGCATACATCACCTCATACTGTGTCGTCCCCTAAAGGGACGATATGTCACTCGAATTGGTTCCCGTGCCTGCTGGCGTAGCACCCCCGTACCGCTGCCGGTGATGCGCCCCAGGTCAGCATCGTAGTCCTGATGACGCAATCTCGCGGACGCTTGCGGGGGCGGATTCAGCCGAACGCGGACGCGGCGGGGCACGGGCCCGGGCCACCGACCGCCTCGACGGACCGTCTCGCTCAACGCCCCGAATTAGCCTGCTTGCAAAAGAGGGATAGATGGGCCAATTGAATCCGCCCAATCCGGTTCCTGAACTACAGCACCACGGCAATCGCGGAGTTTTTTTCATGTCTTTAATAACAAGAAAGCCCAATAGATTATTTGTTGACAAAAGTTCGCGCTTTGTGACATCTTGATGCAATGCGGCATGCGACCAGATTCTTGCGGGCCGGCCTTGTGGTGGCCGCCGCTGCGGTCCTCTCACTTGGCCTTGCACTCCCCGGTCGAGCGCTTGCCGCTACGACAGAGATTGTTCCGTATAGCGCGGGACCATATTGCAATAACTATCCCCTGGGCTCGTGGGCCAACTGCACTACGGTGATCGGCACCGGCCTCAAGATCACGTCGATCTCGGGGTTTACGGTCAATGATGTCAACGTCGCCGAGAAGAATATGCACGTCCAGATCTACGGCCCCAATGGCACGATCAAGAACTGCGGCACATTCACCCTGCCGGCCGGGTCGACCGGCCCGACATGCACGTGGACGAACCCCAGTCCCAACACCAACGAGACGGCTGGGAACTACTGCTCGGTTACCTGGCAACTCGAGAGTGACGGCACCTACCAAGACAGCGGCGCCGAATGCATCGGGGTACACGCCTGATCACCAGCGATGTCGTGCGCAACCTGGCACCAGAAATTCCCTTTTCCGCGGTAAGGCGAGGGTCATAGGCTGGTGGGATGCTTGCCGCGCCTGGGGACCTGGATGAGGACGCGCTTCGCGGGGCGCTGGCTCGGGGGTGGGGGCTTGGCGTCGCGTCCATGGAGTACCTGGCGGTGGGGTGGGGCAGCCATCACTGGGATGTACGCGACGACGGTGGCGGACGGTGGTTCGTCACCGTCGATGAGCTGGAGAACAAGCGGATCAGCGACGCCCAGTCGGTCGACGACGGGTTCGCGCGGCTGCGGGCGTCGCTGCTGTCGGCGGTCGCGCTGCGGGAGGCCGGGTGCGCGTTCGTGGTCGCGCCGGTGCGCGGTGACGGCGGGGAACCCGCCCTGGGGTTCGGCGGGCGCTTCGCGGTCGCGGTCTACCCGTTCGTCGACGGGGAGCGTTCCGGCTGGGGTGAGTGGACCCCCGCGGCGCGGGCCGGGACGCATCGCATGATCGCGGCGGTGCACATGGCGCCCGGGTGGGTGCGGCGTGACGCGCTTGCCGACGACTTTCGCGTGCCGTTCCGCCAGCTGACCGAGGCGGCGTGCGACGGGTGGTCACCTCCGGAGTCCGGGCCCTACACGAGTGTGGTCGCGCGGCTGCTGCGGGAGAACGCCGCGCCGCTGCAGCGCTGGCTCGACCGCTACGACGGGCTCGTAGCGCTGGCGCGCGAGCGGTCCGGGCGCGACGTGCTGACGCACGGGGAACCGCATCCGGGCAACATCATGCGGACCGGGGACGGCTGGCGGCTCATCGACTGGGACACCGCGCTTGTCGCGCCGCCGGAGCGGGACCTGTGGAGCCTCGATCCCGGCGACGGCAGCGTGCTCGACCAGTACGCCGCGGCCACCGGGGTCACGCCGCTGCCCGAGCTCATCGAGCTGTACCGGCTCGGCTGGGACATCAAGGACATCGCCTATGACGCCGCGCACTTCTTCCGGCCGCATGCCGACGGCGCCAACGAGACCAAGTCGTGGGAACTGCTCGGCTCACTGGTTCGACGCGCGGGCGAGTTAGTGCAACCCTTAGCGCCGTGGCACACATTGAGCTTGGCAACGACCTTCCCGGCATCCGGGGGCTGCTCGCATACCGGCCGGAGACGGCCGCACCGCTGATGGGGCTCGCCGAGGTGCTGCTGCGCGGTGACAGCAGCCTGTCGCGCGGCGAGCGGGAACTGATCGCGGCCTACGTGTCGAGCGGCAACGAGTGCGAGTACTGCACCGCGTCGCACGGGGCGAGCGCCGCGGCGCTGCTGCCGGGCGGAGCCGGGCAGGTCGAGCAGACGCTGGCCGGGGCGGCCTGCGACGCGCCGGTCTCCGCGAAGATGCGGGCGCTGCTGGAGATCGCCGGCCTAGTGCGTGCCGACGGGCGGCTGGTGTCCGACGCGGCGGTGGCCGCGGCACGGGCCGCGGGCGCGACCGACAGGGAGATCCACGACACGGTGCTGGTCGCGGCGGCGTTCTGCATGTTCAACCGGTACGTCGACGGGCTTGCGACCCCGGTGCCCGACAACCCGGCGCAGTACGCGATGAGCGCCGCATACCTCATCGAGCACGGGTACCAGATCCCCCGGTAGCCCCCCGGGCCTGCCCGGCGTGCAGGAGACGCGGGGCTGGTGGAGTAGGCCGAACCCGTTCGGGATGATCGGTAGCGGCGGGGGCGCGAACGTCCGGCTTGGCGCGGACCTAAGCTTGGACCGTGGTTATGTTGCGGATCGCGCTCGCGCAGGTGAATGTCACCGTCGGGGACCTGGCGGGAAACGCCGAGATCATCGTGGACTGGACGCGGCGCGCGGCGGCGCGCGGCGCCCGCGTCGTGGTATTTCCCGAGATGGCGCTGACCGGGTACCCGGTCGAGGACCTGGCACTTCGCGCCTCGTTCGTGGACGCGTCGATCGCGGCGCTGCGCGAGGTGGCCGAGCGGCTGAGCGTCGAGGGGCTCGGCGGGATCGCAGTCGTGGCGGGATACCTGGACCGGCGGGCGGGGCTCGCGCCGCGGACCGGGCTGCCCGCGGGCGCGCCGCTCGACGCGGCGGCCGTGCTGCACGGCGGGCGGGTCGTGATCACCTCGGCCAAGCACCACCTGCCTAACTACGGCGTGTTCGACGAGTACCGCTACTTCGTGCCTGGCAGCACGCTGCCGGTGTTCCGGCTGCCGGTTCCCGAGACTGGCGAGGCGGTGGATGTCGCGGTCGCGATCTGCGAGGACCTGTGGCAGGACGGCGGTCCCGTGGCGGTGACGCGGCACGCGGGCGCCTCGCTGCTCGTGGTGCCCAACGCGTCGCCGTACGAGCGCGGCAAGGACGACGTCCGGCTCGACCTCGTGCAGCGGCGGGCGCGCGAGGCCGGGGCGGTGCTCGCGTACTGCAACCTGGTCGGCGGGCAGGACGAACTGGTCTTCGACGGCGACTCGATCCTGGTGTCCGCGACCGGCGAGCCGCTCGCCCGCGGGCCGCAGTTCGAGGAGGCGCTGATCGTCGCCGACCTGGAGCTGCCGTCGGCTGCCTCGGCTGGCGGGCCGGTCACGGTGCCTGAGTCGGGCGAGATCCGGGCGGACGCTCAGGGCGGGGAGCTGCCGCATTCGTCGGGTGCCGGCGAGGCCGTGGACGCCGGCGACGGGTCGCTGATCACGATCGAGCGGGTGGCGCTGCCGGATATCGCGGTGCCGTCACTCGGCGAGGACGCGGGTGCTGAGCCTGGGCCGTTCTGGCCGCGGCTTGACGATCTGGCCGAGGTGTACGCGGCGCTGGTGCTCGGCACCGCGGACTACGTGCGGAAGAACGGGTTCCGTTCGGTGCTGCTCGCGCTGTCCGGCGGTATCGACTCCGCGCTCGTCGCCACCATCGCGGCGGACGCGATCGGGCCGCAGCAGGTGCACGTCATCCTGATGCCCAGCAAGTGGTCGTCGGATCATTCGGTGACCGACGCCGAGGACCTGGTGGAACGGCAGGGTCTGCACGCCCGGACCATCCCGATCCAGGCGATCGTGGACGCGTTCCGCGACGGGCTCGGCGACTTCCCGCTCGCCGGGCTGCCCGCGGAGAACCTGCAGTCCCGGGTGCGCGGCGTGATCAACATGGCCGTGTCCAACAATGAGGGCCACCTCGTGCTCACCACCGGCAACAAGAGCGAGATCGCTACCGGCTACTCGACCCTGTACGGGGACTCGGCGGGCGGCTTCGGCCCGATCAAGGACGTGCCTAAGACACTGGTCTGGGCGCTGTCGAAGTGGCGGAACGAGTCGGCGCTGGCTCTTGGCCAGGTTCCGCCGATCCCGCCGAACTCGATCGAGAAGCCGCCGTCGGCCGAGCTCGCGCCCGGGCAGCTCGACACCGACTCGCTGCCTGACTACTTCATCCTCGACGCCCTGCTCGACGACTACGTCGAGAAGGACCTGGGGTCCGCGGAGCTGATCTCGGCCGGGCACGACCCGGCCCTTGTCGCGCGGGTGATCCGGCTGGTCGACCTGGCGGAGTACAAGCGGCGGCAGTATCCGCCAGGGCCGAAAATCAGCCAGAAGAACTTCGGCAGGGACAGGCGGCTGCCCATCACCAGCCGGTGGCGGGAGACGCTGTCACCCGCTTAGCATGGGCCGTCCTTGGCCCGCCGTGTAGTTTGCTTGTCCCATGAACGAGGGGGAAAAGCCTGCCCTGACGGGCCGGTACGGGCTTCTCCTCGTCACGCTGATCGCCGCGTACCTGTTCTCGGCGATTGGGCACGGGCGTCATGCCGGGCCACTGCACATCGCCTTCGTCACCGCCATCGGCCTGCTCCCCCTGCGCAACATCCGGATACGCACCGGGCCCACGGTGCTCGCCGTCGGCCTCTTGCTGGCGACCGCGATCGGGGCCGGGTTCTGCGTGTCGTCGACGAACAGGATCGCGGAGGGAATCGGCAGCCTGTGGAGCGGACTGGTGCTGCTGATGACCGTGGTCATCATCATCGAGCGCGTAGTGCGGCTGTCCGAGGTGACGGTGCAGAGCCTCTACGCGGCCTTCAGCGCCTACCTGCTGATCGGCCTGATGTTCTCGGCCTTTTTCGGCGCGCTCAGCTTCTTCGTATCCCAGCCGTTCTTCGCCGACAACCAGCCGGTGAACCCGCAGACGCTGCAGTACTTCAGCTTCACCACGCTGACCACCCTGGGCTACGGCGACTTCACCGCCGCGGGGAGCCTGGGCCGGTCGGTCGCGGTGCTCGAGGCGCTCGGCGGGCAGGTCTTCCTCGCCACGCTGGTGGCGCGGCTGGTCAGCCTGTACGGGGCGGCCAGGCGGCAGCCGCCGTCTGAGTTATCCCTCGTCGAAGGCAAGCCCTGGTGCCATGCGCCCAAGGGAAATTCCTGCGAGGGAAAGGTCCGGAAGCACATATACCGCGTTTGCGCTAATTGGCCACCCTTTTTGACCTGATTTGTACCACCCGAAATCAGTATATCTTCCGGGCTGGGCAGGAACGCAGCCCGACGGGGGCGGGGCGGGCGGCTGAGCTAGCTGCGGCGGCTGGTTGAGATGCCGCGCAGGAGCTCGTCGACGGCGCGCTCTACGAAGCCGGGGGCGGCCGGGCTTGAGTCGTGCTTGCCGCGGACCATGACGGCGCCGGTGAGCAGGAGCATCGCGACCTCGACGTCGGTGTCGGGGCGGAGTTCGCCGGTCTCGATGCCGTGGCGCAGGACGGAGCGGACCAGGTCACGCCTCGGTTCCACCACGCGTTCCTTGTAACGGGCGACGAGCCGGGGGTAGCGCTCCCCCGCGCCGTGCAGCAGGGCGTACTGCTGGGCATAGCGGGGGTCGTCGGCGTCGGCGGCGACCACGGTGAGCAGGGCGATCAGGTCTTCGCGGGCCGATTCGCCGCGCGGCTGAGGCAGCGGGCGGCGCATCGCGGCGAACGCCGCGATCAGCAGGTCTTCCTTGCCCGGCCAGCGCCGGTACAGTGTCGCCTTGCCGACGCCTGCCCTGGCCGCCACGTCCTCGCAGTGCACGCCGTCGATGCCGCGCTCCCCGATGGCCTCGATCGTGGCCTGCAGGATCGCCTGCTCGGCCCGCTCGCTGCGCGGGCGGCCCGGCCGCCGCGCGATGTCCTTGACGTCTGCCGCCTCGTCGGTGGCTGCGTCAGTTTCCGGTTCGAAGTCGCAGTCCCAGCCGCCGGGCGGCCCGGTCCGCGAGGCCGAAGCCGGGGCCACCCTCGTGTTGGGCGCCATCGCGCCGGGAACGACGGCGGGGTCCCCTGCGATGGCCTCGGGGATCACGTCGGTGACGTGATCGTGGTGAGTGCGCATGGCGGGGAACCCCTCCTGTCGTCTTCGTTGACGGTTACTGACTGGGCTTACTTTCCTGGCCGGCTTACCGGTCCGACAGCTCGGCGCGGTTTACCAGGCCGGCCTCGAGGTCACGTTCCGCGGCCTCGATCTCCGCCGCGACCAGTTCCTCGATGGTAGGCCGCTTGCGAGCAGGCATCCAGCACAGCACCGCGATACCGCCGACCAGAGCCAGTGCCGCCGCGATGCCGGTGGTGAGCCGCATCGCGTCGATGAAGGCCGAGTTGGCCGGGCCGAGCAGGAACTGACCGGAGTGGCCGAGCTGCGCCGCCACCGCCTGCGTCGCGGAGATGGACTGTCCCGCCGCGTCCCGCAGCGACGACGGCAGCTTGGCCAGCGTCGGTGACAGCGAGGAGTGGTAGGACTGGGCGAGGATCGACCCGAGTACGGCGACGCTGAGCGCCACGGCCACCTGGCGCGCGGTGTTGGTCAGCGCCGAGCCCGCGCCGGCCCGCTCGCGCGGCAGCGCCTCCATGACGGCCGCGGTCGCGGCGGGGACGGCGACGCCGAGACCCGAGCCCTGCACGAAGTACAGCACGGCCACGACCCAGATCGGCGTGCTGTCGGTCAGGAAGGTGTAGCCGCCGATCGCGAGCGCGTTGGCGATCATGGCGGCGACCATCACCCGGCGGACGCCGTGCCTGGCGACAAGCGAGGCGCTGCGCGGCGACATCACGAACTGGCCGAGCGCGAACGGCACCGCGAGCAGGCCGGTCACCAGCGGGCTGTAGCCGCGGACATTCTGCAGGTAGAAGCTGGTGAAGAAGTAGACGCCGCCCATGCCGAAGAACAGCAGCGCGATCGAGCCGACCGAGGCCGACAGGCTGCGGTTCTTGAACAGCCGGACGTCAAGCGACGGGTGGTCGATCCTGCTCTCGTACCAGGCGAACAGGCCGAGCACCGCCAGGCCGCCGAATAGCGGGCCGAGCACGCCTGCGCTGCCCCAGGAGGCGCCGTCGCCGCCCTGCACGATGCCGTACACCAGCAGGACAAGGCCGAGGACGGAGGCGAGCACGCCGATGTAGTCGACCTTGCCAGGCGCGGGGTTACGCGACTCGGGCACGAGCAGCAGCACGGCCACCGCGCCTGCGATGGTGACGGGGACGTTGATCAGGAAGACCGAGCCCCACCAGAAGTGGGTGAGCAGCAGGCCGCCGAGCACCGGGCCCGTCGCCACGCCGATGCCGACCGCCGAGGTCCAGATGCCGATGGCGCGGGCCCGCTCGGCGGGCTCGAAGACGTTGGCGATGATGGACAGGGTCTGCGGCATGACCGCGGCGCCGCCGAGGCCCATCACCGCGCGGGCGGCGACGAGCTGGTCGGGCGAGTGCGAGTAGGCGGACAGCAGCGAGCCGAGGCCGAACAGGAACAGGCCGGCCATGAGGACGCGCTTGCGGCCGATCCTGTCACCGACCACGCCGAAGGTGAACAGCAGGCCGGCGAAGACAAGCGTGTAGGAGTTGATCGCCCACTCGAGCTCGGACTGGCTGGCCCCGATGCCGCCTTCGCGCGCCGGGCTGGCGATGGTCTTGAGCGCGACGTTGAGCACCGTGTTGTCGATAACGATGGCGAGCAGGCCCACGACCAGGACGCTGAGGATCACCCATCGCCTGCGTTGAATCGTCTGAGTATCCATGAGCCCCTTCAAGGACTTGGGAAGCGTGACGCGGTTCCGGCACCGCCGTTCCTGAGGTGGTCTAGAGCCGCACTATCGATACGGAACGAGTCCGTATCGGAATCTATTCCGGGTCCGGGAAGTCAATCTCAGCAGGGTCTGCGGTCGAAACCGGGGTCACGATGCGTGATCGGTTTACACCGCTATGTCCGCCTGGCGCAGCTCACCGGTGAGCGGGTTGATGACGACCGAGAGGCTCACCCTCGCGTGCTCACCCGTCAGCTCGACCGTGGCCGACGAGCTGCCGTCGCCGGCCTGGAAAGCTCCGGGGGTCAGCTGGCCGGCCCAGACGGCGCCCATCCGCAGCCGCCTGGCGATCAGGCCCGCGTCGGCCGACGGCGCGACGGTGAGCGCCGCGGGCCAGGCTGCCGCGCCGTCGTTGAGCCACGCGACGAGGGCGGCGAGCGTCTGGGCGAGCGGCGAGCCGGGCGCCGGCGGCATGGCGATGGCCAGCGACTGGACGCGCGGCGGGCGCTGCGGGTTGAGCTGGACCGCCACCGCGACCGTGCCCCGCTCACCCGTCAGCCACCAGCGGCGGTGCGCCGGGGTGTCGGACTGGGCCGGACGGGACGGGTCGGCGGCGAAGTCGCCGACCCGCTCCCGCAGCAACGCCAGGTCCGCGAGGCGCTCCCGATAGGGCTGGTCGAGCGCGACGTTCTCGCAGAACAGCGCGTCCGCCGCGGCGTCGTCCCAGCCGGCCAGCAGCCGGGACACCGACTCCTGCGCCGCCAGCGTCTCCGGCCACGGCTCGCCTGCCGCGTCGGGGCTCGCCGTGCCGCGAGACGGGCTGAGGGCGACCTGGTAGACCGCCGCGGGCGGCAGCAGGGCGCCGAGTACCAGTTCCGCGACCGCGTTCATCCGGGCGTAGGTGCCGTTGCCGAGGGCGATGACGGCAAGGCCGGACGCCGGGTGCCAGCGCATGTTCGAGCCGAAGCCCGGGTAGCCGCCGCTATGGCTGACCACCCGGCCGAGTGCCGGGTCCTCGTCGATGAACAGGCCGAAGCCGTAGTAGGCGGGCGAGCCTGGCGGCCCGGCCGGCAGCCGGTCCGCCGCGCGCCAGCCGGTCACCGCCTGCGGCAGCTGCATCAGCCGCCTGGAGGCGGCGGCGAGCGGGTGCGCGGCGTCAGTTGGGCCGGCAGAGTCAGGAAAGACGGCAGGGCCGGCGGACTCGAGGGACGGCGGGAACGCCGCCGCGAAGCCTGACGTCCAGGTCGCCAGGTCGGCGACACAGGAGAACACGCCGCCCATCGGGGCGAACGCGCCGTAGGGGTCGAACGGAAGCTCCTCCCAGCCGCCGGGTCCGCGGCGGTAGCCCAGGGCGAGCTCGGCCTTGTTGAACTCCTCCGCCGCGAAGCCGGTCCTGCTCATGCCGAGCGGCGCGAGCAGCCTGGCGCGCACGAACTCGTCGTACGGCATGCCTGAGGCTTTTCCCACGATCCTGCCGAGGATCGCGTAGCCCAGGTTGGAGTACTCGAAACGGGTGCCTGGCGCCCAGTTGAAGCCCACGCCGTGCGCCAGCAGCGCGTCGAACTCGGCGAGCGGCAGCCCCTGCTGCCTGTCGCCCCACGGGTCGTCGGTCGGGAAGCCGGCGGTCATCGTCAGCAGGTGCCTGATCGTCAGCGGCCCGGCGTCCGCCGCCCCGTTGTCCCAGCCGGCCAGCTCTACCAGGTACGCTGCCGCCGGGTCGTCGAGCGCGAGCATCCCCTCGTCGCGCAGCAGCATGATCGCGGACGCGGTGAACGACTTCGACATCGAGGCGATGCGGAACACGGTCCGCTCGTCGGGCGGGGTGCCGCCGAGCGACCTGGCGCCGAAGCCCGCGGCGTGCACGAGCTCGCCGTCACGGACGATTCCGTAGGCGACACCGGGCTGCCCGCCCCGTTCGTGGTAGGAGCGAACGATGTCATCGGCTTTGCCGATAAGGGAGGCAAAGCTTGCACTGAGAGCCAAGTCACGGGGCACCCGAATATCCTCGCACGTCGCTTCCGTGCGATTATCGGAATGTCCGGGTACGCCAGTAGGGGCGCCTCGAGACTTTCGGAGGTTTGACGATGTCGTCACCAGCCATGCAGTCAGCCAGCCAGTCAGAGCCGCTCTACGGCGGACGCAAGCCCGGCCGGGTCACGGTCAGGGACATCGCCGCCGCCAAGGCGCGGGGCGAGAAGTGGCCGATGCTCACCGCCTACGACGCGCTCACCGCGGGAATCTTCGACGAGGCCGGGATCCCGGTGCTGCTCGTCGGTGACTCCGCAGGCAACGTGGTCTTCGGCTACGACACGACGATCCCGGTGACCCTCGACGACCTGATCCCGCTCACCGCGGCGGTCGTCCGCGGCACCAAGCGGGCGATGGTGGTCGCCGACCTGCCGTTCGGCTCCTATCAGGTATCGCCGGCCGAGGCGCTGCACGCCTCGATCCGGTTCATGAAGGAGGCCGGCGCGCACGCGGTGAAGCTCGAGGGCGGCATGCGGGTCGCGCACCAGGTCGAGGATCTCGCCGCGGCGGGCATCCCGGTCATGGGGCATCTCGGGCTCACCCCGCAGTCGGTGCACGCGTTCGGCGGGTTCCGGGTGCAGGGCCGCGGCGAGGCAGGCGACCGGCTGCTGCACGACGCCAAGGCGCTCGAGGCGGCAGGCGCGTTCGCTGTCGTGCTCGAGGGCATCCCGGTGCCGCTGGCCGCCAGGATCACCGAGTCGCTGCGCATCCCGACGATCGGCATCGGCGCCGGGGCCGGCTGCGACGCGCAGGTGCTCGTCTGGCAGGACATGGCCGGGCTGTCGCCGCGCTCGCCGAGGTTCGCCAAGCGGTACGCGGAGGTGGCGACGGTGCTGCGCGACGCGGCGAACGAGTTCGCGGCCGAGGTCGCGGCGGGCACCTTCCCGTCGGAGGAATACTCCTACCGGTGAGCCGCACGGGTCCCGTGTGACACGGTTAAACGGGACTGTTGAGACTCGGCGGATGACTCGGAAAACAACATCAAAGGCCTAGCATCCGAACGGGTGCGTGTTTCACCGTCACGTGAAACCCGCACCCGTTCTGTATCGAAAGCCTTTGAATTGCGGGAGTCCTGGTCCGGGGCACAGCCTGCACTCCGGGCGCGGAGGGGCTGCGCAATGGAGGGAAATGCGGTGTAATCGCATCGGGATTCTTCAGCTGGACTTACGTAAGTGGGGCGGCGGGGACAGGCATGGACATGGACGCGGCGGGCCAGGGCGGGACGATCCGGCTGTCATTCGAGGGCAGGGAGCTCACCGTACATCCCGGCCAAACGGCGCGGATCGGGCGCAATCCGGACAACGAGCTTGTGACGGACGTCCCGACGGTCTCCCGGCAGCACGCCGTGCTGCGCTGGGGTCCGGGCGGCTGGGAGTTCGAGAACACCGGGTCCGCGCCGACCTTCGTGAACGGGCAGCAGGTCACGCGGGTGACCGTGGACAGGCCGCTGGCCCTGGTGCTCGGCTCGGCGGACGGGCCCTTGCTGCGCGCGGAGCCGGTAGCGTCGGCGCCGTCACCCGCCGCGGCTGCGTCAGCGGCGCCCGCGGCGGCGCAGGCCGCGGCTGCACCGGCCGCTGCGGGGCCATCGCCGTGGACGGCCGGGTATGAGTCCGCCGCGTTCGCCGCTGGCGCCGGCGACCAGCAGCCTGGGTACCAGCAGCCTGGGTACCAGCAGCCCGGGTACCAGCAGCCCGGGTACCAGCAGCCGCCCGCGGGGACGCCCGGCTGGGGCGCCATGCCACCCGGGCGGATGCCAGCGGGCGCTTCGTCAGGCGACGACATCGGCACCGCGCTGCGCATCCTGTTCCCGATCCAGAGCTGGATGCACGACAAGGGCTGGCGGCAGGGGCTGCGGCTGCTCGTCATCGCTTACGCGCTGCTCCCGCTGATCTTCCTCGCGACGCTGAGCTCGTCGACCCGGCTGTCCACGCCCGGCTGGGCGTACAGCCTGTACGTCGCGCCGTTGTGGATCATGGGCTTCTGGATGCTGATCCGTCCCGGGCGGGTTGGCAAGCAGGAGATATGGGCCGCAGGCGGGATCGTGGTGTGGACCCTGGCCTGGATGAACGTGGTGACGATCAACGTCAACGACGCGCTGCACATCAGCGGCAAGATCGGCCTGGTCCCCGCGCTGGTGATCGGGTTCAACGAGGAGATCACCAAGGCGCTGCCCGTGCTGCTCGCCGGGCTCATCCTGCTGCGGTACCGCCATGTGAAGCTCACCGTCCCGATGTGCATGTTCCTCGGCACCATCGCGGGACTCACCTTCGGCATCTTCGAGCAGGCCTTCTACACCTCGACCGACATCATCGGCATCAACCAGGCGCGGTCGGTGAGCGAGGCGGTCAACGCCGTGCTCGCGTTCTCCGAACGGATCTTCGTCGACGGGTTCCAGCACGCCGTGTGGGCCGGGATCGCGGGCTTCTTCATCGGCATGGGGCTGAACTACTCGCGGCGGCGGGTGCAGCTCATCGTGCTCGGCGTGGCGACCGCGGCCATCTTGCACGCGCTCAACGACTTCCTGGCCGGCGACTCGATCTGGCTGGTCATCGTGGTCCAGGCGGTGTCGCTGCTGCTGTTCCTCGGGTACACGATGTCGGCGGCGTCCATCGAGCAGCGGGTCAGCCAGACCCCGATGTTCCGGCACGGCGATTCGATGCTGCTGCCGGTCATGCAGGACCCGGGCCAGCCGCCATCGGCGGGCTGAGGGCGAACGCGGCTAGGCCCGGCCGCGCCAGCGGCGGCGGTGATGACCGGCTGAGCCGGGCGGGCCGCCAGGTGAGCGTGCGCAGGCGGCGCAGTCCCTGGTCGCGCGATCCCTCGCCGCGCAGTCCTTCGTCGGGCGATCCCTCGCCTGGATAGCCGTGGCCAACGCCGCCCGGGTAGTCGTAACCGTTTCGCATGCGGACGATCTCACCAGCGCGATCGTTAAGGCGAGGCCAAGAACCCGTCAAGGAGCGGTTGTCATTCCCTGCTGACCCATCCCGGCGGCAGGCTATCCGGAGCGCAGCGGCAGGGTGACGGTGAACGTGGCGCCCTGCCCGGGGCCCGCGGACAGCGCGGTGACGTCACCGCCGTGCGCGCGGGCGATGTTGCGTGCGATCGTCAGCCCGATGCCCGAGCCCGCGGCGCGGCGCGGCTGTTCCTGCTGGCCGGGCTGTCCGTGCTGGCCCGGCGGTTCCTGTGGCGCCGGCGGTCTTGGCGCGCGGTAGAACCGCTCGAAGACGCGCTCGAGGTCCGCGGCGGCGAGCCCGGCGCCGGTGTCCGCGATCGTCACCTGGGCCAGCCCGGGCAGCGCGGCGGCGCGCACGGTGACCACGCCGCCCGGCGGGGTCGCGGCGAGCGCGTTGCCGAGGATGTTGGTCAGCACCTGGGTGATCCGGTCCGGGTCGGCCCAGACCGGCAGCGGCGCGGCCGCCTCGACGGACAGCCGCACACCCGCGTCGGTGAACTGGGGTGCGAGACGGGTGGCCGCCTTATCCGCCAGGGCGGCCAGGTCGGTGGCGGCAAGCGTCACGTCGAGCCGCTGCGCTTCCGAGCGCGACAGGGCGGACAGGTCGTCGGCAAGCCGCCGCAGGCGGCGCAGCTCGTCGCTGACCGCGCCGAGTACTTCGGGTTCCGGTGCGAAGACACCGTCGATGAGGCCCTCCAGGTATCCCTCGAGCGCGGTCAGCGGCGTGCGCATCTCGTGCGCGACCTCGCCGAGCAGCCGGCTGCGGCGCTCCTCGGTGTCCGCGAGCCTGGTCGCGAGCGTGTTGACGTCGGTGGCGAGGCCGGCCAGCTCGGGCGCGCGCGGCACTGGCACGCTCGCCTGGTAGCGGCCCTCCGCGATGAGCCTTGTCGCCCGCCGCACCTCGTTGAGCGGGCGCACCAGGCGCCTGGTGACCAGCGCCGCGGCGATCGCCGCGACGGCAACGCTGGCAAGCGTGCCGAACAGCAGGGCGGTGGTCAGCGCGGAAACGAACGCGGCCCGCACCGTGCCGCGCAGCGCGCGCCGCGTCTGAAGGTCGTGACCGGCGAGCAGGGCCCTGATCACCGCCTCGGCCTCGCGCTCGAAGAATCTCGGCGCAATCAGCCGGATCGTCACGTAGGCGGCCACCGCCCCCACGGCGATCACCACCGCGTAGGACAGGAACAGCCGTCCAGGCAGGCGCATCGTCATGCCGGCCGCCCGGCGAACTTGTAGCCGACGCCGCGGACGGTGGCGATCAGCCGCGGGTTGCCCGCGTCGTCACCGAGCCGCGACCGCAGGCCGCGGATGTGCACGTCCACCACCCGTTCGTCACCGAAGAAGTCGTAGCCCCACACGCCCTCGAGCAGCTGGCGGCGGGAGAAGACCCGGCCGGGCGCCTCGGCGAGCGCGGCGAGCACGTCGAACTCCAGGGCGGACAGGTTAACCGCCGCGCCGTCGACGCGCACCTCCCTGGCGTCCTTGTCGATGGTCAGGCCCTCGAACCGCAGGATGGGTCCCGCGGCGTCGCGCGGCCCCCGGTCGCGGCGGAGCACCGCCTTCACCCGGGCGGCCACCTCGCGCGGGCTGAACGGCTTGGTGATGTAGTCGTCGGCGCCGACGCCGAGCCCGAGCAGCTTGTCGATCTCCTCGGTGCGCGCGGTGACCAGGATGACGTACACGTCGCTGAAGGTGCGCACCTCGCGCAGCACCTCGAGCCCGTCCCTGCCCGGCAGCATGACGTCGAGCAGAACCAGGTCCGGCGGGTCGCGGCGGACCTGGTGGACCGCCGCACCGCCGTCGCCTGCCTCTGACACGGCGAAGCCGGCCGCCTCCAGGTATCCGCGCAGCACGGTGCGGATATGCGGTTCGTCGTCGACAACGAGCACCCGGCGCATCGCTCACCTCTGGCTCAGGGTACGGCGGGTCTCTTAGATTGAGCGCGAGGCGGCGGCGATCTTCACGGTAGCTTCACGGAGCGCTCCGCGTTGCCTCACAATGGGCCAGCAGGCTGGTGGCATCGGAAGCACGGACACGATGCACAGCAAAAAAGGAGCCAGGCGGATGGAAACCAACAGACGGCGCCTGCTGACCGGGCTCGCGGTGGGCGGGGTGCTCGCGGCGGCGCTCACCGGCGGCGGTATCGCGATCGCCGGGACGCTCTCGACGGGTTCGGCACCTCCGGCCGCGACGATCGCCCTGGCCGCGGCCGGCACGCCGGGCGCTCCCGCCGCCGGGGCCGTGACGGCACCGAACAGGCAGCACGGCGGCGCACGGCGCGCGGCCTTCCGCCGTTTCGCGCGGCAGCACCCGTACGTGGTGCGGTCGGCCTTCAGGTCCGCCGCCGCCTACCTGGGGCTGACCCCGCAGCAGCTGCGCGCTCAGCTGCGGGACGGCAAGTCGCTTGCCCAGGTGGCCGCGGCCAGGGGCAAGACCGTGCAGGGTGTTGAGGACGCGATACTCGCCGGGGCGGTCAAGGCGATCGACGCGCACACCGGGTGGACCGCCGCCCGCAAGGCAGCGGTGACCACCCGGGTGAAGAGCCACCTGAATGCCATCGTGAACGCGACGTTCCCGTACCGCATCGGCGGCCGCAAGGCGGCGCCCGCCACCGGGGCCGCCGGAGTTTAGGTCGCCAGCTTGCGGAGTTCCGGCAGAACCTCCTTGCCGATCACCTCGATCGCGGCCATCGGGTCGGAGCACATCACCTGGATCGAGACGATGTCGGCGCCGACGTCGGTGACCAGCGGGCGGTAGGCGTCGATCAGGCCCTGGGCGTCCGGCACGACCGTGTAGCTGGCCAGGACCTCGGCGCGGTCCATCTCGTCGGCCTTGACCCGCAGTTCCATCGGGTCGGTCGCCTCGAGGCGGCCGGGCGCGCGCAGGCCGCGCATCGAGCTGAGCGCCTGCCACGCCCGGTCCGGGCCGTCGGCGAGCACGATCCAGCGGGTGGCGAGCACTAGGTGCTCCTTGCCCGCCTCCGAGGCCGCCTTCCGGTACGGCGCGATGACCTTGGCGACCGTGTCCGCCGGGTCCTTCACGCTGGTGATCAGGCCGTCCGCGTACGTGCCCGCGAACGCGGCTGACTTCGGCCCGCCCGCCGCCATCAGCACCGGGAGCGCGCCCTTGGGCGGTGAGTACAGCTTGGCGGTCTCCATCGTGTAGTGCTCGCCGTGGAACGTCACCTTCTCCCCGGCGAACATCCGGTGCATGATCTCCAGGGCCTCCTGCATCCGTGCCTGCCGCTCGCCGTAGCCGGGGAAGGGGAAGCCCATCGGCCGCTCATTGAGCGCCTCGCCGGTGCCGACGCCGAGCAGCAGGCGGCCGCCGGACAGCCGGTCGGTGGTGGCGGCCATCTGCGCGACAAGCGCCGGGTGGTAGTGGAACAGCGGGCAGGTGACGGCGGTGCCGAGCAGCACATCGCTGGTCTTGACAGCCACGGCGCCGAGCCAGGACCAGACGAACCCGGCCGCCGACGTGTCATCGACCCAGGGGTGAAAGTGGTCGCTGCCAAGAACGGCGTCGAAGCCGGCCTGCTCGGCGGCGACCGCCTGCTCGACCAGGTCTTCGGGCTGGTAGGACTCGTGGCTGCACAGCCAGGCGAACTTCATCGCGCCTCCATCAGTGATCTCGTCGTCTCCGATCCTCTCATCCGCCGGTCCGCCCCGGCGCCGCGCGTCGCGGTCACCGGGACGGCCGCGGTGCCGTGGGCTCGTCCCCGTCTTCCGGTATGCCTTGATAGCGACTATCTTGATATCGAGACATATGGAGGCGGGATGATCACCGGAATCGATCACGTCCAGCTGGCGATGCCGCGCGGACGGGAGGAGGAGGCGCGGGCCTTCTACGGCGGGCTGCTCGGGATGACCGAACTGCCCAAGCCCGCGGCGCTCGCGCCACGCGGCGGGTGCTGGTTCGCGTCGGGAGCCGCCGTGCTGCACCTGGGCGTCGAGGAGCCGTTCACCCCGGCGCGCAAGGCGCATCCCGCTCTGCTCACCGACGAACTCGACGCGCTCGAGGCCGCGCTGAGCACGGCGGGCCGCCCCTGCGTCCGCGCGGACGGCGAGATTCCCGGCGTCCGCCGGTTCCACACCCATGACCCGTTCGGCAACCGGGTCGAGTTTCAGCAGGCCGCGAGGTAACACGCTGTCCCTTCGCCGTGTCGGGGTGCATATCGGCGGCGTTGGCTGCATGCTGAGTAGGTGGACGCAGACCAGGTCGCTACGCTCCGTGCGATGATGGCCGGTTCCCGCTGGCTTGAACAGGCTCGCGTGCTCGGCCGCGCGCTGCGCGCGACGCCCAGGTCGGCGGGCGGGCTGCTCGTCGTGGGCACGCCCGACTACGAGCCATGGCACGTGACGGCGCACCTGGACGACGAGTCCCGGCTGTCCGGCATCGCGGAACTGGCGCCGACGCTCATCCGCTGGTCCCCTCCCCCCGGCGCCCCGCCGCACCTGTCGGTCGGGCTCGCCCGCCTCGAGGCGGCGAGGCGCGGCGAGACGCTGTTCGTGGTGGCGGAGGACACCGCCCCGGTGCCGCTGCTTGAGCGGGTGAACGACGCCAGGAAGACGGGCGCCACCATCCTGGCGCTCGATAACGACGACCCGGAACTGGACGCCCTGGCGCACGAGGCGCTCGCGGTGCCTGAATCGCTCTCCTTCGACGCGGGCCAGCACCTCGTCTCCGCCGCCGCGGGCGAGCGGGGCTCCAACGCGCGCGGGCGCGCCGGACTGCGCGCCAGGATCGCCCGCCTGCTCGACACGGTCGCCGGCCCGAGCGTCTAGCACCAGAGCCGACGGGCGCACCCCGGATAGGGTGCCCGCATGGGGATTTCGCCGCACGTCGCCCGGCTGCGCTCAGCCGTCGGGCACGAACTGCTCGTGCTGCCGTGCGTCACCGTGCTTCCCGTCGATGACCAGGGGCGGCTATTGCTCGCTTGGCACGCCGGCCACACCGACGGCTGGGGCACCGTGGGCGGGGCAGTCGATCCCGGCGAGTCGCCCGCGGCGGCGGCCGTCAGGGAGGCACGGGAGGAGATCGGCGTCGCTATCCGCCTCCGGCGGCTGATCGACGTGCTCGGCGGACCCGACTACGAGGTCACCTACCCGAACGGCGACCGCGTCGCCTACGTGCCCGCCGTCTACGAGGCGGAGATCGCCGACGGGATCCCTGCCCCGGCCGACGGCGAACTGAGCGAGGTCGCCTGGTTCACCGCGGAGGAGCTGCGGTCCATACCGCTGAGCCGCTTCACCCGCGCGCTGCTGACCGCGACCGGGCATCGCGGCTGAATCATCGCCGCAACCCCCGCTGGGTCGGCTGCCCGGGCCGTCGCGATTCCCTCTATTTATGGAATTCGAATTCCCCTAGCTGGGCACTCAACAAATGGCACGCCCGGCCTTATAGTGCTCCCTGGGACCGAAAAAGGGGACATATCGTGCGGGCATTTCGTGCTGTCAGGCTCGCGATCGCGGCCGGCGCTGTTCTTGTGCTGGCCGCCGGGACATTCGCGGGGAGCGGCGCGGCGCGGGCAGCGAGCCAGACGGCCACGGGCGCGGCGGCCGCGAACGGCCCGGCTCCGGCCCAGCCGATCCCGGGGCGGACTACCGGGAGCGGGGCGACAGCGAATCAGTCGCGGCTCAGCCGGGCTGCCGCCACGTCATTCACCATCACGGGCGAGCTGAACGGCGTCGCCGCCGTATCGCCGAGCAACGTATGGGCGGTCGGCTACTCGGGGCTCTGGCCGAACGAGAAGATACTGATCGTGCACTGGAACGGGCAACGGTGGACACAGATAGCCAGCCCCAAGCCCGTGTACGGCGACATCTTCGGAATAGACGCGGTGTCGGCGGATGACATCTGGCTCGTCGGCTGCACGTCCAAAGCCGCGGGAGCGAACGAACGCCTCCTCATGTTGCACTGGAACGGCAAGCAATGGAGCAAGCCCGGCGGTTTCCCCGTCATATCCGGCCAGCTCGATGCCGTGACCGTTTACCACGACGACGTCTGGGCGGTCGGTGCGACCGGCGGCAACGGCAACTACAACCCGCTCGTCGTGCGCCTGACCGGCGGTCACTGGTACTTCGACCCGGTCCCGACTCCCAAGGGCGGACTCCTGTGGGGGGTGGCGGCCACCGCGGCCAAGAGCGTCTGGGCATTCGGCGACAATCATGTGAACTACACCAGCACTTTGGTGCACTGGAGTGGCGGAGTGTGGGGGTCCGTCGCCTTCCCGATGCGCGGCAAGGGCACCCGTCTCCTGTCCATCGCCGCCGGGCCCCGAGGCACCGCCTGGGCTGTCGGGAGATACGTCGTGGACAACGGTCCCATCTCATCGATCGCCCTGGCGTGGGCCGGCGGGGCCTGGCACAAGACGGTCATCCCGGCCGGTGCGACACAGAGCGATCTCAACGCCGTCTGCGCCATTCCCGGCGGCGAGGCATGGGCTGTGGGCTGGGGCTACTATCCCGACGCCTCCGGGCTGCTCGCCCTTCGCTGGACGGGGACGAGCTGGGTCCAGGTGCCGACCCCGGCCCAGACGGGCACCTACGGGCTGTTCGCCTGCTCAGCGAGTTCGGCGAGCAACGCGTGGGCAGTCGGCACCACGGGCGACAGCCAGACCGAGATCGTCCACTGGAACGGCAAGACCTGGAGCTGAACGCCCAGCGTCAGGCGTCAGGCGTCAGGCGTCGAGCGACAGGACCATCGTCGGGCGCTCGATGACGTGGTCCTCGCGCAGCGGCCTGACGGCGGTGCCGATGGCGAAGAACTCGGTGGTGTGCGAGCCCCAGGTGTGCGAGTGCTGGCGGAGCTGCACCCCGACGATGCCCTCGGCGTGCAGTTCCTCCGCCTCGGCCTGCATCCGGCTCATCGCCAGTTCGCGGGCGTCGTAGAGGGCCTGGGTGAACTGCTCGATCTCCACGTTCCGCCCGATGTTGCCGAGCACCGAGCCCATCCGCTGGTGCGCGATGTGGTACACGCACGAGCCCATCACCATGCCGAGCGGCGCGTAGCCGGCCCTGATCAGCGTCCAGAAGTCCTGGCCGGACAGGTCGGAGGTGAACGGCTGGCGCTTGTTGTTGCGCCAGTTCGACACCCCGCCGCCGCCAGCGTTCGGCTCGGCCTTGACGGCGGTGCCGATCGAGATGAACTCGGCGATGTCCGCGCCGAACTCCTTCATCTCCACGTCCAGGCGCACGCCGACGATGCCGTCCGCGCCGAGCGCGTCCGCCTCGGCCTCCATCCGGGACATCGCGAGCTCCCGGGCGTGGTACATCGCCTGGGACAGGACGTTGAGCTCCTGGTTCTTGCCCCAGCGGCCAATCTGCAGCCCGACGTGGTAGATCGACGAGCCGAGCACGAGCCCGAGCGGCCTGAAGCCCGCCTCGCGGACAAGCAGGAACTCGTTCACCGACAGGTCGGACGTGAAGATCGAGCCCGCCTTGCCCGGCTGCAGCTCGGCGAGCCGCTTGATCGCGTCCTGCGGGACGCCCGCCGCGCCCAGGTCGACCTGCTGGTTGGTCATCGACGTCCTCTTATCTTCCGTGCCCTAGCGCCGGTTTTGGCCGATATCGACCCGCGCCGCCTGACGCCGCTGCGGGTCGAGAGACATGATGGCGAGCGGAGCCTGCCGATTCCGTTCGGAATGACTGTTCTTGAATCGCACGATCGCGGTACCGATGTTGACCGCCTCGATGATGTGGTCGCGGCCGCCCTCCTGGGCGGGACACTCGCGCTCACGGACCCGCACGTCCATGCTCGCGACGACGACGCCCTCGGCGCCCATGCGCTTGACGTCGGCGGAGAGCTGCTGGCGCGCGTCGTGCCTGGCGTCGTTGACCAGCTCGGTCCAGCCGGTGACCTCGGCGTTCCCCGACGACCAGCGGGTCTGGCCGACCGTGCGCCAGTCGTCGTGCCTGGCGGCGATCGAGATGCCGAGCACGAGCCCGGCCGCCATCCAGCCGCTGTGCACCAGCTTGGCGAAGTCCTGGCCGGACAGGTCGGAGGTGAACGGGTGGCGCAGCGGCCGCGCGCCAGGCGCGCGGATCGCGGTGCCTATCGCCTTGAACTCGAGCCCGCCGGAGGGGAACGACCCGATGGTGAGCCGCACGCCGACTACTCCGTGCCCGCCAAGCTCGGCGCACTCGGCGACCATCCGGCTGATGGCCTTGCGGCGCGCCTCGTACATCGTGTTCACCAGCGGGCCGAACGAGCCGTAGCCGCCGCGGCTTGACACCTGGGTCCGCGCCGTGGCGGGCGCCCAGGCGTAGGAGTAGCCGCCCCAGGCACCGGGGCAGCCGTAACCGCCGGTGTAGCCGATGTTGTAGACGGCGGCGCCCAGTACCTGGCCGGCCGGCTCGAAGCCGACCGAACGGACGGCGGCGAACTCGTCGGCGGTGAGCGCAGAACCCCAGGTGCCGCTGCCCCTGATCTCGGCCATCCGGGCTTCCGCGGCCGGCGGCAAGTCATTGCTCACGGGGTCTAGCCTAGCCCGCTTTGCCCTCCGGCGGCCGCATGGATACCGCATCGATCGCGGGGGCGGACCATGCGGGCCGGGAGGGGTTTGCCTAGTCCTGCTCGTCCCAGGCCTCGTTGCGCTCCTTGACCTTCTCGAGCGCGTGGGACGCCGCCTCCTTCGTCGGGTAGGGACCGAGGAGATCCTTGCCGGGGCAAGGGGTGTCAGCGGGCTCGACCCGCATGTGCCTAGTGCAGAACCACCACTGGTCGTGCTCGTCGGAGTTCGCCATGCCTACTAGACTCGCAAAACATGGCCACTCTGCTCCACCCGGGCCGGCTATCTCCTGCCCGGCAAGTTCCCGCGAACATCCCGCGTCCCGAGTACGTGGGCAAGAAAGCGCCCACGCTCGGCGAGGCCGACGTGAAAGACGCGGACACGATCGCGCGGATGCGGGTCGCCTGCCAGCTCGCCGCGCAGGCGCTTGAGGAGGTCGGGCGGCACGTTCGGCCCGGCGTCACCACGGACCACCTGGATTCCGTGGGGCACGAGTTCCTTGTCTCGCACGGGGCGTACCCCTCGACGCTCGGTTACCGCGGCTACCCGAAGTCGCTGTGCACCTCGCTGAACGAGGTGATCTGCCACGGCATCCCCGACGACACGGTGATCCGCGACGGCGACATCGTGAACGTGGACATCACGGCCTTCATTGGGGGCGTGCACGGCGACACCAACGCCACCTTCCTGGCCGGCGACGTGACGGAGGACTCGCGGCTGCTCGTCGAGCGGACGAGGGAAGCCATGATGCGCGGCATCCGCGCCGTGGCGCCCGGCCGGCCGCTGAACGCCGTCGGGCGGGTGATCGAGTCCTACGCGAAGCGGTTCGGCTACGGGGTGGTGCGCGACTTCACCGGGCACGGGATCGGCACGACCTTCCACTCCGGTCTCGTCGTGCCGCACTACGACGACCCGTCGTCCACGGTGACCATGGAAGCCGGCATGACGTTCACCATCGAGCCCATGCTGACGCTCGGCGTCATCAGCTACGACATCTGGCCGGACGGCTGGACGGCGGTGACGCGGGACCGCAAGCGCACCGCGCAGTTCGAGCACACCATCCTCGTCACCGAGGACGGTCACGAGATCCTGACCCTCCCGTAGCCCGCCAGAACCCCTCACATAATGGCATTTCACCCTCTTTTAGCTTACAATCTGCTAGCGAGTGGGGACAAAAATGGTGTAACGGGCTTATTAACTTGCGCTAAAAGGCCTACCATCACCCGTTATGACCCCCTTGCGGTTGGGGAGCCGCTACCGGCTCGACGAGCGGATGGGTGAGGGCGGCCTTGGCGTTGTCTGGCGAGGCAGCGATATCGAGACCGGGGCCGGCTTCGCCATCAAGCTGCTGCGCCCGGAGTACGCGCGTGACCAGGCCGCCGTGGCCAGGTTCATCCGCGAACGGGCGGCGCTGCTCCGCTTCAGGCACCCGAACGTGGTCGCGCTGCACGACATGATCGTGGAAGGCGACCGGCTCGCCCTCGTGATGGACCTCGTCGCCGACGGCGACCTGGCGGCGCACCGCGAACGCAGCGGCGGGACGCTCGATCCGTCGGAGGCGAGGGGAATCATGGCGCAGGTATGCAACGCACTCGCCACCGCGCACGCCGCGGGCATCGTGCACCGCGACCTCAAGCCCGCCAACATCCTGCTCGACGGCGGCACGGTGCGGCTGACCGACTTCGGCATCGCGCACATCGCCGGCGAGCCTTCCCTGACGTCAGAAGGCGTGTTCCTGGGCACGCTGCCCTACCTGGCGCCCGAGGTGATCCAGGGGGACGAGCCGACGCCCGCCTGTGACTGCTACGCCGTCGGCGTCACCCTCTACGAGCTGCTCAGCGGCGATCTGCCGTTTCCCGGCCAGGCCGCCGCGGTCATGCACGGCCACCTGTACCTGACGCCGGAGCGCCCGGCCGGCATACCCGACGATTCGTGGCGGCTGATCGCGGCCTGCCTCGACAAGGACCCGCGCCGCAGGCCCGGCGCGGCCGAACTGGAGCTGGCGCTGCGCACAGACCCATGGCTGGTGCTCGACAGGGACGGCGTTTCGCGGGCGACCGGCCCCGTTGCTGCCCTGGGCAACGACACCGAGGACCGGGCCGCGGTGTCAGAAGCCGACCCGGTCACCATCTCGTCGCGGTCTGTGCGCCGCCGGCGTCGCCGTGGGCGGCGGTTCCGTGGCGGCTGGGTCTCCGCCGCGCTGGCCGTCCTCGCCTCGGCCGCGGTCATCGCGCTGGCGCTTACCCGGCCTTTCGGGCCATCGCACCCGTCCGCTGGCCCCGCCGTGACGGTGACTGAACAGGTGACGCCGGCCGGGCACACCGCGACGCTCGGCAGGGTTCCCGGCGTGGCTGGCGAGCCGACCCCGCAGCCAGGCACCACGGGGCCGTCGTCCGCGACCGCGCAGCCGGGACGGACCGCCACGGCACGGCCATCGGCCGGCCGTACCGGCGTCACCGCGCCCCCCACGGTCCCGTCCACGACGAGATCCGCGCCGCCCACCACCCCGCCGTCGGTGACACCCACGGCGACGCAATCCCTCTCCTCCACGCCTACGCCTACGCCCACGCCGTCGGCGACGGGGCCCGCCGACACGCCCTGGCAGTGCGGCGCGGTCGCCGTCGCAACACTCGCGTCGGGCAAGGCCACCGCCCAGACGCTCCAGGCGTGCATCCGGGTCAACGGCGGAAAGATTGAGCTGACCGGCACGCTCAACGGCACCAAGAAGGGGTGGCGCGAGCAGATCATCCTGGTGCTCGAGGACAGCGCGCAGAACGCGGGCGGCATCTACACCTCACCAGTCTGCACCACCTCGGACTGCACCTACACGACGTCACTTGTGCCCGCGAGCGGCGAATGGACGGTGCTGCCGCAGTGGGCCAGGCGCGCCCGCACCCAGTCCTCAGGCAACGAGCCCGGCTACGTCACCTTCTAGTCCAGGCACGAAAGGGGCAAGTAGGCCGAGAGGCGACCCGTTTTCCCCTACTATCACGCGATATGACTCCCCTGCGGCTGGGCAGCCACTACCAGCTTGAGGAGCGGATCGGCGAAGGCGGCCTCGGCGTCGTCTGGCGGGGCAGCGACACGGTAACCGGGGCCGCCTGCGCGATCAAGGTGCTGCGGCCCGAGCATGCCCAGGATCCGGCGACAGTGGCCAGGTTCGTGCGCGAGCGGACGGCGCTGCTCCGCTTCAGGCACCCGAATGTGGTCGTGCTGCGCGACATGATCGTCGAGGGCGACCAGCTCGCCCTGGTGATGGACCTCGTCACCGACGGGGACCTGGCCGCGCACCGCAAGCGGAGCGGCGGGACGCTGAACCCGGCCGAGGCGACGGAGCTGACAGCGCAGGTCTGCGCCGGTCTCGCCGCGGCGCACGCCGCGGGCATCGTGCACCGCGACCTCAAGCCGGCCAACATCCTGCTCGACGGCGGCCAGGTGCGGCTGACCGACTTCGGCATCGCCCTCGTCAGCGGCGAGACCGACCTCACCACCGAGGGCGTCTTCCTCGGCACGCTGCACTACCTCGCGCCCGAGGTGATCCGGGGGGAAGAGCCCACCCCCGCCTGCGACTGCTACGCCGTCGGCGTCACCCTCTACGAACTGCTCGCAGGCCGCCCGCCGTTCACCGGCGTGCCCGCGGCGATCATGCACGGCCATCTGCACCTCGCACCGGAACGCCCGGACGGCATTCCCGACGCTGTCTGGCAGGTGATCGCGGCGTGCCTGGACAAGGACCCTGGCCGCCGGCCAGGCGCCACAGAACTCGAATGGGCGCTGCGCGACGAGGCGCGGCCGCCGACGGCGCCCGGCGGCCGGCGACGGTCGGCCGCCTGGCCGGGCCTTACCGCGGCGTGGGACCGCGACACCGAGGCCAGGGCGACATCGTTCGAATCCGGCCCCGGCGCGATCGCGGTGCTTGCTGACGCCGGCCTTGCGGCCGGGCCGGCCGTCGCGGGGCTGGCGACGGAAACCGCGCCCGCCGGCGTGACCGCCGCGGCCGGCGGTCCCGTGCCTCCCGGCGGCGACGCGGACGGTCCCCGGCGGCCACGCGGCCGCCGGTTCTGGTTCGGCTGGGCCGCCGGGACGCTCGCCGTGGCGGTGGCCGCCGTGATCGCGGTGGCGCTCACCCGGTCACCGGGGACGTCGAGCGGTGCCGCGCCAGGCGGCGCCGCCACCATGACCGGCTCGCAGAGCGCGGCGGGGCACACCGCGAGCGCGAGCCGGTCCGGCGCCGCATCGACGGGAACGGCTCAGCGGGGCGGCACGGCGACGCCAGGGACGTCCCCTGGCACCACACCCGGCCAGACGCCCGGGCAGACCGGCACCGCGCCGCCGTCGTCCAGCCGCACCGCCGCCGCGTCCCCGACCGGCACGTCGCCGTCCACCCCGGCACCGTCAACGTCCGCCGCCTCGTCACCGTCCGCCACGCCTTCACCATCGGCCTCTGCCTCGGCGACGCCGTCTGCCACGGCGCCGGCGAACACCGCCTGGCAGTGCGGGGCGTCCGTCGCCGTCACGCTGGCGACCGGCAAGGCCACCGCCCAGACACTCCAGGCGTGCATTCGCGTGCACAACGGGAAGCTAGCCCTGCACGGGGTGCTCGACGGCACGGTGATGGCCTGGCACGAGCAGATCGTCCTGCTGCTCGAAGACGCCGCGGGAAACGTCGCCGGCACCTATTACTCCCCGGTGTGCACGACAGTGACCTGCACCTTCACCATGACGACGGTGCCCGCGGACGGCGAGTGGACGGTCCAGCCCGAATGGGCACGCTACGGCGGCAACATCATGTCCGCCGGCCAGGCGCCCGGCTACGTCTACTTCTAGCTACTCCTAGCTACTCCTAGCGACTTCCTGCCCAGGCCACGGCGGTCATGGCGGCGGGGGTGAGGGGAAGCACGAACCCGTTCGGGATAATGCCGTGGGTAACCGGACGCGGATGGTGGAGGCGGCGTGATCGAGGCGGTCGTGTTCGACATGGACGGGGTGCTCGTCGACTCCGAGCCGGTGTGGGAGCGGGTCAGGCGGGCGTTCACCGCCGCGCACGGCGGGCGCTGGGCCGACGACGCCCAGGACCGGATGATGGGCATGTCGACCGCGGAGTGGTCCGCCTACATGGGCTCGGACTTCGGCATCCCCCTGCCGCCCGCCGAGATCGCCGCGCAGGTCATCGCGGCCATGAAGGAGGAGTACCGGGCTCACCTGCCGCTGCTGCCCGGCGCCCTCGACGCCGCGTTCGCCCTGTCGGCCCGCTGGCCGCTCGCGGTCGCGAGCTCCGCGCCCAAGGTGCTGATCGAGGCCGTGCTCGACGCATCCGGCATGCGCCCCGCCTTCGCCGCCGCGGTGTCGAGCGAAGAGGTCCCGCGCGGCAAGCCAGCACCCGACGTCTACCTGGAGGCCGCTGCCCGGCTGGGGAGGCCGGCCGCCTCCTGCGCCGCCGTCGAGGACTCAACCAACGGCCTCCGCTCCGCCTCCGCCGCCGGCTGCGCCGTCATCGCCGTCCCCCGCCCGGAGTACCCGCCGGCCTCCGCCGCGCTTGGGCTGGCCCGCGTAGTCCTCGACTCCCTCACGGACCTGACCACGGACACCATCACCGCCCTGTAAGCATGTGATTCCTGGGCCGTTCGTGTAGCGAGGGGTCGTCGCGGCAGGCTGCCCGGGGGTTCCTGCCCGGGGGGAGGACGCCGGAGCAGGCCAGCTGGGATGCCTGTTCGACCTTTGGGTGCCGTAGCCGGCCCAGCGAATGGCCTTGGCGGCCGCCGCCTTTGTGATCGCTGACCCACTCACCCCGCAGAACACACCCGCCCCGCGCCACGAGAGATGATCACGGAAATTCCGAGTACAACGGAAACTTTGTGCGTCCTGGACGCACTTTATTTCCGCCAGGCCAGAAGTTTCCGTGATCATCCCAGCCGAGACGAGAATTTTGTGACCAGCGCGCCCACTGGGGTTTGCTCTTCGTTGTCAAGCCGGAAAACGGGCTGGGGTCCAAGGAGGCTTCGACGCCGGCCTTCCGTAGGAGTGCCGGCGGGAATCCTCCTGGACCCCAGTCACCTCACAGCTTTTGAATTTGACTTACCTGCGTGAAACAGGATTACGCGTCCCGCCGACGGAACAGGTAGCCGCCCAGCCCGACGAAGACCACCGCCCAGATCACCGTCACCAGGAACTGCGGCCACGTAGACCACAGGTGCGGGTCCTGCTGCCCCGGCAGCGTCACCGAGATGGCCCGGCCCGCCGCGTCGGGGAAGAAGCGCATGATGTCCGAGCGCCAGGAGTCCGGCAGGATCTGGATGATGATCGACAGCACGAACAGCAGGCCGATCGCGGAGGTGATCGCACCGGCGGTGTGCCGGATGATCGCGCCGAGGCCGAAGGCGATCAGCGCCACCACGGTGACGAACAGCGCGGAGCCGATGATGGCGGTGAGCACGTGGGCCGGGGTGATCGTCAGGTGGCCGACGAACTGGTAGTTGGGCTGGCTGCCCGGACCAGCCTTGCCCGGGCTCATTTTGACGCCCATCGGGATGGTGACGTTGTGGAACAGCGACCCGGCCACGCCTGAGCCGGACAGCATCAGCGAGCCGACGAAGAACGCGATGAACGAGGTCACCACCGAGACGACCAGCGTCACGCTGGTGAGCACGATCAGCTTCCCGAGGTAGACGGTGCCGCGGCGCGGCATCGCGGTCAGCGAGGTGCGGATCATCCCGGTGGAGTATTCGGATGTGATGACCATCGCGCCGATCACCGCGATGATCAGCTGGCCGAGGAAGAGGAAGGGGGTCAGGATGGCCTGCGTGCCGTCCGTCCCCGCCGCCTGCCACGGCTGGTTGTGGATGTTCTGCGCGATGCCGAAGCCGACCAGGGTGGCGATGCCGACACTGACGATGACCAGCGCCGTGATCGTCCAGTAAGTGGAGCGGACCGAGCGGATCTTGGTGAACTCCGAGGCGATCACGCCGCCAAGCCCGGCCCGGCCGGAGGCGGGCGGGAGTGCGGACAGCCGCACGTCGGAGGTTGTCATGGTAGCCATCGGTCAGACCCCGCTTCCGATCGTCGCGGTCGGCTGGTGACCAGGCGCGTCGGCGTGATACTCCACGCTGTCCGAGGTCAGCTCCATGAACGCCTCTTCCAGTGAGGCGCGGATCGTGGTCAGCTCGTGCAGCCTGATGCCCTCGCCGAAGGCCAGATCGCCGATCTCCTCGGTGGTCATCCCGCGCACCTCGATGGAGCCGTCGTCGCCGATGCCCGCGGTGGCGCCCTTGGCGGTGACCGCGCGGACGAGCTGGTCGGTCGACGGCGTGCGCACCCGCACGGACGCGCCGGACGCCCCGGCGACGAACTCCTCCATCGTGCAGTCAGCGATCAGCTTGCCGCGGCCGATCACGATCAGGTGGTCAGCGGTGTTTTCCATCTCCGACATCAGGTGGCTGGACACGAAGACCGTGCGGCCCTCGGCCGCCAGGGCCTTCATCAGGTTCCTGATCCACACGATGCCCTCAGGGTCGAGACCGTTGACCGGCTCGTCGAACATCAGCACCTTGGGGTCGCCGAGCATCGTCGCGGCGATGCCAAGCCGCTGGCTCATGCCGAGAGAGAAACCCTTGGACCGCTTCTTCGCCACCTCGGTCAGGCCGACAAGATCAAGCACCTCGCCGACCCGCCGCTTGGGCAGGTTGTTGGTCTGCGCCAGGCACAGCAGGTGGTTGTAGGCGGAGCGGCCGCCGTGCACCGCCTTCGCCTCGAGCAGCGCCCCGACCTCGCGCATCGGGTACGCGGCGTCCTGGTACACCTTGCCGTCAATGGTCACCGTGCCCTCGTTCGGGTAGTCAAGCCCGAGAATGCAGCGCATCGTCGTGGTCTTGCCCGCACCGTTCGGCCCCAGGAAGCCGGTGACCTTGCCCGGTTCAATCCCGAAGGTCAGCCCATTGACGGCGATTTTGTCGCCGTATCGCTTCGTGAGGCCCCGTACCTCGATCATGGGAAATCGATCCTCTCTCTATTAAGACGATCCCAAGTCTGCTCGGGGCGGCCCACGTTCGCGTCACCCCCGGTGATGATTTGCGGAGTACTCCTCCGGGGTTAGTCCCGCGGAAGCGGCGGCCGCGCGCAGAGAGTGCCGCACTTGTGCTGAGAATACGCTGTGGGCGGTCGCCGGCCGGCTATCCCCTGGTATGCAGCGTGACCGAGTAACCGTGGCCGGCGGTGCGCAGCCGGTGCGGCGCGGGGGTGCCGTGCACCCGGACGCGGCCGGGGCGCAGCGGGCGGGCGGCGCCGCTGCCGGTCTCATCGGCGGCCGCCAATTCGACCGCCTCGCCGGCCAGCGCGGTGGCCTGCGCGCAGTCGCAGTCGGCGGCGGTGTCCGGCGGCAGCACTAGCAGCCAGGCGCCCGGGGCGCCGGGCACGGGAATGCGGACCGGGCCTGCCGGGTCGAAGCGGACCAGGTCCCACCAGCGCTGCGGGGCGGCGGCGAGGGCGGCGAGGTCGCCGGCGATCCTGCCGTCGGTGCGCGGCGCGGACACGTCCTGCTGGACGGGAAGCAATGGGGCGGCGAGCTGAGCGATCTCAGGAGCGACCGAAAGGTCGGTGTTCAACAACGGATCCTTCGTGTGTCGGCGGTATCTTCGTGACTCCGGCTGAGAATGCGGGATGGAGTCAGCGACAACACGAAGAAAGACAGCTACACGCCGTCTTGGGGCAGCACGACACGGCCACGTGGCTCATGTGACGTGCTGACATGGGGACATCTCACCGTAAGCGCGGCCGGTTGTCAAACCAGGCCGGCAGCGGCGAGCTGGTCCAGGGCGCCGCCCACCTGGCTCTCGGCCACTTGTCCCAGTGCGTCGCTGCTTGCCCAGGCGGCGGTGGTGAGGGCGCGCAGGCCGTCGATCGGCTCGCCGCTGCCGGCGAGGGTCAGCGTGCCGTCTTCGGCGGCCGTCGCGGTCCAGTCGCCGCAGGTCGCCGTCTTTCCTTCGGCCCGCACCTCGGGATACGGCTTTAGCAGGGCGTCGAGGTTCTCCGCGATGTAGGTCGGCCTGCGGTGCTTGGGCGCGAGGGTCACGGTGCGCGGATTATCAACGCCGGTGAACACCAGGAGGCTGTCGGCGCCGGCGTTGAATGCGGCCTCGATGTCGGTGTCGAGCCGGTCGCCGATCACCAGCGGGCGCTTCGCGCCGGTGCGGATCACCGACTCGCGGTGCAGCGGCGGCTCCGGCTTGCCCGCGACCAGCGGGGCGACACCGGTGGCGTTCTCGATGACCTTGACCAGCGAGCCATTGCCCGGCTGGGTGCCGCGCGGCCCTGGCAGCGTCGAATCGGTGTTCGTCGCGACGAACAGGGCGCCCGCGCGGACCGCGAGGCCGCCCTCGGCGAGCCTGGTGTAGTCGATGCCGGGGCCGTAGCCCTGGACGACCGCCGCCGGGTTGTCGCTGGCGCTGGATACCGGGATAAGGCCGCGCTCCCTGATCGCGAGCCGCAGCGCGGTCGCACCGATGACCAGGACCTTCGACTTGGGCGGCAGCTTGTCCGCGAGCAGCCGGGCCGCGGCCTGGGCGGAGGTGACCACGTCGGCCGCGGTGACCGGGGCGCCCATGCCCTCGAGCAGTTCGGCGACCGCCGCGGGAGTGCGGGAGGCGTTGTTGGTCACGTAGGCGACGTGCGCGCCCGCCCGCTTGGCCTGCGCAAGCGCCTGCGGGGCGCCGTGAATGGCCTTCCCGCCGATGTAGACGACCCCGTCGAGGTCGAAGAGGAGGACGTCGTAGGCTTCGGCGAGCGTTTTCTGCACGGGCGTAAGCCTACGTGTCCAGGCGGCGGAACTTGAGCGTGGCCCGGACCTGGCGCAGGGCGTCGGTGTAGTGCTTGCGGTCGGGCCGCATCGCGGCGGCGAGTGCCAGGTACTCGGCGGCTGCCTCGTGCTCGCCTGACCTGGCGAGTGACAGGCCGAGCCCGAAGTGCGCGTAGTCGTCGGTCGGGCTCGCCTCGACGATCACCCGGAAGTTGTCCGCGGCGGCCGCGTACTGTCCGGTGTCGAACTGCGCCCTGGCCAGCGCCTCGCGGACGCTGCGGGAGGCAGGCTCGGCGTTCGCGGCCCGCTGGAGTACCTGCGCGGCCGCGGCTGGGCTGCCCTTGCCGAGCAAGTCAAGGCCGGTGGTGTACCAGCCGTGCACCACGGCTGGGTCCGGGCTGCCCGGTTCGTCGCCGCCCCGATCGCGCGGCTCACGATGTCCGCGCGGCTCCCTCGGGTCGCGGGAGTCCCGTGGCTCACGCGGCTCGCGGTGCTCGCCGGAGAAGTTTTCTCTGTGGGGGGAATCCCAGCTGCCGCTTGGCACTTCTGACATGGTGTGCAGACCCACTTTCCGTCCGGCGGTGACTCCGCTAACGGCGCGGGGCTCGTCCTCGCGCCGTTTCGCGGCGTCCGTTATGACCTATCCCGGGTAGGGGGACTCGCAAACGTCACATCACCACCGTACGACGTGATTGGCCCCGAGACCCTGGAGCGGCTGCTCGCCGACTCTCCCTACAACGTTGTCCGGCTGATCCTGCCTGCCCGGTCGATCACCTCGGGCGAGCCTTCCGCGCGGGACGCCGGGCTGATCGCGGCGGCGCGGCTCGCCGACTGGCTGACGGTCGGCGCGCTCGCCGCCGACGACGCCCCCGCGCTCTACGTGTACGAGCAGCGCGGCGACGGCTGGGTGCAGCGCGGGCTGATCGGGCTCGTCGGGGTGGGCACCGGCGCGGTGCTGCCGCACGAGGGGGTCATGCCGGGACCCGTCGCCGGGCGGCGAGAGCTGATGAAGGCGACTCGAAGCAACCTGGAACCCATTCTGCTCGTCTATAACGGTGGGGGCAGTGTTAGTCA